>Ga0228535_1001380_pt1 | contig 38025 bp, 56 predicted proteins | sample SJ1metagenome_FD_168457 | JGI IMG/M metagenome (GOLD analysis project Ga0228535, IMG submission 168457) | Enriched culture of PCE-dechlorinating microbial communities from Ithaca, New York, USA - SJ1 | ecosystem: Engineered > Modeled > Simulated communities (microbial... > Unclassified | place...
TGTAGCCGCGTGCGATAATTGAGTAGCAAATAACGTTATAACTAACCTTTGAAAATTATTTGATACTGTCAAATCGCGCTTGATTCTGATGGCAGTTCGTAGTTTCGGATCAGGAGCTCTGTGACCCTCTGCTGCTTGTCCGCTCCCGAGATGGTATAGCTCGTCTTAACCTCCTCGATCAAGAATGTTTTGAAGACCTCCCGAATCTCGGGAACGTCATTGATAGACAGAACAAACTGTCCACTGATCCCGGTGAGAACGTCCCGAAGTCGCCGATAGTCTTCCCTGTCGAATATCCCCTTCCCATAATCCTCTTCACACCCGTAATAGGGCGGATCGATGTAGAAAAAGGTCTCAGGGCGATCGAAACGTTCAATGAGCCGTTGATAGGTCATGTTCTCGATATAGACCCTGGATAGACGCAGGTGGGCTGCGGAGAGCTCCTCCTCGATTCTGAGGAGGTTGAGCGATGACGGCCTGGTGGGCCCGACGCTGAACGTCTGTCCGACGAGCTTGGCTCCATACCCCGTCCTCATAAGATAGTAGAACCGCACCGCCCTCTGGATGTCCGTCAGGGTCTCCGGGTTTTCGGCCTTGAACCGGGCAAATTCCTCTCTGGCCACGAGGATCCATTTGAGATAACGGATGAACTCCTCGAGATGATGCTTGATGACCCGGTACAGTGTGACCAGGTCCTTGTTGATGTCGTTTATGACCTCTACCTTCGACTCTTCCTTTTTGAAAAGGAGCCAGGCGGCCCCGGCGAATACCTCGCAGTAGCAGGTGTGTTCCGGGATCCTGGGGATGATTCTCTTCGCGAGAAGCGACTTGCCGCCGTAATACGATAAGAAACTTTTCATGGGTTAGCCCTCCTATATCAAATAGAGTTTGATTTTACCGGGGGTTCCCTGCTACATTCTTTGCTCTGGTTTACTCTCGAGCATAATTCAAGTCCTATGGCGGATGGTAGCGGGTTATCCCGTCAAGCGCGCTAACGCTTGTCTGAGGGAGGGCTAACTCCCTTGGGTACTGTCCGCCTCTCCTTTATGTCCCTTCCGGGTATGCCGGCATTCCGGGCAGCTCCGTCGCCGATGAGGTCCCGGAGACGATCGCCCTTAGTTCCGTCCGGTATGTCTGCCAGGTGCCGGGGACAGTCACGGCGTTTTCGTAGCACCGCAGGATAGTGATATCCGACCTGTCCAGCGCTTCCTGGGCCGAGACCTTCAAGGCCGCGGCCGTCCTTGAGGCGATGTATGACGTCTCATGGAGCGTCTCGATGTCGGGCAGTATGTCCCCGTCGACCACGGTTTCTCCCGGAGCCGGGGTGTAGTCATCGGCCACGAACCTCAGGTCGTGAGCCTGACCGTCTGTTGTCATATATGCGTATTTCATGGGGTCCTCCTTAGTATTCCCATGCACCTGTGTATACGTTGCACTGCGAAGTCCCGTATCCCGTCGTGTGGATCTTGTAGTATATGGTTTGAGCGGTCTTGATAAGACAATAGGCGTTCGTCTGAACCGCGGTGCCATCACTTGTGTCGTATCCGACGAGGACATCGGCACCCAGGCCACTTGCGTCCGACGCCACACTCACGCAGGCCATCCCGTTCGACGCATACGCCGCCATGTGCCCATGCCAGATACGAGCGGTCGTCGGGACATCAACAGAAATACCCGTATAGCTTGTCGTCGTGCCCAACGACACCGCCGTATAGAATGCACCCCATGAAACGTGGTTCCCCTTCTGATACGCCCCCCTGAAATGCCCGTCCGCGCCGTTGTACCAGGCCCCGGTATATGCCTTATACGTGTACCCCGTGGGCAGGGTTGGCGCCGCGGCGCTCGTCGAGAAGATCACCGACTTCGTCCCCTCGGCCTTGGCGATCACCCAGAGGTGGTACCATATCGAGGCGGCCTCCGAGCCCGTATCAAGACCCCCCGCTCCGCTCACCGTTAGGTCCGCAGTCATACTTAGATCGAGGACGCGCATCGGGTTGCCGGCGGTGTCCTGGAGGATGATCTCGTCGGCGGAGATGTCTATCTGGTAGTTGGGATTCGAGGTGTTGTTCTTGACGACGAGCCCCCGGGCCGCATCGCGAAGCGCCAGGGCCCTGGGCGCGACCATGAGCTGAAAGTTCGTCCCGTCATAGATGACCGTCACGATCTGCCCGGCGAGGATATCCCCGACGACAAGGTCCTCGCTGCTGTTCTTCTTGATGGTCTTCGTGCCCAGCCCGTTGATGTCGATCGTCGACGCTCCGGTGTTGGCATTTTCGGCCTTAAAGCATATCGGCATGCCCGTGATGTAGGCGGTAAGCGCCGGTGAGAGCGTCAAAACATAGGCGTTCGCCTCCCCGGTATCTGCGGCATAGGCGAGCGCCCCCTCGCCGTCGACGTCCCGGCCGGTGTGATGGTGATTGTTGACCTTGTTCAAGAAATCCGCTGTGACGATCGTTCCCGGAATGCCCTCCGAGGGGTTGCCGTCGACGTATGTGGTCTTGCTCATGGTATCCCTCCTTAACTGTAGTCAAATATGATGTAGGTGTGGGCAGGCTTCAGGTTGTTGAAGAGATCCTCGAGGGCCGTCACAGACGGCCACCACAGGAGCCTCTCCCCGCCTGTCGACAACCCCGCCCGGAAGTAGTACAGCGCCTGGCCCGACACCTTGACCCTCCAGATGAACCGCACCTCCTCCTCGTAGAGGGGATCTCCGGTCCGGCCCCATCCGGCCATGAAGGGCTGCAGCTCCTCGATCGCGATCGTGTACCCCATGGCGGCCGCCAGGGCGATGAAGTACGCCCGGGAGAGCCCACCGCGCTCCCGGAGCTTGCGCACGACGTTGTCCCTCCGGGACTGCAGCGTCGCATCGGCTGCCGGCGTGAGGCCGCACACACGCTCCCAGTCGATGAGGCACTTGACGCTCCTCTCCGGGAACATCTCCCCGAGGAGTTCCCTCGCCTGCGCCTCGACATCATCGAGAACCCCACCCTCGAGGGCGATGTCATCGTCCGATACCCCTGTAAGCTCAACGGGGAAGAGAAGCTTGATCACATCGCTATGAGACATCGATCGCCCCCGGGCGTATCATCTGATAATCGGTGCAGGAAACGTCCGCTGCCGGCGTCGTCACCGTGGCGTTGTCCGCGCCGCTCTGGATGGCGATCGCGGTGAGCTGCGAGGTGTAGAGCGTCTGGCCGGGGATGAGGCCCTCCATGTACGCGTCGATGTCCGCCGCGATCTGCGTCTTATCCGCACCGTCACCCGTGACGGTCATCGTCACCGCCTGGCTTAAGATCTCGGGACCGAGGACCCGGACCACGGAGGCCGTGACCGGCCTCTGATCGTCGATGTAGTCCTTCACCTCGGTCACAAGCGAGGGGATCTCGTAGGCCTCACCTGCCTGGGTGAAGATATCCGTATCCAGGGTGAGCTGCGTCTCGCTGTCGACGGAGACGATCTTCGCCTCCGTGCCGGCGGAGGTGTTCGTCACCCGATCGCCCTTTTGTGCTTCCGAGGTGACGAAGGTGGCGGCCGTGTCGATGAGCTTAAGCTCTCCCGTCGACGTCACTGTCCCCGTCAGAGTCGTATGGGACGACGGCACCTCGGAGTCCGTGTTCGCCTCGTTCGCCACAACGACGACATCCACCGTGCCGAGTCCCTGGGCAAGGGGATAGCAGTATGCGGCCGCGACGTTGTCGATCGCCTTTGCCCACTTGACGTAGTCATATTGGTTACCTCCCGCCGGCGGCCGCCGGATGTACTCGAGGAGCCGGGCGAGGAGCGAGGAGTCCGTCTCGTTGTATGTCCGGGAGAGCCCCCGCACCCAGACGTGGTGCTCGAGGGCCTCCGTGTCCGCGGAGTCGGGGAAGATCTGCTTCGAGATCCACTCCTGGTAGTGGTAGAGACCCCAGACCGCCGAGGCGAGGCAGGCGCTCCGGATGAATATCAGGCTCCCCTGGGAGGTATCCGCCTCGGGGAACTGGTTGCGGTAGTCCGTCAGGATCTCATTGAGAAGCTCGTCAAAGTCCTTCTGAAAGTTCATACGACCTCCACGAATCTGTCAAAGCTCACCGTCCTGCCGTCCGCCTGGGTGACCTCGACGAGGAGCTTCAGGCGGTGCAGGTCCTGGGAGCGGTCCCGCTCGGTACGGACGTCGATATGGGTTGCCCGGCCCGTATCGATGAGCCATTGAAGGGCCTCCCGGCAGTACTCCTCGGCGAGGGCGGCCGTCTTCTCAGTATTCTTGGCCCGCTGCAGAAGGTGCAGGCGGCTGCCGAAGTCCGGATTCTGGAACCAGGAGCCCCGCTTGACGACGAGGCTGAGATACACGTTGTTCATGATGTCGCCGGCAGCATCGAAGGTCATCTTGCCCACCGTGGCATCGTCATCTGTGAGAATTGTGAAGTCCATGTCCCTCCCTAATGGGTGTGGTGGTTCGTGTTGCCCGAGGTGTCGATGATCGACCCCGTGGCGCTGAGGCTCCCCTCGAGCGCGAAATCCCCTTTCAACCTGGCTGCCGAGCTGCCGCTCGAGGACAGGATGTTGAGGGACTCGCACTCCAGGACGATCGCCTTCGACTTGAGATGGATGAGATCGGCCGCCGTCACCGTCGCCGTCTTCGCCGTCACGTTCACCTCGTTTGCGATCTCCGCGGTGAGCTTGTTCCCGCTCTTTATGTAGATCTCCTTGTCGCGCTTCAAGCGGATCTGATCCCCCTCGTCGGTGTAGAGACACACCTCGCCCGCCTCGAGGCCCACTCGGTACCTTCTGTCATCGGAGGCGATCATCACTATGTGGTTGCCCTCCTGGACAAGGATCGCCTCTGCGCCGGCAAGAGGTACAGAGCTGAACCCGTAGTGCTGGAAGTACTCCCGGTTCGTGATCGTCTCGTCGGGCCTGCCCGAGGCGCTGAACCGCTTTATCACCCCTTCAAAGACGGATTGAATGACGCCCCGTATCACTTCGCCACCCCCGGTTTGCCGAGCCTGACGCTCGTATAAGAACCCTGACGCGACAGCTCCATGGTCCGGCCGTAGATGAGGTATGTCCCTTCTATGCCGAGGACCTCGTCCTTTACCGTGCAGAGCTCGTTGATCGTCCAGTTCCTGCCGCCCTGGCTATGGAAGGGGACCTTGTAGCGCAACTGGAACCCGTCATGCCGCGCCTTCTCAAGGAGCATCCGGGCATGGAGCGCCGGGCTCTGATAATCGTTGTTGTCCTTCACGACCATGGGCTTGTAGAAGGGGACCGAGCTGTCCGTGACGGACGCCTTCGTGTTGACCTCCGCCGCCTCGAAGGAGTCCGTCCCCTGCTGCTGGCCGACGACGGTTATCTTCGAGTACTGTTTGGAGATGTCCGTTATCATCTCCCCCTCGAGGACATTGTTCTCCTTCCCCTCCCGGGTGCAGACGACGCTGAAAAGGGGTTTGCCCTTCTGTCTTGGCCTGCCGAAGACGAAGGTGCCGTCGGGCAGGGAGAAGAACATCATGCCCCGGCTCGCGGAGTACTGCTTCAATACCTCGAAGACGGTCATGCCGGGTTCCACCTGCGAGAAATTGTGCGGCGCATCGAGAAGGTCAAGGGATGAGTCCCCCGAGGATTTCCCCTTCTTCTTGAGGCGCCCGGCGAAGTCTTCCTGGTAGACGATCTTCTCTCTGTTGATGAAGGGGATCTTTGTGAGGAGGCGCCCGGCCAGGGATTTCACCGTCGTACCCTCAAGCGTGAAGAACTCCTCGCAGTAGGAGTCGACGAGAAGCCCCATGAGGTCCCGGCCCTCGACCCTGAGCTTCTCCCCGGACTTGTCATAGCTCCTGCTCACGCGGTCGACGATCCCGGTGAGCTCCAGGATCCCGTTGACGTAGAGTTCGCACCTCTTGCCCGCGCTGATCTCCGTCTCGGGGTGCGCGAGCTCCAGGGAGAAGGCGTCGTCGGCGGTGTAGATGTCCGCCTCTATCGTGTAGGAGAGCCAGTTCTTGACGACCGCGTTGCCGACGCGGAGCTCGACGTTATCGGACATAGATCTTCACCTCGCCGGCAGGGGTAAAGGAGGGGTTCTTGATCCTGTTGATGCTCTCGACCCGGTTCGCGTAGTTGTACGGCAGGCCGTACTTGAGGCAGATAAGGTGCAGGGGCAGCGTATCCTGCGTCTCCACCGTCATGATCTTGTCCCGCTCGAGCTTGATCTCGTTCACGTGGAAGAGGAGGTCCGCCGCGGTGGACTTGAGGCTCGTCATGTTCCGGGAGAGGTCGACGGCCTCCTTAATGTCCGTCCGGGTATCCGCGAGGATCTCCTCGATCTCGTCGACGGTGAGGATCTCCTCCGTCGATTCGGGTTTGATATAGTTGCCCAGGGCGTCGAAGGATGGGGCCTGCTCGAGGCGCTTCACCACCTCGCGGCTGTCCTCGTCCTCACGGAAGATGTAGGCCGTCTCCAGGGCCCGCCTCTGCGCGGAGGCGATCGTCACGTACTTTGCCATCCCTGAGTCCTCTGCGTCATCGGCAAGGGACGTGAAGCTTCCCGCCAGGCTCGAGAGGAATCGGGTCGGTGATGCGCGGAGCGTGTCATAGAGGGAGACATACCGCTCGAGCGTCCGGGCGATCGTGCCGATAACGATGCCGGGAAGGGTGCTCGGGTAGGTTATCATCGCGAGGAGCGAGTCCACGGGGTTCGTGATCGTGGAGAGCGTCCCCGTAAGGTCCGTCACGAGGCCCTCCGCCTTTTTCACGTACTCCCGCGCCTGGGCGGAGATGTTCGTGAACTGGTTGATGAGACCCTGTGCGGGGTCGAGGATTGTCGAGAGGATCTCCCGCGCCTCGGTCCCGAGGAGGTCCCGGGCGTCTGCCTCGAGCTCCTCGATGAGCTCCGTCTGTCCCGTGGCGAAGTCGTCCTCGGCTCCCCAGTCCACGGCGCCCTTGTTCACGTACTTCGGTTCGGCCTGGGTCTGGGTGATAAGGCCCTGGGTGAAGGTAATGTCCACCTCGGCGGTCTTCTTGAGGTCACTGTGGCGGACAACGAAGGAATCGATGCTCCCCTTCATGAGGCCGTACTTGGGATGGAGGAGCTCGTAGGGGTCCTTCTTCTCGAGGTGTTTCACGAAGTCCTTGTGGACCTCGTAGGTCTCCTGGTACCAGTAGCAGCGCATCTTGATGACCCGCGCCTTCTGGCCCATGTCCTCTATAAGGGCGCCGTCGCGGAAGGGGAACTCGTATTTCGCGAGGGACTTCTCGATCGTGTCCTCGATCGTCTCCATCTCGAGGTTGAAGTCGTCTATCTTCGCCTCGTACCTTTCGCCATCGGCCATCAGAATACCCCCCGGGTCATGGTGTTGACGGCGACGTTCGCGCCCATGTCGTCCGTCGTCACCGCGGTCCTGCCGTTCTGGTCGACGGTGATGTTCATCCTGATGTCATTCTTCACCTCAGCCTTGCCGAAGAGGGTGGGCAGGTCGGTATGGATGAGGTCATAGATGTACTCACCGAGAGAATCATTGCGGCCGTATGTCGTCTGCTGGATGAGCTTGCTTATGAGGTAGTTGATGCCCGTGCCGACGGCGTAGCCGCCTCCCAGGGCGAGGCCCGCCTGTCCGGCGCCCTTCGCGATGCCGGCGAGTCTGCCTGCTGATCCGGCCGCCCCGGGAAGGGAGCTCGGTCCCATGGGTATCGCGCCCGTCCCCATTGTCGCCGGCCAGTTCGTCACGAAGACCGGGGTGACGCCCGTTGCCGCCTGTACGGCCTTGCCCTCGGCAATGCCCGCCGCTGATCCCCCGAGCCTGCCGAGGAGTTTCTTGGCAGCCGCCCCGCCGAGACGGTACGTCATGTACCCGCCGAGCGCCGCCGCAGCTCCCCCCGCTATGAGTTCCTTGCCGGAGAAGCCCATCCCTCCCTTCTCCTTGGGGTCGATGAGTCTCTGGATACCCTTTGAGAGCGTGTCCTTGATGGGTTTCGCGAAGGCGTCCGCCGCCTCCGTCAGCTTCGCCTTGAGCCGGCCCGTCTGATCGATCGCGTTGTTGATGGCGTCGGGGAGATCCTTCTCGATGGTGCCTGCCGCCCCGGATATCTTCTTCGAGAACTCGCCGGAGATCTTGCCGAGCATGTCCCCCTTGAGGAGCATCTGTATGCCCTTTATCGTGTCGAGATCGGCACCCTTCAGGGCCGTGCCCATGAAGAGCGCCCGCTCTTTGTCCGTCGTCAGGGCATCGTACTTCTTCTTGAGCTCCGCGAGGATCTCGAGGGGATTGCGCCTCACGCCGCTCGCATCAAAGAACTTGACGCCCGTCGCCTTCTGGGCCTGTTTCATATAGGTGAGATTCGTGAAGAGCCTCAAGGTCGAGTCCGCCAGGGTGGCGAGGCGTTCCGGCTGCCTCTCGATGAGGGAGAGGCCCTCGATAAAGGCGAGCGTCTGATCGAAACCCATGCCGGCGCGGGCCGCGTTGGGGCCGACGCGGGCGAAGATGTCCGAGAGGTTCTGGAGCTCCGCATTCCCGACGCGGCCGGCGACGGTCATCTTGTCGAGGAGGGTGAGCGCCATGTTCGGTTTGGAAAGATCGAACTCGAACGCCGTGGCGGCAACGGTGAGCCCCGCCGTTAGCCTGTCCGCGTTTGCCCCCGTGACAGCCATGGCCTTGTTGGTCGCCTTGAGGACGGGAAGGGCCTCCTTGAAGTTGAGGCCCGACTGTACGGCGTTGTCAAACCCCTGTTTGAGATCCTCCGTGGCCTGGCCCGTGTCGGAGGCCATGACGAAAAGCTCTCTCCTGAGGCCCGCCACCTCGCCCTTCGTTGCTCCCGCCGTCTGCCCGATCTGGGTGAGACCCTTGTCCATCTGGGCGGACTGCTTGACCAGCATGACCGTGCCGATCGACACCCCCAGGGAGGCGAGCTTCCCCTCCACGGAGGTCGCGGCGCTGCGGATCCTGTCGAACTCCTGTCTGGCAACGTGGCCGAGCTTCCTGAGGCCCTTCTCTCCGCTGCCGAGCGCCGACAGGAGCTTGGAGGAGTTTCCGGATAGGATCAGTTCAAGGGTGTTCTTCGTCGTCATGCCGTCTGTGGTTTCCTTTTCACGATGTACGTCCTTCCCTTCTTCGGGTTGATGAGTCTCTCATGGGCTTGGAGCCAGGCGGCCGGGTCTCTCGCATACATGGACCGCACGTCGGCGTAGCTGAAGCCGAGCTTCAACATTGCGAGTACCGCCTGCCTGAGGAGGGTCTGCGCCTCGGCATCGTCAACCTCCTTCCGATTCTCCGTGTTCTCCTTGAAACGTCTCGGCCCGTTGCTGGGCCGTCTCCGCTGCCTCCGTCAGCACATCGAAGTCTTTCGGGAACATCGTCAGGAGAAGCTCTCCTGTTATCTCCTCCCTGGGGATGTCACCGAGCTTCACAATCTGACAGGCGTACATGCAGATCTCCCGGTACCGGATGTTCTCCCGGGCCTTCTCCTCCTCCAGGGCGTCCAGCATGTGGGCGACCCGGCGGGGCTCGATCTCCAGCTCACGGTGGACCTTGCCCTCGTGCTCAATGCCGATGGGGAGTGTGCGCTTTTCCTTTATCATGTCTCATTCCTCTCCGTGGCGCCGAGCTCGATGCTCTGGCTCGCCTCCTTCTCACCGTAGGATATCTCCCCGATCTTCGTAGTGAAGACCCCGCCGTAAGTGATGCGCTTGCCGTTGCCCCTGTCGATGGTGAGCGTGCCGTTCTCCACCTCGTTGAAGTTGAAGGGCGTTTGAGTCTTGGGGATCACGTACTCCACCTTGACGCCGTAGCGGGGGGTCGTCTTCGTGAAGCCCGTCTTGTTCATGAGATTGACGGGCCGGCGCACCTCGTACTCGTTCTCCGACACCTTGTTGAAATCGGTGATCTCGGCGCCGTTCACTTCCAGTGTTACCAATTCGACATATTCATCTGCCATGATTGTCCTCCTCTTCTCTTACAGCAGCAGGTCGATCCTGCCGGCAAACACGTGGAGCCCGTTGACAACGTCCGCGGGGATCCTGGCGTCGAGGCGGTTCGCGTCCTGCAGGTCCCTCTCGACGATGAGCCCGTCCTTGTTCGCCTCCACCTCCTCGACGATCTCGAGCTCCTGGAGCTTGAGGAGCACGTCGAGGATCTCGGCGCGGACCCTGGGCGGCGTCTTCGAGGAGAGCTTCTCCCGCGGGAAGCGCAAGCTTATCCTCTCCCTCACCGCCTTGCGGACATAATCGAGCGTGCGGATCGTCGTGATGTCGAGGAGCGATACGTCATCGATCCCCTGGGCGTCCTTCAGGTAGGTGCTGATGGCCCTCACGATCTGCACCGTCTCTCCCGGGCCCACCTCGATGGGTGAGACGCCGTTGTAGAGGAGCGTCTCCTGCTCGGTCCTCGAGAAGCGGTCGGCGATGTTGCCGGCCGCGATGCCTGTGAGCGCAAGGGTGTTGAGAGGCCGCGCGGGATCCTCTTCCCAGGCCATGACCGCGCCGAAGGCGGCTGCTATCTCGTAAGGCATGCTCTGTATGAGGGTAGCCGCCGTGTAGCGGTGGTAGGCGCAGAGGACCCTCCCCGAGTTGACCTGGCCGGAGAGCGTCGTCACGGTCCCCAGGGCCGCCGTCATGCCGTAGACCCCGACGCCGGGGCGCTGCTCCATGGGACCGCTTACTGAATCGAGATGCGTCTTCAGGGTAGCCAGGTCCGTCTGGTTGTTGTAGGGCGTGACGATGATATCGTACTTCTCCCCGAAAACCACGGCCAGGGCGTCGGCCAGCGTCGGATTGGCGGCGCCGCTTGCCATGGCGCCTATGGTGACGGTCAGCCCCGTTACGTTTGTAAGGACATAGCTCACCTTGATGTCGTTGCCGCAGAGGCCCTCGTTCCTGGCTGTGAGCGTAACTACGGCCTCCGCAACGCTTGCGGTGACGGGCAGGTCCGGGTGCTTGTCGAGCTCCGCCTTGAGCGCAGCCGCCACTGCTGCGGCAGCCGTTGTGGCGGCGATCGCTATCTCGACCTTCTTCGTTCCCACGTAGAGGGTCAGGACGCCACTGCCCGACGCGGCGTCGCCGAACGTCACGGTTCCCACCGCGGGCTGTCCGGCGCTCGCGTCATCGAGGGCGATGACGGTGAGGTCCAGGTAGGGATTTGCCGTGATGGCCGCCCGGGTCATGAGGTGGCACATCGATCCCGCACCGAAGTAGACCTCAGCCTCCTTGTCGGAGAAGACGCGGGTCGGGACCTTCTCCGCTACCGTGCCCGCAGAGGTCCTCTGCCCGACGATGAGCATGCGCTGCTTGTTGTTGGGCAGCGTCCTCACGGCGAGCCTGGTGTTGAATTCAAAGTACTTTCCCGGCTTGCGGATCGATGAGGGTATGTTGTCGAAGGATATGTTCTCACTTGCCATCGGTTCTTACCTCCTTTTTATTTCCAGGGGTGGTCTTGACGAGGGACCCGTCGGCGATGAGCCTCCGGTAGTATGCGGTGTCGGGTACCTCCACGGCCGCGGTATCGGTGATATATTCCCGCGGCCGGCCTTCCATGGGGCAGCGCGTCCCGGGCGCTGCGGTCACTTTCAAAACAGCCATGATAGCCTCCTTTTTATGTCTCGCTTCCAAATTCCACGACGTCCTCTGCGTCGGCGACGTCATCACCGGGCTTGAGATAATACTTGAAACCCATCGTGAGGAGATCCTCCGCGGTCGCGGCATCGTCATCGATCCTGTCGATGAAGAATCCCGTCTGGAACTCCACGGCGAAGACGATCTTCCCCTCGTCCTCCTCTTCCTCGAGGGTGATGTTCGTGATCTCCTTCGGGGTGAGGGGATCGATGGAGAGGTCCAGGGTCTGCAGCACGAGGGCGGACACCACGGTCTCGAGGACAGGGTACATCCCCGCGCGCCGCTCCTTCACGGACCGCATGTTCTTAAACGTCACCACGACGAAGATCGAGGGGCGGAGCTTGTACCTCTGTCCGACCTTCGTGAACGGCCCGCCCGCGGCGTACACCTCGATCGCCGGCAGGGCGAGGGCGCCGTGCTTCTCCTCGATCTCGACGTTCTTCGGATCGGGGACCTTCAGCGTGAGCCTGGCGGCAATGGCCTCTTCGATCTCGGCGAGCATGTCAGAACCCCTTCAGCGAATCGCGGGTGAAGACGCGGTCGCTCACGGTCTTGTTCACCTCTGCGCTATCGGCGGCCGCCGATGGGGCCGGCTCGGGTTCGACGCCCAGGGAGAGGAGCCCCCTCGCGATGTCCTTCAGCCTGGCGACGGCCCTGTCGTAGCGCTTCTCTATCTTCTCCGGGATGCTCCGCCTGCCGTGGAGGTAGTAGATGGCGAGCTCTACGGAAAGATTGTTCACGACGGCCGGGACCGGAGAGAGAGGGACCGAGTACTTCACCGCGCAGTACCCGTCGATTTCCGCGTCGGCCTTACCGATGGCCTCGTCGATGCGGGCGATGATCGCGGTGTGGTCCGGGTTCCCGGGATCGATGGCTGTGGGTTTCAGGTTCTCGTCATCGGTGAGCTGAATGACCGCCGCCTCTTCCAGCGCCTTCGTGATATCGTCGAGCGTGCAGTATGCCATGGTCTGTATAGGAGGAGGGACCGGCCCTCCTCCTTGCCTCCTTGTCCTTTGCTACTTCTCTTTCTCTTTATCCTTCTTGCCTGACTGATCCTTGCCCTGGGCCTTTTCCTTCTCCGGATCCTTCTTCTCTTCCGGGAGGATCTCGACGATGAGCATGGGCTCGTTCTGAAGGGCTTTCAGGGTCTTCTCGTTGACCTCATACTCCTCGGGGGATGACGAGAAGACCATCCCCGCCCTGCGGAACCTGTCCGGTATCGACTTGCATTTGATCTTCATCGGTTCCTCCTTCTTAAGCCAGCCAGGGCACGACAACGAGCTCGGCGGTGTGGTACCAGACGTTCGAAGAGCCGTTGGCGTTCTTCTCGGCCTCGAGGACGGTCCTGCCCGCGGATTCCAGGGTGGGCGGGACAACGAGGTGGGTGGGCATGATGCCGAGGGGCGCGCCCTCGTCGTTAGTGAAGGACATCATTGCCGCCCGGGCCGCGGCGTATGCCGTGGCATCGAGGGTCTGCTTGCTGCCGTAGGCGAGCTGCCAGAGCCCGAAGCCGACGTTCTTCCGGTCGTCGACACCGTAGCGGTATTTCTTGCGCATGAACGCGTTCTCGTCGTCGGGCTTGTCCATGGCCACGAACTCCGGCGCCTTGCGCATCTGGAGGATGATGGGCTTGATGGGGCGGGAGAGGTCCGCAAGGTACCAGCCCGTTCCCGAGCCGCCGCCTGTGTTGGAGACGGATGCGCCCGCGACCTCGTGATCGGTGTCGAAGAAGTACTGCCCGTCAAAGCATTTTGTGCTGAACCCGGCTTTGAGGAGGGCAAAGGCGAGGATGTCGGGGTGGATCTTCGCGGCCTGGGCGAGCCCCTGGATCATGGGTATGTAGACGCCGACCTGATCGTCCATGATGTCGTCACGGTCGACCTCGATCGTGGACTCGTAGGATTTGTTCAGCAGCTCGTAATGGAAGCCGGAGAGGTCCTTTATCACCCGGTCCCCGAGCCACTCGCGCATGTTCGGAAAGGTCCCGAGCCACTTGTAGTCGACGCTCCTGCCCGTCGAGGGCACCCGCATGGCCACGAGGTCGACCTGGCTCTTCGCGATCTCCAGCGCCTGGTTGAAGATGGTGCTGAAGGTCTTGTAGATCCCGGTAAGTGCTGCCTGGTTGATAATCATTGCATGCCTCCTTCTTTAGGCTCTGTTATTCGCCGTCATCGATGTACATGACGAGCGTGATGTCGCAGTTCGCTCCCGCGCCCGACGCCGTCTCGTTCGCCTTGATGACGAAGTCCGTGTCCTTGGCGATGGCTATGGAGAGGCTCTCCGCCTCACCCTGCGTGTCCGTTCCCGCGATGGAGAGGAGGGCCGCGTCGTTGAGCTTGAGCGCGAGGGTCTTCTCGGATCCCGGGGCCGTGCCGAGGTTCGCGTATGCCCGCTTCACGATAACCGGGTTCGGTGATTCGATCGCCGGCAGGGCGATGGTCTTGTCGGTACCGTCCTTCGTCCATCCCGTGAATCTCGGGAGCGTCAGGAAGAAGGGCCCCTTGCCGAGCTTCTGGAGCTGCTGCTCGACGGTGGCCTCAGCGGCTGCGAAGTGGTCCCCCGCGTCTGCTGTGGAGATGGCGGAAGCCGCATGGGCTCCCGACGGGTCTGCAATGTGCGACGCCACGTCCGCCTGGAGGATCGCCGGGAGGATGTCGACGAATGCGTGCGTCGTGTCGACGAACTGGGCGATGATGCCGCAGAAAATATCGTATGTCACGTTCCCCGCGAGATCCACCAGCTGGTCGTCGACGAGGAAGACGTTGTCACCGACGTTCGCCTGGCTGATCTCCGTTGCGAATTCCATGAGGAAGAGCCCGCGCCGGCGCACGACTGCGGACTCGTCTCCGTCCTGGCCCAGGCTGTTGTTGATGGAGCTCCGGGAGACGCCGGCATAGACGAGCCCGGTAGCGTCCTCTCCGGGGACGAGAAACCCGGCCGCGTTGTAACACACGTTCGCGCCGGCGAAGATCGTGCTGCCTCCGTCGACCGGCACCGGGACCTCGACGCCCTCGGTGTATTGCATCTTTTTGTCTGCAGTTAATGCGGTCATGTTTTACCCCCTACTTGTTGTATTTCTTGAACGTCTCGTCATCGACGCCGCACATCTTGTTGATCTGGGCCTGCACGTCGTCGATGCCCGTACCGGGCTCCTTCTGGTCGGTGACCACCTTGCCCTCGATGACGACGACCGGGGCCTTCGATACGAAGACCCGGAACCCTTCCAGGTCACGCTTCGCGTAATCCAGTGCCCACTCCTTCTGTGCCGGCGTGATCTTGCCCTCCTTCATGGCCATCTCGACGGCGCCGTCGGCATCCCTTTGTGTCAAACCTGCCTTGAGGGTGTTGAGTTCCTTCACGACATCGTCGATCTTGGTATGGGACTGCTTCATCGCCTCGATCGTGCCGATGATCTCCGACTCTGTCGCGGTGGCCCCAAGCCCCAGGGCATCGAGGACCCCCTTGCTGGCGACAACTACTACCGTCTTCGCCCCAAGGTCGGTCTTGAGCTTATTCACCACCGCGATCGCCGCCTCTTCCTTTGCGTCCTCGGACAGGCCGAGGAGTTTCCACAGTTCTTTCATGGCTGCCTCCTTTGTATTTGTGTCCCCCTCGAAGCCGAGCTTGTTGGCGAGGGGAACCATGCCGTCTATGTTCGGCTGGTTCGTGAGCGCCACGTTGATGAGCCGGATCACCCTGTTGTCGGAGATCCTCTTCAAGAAGACGGGCGAGACGTACCGGTATTCCCTGTTGGCGATATACTGCTTCGCCCTGTCCGTCCACTCGATGACGGCCCATATGCCTTCGGCGCCCCTGTTGACGAGCTTCTTTATCCACCCCGCGGCCGGGGCCTCGACGGGTGGGTCCGCGATCGTCTGGTGCTCGTAGTCGATGACCATGTCGTTCGTCTGTGCCTCGAAGGCCTCGACAATCACCCGGGCCCCCTCGTCGTCGAGCGTAAAGGGTCCCTTGGGCGTGTCATGATGGCCGTAGGGGATCACCTGGATCTCGGCGGGCACCTTGCCCTCGACGTCCTTGCAGATCAGAACCAGCGCGTTCTTCATTCCTGTGCTCCTTTCATAAGGAATCCCCTGAGACATTGTCCGATCGATGGCCAGTCTTGGTCCTGGACCATGAGGTATGGCCTTGCAGGGATTCTCACTTTCTTGTTCCTGCCCGCCATGCCGCCGAGCTGGTGAATGCGGGCATAGATAAGATTCGTGCCGACGATCACCCGGTCGGCCTCTGCCCGGACCGTGACGGAATTCTGGAGCCTTGCCCTGTCGATGAGGGTTTTCTTCCCGGACGTGTATCGGGTGAAGCCCTTCGTAAAGCCCCCCTTCAGGGTATAGGCCTTGCGCTTTCTCCTCCCCTTGCCCAGGTAGGCCATGTATATGGACCTCACCTTCGTCGGCTCCCATTTATCCGGCCGGCCGCCTTCCTGGAAATTCTTCACCACCGAAGAACGGATGATCTCACCAATCACACGGAAGGCGGGTGTGAGATTTGCCGCGTTCTTCTTGAGCCTGACGAGGAGGTGCCTGACTTCCCTGTCCTTGATCTCGACATCTATACGCACTTGACTTCTCCTCGCGCCGTGATAGACTTTACGTGTCGATGCCGTGGGCCGTGCCCCGATACGGCAAAGACCGGCAGACTCTGCACGGAGGGTGCCTGACCCAATCTACCTTCCATAAAGCAAAACTCCTTCCCGCATGGCGTCCACGTATTTAAGGTCTCTCGTATAGACGACCGTGTATCCAACCCACTGCCCCCGGGAACCTTCAGCGACGAGGAGCAGGGGCCGGTTCTTGCCGGACTCAATGAGGGAGATGTACCGCTTTCTCAGCACTACTTTCCCCGTCAGTTTCTCCCTTTCCGCCTGGAGCCATATCTCGTAAGGCGTCCTGATGGCCTCCTCGATGAAAGGCAAAAACCGTTCGCGGCCGTCGAGCCTGAGATGGTCTGCAAATGTCTGATTCATGATAAGCGGATCGTCGATCGCATCGCGCAGCGTCCTGCCCATGAGCGTCTCTTTGTACAGGTCCACTGCCTTCTCGCCCTTCGGCCACGGGGTGGTCGTGGACCGCACATAATCCTTCACCTCCCGGATCGGACTGCGGCCGTGATCGGCGTAGGTCTTGCCGATGAGCGGGGTCCAGCGGCCAGGGTCCGATTGCAGGGCCAGGAATTCCCTCTCGGTGAGGGTCTTCCCGAGTGATGCGCCGGGATTGCTGTCAAATCCCGGGTCCGCCATGCCCCTGACATCCCTTTCTACATCGAGGCTCTCGCGGGAAAGGTCACCCTTCGATAGTGCGCGGACGGTGCAACGGCAGTTGAACCCGTTCGGCGGATAGCTCGTCTGCCAGAAGGGGTCGTCACTGCGCAGGACCCTGCCGTTCATGGCGGCATGGGCCGGACGCGTCCTGCCGTCCATAACCGCCACATACTGCCAGAAGGGAAGATTCCCCGCTACCGCCGTCTGTCTTTCGTAATGCCCCGCCTGGTAGGCGGCCTGGATGTTGGTCCGGAACACCGTGTCGAGCCGGTACGCATTCATGCCCGTCCAGCCGCGGGTTGCCATCGTCTCTTTCACCGACTTCTTGAATTCTTTGAATGTCGTGCCCGACTCGATCGCCTTGTCGATCCCCGTATAGAGATCGGTGAGCAGATCCATCCGGGCCACACCGGCGACGGCGAAGGCCCTGGCGCGCGCTTCCGCGGTGAGCTGCCGGTACCTCGCGGGCGTGAGGACCGTTTTATCCTGGAAGAACCTGATCGCCTCGGAGAAAGGGAGCTTTCGGAACTGGATCATTCGAGGGACCTCCCCTTCAGGCCGGCAAGGGTCATCGCCGATTCGAGAACTTCACGGAACCTGGTCGTGTCGATTCCGTGGTAGACATCGGCAAGCTTCTCCTGAAGGTCTTCATATGATTGAGCTGCGTCGACGATCTCCTCGAGTGTGGTCACGTCGATGGCGCCCGAGGCCGTCGCATTATCGGCCAAGCCGTCGATGTATTCCTGGGCGGCTATGAGGCTGTTGATGCCCTCGGCTACGGGTGCCTTGTGGGTTGTCTTCTCGACCTGCCCGTCATCACCGGGTCCGCCGGGCTGCCGCAGACGCAGGGTCTTCTCTCCCGCCTGGGGTTTCGGGATACCGAAGCGGTCATAGATGTGGCTCTCGGGGATTCCCTCGAAACCCGCCTCCTTTACCAGGATGCCGTAGACCTTCGCGGTCCTCTCGATGTCTTCCTCTTCCTCGCAGTGGAGCTTGAATATGGGCACGCCCTTACCGGGCCCGTAGTTGAACACAACCCAGGGGGTGAGGAGGTGGAACTTCATCGTCTTCATGAGCGCCCGGGAGTCCGATTCCACAAGGTCCTGTCTCAGGTCGGTCGCCTGCTTCTCAGCGCCGAGCTTGCCGGGGGTGCCCTCGACGTTGCCCGTGTGCCCGAGGACCGCCTTGCTCATCGCCTTGTCGCAGAACTCGGCGAACTTCGCGTGCGAGCTGTTGGTGCCCGTCACCTTGGATTCCAGGATCTCGATCACCGTCGATTCGGAGATGACCGCGGCCGCGTCGACGCCGAGGTTGAAGACGGCGCGCTTGAGGGCCTCGATATCGCTCGGCGTCGCCCCGGGCTTGTACTTGCCGATGCGCATGGGCACCGAGAAGAGCTCGTTGAAGATGAGCCAGTCCTTGATGTCGTAGTTCTTGAAGAGGTACATCCAGGCACAGGGCCGAAGGAGCCCTCCGCGAGGCGTCGCACCCGAGCGTGCCTTGTAGGCGTGCACGAGGAACTTGTTGGGCGGCAGCTCCTCGCCCCAGACGGGCGCCTCGTCGGTGAGAAGCCTGGGGAACTTGAGAAGGGCCTCCGGGGAATTGAAGGTGAAGCGCTTCTGGTGGACCCACTCGAGGGTCTTTGCCCAGACCTGCCCCTCGGAGATCTCCCACATGATCTCCGATACGGAGAAGCCTTTCCCCACTGCGTCGAGGATGTCGATCAGCGCGTCATCGAAGTTCTCGATGTACTCGATCATCTCCCTGGCCGCAGCGGCGATCTTCTTGTCCTCCGCGCTGTCGGAGGCCGGCAGGACGTCCCACTCGAGACCCGTCACCGCGAGCTTGCGGGACTGCAGGATCCCCGTGAGATGGAGGTCTTTCTCCTCCATCTCCTCGAAGAGCTCCGCCTGCCGCGTGACGTCCCCCTGGTCCGCCTCCTTGAAGATCCGGGCGAGGCGCTCCGGGGTGAGTCCCTGGGAGGGGTAGAAACCGTAGCGGTCCCGGACCGTCTGGACGGCGATTTCTTCGAGGATGGGCTTGTTGGAACGGATTTCCCGGCCGAACTGGTCTACGAGCATAATTAGAAGGCCTCCCAGTTCGCCGTTGACATAGTTATAACACCTGTCAACGGCTTCATGCGGGTATTTGCCCTTATAAAGGGTCCGGCCTCAAAATAGGGCCTTTTTTGCGCCTGTCTCATTACCATGCTCCTCTCGCTGCAAATCTCAGTCGATGGTCTCCTTCATCGTCATCCCTCTTGAAGACTCCCCGGGTGGCCACCGTTGTATACTCCACGGACCCGGCAAGACCTTTCTCGAGCAAGGTCTTGAGCATCTCCAGGGCATCCGGCCCGTCGTCATGGCCTCCCTTGCCCCGGGGCCGGTAGTAGATGAGGTGCTTTATCAGTTCCCCCATCCCCTGCCTTTTGAACCGGATCCACCCGTTCTTTACCCAGGGCTGCAGGGTGATGATGCGCAGGTCCTTGTCGACGTTCGGCTTGACGCCCTCGACGTATACCGTCATGCCCCGCTTGTGGGTCTCAGCCTCGAAGGCGTCCTTGAAGTACTCCTGGAACTGCACGTCCTCGATCACGACCTGGCTGAAGCGGTCCCGGGCGTGATAGGTCATGAAGTCGTCGATGATCTTGTCGGGGTGCCTCTTCTCGATATCCGCCACGGTAAGGTAGATGATGCCGTCCTTCATCCGGCCGCCGATGATGGCAGAGGGGTCGGCCGCGCGCGACTTCTTGCCCATCGACGGGTCGATGGCGCAGCCCTGCTGGAGCCCGGAGAGATCGATCTCGTCCTCGTCGTAGTACTGGATCCACTCCTCGAGAAAGATGGCGTCCTCGGGGTTCAGGGGTTCGTTCTGTTTCTCGGAGTTGAAGTACGCCGGCCCCTCGGAGACGTACATCTTCATGAGGTAGTAATAGGGCTCGCGCTCTTTCCAGAGGACCTCGGTGCCGGCGAGCATCTCCGCCTGGTGCTCCGCAAAGAACGCGTCCGCCCCGGACTCCGCCTCTTCCTTGCCGACGCTCACGTCCGCGAAGATCTGCTCCCACTTCTCCCAGAGCTTCGACAGTGACCATTTCAAGACGGCCTTGAATTTGCGTCCCTTCCATCCGGGCTTCTTGAGGAGGTTCGCGAGGAGCGAATCGTAATGGAGGATGGTTCCCACGACGATGTAGACCGTGTCGGGCTGCCCGATCTTCATCAGTGCCTTGAAGAACCATTTCTCCAGCTTCTTACGCTGGTCCGGGGACTCAACCGACTCGTCGTTCTCGAGGTCGTCACAGATGACGAGGTCGGGCCTGCGGGATCCGTGGCGCATGCCGCGGAGCTTCTGGCCGGCACCGACGCCCCTGATCTTCACCCCGTTCCGGGTGATGATCTGCGAGGCCTGCCAGACGGGACCCTCGCCGCAGAGATCCGGGAAGTCCTGCTTCAATCTCTCGTTTGTTTCGAGCTCTGCCTTGATGAAGGAGATGAAGTCCGCCGACTGCGCGGCCGTCTCGCTGACGATGAGCGGAAACAGGCGGTGCCTGTATGCGGCGCACCACAACGGAAGAATGAGGGTGGTCCAGGTGGACTTCGCGTTACCCCTCGGCGCCGCGTCCGCCTCCCGGTCTCCTTCCCCCGTCTCGCTCGCCCGGAGGACCATCTGCGGATACCTCATGGAGAAATACCTGTGCAGCTCCGAAGGGGGCGTATCGAGATAGTGGGGAAAGTAGGTCAGCCCGAAGTATTCCAGGTCATTCCTGGCCTGGCTTATCCTCTCGCGCTGAGCCTTGCGGTCATCGGAGAAGGGTTTCGCCTTGCTCTGGATGAGGGCCCGGAGGGCTTCGACCTCCCGGTTGAACATCCTGTCTTTCGCGCTAAGCGGCATAGGTCTCCTGTGCGTATCTTACGAAGTCATCAAAGTTCCGCTCGATCCCCTCGAGAGCTGCGGGGTCGTTCTTCCCGAGCCACCCGATAAGGTCCTTCATGAAGTCGAGGAAGAGCGCCGCCTTGACCGCACCCGTCTTCGCCTTTATCTCCGTGATGGACTTGACGATCCCCGTGTAGGCGAACATGGCCTGGTTGTCGACCTTGCCCGGCCCCAGGGTTTCGAAGTACGCTTCGTAGCGTTCCTGGACCTTCTCCAAGGACAGAAGGGCCCGGGCCTCGGCGCTCATCGCCGGGTCGCCTGTCTTCTTTTCGTACACCTCGGCTCGGGCCGCCCGGTCCTTCCACCCGTACTTCTCCATCCAGTCGTAGAGGGTCGGCTTGGAGATGGAGTACCCCTTCTTCTTAAGCTCGGCGAGGGTCTGCTCCACGTTCTGTCCGCATAAGCGCCAGGTGTCATAGGCGTCCTCGCGTGTCTCGATCTGGTAGGATCTGTTCGCCATCTATTGCAGCTCCTTCTCGGCAAGCTCGATCTCACGCTGCAGCTGGAGGTATTCCGCCTGGAGCTTCTCGAGCTCCGCGGAGATCTCGGCGACCATGGCGAGCCTTAGATTCTCGGGCTTCGTGAGGGGATAGCCGGCAAGGGCCTCCTTGATGTCCTTCACCTTGCGATCGATCTCCCCCGCGAGCTCCAGGGCCCGGAACTTCCTCGCCTGTATCTCCGTCTTGAGCCTCGCTATCTCACCCATGCATATCCTCCATGCGGACCTTTTTCACCCGTGCGAGCGGGCAGTACTGGTTCGCGTTGATCTTGTCGATCGCTTCGCTCCACTTCGCGGTGTTGAGAGTCACCACGTCGTTGAGTCCGCTCGCCAGCTTGTCGAAGGACTCGACGAGCTTCACGTTGTTCTTGTACATCTCCTTCATGGCGTCGAAGCGCTTCTCCTGGACCCGGGACATGATGAAGGAGAATATCCAGGGACCGAAGACGATGACGATGAACATCGATCCCACCGGCAGGGCGCCGAGCTTCTCCACGATCGTCGCGATTGCTCCTATTGCCTGTGCGGTCTCGGGGGTCATCTTCCTTCACCTTCCTTCAGGTCTTCCAGGGTGCCTCTCATCTCCGCCTGGTAGCCCCTGTCCAGTTCACGGTTCTTGAGGAGCCCCTTCGCGTTTCCGGGATCGAGGCAGTAGAGGCCGTCCTTCGCCGTGAATTTGGCCGGGTAGTACTCCGGCGGCGCCGGGGGCTCCTGGACCTGCTGCCGAATATACTCAGTCCTTACGATCTGCCGGCCGTCGGTCATTGACGTACATCCCGTTGAGAGCATCGAGAATAGGATCGCCAGTACCACTATCGCCAGCATTGCCTTTCGTCTCATTTGCCTTCACCTCCGGTTTCAATCCGTCGATCCGCTTTATCTCGGCGGCGGTGTGTTCTTTTTGCCTGAGCCGTGTGGTGCAGCTCTTCTGTGCCGATTGCAACTCCGTCGTGAGGCTCCCGATCGTCGCCTGGCTTGCCTGGTTGGCGTCCTGGCAGACTGTCAATTCCTGCTGCGTCTTCGTAAGGTCCAGCTTGACGGCATCTATCTGCAGCTGCTTCACCTTGCCGACGACGATACCGCCTATGATGACGCCGATCAGGAAGGGGATGAGGATCTTCGCTATCTTCCAGGCTATCGGTGCGCTCATCTGTATTTCTCCCCTCTGGTCTCGATCTGGCGCGGGTAGTCGATGTTCACCCGGCAGAGATCGAGAAGCGAGCCGTTCTTTAGCCGGATGACCTTGCGCCGGCACTGTTCTTCTATCGCCTCCCGGTCACAGGACCCGGCACGGCGGATCTCTCTGTTGAGAAGGCCCTGGCCGCCGTTGTAGGCGCGAAATGCATAGTGCCAGCCCTCACACGCCACTACGCCATACAGATACCTGTCGTACAGAATGAGCGCCCGGATAGACCAGCGTGTGTCATACGGGGAGGGCATCACCGAGATCTCCCGGAGGGCCTCTTCCCGATCGTGGATCCACTCGGCGGTCTTAGGCATGAACTGACCCAGACCAACTCCGCCGTCAAAGGCTGTGACTGCCGGCCTGCATCCACTTTCCTGCTCGATCTGACCGAGGAAAAGGTGCCAGGGCGCGTCCATGCCGAGATGAAAACGGGATTCCCGGATAACCGCGGAGCGATACTTCAGGCACCGGTTGAGAGCGCTACAATCCGGCGGTGAGACCCAGGATAATAGCAGCGTACAGCATGCCGCGAAAAAGCATGATGCTGCGCCGGTCATATTCACTGATGCCCTCCTTTTCGATCTTTCCGAAAATGTATTTGTACCCGATGACCCAGATAGCCTCGGCCAGGATGAACCCGGTGAGGATGAGGCAGCACTTGTAGAGGACCACCGATATCGTGCCTGCCTTGAGAAGGGCGATAAGCCCGATGACGCCGGAAAGGGGAAGGCCGAACCGGAGGAGGTACTTCACCAGGACATTTGCGGATACCGGGGATACCTCGGCGCTGCCTTTCTCATCACCGATGCGGTCCCGGATCTCACCCACCGTTGTGGCGGCTTTGCCGCGAAGCCTCAGATAGAGGGTGTTGCACCACTCGACGATACGGGGGTTCCGCTTCGCGATGAGGATCCCGAGGAAGACCCCGGGCAAAAGTCCGATCACAAAGATGATGACATGCCAGATCACGTACACCTCCTGTTATGCGTAGAATTCAAAGTCGCCGATGACGGCGACAAGTTCCTTCGCTTCCGACCAGGGAGCCTGATCTTTGCTCCTTCTGTAGTGGGTTGCCCCGGAGACATTGTCCGGGAGATCTCCGTTCATGACACCCTCGGCGATCCGGTAACACTCGCGCAGGTGTTTGTTCTTCTGGAACGCCTTGTCCCATCCGCCGGCGATCGCCATGAGGCCGAGGCGGTTCGGGTTGCCGACCTGGAAACAGGGGAACTGTCCGGGAAAGAGGATTACGTCTTTCAGGGTTTGGCCTGCATACCTGTTTTTAGCGCGGCTCATGATGCACGACGCCACACCGAGCTGCTGGCCCGTTATGAACTTCTTGCCCGTCTCCCCGTAGATGCAAAGGGCGAGGAGCTGCGTGTCGTCGAGCTTCATGAAGCACTCCGCCGGGCGCCTGGGTATCACAGGTCACCTCCCGAGCGTGTGCCCGGTAGAGGGGCGGCCGGGTTGTACACCGGCTCGCCTCCCCTCCAGGGCTTAACCAAGGCGTGGGGGTTTTCTTCTGATAAGGGCAGGACACCGGGAGCGGCGGGCCCGGCATCCTGCTTGTAAGGAAGGTGTTTCATCTCCCAAAGAGTAGAATAATGGGGGAAGGAAGTCCTTTGAAGTGGTTCAGAAAATTACTTCAATGAGAGGATGTATCGAACAAGGAGGGTTGCGGGGTTTTCTCTTCCACTATCTCACGAACCCAGCGCTCTGTCAAATCGAATTTCTTCGCCAGCTCCCGGTGATTGTTGCCGTTGAACTCGCGGCGTATGCATTCGTCCCGCTTCTTCCGCAGTATTCCTTCGAGCTGCGGGAAGTAATAGCCCAGGCCGCCCACGACGGAAGAGAGCTTCACGGCATTCTCGACGCCGATGGCGCGTGCTACCTCACGGTAGGATTCCGGGAGATCCTCGATCGTGATTTCGTTAATGATCGCCGTGACCCATTCATTCATCATGCGTTGTTGCTCGCCTTTTTGCACGCACAGCCGTTCTGGCGCTTCCACATATCCTTGAGGGCCTCGATCACCGCTGAGGCATCCGGGGACGTCCGCACCTCGTCGACCTTGAAATATTTCCTGAGCCACCGGCGATATCCGTCCCAGTGGTGCCACTTGATATCTGCGGCCAGGTGCTCGATCATCCGGAGCTGGCCGGGGCTTGCCAGGACAACAACGTTGGCGGGGAGGGGCACCCCTGGCGTTCTCGGTGCACACGGCCAGCAGGGGTTTTGCGGTTCGGGCCGCTTGGTCTTCAACCTGAAACCCAATTTCTTGAACTCATCGATGAGCGCCGATGCCTGGTCGTAAGAGAGATCCTTGCTCGTTTCGACCTTGTACCACTCTTTTAGCATGAGCTTGTAGGTCTCGTCACCCATCCGGAGTTGACTTTTTGCGATGTGGATCAGCTTGATCTGCTTCGGCTCAATGGGTCTCATGCACACTTCTCCTCTTGTTTGAGATCGAGTTTCCCCTGGTGAAAGATCTCCTCGAGGGATATCCCGGCCTGCTGGGACACGGTCCACAGGATCGTGATGCCCCGGCGGCGCATGGATGCAAAGTACTCACGAAGCTCCTCTTTCGTCACCGGGATGTAATAGCCGTGGGTGTTGCTGCCTATCAGCTTCTTCTTGTGTCTCCTAAGGTTCCCGATAACAGTCCGTACCCGGTCGTAGTCGATCCCGGTCCGTGACGAGATCTCCGTCCCCAAGATCTCTGTGCCCTTGCCGCGGCGATCCCGGATGCAATTCCATACGGCCTTTTGTTCCTCGGTAAGGATGGGCGGTTCAAAGTCAAGGGCGAGTTGATCAGACACAGTCTTTACTCTCTCTCTCTCTCTCTCTCTCTCTCGATGAAGCCACTGATAGTTCCGCACATGAGACATTTCTGGCCGGTCTCGGACATCCTGTCGGGTATGATGTTGCCGGAGTTACATTTCGGGCATGTCAGCATTGTCCCTCTCCTTGGGTTCAAGGCGTTCTGTGTCGCAGTCCTCGCATCGGTAATACCAGTACCAGGAATCCTGGGCGAAGCGTTTCATGGGATTCCCGCAGATCCAGCAGCCCGTTGTCAGCTCTGTTTTGACTTTGTCGTCATTCATTGTAAGTTCACCATTTGATCAGCTGGCCCTCGAAAGGCAGTCCGTGCGTATCACGGAAGAAGATGAGCATTTCACCAACATTTGTGAATCCATCCTTTAAAGCGAGATCGTGTTTTTCTTCAGATGACAGCGGGGCTTGACCCGCAATTATGATCTCCGACCGACCGTCTATGTCCAGGTCAATAGATATGCCGCGGGCGAAGTTACACTGGGCGGTACGGAGGAGCCTGGCCGACTTCGTGCGTAGCGCCGTGTAGAGATACAGAACCTCTCCTTCGCGAATCGGATGTTTTCTCCTGGCCCGGATCGTCTGTCGTTTGATACCAAGCTCAACGAAAACAGCGAATCGTTTCTGAAAGTTAAGGATTGCCATTAAGGTTGTCCTCCCCACCCCGCCATTATCGCTTCTTTCCCGTCATGCAGCTCCGAGAACGACTTCCATCCAAGCTCTGTGAATTCAGTCGTATAAACCTCCTTGCGGGGGATGATCGGCTGCCAGTGGATGTCGCAGAACACCCGGTAATGCCACACGTCCAGCGCCTTTCCTTTCTCGCTTTTCGGGGACTCCACCCACAGACAACGCTGATAATCGGGAGAAAAAAAGGCGTCGATCCACATCTTCGTGAGCCGTTCGCTTTTCCCTGCCGGTCGGCCTCTGAACGCATCGCGAAATGACAGTGACAGGTGAAGACACCGCTCATAATCCGGGTTCTTAAACATGCCGCCGCTGTGGTGCCCCACGTCCCGGGTGAAGATCATAATGGTCCGGAAAGTCCCGTCGGACCATTCGCCTGTGCAGTGTTTGACCAGTCTTGTGTTCTCCCGCGTGTCAGCCCCGGTGTAGATCCCATGCCGGGCCCGGCGATACATCTCCCTGGCAGCGACACTCGGTAACGTTCCGAATTCGAAGATCTTGCTCATATCAGCTGTACCTCCCTTTCCGCTACACGCACTGTCGGACAATCACGCCTATCCGCAGCGATTCAGGTTCTGATAATACCCCAACTCCATCCGGGTGCGGATCGTGGACCAATTGCCCCTTGCGGCCCACCACCGCGTGTTGCAGATCGGTGAACCTGTTTGTTGGACCTATCATCACGTGGCAGAAGTCCTTGTCGCTGAAGAATCCCTTCATCTCGTCTCTCGGTATTCTTGCTTCGAAATAGGCAAGTCCCATTTTCGAGAGCCACTCATTGAGTCTGCCCATCCATTCTCCATCGTCGTCGTATGCGGCCAGATCGGGTATCCGTTCTATGCTCATGTCGAGTAAAGAGGCAATGCATGCCTCAAAGCAATTACCCTGCCGTCCGAATCTTGTTTGCATAACTGGTGTCATCCGTTTCTTAGCCTCCTCAGTGCCGGCATCACCGGCAGACCATTTTCGCGGAGTCACGAAAATGGTTTCGGCCTTCTACTCAGCCCGCGGCTGACGGAGCTTCTTCTCGATGCACCGCGCCGCCTCGGGGGTTAGCTCCATCCGCGCCAGGAATCCCGTGTCATCCCGGGAGATGATCCCGATCGGCGCGCCCGTATCTTCCCCGGGCGGGCACAGTCTCCTCATCGTCCGCAGGAGTTCCTGGGGATCGCGCCGTTTCATGCCGCCTCCTTCTCCTTTATCTTCTCCATGTTGGGCTCGATCCGGAGTTTGTCCTCGGTTTTCAACGTGGCGCCGCATTTTGCGAGCGTTGTTGCATCAAGGCCGCTCATGGCCTCCTTATCGGGCTCCTCGATGATCCTGAGATACTGCACGAGCCCCAGGGCCTTGAGGGCCGCCACCGTTGCCGCCTTGCTTTTCAGGACCACCTTTGTAACCACCCGGTAGGCCACAACCCCGAAAGTGAGGTCCTTTGAGCGGACCCTGGCAAATTCCTGTTTCCTGGACTCGGCGAAGAGGGTGATGTTTTCTTCGATGGCCTTGTGCTCGGCTTTCAGTCCCTCGGCCTTCACGTCATATTCCGCTTTGATCTCGTTGATCTTGAGGGTCATCTCGCCCTCGAGCTTCTGGAGCTTGATGTCGATCTCGCCCATGCGCCTCAGGGCGCCGTCAACCTCGGGCCAGTCCGTGTAATCCGATGTCTTGATGATCTTTGCCATATATCCTCCTTAGTCGTTACTTTCTTCCACGATCTTCCACAACCGGTCTCCGTCTATGCGGACCACCGCATGGGGCCGGTTGCCCATGATCTTCCTTGCCACTGCCTTTGCCGCGCCCTTCGCGCACGATGTGCAAGATGCGGTCTTGCCCTGGCAGCGGGCTACATAGGTAGAGCCGCAGTGGGCGTAGCGAACGGTTATTGTGTCGTTTGAATTGACCATGTCTCCCCCTCAGCTCACTGTCTTCGGCACGATCGGGAGCGTTCCCTCCGGGTCCTCGTGCCGTTTTTCATACTGGTGGTTATCGATGTGTATCGCGTCCGTTTCATAGCGATCGATAACCCTTCCCGAGTCATCCATGATGCGGATGACCGCCGCGTCCTTCCAGATCTCCAGCGCCGCCTTCATCGTGCCACCGCCAGGTCCCGGACCCGCGATCTCGTCTCTTCGACGACGAGCGCTATCCCGACATTGAGGTACACCTCGCTGCAGCACACCGGGCAGGCGCGCTCCGTTACATCGAACACGGTCTCGCAGTTCATGCAGAGAACCGCATGTTCGAGGGGGATCGCCTGCACAGGCTTCTCCTCCTTACCGATAATGAGATTTAAAGGTTTCCCCATGATTCCTGCCTCCCTGGAGGTTGAGCGGACAGCCCCGGCATTTGTCGGGCTGCCGCACTGCTCTCGTTATGCAGACCGCGTGATCGATGCGGTCCCCGTGATGCTGGCACCAGACGTCGCCATTGGGGTACCTGGGTGGCTTCCCGGTCGGGTTGCCGGTGTTCCGTGGATGCCCGTCGGTGCCTGTTTGTCTATAGCTGCTTGATGTATGCTTTGCCTTCGTCATCACCGCTCCTACGCGTCGTTGACGTGGTCGAAGTGCACCGCCGTCTTGCCGTCCTGGTATGCGTTCTTCATGGCCCGCACTGCGACGTTGTTCGCCATCTGGGGCGTCTTGGCGCGTTGCGAGAGGAGCGCCAGGGCGTCAGGCGTGAAGATCTCGCTGGCCGCGCGACCCACCTTGCGGAACCGATAATCCAGATAGTCTGACATGTTGCCGTTGAGCTTGCCGAGGTCGACCACATAGCAGCGCTCGGCGAACTCCTTGATGTAGGGGTTACCCTCTATCATTCCCCGCAGGCCCCAGTTCTTCCCCGCCTCATCCCGTCCGCCGGCGCCGATCAGGACGATGGCGATGAGCTTGAAGATCATGCCGCTGTCCCAGAGACGCTTCAGGGAGATGAAGATCTTCTCCTTCAGATCGTGGGCCTCGTCAATCGCCAGCACGGTGTAGACTCCGGACTTCATATTGTCCTCCAGGAGCCTCTTCGCGACCTTGTCCCGTTGGCCGGCGGACCGGGGCATCGCTGTGCCCCCGAGTTGGGAGATGATCTCCTCCGTGAGGAGGCCTCCCGTCATCATGTCGCGGTCAAGCCGGTCAGGCATGATAACCCGGACCGCCTTGTCTCCGAGAAGCTTGGATATGACGTGCCGGAGGAACGTGCTCTTGCCCATCCCGTAATCGCCGGTGATCGCTATGATGCCCCTGCTCTTGATCGTTCGCCATACCTGGCGCTCGGCAACCTTCAGCTGCGCCGACATCCAGATGTTCTTGTGGTCGTCGAGATCGAAGAACGGGTCATCCTCCAGCCCGAAGTGGACGATCTCGTCGGGTTCCAGGTACTCCTTTGTGTAGTTCATGTCCTGTACCTCCTCCATGGTTTTGCGTTCCGCGCTGCTCCCGGGAAGGGGAATGCCGCGCAGTTTTCTGGGGGCCCGGTTCTTCGCGGGACGCGTGTCGTCCGGTTCCGGTTCCCAGATGCTCTCCGGCGACAATCCCTTGTCCTTTAACACCGCCTCGACGAGCCGACGGAATTCTTCGGGGTCCCTGTCGGGGATGTAGCCCTTGTTGACAACGAGATTGATGAGCGGCCGGGAGCACTCATAGCCCTTCTCGTTGAGGGCCTTCATCAGCGCCGCCTGAGACAGGCCGCCCTCCAGGATCCGGCGCTTGAGTCTCAACGGCCTGTATGGCAGGCCGTACACCTTTGCGGTTCTACTCACTGTGAACCACCTCCCTTAAGATTGGTTATTGGCAGCCATCTTCAGACCACGGGCCTCACCTGGCAGATCCCTGCCGGCAAAGCGGCCGCGATACTCTTCCCTGATCCGGAGATAGCTCTCCTCCGTGACTGTGTCCGTCATACGCTGGTCTACCCACTGCGACTGGACCACCGTGAACCGCCTGATGCCGAGTTCCTCGCGGAGTCTCTTGCGCGCCTCGTGGGCGGTCATAGGGGGTACCACGATCTCCTTTTCGGGAATGACATCCGTGCCTTCCTTCGGCAGCCAGGTCATCTTCTCGATTTTGTGTGCCTGCTCCCTGGGCACGACGTCCGAGGTGTCGATGCCCTTGAGGTCCTCTTTGAACCGTTTCGTGCTGTCCCAGGCGTGGGCCTTGAAATCCTTCCCGATCGTTGCCGCCTTCTCCGGGAACCCCCATTGGTCCCGGTTAACGAGGGTAGACGCCACCGACTCTCCGCAGAAACGACCGTTCTCATCGATCTGGGTGTTGATCTCCAGAGCGGGATATTCGTAAGGGTTGTACCGGACGTAAAGTTTGTCTCCTCTGCGGAAGTAGCCCTTGAGCAGGTAGATGTTCCCCTCGTAGCGGATCTGTTTGTAGCCGTCGACGGTCACTACCTCGGCGTTCCTGTGGGCAAGTTTCTTGCACACATCGACAGGCGGAAGAATGCGCAGCTGGTCGGACGTGATCCGGCTGTATGCCTCAAAGCGGCTCATCGCGTGGCGCTTGTGCTTCCTCACGGCGTTGATATACGCACACTTGTCATAGGCCCTGCGGTTCAGGAAGTCGAGGTCCTCGACGGTCAACAGCGAGAGATCTCCTTCGAAGACGCTCTCCCAGTACCCGTGCATCCGCTCCACGGCACCCGATATCCAGGGCTTGCCCGGGGTGTGGACGTAGACCTCTACCTGCAGGTTCTCCATGAGGTTCGTGTAGGCCTGGGAGGTGTTCGCGGCGCCCTTGTCGATCATGAGGATCCGCGGGACGCCGTGTGCCGGGAAGATCCGGCTGTTGTAGCCTTCGAGACGGCTCTTTTCACCCCAGGCCCGCATCGTGAAATCGAAGATATTGTTGAAGTCCTCTCCCTGGGAGTAGTAGTACCAAACGAAGAACCACCCCGTGCAGTGATCGACGCAGATGTACCGGAGGATGACCTTCTTGACCTTGCGCCAGAAGCCCGGCTTGTTTTTGTAAAACTCCATTTGCATGTCCCGGGTGGCGAGCTTTTTGTTCTCCTTGAAGTCCCACAGGACACAGACCGAGGCATCGATGAGGTGGACGTGGTTCGGATGGTCGCTACGCAGGGTGGTCGCCGCCTCTGGCCGCGAGAGGGCCGCCCGGGAGATCCCCATCTCGCGCATATGCCGGTTGATCGTCGCCTCGTGGGGCATCTCTTCAGGTTCTATGATGTGATTGTCCTCGAAGTGAAGCTGGAGGTTCCAGGTCGGCATGTTGACCTTGCCCGTCTTGCGCCGTGTCCGTTCGATGACCGCCGCGGCCTTCCTTATCGTCTCGGGGTCGACCTTCTTCGGGACGCCTTTGTCCGCACGCGGTTTGCGGTTTGACCGGTATCCGAACTGCTTGGCGACTCGCCAGAACTTGGCGTGAGACCACCCGAGCAGCGCGCAGTACTCTTCCTGGACTGTTCCCCTGTTGGCGTGGGGTGCGCTGCTGAGCCTTGCTACGATCTCACGGCCGAGTTCCGGGTCGATGGTCATGCGTCGGCTCCGGGGACTTCAAGGTAGCTGGCGTACTTGCTGTTGAAGGACCTCTCCTCGCTCTCCAGGAGGTCCGCCGGATAGGGGGCATCCAGGTCGAAGCGGTTGCTTATGGTGTTGGCGAGGAGGCTGTAGAGGTCCTTGAGGAAGTAGGCCGTGTTCGTCAGGTCCGCGAGGACGATGTCCGGGTACCCCTGGGGGTTCGCTTGATTCAGGAAATAGTAGGCGGCAAGGGCGTCATCGCGGTGCTTGGCAAGAATCTCCAGGGCCTGGGCGGCGTCCTGGGGAAGGGGTTTCTTCGCCTCCTCCAGCTCCCGGCGGAGGTTGGCGTTCTCTTTCTCCAATTTCTCGTTGCGTTTCTTGAAGCGTGTTGTGGTATCATACTTACCGTTGAGCTCGAGCTCGAGCTGCTTGGCTCTTGCCTTCCAATCCTCCCGCTCGGCGATGAGCTTGCGGAACTGGTTGACGGACATCTTGTTGATGTCCTCGACCGTTGCGCCGCGGAAGAGGCCGGTTTCGTCGAACTCGGCGAGCTCCTCGTCGGGGACAGCGAGAAGGGCATAAAGTTTCCCAACACCCTCGAATACTCCATTGAGTTGAAGTTCTTTCACGCGTGAAAGATTCTCGAACTTACGTGCAATAGCCGTGAGTCTCCATGCCGTGGCAGGGCTTATACCGATTCTTTCCTCGACTATTTGTTGCCATACGCCGTATTTCTCCGCCTTCTTCATGGCGATGAGGCGTCTTCCAGCTTCGATAATGCCCGTCACCGCTTGTCTCAGGTAAATGGAGATCTCTCCGACGATCCTTTCGCGTTCGTAAGGAACGCCACAGAGATACATATCGGCTATCTCTTGCAGCCTGGCCTGCTCCTGCGTCTGCAGGGCGTCGATCTTCTTTCCCGCATCGATGCCCTCCCTGAATTCCCCCCGCTGTTCCAGGATCTTCACCTCCGCCTGGTCTTTGATGGTCCGCTCGACGATGTCTTCCTTGCTTGGCAGTGTCTTTCTCATGTAACCTCCAGATGGTCTTTTTCGATCCGCGACAGCTCCGCCTTCCGCGCCGCCACGTACCGACGGAATCCCTCGGCGAAGCGGGTAACGGCCGGCGCGACCTGCCACTTGCCGTTCACCTCCTCGACGAGCTGCCGCTTCTCCAGGGTTTTTAGGACCCTGAAGGTGACGTTGTGGCTTATGTTGAGCGTGGTGGCAATCTCCTTCAGGGAGAGCTGGATATACTCCGGCACGCCCAGGGCGAGGAGGATCGTCACGGCGTTGTCGACGACTTCAATGGTGTAGTCACGCGGTTTCTTTTCTTCCATTTTTCCCCTTCCTTATCTGTTTTGCTGAGTCAAACCCTGATCACCGGTGTCCCCTTTTTTGGGACTATTCTCTCGAATTTGTCCCCTTTTTTGGGACTCAACCAGGAAAAAAACACAAGGGTTCTTACTTTCGATCATCCTTTACCTTCATAAGAGCCTTTTCAAGGTCCTTAAGCTCCATCTGATCCTTCGCTATTCGCTCTTTGAGCTGGCCCATCTTGGCATGTATGACCTCGCGGCCCTTCATAGCCTTGTAATGGCCGGCCTCAGCTATGATGAAGAGGAGTTCCCAATCGCCTGTCACCTCGCAGAACGCCGGGAAGAGCTCGCCCGGCATGCCCCATCGCTTGTTGCCGCTATTCTTGATGGCCTGGCTTATCGTCTGGCGGATCCTGACCCCGATGTCCATACTCCCGGGAGCTGGTGGCGCTGCGGGTTTCAAATACTCCCATAACCCCATCTGACGTTCGTCAATTTTGGGCTTAGCTTTTGACATTGCAAACCTCGATTCCGTTTGTTAGAATCAAATCAGATTTGATAACAGAGCAGGGGGTTGGGTTCCGTGGCAAGAAACGATGAGGTTGACCGTTGGTTATCACTGTCTCAGACCCTCCTGCAGGACCTCATGCCCGGGAATGCCGGCATAGAGATCTTCGGGCATGGCATGAATCCGTTAGATTTTGCAGAATTGGTTGAACGTGAATCACGACACGTGGATGAGGCCCTGGTGTCTATGAGCCTCGCGAACGGCAAGGATGACGTCCATCGGATCTTTGATCTCTTGTCGAGGGATGCCGTCATAGCTCTGTTTTCCCGGTGGGCGCATTATCATGCTGCGTGGATGCAGGAAACTCATGTGCGCCCGTGGGCTCCTCCAGGAGCGACGGACATCTGGCGAGCCATACTTCTGACGATGGCTGCCGATAATGAGGCTGTATTAAGTGCATGCACACAGCTCTGGCCGGAATGTTCCGTAGAACCGAGTGGGGTATTTTCTCATTGATCACTTTCGCCTCCTATGTAGCCCTGCGCCGGGACTTTGTTTCCCAGAGGCCCTCATACGGTACCCCGCACACCTTGGCGATAGCCGTTTGTACAGGCCGTGACTCGGCCTTGCGGCGGATGACCATCGATATGAGTTCCGGGGTTACGCCGAGATATTCGGCAAAGGAAACCAGCGTCGGGAAGCCGTTAATGCTCAGCAAGAGCCTGATGTATTGGGTCTTGTTCTCTTTTTTTAGCTTGTCAAGTTTAGCTTTGTTAAGCATTATAGTTCTCATCTTAAAACTCCAGAAGTTTTCTGTCAAGAAAAAAGTACCGGATAGAGAACTCTTTGGTGAAGCTCGTTTGACAGTCTGCCGCAATATGTGGAAACCATTACAAGTCGGTAGGTTTATAGCCTTTATCAAGGGCTCGGAACCGGGGTTGGTATTTGTCTATGAGTTCTGATACAGGAACTGAAGGATTTCTTTCTCGCCTAACCCAGCTTATTGGTGATAAAAAGCCGTTTCGCTGGGCTGCAGATGTTGGCATTTCGAAGGGGGCCTTCGATCGAATATGGAACAAAGGAACAGTTCCGAGTGCAGAACTCTTGGTGCGTATTCACAATGCTACAGGAGTCTCGATCGATTGGCTACTCACAGGACAGGGACCACGTAGCGCATTAGAGGTGTTGTTTGAGCCGGGTCCCGGACGCATTTCTGAAAAGATCCAACCAGTATTCGAGGCGTTCATGGAGGTGATGACCTCGGAGGAACCAGGGACAATACTGGCCCTCACGCAAAACACATACGAGTTTCGAGACAAGATACGGCTCCAGAAGGAGCTCGCCAATATGAAAGAAGATATGGATGCCATCAAGAGGCGGCTTTTCGATGAGCCCAGGGAGACTGACTTGAAAACCGCGGGATCACAAGGGGTGAGTCGACAACCGGAGAACAAACATCGCGTGGGCGGGGAATAATTAGAGTTATCGATGGGGGCCGGAATGATCAGGTCGCGAGGGACAGCATTTATGATAGGTGGGAGCGGATCCGGCAGCGTGGCATCGCCCTGATCTACACGAATCCCTGTAGGTTCTTCTGGCTCCACGATTTAATAGAATGGTGCATTAACCGTTCTTATCTGCAAGCACATCATAAGTCATAATCCATCAATAGAACGGAAATCATAATTTAGGGAGATGAAGATTGTCCACGAAAAACGATGGATCAGAGTTGCGAAGACCTGTTACGAAAAAAGACATTGTGGTGGGTATCGTGGTGTGCTGCCTGATGTTGGTGATAGCAGTCTACTTTCTTGCCGGCGGGGACAGCAAAACCTCATCAGAAGTCAACCGCCCGGCCCCGCAACCTCGAGCTCCTGTAGAAACCGAATCGCAGTTCATGGAATCAACCAGGTCAATTCAGGGCAAACAGGACGGGAATGGGATCTTCATAAAGGAATACCTGAAGAACCCGAAGAAATTTGCCGGTATCAGGCTGAACGTGGTTGGGAAGATCATGGAAATAGAAGAAAGTGGCGGCCGAACAGGTCTGCAGATGTACGTAAACAGAAACTATGACACGGTGATAGTCCAGTATCCGGGAAGCGTTGCCTTTTACAAGGACGATCTGATACGAGTTTATGGGATCGGTGCGGGCGTTTTTGAAGGGCAGAACAGGTTCGGCGCCACGATAACAGTGCCCCTGATCGAGGCAAAATATATAAAGAAGTTCGTGCGGAACGAAAAATAGCACAATTCAATCAGCCAACCTGGGCGGCAACGGCCTGGGAAGTCATTGAAGCACAGCTTTAGAATGAAAGAGGCTATTGTCTCGTCAGTATAAAAACATAACCGGGGGTAACCGATGAGAGAAAAGTTTTCGAATACCGGTCTCATACCTGTTTCTCAGATTTATCTCGATCAAAGGAACTATAGGCTCGGACCTACGGAAAACCAATTAGAATCTATAGACTTGATGTTCGAAGTATTCGGTAACAAGATTGTCAAATTGGCGGAGCATATGGCAAGAGAGGGGCTTTCACCAAAACCGATTGTGGTACTCAAGGATGGCGATGGTCACTGGGTGGTCAAGGACGGGAATAGAAGAATAACCGCACTCAAAGTTCTTAATAATCCTTCAGAAGCCCCGACAGATCACTACAAGCACATCTTCGAGGACCTCAAGAGTAATACTGATAGGAACAAAGGCCTTGATAAGGTCGATTGTTTAACAGCAGACGAAGAAACCGTTAGAAAATACATGGAATTAGAACACATGGGACCCCAAGACGGTATAGGACAAATTAACTGGGGCGCCATCGAGAAAGAGAATTTGTTGGCTGATTCTGGCGAAAAGTACGCATATCCCCAGGGAATGGCAGTCCGGGAATACCTTATTTCCAAGGGTGTAGCAGAGGCGAAGAACATACCGATCACTAATATACAGCGCTTATTCGGCGATGCAGACATAACCGAAGCCCTCGGGATGAAATGGAGTGGCGAACAATTTGTCTTTCACTCCAAGGAAGAGGAGCTCTTTGAGGTTGTGAAGACTATTTGTCTCGATTTTATCAAGAAGGATAAGGGGGTGAAGAATATCTACCACAAGGAAGACCGGACAGCATACTTGAATGAGCTTTTTAAAACCCGGGGGTTGAAACAGCCTGCCATATTAAAAAGTTCACAATCATTCGCTGGCACCTCGAGTGGAACACAGTCGCAGAACGCTGCCCAGAGTTCGGCAACCGGGAATGTTCCCCTTAAGACTAAGCTACCCCAAGACCGTGGGCGCGTCATTCAGCGAGGGTTAAGCCTTCCTGTGCCGGATGAGGAAATTAAAATCAACACAATCCTTGTGGAATTAGGATCAAGGATCGATGTGAGGAAGGCTACTATTGCGGCGAGTGTTCTGCTGCGTCTTCTGATCGAATACAGTGTTGAGAGCTATGCAAAACGTAACGGTATAACACAGGGCAAGAATGAACACCTACATCATATGATTGACAAGACCGCTCAGAAAATGAAGAGTGATGGCAACATCAATCAGAAACAACTGCAACAGCTACAAAAAATGAAGAACTCTGACGAGCTATTATCTGCCCATACATTAAATGCATGGATACACAATCGTACATTCATCCCGGATTCAAGGCAGGTTTGCACATTCTGGGATAACATACGTTTCTTTCTTTTTTATTGTTGGAAATAATGCTGGCCAATCAAATCCTATTATGATATATGAAGCAAGAGAGGCGGGCCGTGCATATATTTTCACCTTTACGTTACCCTGGTGGCAAAGGCAAACTTGCCGCGTTCATTAAGAAAACGTTCCATTATAATAATTTCTGCGATGGCCGGTATATTGAGCCTTATGCAGGCGGAGCAGCTGTTGCGCTATCTCTTTTACTCGAAGGCTACGCCCGAGAAATAGTGATCAATGACATCGATCCAGCAGTCTTCGGGTTCTGGTGGACAGTTCTAAATGATACGGAGGCACTTTCCCGCAAGATCCAGGACACACCCGTCAATATGGAGACCTGGCACGAGCAAAGGAACATTTACCGTAATAGAGATCAATACTCCTTAGAGGATGTGGGGTTTGCCACGTTTTTTCTCAACAGAACTAACAGATCTGGAATTATTAAGGGGGGAGTTATTGGGGGGCAGAAGCAGGACGGACCATACAAGCTGGATGCCCGATTCAACAAGAAAGAACTCATTGACAGGATCGAATTGATCGCCGGATATCGGGGACGCATTATTCTCCAGAATCTTGATGCCTATGACCTGATTGAGACTCTTTTGCCAACGATGCCGCCCAAGGTTCTCATCTATTTCGATCCGCCTTATTTCAAGAAAGGTAAATCCCTCTATAAGAACTTCTATACACCGGGCGATCATGCGAGAATGGCAAGTTACATTCGCCAGCTGAACCATCCCTGGATAGTAACCTACGACAATACACCGGAGATCAGGAAACTCTATGAAGGGAATCATCAAGTAGGGTTTGACATTTCCTACTCTGCACATTTGAGCCGGCCGCGTGGGGAAGAGGTTATGTTCTATCAGGGCCTCGATTTGCCGATCCTACCGTATACCAGAAAGCCCTGACCTTTGACGCGCGCCAAAATACTTAGAATCAAATACCCTTTGAAAATAACTCCCAAAGATCTCTTCCGTAAGGTAACCGTAAGATTATTCAAGACCAGTTTATAACATTTTCACGGACTTGGTTATCGCACCCCCCTACA
>Ga0228535_1001381_pt1 | contig 38004 bp, 36 predicted proteins | sample SJ1metagenome_FD_168457 | JGI IMG/M metagenome (GOLD analysis project Ga0228535, IMG submission 168457) | Enriched culture of PCE-dechlorinating microbial communities from Ithaca, New York, USA - SJ1 | ecosystem: Engineered > Modeled > Simulated communities (microbial... > Unclassified | place...
CTGCGTTTACCGGCCCTCCACCGGGGGGTGGTATGTTAAATCCCAAAAGAGCGGAGAGGCGACCGTCTTTTTCTGGGGCGCCGGTTACGACATTCCCGTCCCCAACGATATCGACGGCGGCGGAGCATCCGATTTCGTCGTCTGGAGGCCCTCGAACGGCATCTGGTACGAAATAAGCGGCCGGGCCGGTTTCGGCTGGGGATCCGCCGGAGACAAGCCCCGCTCCCGCTTGAGCCGGTCGGTCATCTCCCCCGGCTTCGAGCCATAAACCCCAGAGCCGCGAAACCCGGAAAGCACCGGGCTCGAAAGCCCGGAACATCAGAGGGCGGAAGGAGGGACAGCCGATGTCCTCCTCCCGCCCTTTGTTTTTTTTATAACCGAATCGTGATAGTTTATTAGGGACACACGTCGATGACAAGGAAGCTATCGTGCCGCCATTCATAACCGCGATCGTGCCCGTCTGGAACGGCGGGCGGTTCATCCGCCCGCTCCTCGAAAGCCTCCTCGATTCGAATCACCCGAAGAACCGCCTGGCCGTTCTCATCTGCGACAACGGCTCGGCGGACGATTCCCTTCGCGAGATTGACGACTCCTTCAGGCGCCTGCGGCTCCAAGGCGTTTTTTGCCGGGTGATTTCCCCGGGGAAAAATCTCGGGGTTCCGCGGGCCTATAATCTGCTCCTGGCCGGGCTGCCCCCGCAAACGGATTATGTCCTGAGGCTCGACCAGGACGTGCTTCTGGAGCGGGAGGCGCTCCCCGGCATGCTGGAAGCCTTCGAATCCCGTCGCAACGCCGGGATCGTCGGGCCCATGTTCGTGGACTACGAGAGCGGCGAAAAAACCGTCCACGGACCCGGCCGCCTTTCAGCTTGGCGGATGAAAATCGGGCAGGGAGATCCCCGGATCCCCGGACCTTGCGACTGGCTGCACGGGGCGGCCATGCTGATCAGGGCGGATCTCTTCACCCGCGGCGGGCTTCGGTTCAGCGAGGATTACTTCCTCTATTATGATGATACGGTGATATGCCTGGAAGCCAGGGCGCTGGGCCGTGATGTCGTCTATTGGCCCTCGGCCAAGGTGCGTCACGCGGTCTCGACGACGAGGGACAAGTCCAGCCGGCGCCGCATGTATTATTCCGTCCGGGGCAGGCTCCTCCTCGCCGCCCGGCACGGAAGCTGGAAACAAAAACTGGGCTGCCTGGTCCCCTTTTTTTTCATCGGATGCCATTGGAACGCGCTCCGGTCCGCGATCGCGGGACACCCCGATTTGGCGATCATCCCTTACCTGGCCGGCTTCGATTACCTGACGTCCAGGCTTGGCAAACGGCTGTAATTTGGTCTATGATGAGGCCGTCCGTTCGACGAAGGAAAGAGTCCCCAAACCAATGGCATCCGGATTATTAATCTCCGCGAGGAAGACGGCATGAGCCGGGAAGCGATGAACGAGCCGGCCGGCGGGTTCGATTCCGCCCGGGGCCCCGCCGTCGGATTCCTTTTCCTGTGGCTGCTGGGCGCCCTTTCGATTGTGCTGCTCGCCCGGCACCACGCGCGCGCGAATGACGCGCCTTCGGAAGTGACCCTCCTCTTTTTTTTTCTCGCTCAAGCGTGCTGGGCCCTTTGGCTGTCCTATACGCGAAGGCGCTCGTTCGATTTCCTGGACCCGGTCCATCTGGTGACGGCGCTGCTGGTTTTCGGATTCTGGAGCAGCCTCGCATTGAATCCCGGCTACGCGGGTCTGCCCGCCGGCGTCAGCCAAAAAACCCTTCTCATCGCGTGCCTGGCCACGATGGCCTTTCTGGCGGGATATAGTCTCAAACCCGCGGAGCGCTGGGCCGGCCGGCTTCCCGTTCCCGAATTCCTGACGAGGCGGGCGCGGCCGGGCATCCTGCCCTGGCTTCTGGGATCATGGGCGGTAACCGTGGTTTTCCGCCTCTATTTCTCGCTCTCGCGCGGATACGGAACCGCGGTCATGTTCGTCAGCAAGGACTCCCCGTTCAATAATCTCGTTCAGCTCATCGGGGGCATCGGCCCCTACTTTTTGTATATGGCGATCTTTATCATCCTGCCCAGGCGCATCCCGGGTTCAAGGTTTTTCCTCCTCTTTCTCCTGTCCGGCCTCTGCGTGGAGGCCTGGCTGGCCTTCATCGCCGGCTGGAAAGCCGGCATGGCCGTCGTCCTCTACGGACTGCTTTTCATCGTCCGGTGCCTTTTTCCCTCCATCCGGCGGGCCCTGATCACGGGCTTAACGATCGCCCTGGCGGGCGCGCTGGCCTTGGTCGTCACCTACCGGGCCGTCAATGTCTATCGGGAACAGGTCATCGGCAGGGGCGTCGACTCCCGCGAATTGATATCCTCGATGCGCCGTTCGATCGAGTCGGCCGGAGACCGGCAGAACCTTAAATCCCTGGCCGGCCGCCTTGATTACGGGACGATGCTGGGCCGTGCGGTGGAGGCGGTGGATGAGCGGTCCGTGGCCCTCCAGCACGGCCGCACGCTCTGGCCCGCCCTTTTTTGGTTTGTGCCGCGGGCCCTGTGGCCGACTAAGCCGACGTTGAGCATCGGAGCCTGGTACGCCCAGACCGTTCTCGGCTGGGAAGCCGACGGCAGCGAGGGCGCCGCCACGCTGCCGGGAGAATTCTACATGAACTTCGGAATTCCCGGGGTCTTTCTGGGCATGTTGTTGTACGGACTGGGCCTCCGGATGGCCTATGAGTACTTCGTCCGCCGCGTCGGGGCCCCGGGCGGAGTCTGGGTTTTTCTTCCCATATTCCTCATTTTCGGAGTGACCATCGAAAGAAACCTGGCGGCCATCGTGGGGCACGGCATGCAAACGGCAATCGTCGTCGCCGTTTGCGCGTGGTTTTTCCTGCGGCGCGGCGAAGGTTCGCCGGCGCTGGGGGCGCCGGAATGATCGCGGTCTGCCAGCCTTTTTCTAGAACCGCCGAGTTTCATCTCTCCATCGACGCGCTGATGATCAAATCCGTTTCCCTGGCTTTATCCGGGGAGCAGGTGACCTATCTGACGGACGCCGTCAATCTGAAACGGATGGCGGAGCACCTGGGACCGCCTCCGGCCAACCTGGCGATGGCGGAGGCCGGGGTTCCCGATCGGGGCGCCCGGCGCCTCAATCTCCGCGTCCGGCTTCTCGTCAATATCGCCGGGTGCCGGAAAAAGGCGCGGGAGCTGAAGGCGCGCGGCCTCGTTTATCTGGCGTTCGATTCGATCACCTGCGGCCTCGCCTCGGCCCGGCCCAGCCGGATGCCGGAATATTACGTCGTTCACAACAATTTTCACCGGTCCCTGGTGAAGTCCGCGGAAAGGCCGGCTTTCCTCCGGGTCGCCGCCCGGGCCAGCCGCATGATCTTCCTGGAAGAGGCCATCGCCGATGCCGCCCGGGGCAGATATCGACTGGATCCCGCGAAAACGGCCGTTGTCCCTTTTCCCATAGAATCCGTGCCCCGGGGGGAATCCGGCGGCTTGGATCCGGGAAAAGGCATCCTCCTTGCCGGCCGTTTGACAAGGGACAAGGGGGCGAAGGTCCTCCTGGAAGCGGCCCGGATTCTCAAGCGCCGGGCGCCTCGGGCCCTTCAAAGGCAGCCGATCCGCATTGTCGGCCCCTACCATTCCGGCTCCGATCCCCGGGATTACGCCGATTGCGCGGAATACTCGGATCGCCGGCTCACGGACGCCGAGCTGGCGGAGGCGATCCGCTCCAGCGCCTTTATCGCCATCCCCTACGAGCGGGCCGCGTACGCCTACGTGACGCCGGGAACGGCCTACCGGGCGCTGGCATACGGCAAACCCGTCCTCGTCACCGACCTGCCTTCGATGCGGTCCCTGATCCGAAGTCCCCGGCCCGTCGGATTTGCCTTTTCCGATCCATCCCAGCTTGCGGAAATCATCGAGAGGATCGCCTTTATGCCGAAGGCGGATTATGATGATCTGTGCGAAGGGGTCCGTCGTTTTGCCGAACGCCGGGACGTTTCGGCCGCGGCGGACGCCTTCCGGGAGGCTCTGGATGCGGATCGATAGGCGGCCGGAAACGCCGTCGCCGAAGGTTCTCATCGTGACCTGCGGTTTCATCCCCCAGGCGAGTCCCCACGCCGCGTTCTGGGCCCCCGCGGCCGGTTATCTGGCCGAGGCGGGCGCCGACGTACGCGTGCTGACATTATCCGAACGGGATCTTTTGGCGCTCACGCCCCCCGATTGGGACCTGAGCCGCTCGATGTCGTCCCTCGTCCCCGTGGAAAGGATCGGCGGGAGCATCCTGCGGGGGCTTGTGCGCAAGCGGGGCATTCGGGGAGAGCGTCTGAGAAAAGCCAAGGCCAACCCGCTCGCCCAGCTTCTTTTCCCGGATCCCTACATGGATTGCATCATCCCCCTCATCCGGCGCGGGCTCAAAACAACCCGGGACTGGCGGCCGTCGGTCGTATTGTCCGTGGCCTATCCCTGGAGCGCGCATCTGGCGGGCCGGTTCCTGGCGGGCAGGCGCCGGGCGAAGTGGCTGGCTTATTATGGAGACCCCTGGATCCGGAATCCGGCGTCGGATCTGCCCCGCGCCGGCTGGCGCAGGCCCATCGACGCCGGCTTGGAAAAAATGCTTCTGCGGAAAGCCGCCCGGGTCATGGTGACAACGGAGACGACGAAATCGCTTTACGAACAAGCTTTCCCTTTCCTTAAGGGGATGGTCGACGTCGTGAGGTTCGGCTATTCATCCGCTTGCCCCGCCGGAGACGAACCGGCGGATATCCGAGATATCCGGGCTCCGGAAGACCGGCGCATCTGGATTGTCCACACGGGAAGGATCTATCGCGGCGCCCGTTCGCCGGAGCCCTTGCTGCGAGCCCTCGTCAAGCTCCGCGCGGAGGCCCCCGGCGCCGGGGCCGGAATCCTCGTCTGCCTGGTCGGCGAAGTAGACGGCGAAACCCGGGAGCAGATCAAGGCCTGGGGGCTGGGCTCCATGGTGCGCCTCGTGCCCTGGGTGCCTCAAAGGGAAATGCGGCGATGGTTCAAAGCCGCCGACTGGCTGCTTCTCCTCGGAAACCGGGGCGGGCTCCAAGTGCCGTCGAAGGTCTACGATTACTTGGGCGCGCGCAAGCCGATACTGATGCTTGAAGAATGCCGGGGGGACGAAACATCCATGATCATCGGAGACGTCGACGCCGGCTGGATCGTCGGGAACTCGGCGGAAAGCATCGCGCCCTTTCTTCGCTCGGCCCTGGCCGGAGGCCTTCGCGCTCCGTCTTACAGCGGCCGCCGCGCGGCGGGAGACTTCGCGCGCGAGGCCGAATTCGAGCATTGCCGGCGCATAATCCTCGATTGCCTGGACGACGGCTTCCCCGGGTGATCACCGGCCGCAGGTTTCCCGCGGGCGGGGACGGGGGGGGCCGTTCCATCCCGGCCCGCTGATGCCTTTGATATCATTGACTTTCCCGCGCGTTTTGGCCATGATATAGTCTCGTTTTTTCGAGCTTCACCGGGACAAGGTGGAGACGGGAGCGGACTTTATTCGTCAACGCCAATGGGAGGAAATTCGATGACCGGCGGGCGGTGCCTGGTGACGGGCGGAGCGGGATTTATCGGGTCGCACCTGGTGGAGGCCCTGCTCAACGAGGGATGGGAGGTCAGGGTCCTCGATTGCCAATCGGGTCCGGACTCGAACCTCGCCAAGATCATGGACCGCCTGGAATTCGTTGAAGGCGACTTCGGGGATAAAGCCATCCTGCCGGGGGTTTTGGAGGGCGTTCAGACCGTCTTTCATTACGCGTCGACGACGTCTCCGGCGACGGCCCACGGCCAATCCGAGACGGATGTGGCGACCAACCTGGTGGGAACGCTTCATCTCCTTGACGAAATGATCCGGCGCGGGGCGAAAAATCTCGTCTACCCGTCCTCCGGCGGGACAATATACGGGCCGGCTCTCGAGACGCCGATCACCGAGTCCCATCCGACGAACCCGGTATGTTCGCACGGCATCGTCAAGCTGGCCATCGAAAAATACGTCCAGCTGTATCATCAGGAACACGGGCTGGATTACATCATACTGCGATATGGAAATCCCTACGGACCGCGCCAGCGCCCCGGCGGGAAACAGGGAGCCGTGGCCGTCTTCGCCAAAAAAATCCTCGCGGATCAGCCCATCGAGATCTGGGGGGACGGGCGGATCGTGCGCGATTTCATCTATATCGATGACCTGGTGGAGGCCACGATCAAGTCCCTGGACCCGGGAAACGCCTGGAACAGCGTCATCAACGTCGGCAGCTCGGTCGGGACATCCGTCAACGAACTTGTCTCGTTGATCGAGGCCGCCGCCGGCCGCAAGGCCGCGATTTCCTACCGGCCGGTCCGCGGGTTCGACGTGCCGGTCAGCGTTCTGGCGATCGACCGCGCGCGGGATTTTCTGGGATGGCGGCCCCGGACATCGCTGGCGGACGGATTGAGGAAGACCGTCGCCTGGATCGAAGAATTCATGGCGGGGGCGTCAGGCTGAAAACCGGGTGTCGGCTCCCATGAATTCGCGCGCGGGAAAGCGGAGTCTCCTCATCGTGACGACGATTCCCTGGACGCTGACGGCTTTCTTCCTTCCCTTCGCCGAGCACTTCCGGAAGCGGGGATGGCGGGTGGACGCGGCATCAAGCAACGCGACCGGGAGCGCGCCCTGCCTGGCGGCCTTCGACCGGGTCTGGGACATCGGCTGGTCCCGAAACCCGCTCGATCTGCGGAATTTCCTTTTCGCGGCCCGTCAGATCCGCCGCCTGGCGATCCGGGAAAGGTATGAGATCGTCCACGTGCACACTCCGGTGGCCTCTTTCGTGACGAGGTTCGCTCTCAGGAAGCTGAGAAAGCGGGGCCGCGTCAAAGTCATCTACTCGGCGCACGGCTATTCTTTTTATGAAGGCGGCCGGCCGGCGCAGAACATCATCTTCGCTTTTCTCGAAAAATTGGCCGGCCGGTGGACCGATCATCTCGTGATCACCAATTTCGAGGACGAACGGACGTCGCGGAGGATGAAACTGGTCGCTTCCGACCGGATCCATTACATTCCGGGAGTCGGGGTGGATACGGCCAGGTACAGCCCGGATTCCGTGCCCGAAGAAGAGATCATCCGGGTCCGGCGGGAAATGAAGCTCCGGCCTGAGGATAAGCTGTTCATCATGGCTGCGGAATTCATCCCCAGGAAACGGCACGAGGATCTTTTGAGGGCCCTGGCCCGCTTGAACCGGGCGGACGTCCACGTCGCGCTTCCGGGGGAGGGCCCCCTCCTGGAGAAAATGCGGCGCCTGACATCCGAGCTGGGATTGGAGGGCCGGGCGCATTACCTGGGATACAGATCCGACCTGCCCCGGCTCATGCGGGCTTCGATCGCCACCATTCTGCCGTCGGAAAGAGAGGGGCTCCCCCGGAGCGTCATGGAATCCCTCAGCCTGGAAATCCCCGTCATCGGGACGGACATTCCCGGAACGCGGCAGCTTTTGGAGGGAGGCGGAGGGATCCTGGTGAAAGTCGGCGATGTCGAGGGGATTTCCTCGTCCATCGCGCGGATGAGCGATTTTCCAGGCGAGGCGCGCGCCATGGGAGAACGCGGGCGGGCCCGCATGGCCGAATACGATATCGGCCGCGTCATTCGGATGCACGAAGACCTGTTCGCCGAGGCGTTGTCAATGCGACAGGCATGAGAAGGCCGATGATCAAGGTTTTCGCCGCGGCTTCCCTCCCGGGATCCTCGATCCGCGGGAATCCGCGGACAGGAGCCGGGGAAAATCCGGGGGAAGGCGCGTCGCTCCTGAATCCGGGCGTCCCCCCGGCAAGCCGGCCGGTCCGGCCGGGAAACGGAAAGGGCGAGTGACAACGAAAACGGCTGATAAAAAACGGGAAAGCGGCCGCTGTTCCCGGCGCGCGGGCATGGCCCTCAAGCGGTCGGCCGACGTGGCGGTCGCCGGTTTCCTGATCATTCTGCTTTTCCCCTGGCTGCTTCTCCTCGCTCTCCTGATCCGCGTGATATCGGGTTCGCCGGTCTTGTTCGTCCAGCCCCGCCTCGGCCATCGCGGCCGCCGGTTTTTTCTTTATAAGTTCAGGACGATGACCAATGAGCGCGACGAGCGGGGAAATCTGCTGCCCGATGAACGGCGGTTGACCGGCCTGGGGAAGTTCCTGCGCCGCGCAAGCCTCGACGAATTTCCGGCCCTGGTCAACGTTCTTCGCGGCGAGATGAGCCTGGTGGGGCCCCGGCCGCTCCTGGTTGAGTACCGCGACCTTTATACGCCGGAGCAGTGGCGGCGGCACGACGTGCGGCCGGGTTTAACGGGACTCGTTCAGATCAAGGGCCGGAACCTTCTCTCGTGGGAGGAAAAATTCGCCTGGGACGTCTTTTATGTGGATAACTGGTCGCTCGGGATGGATATCCGCATCCTCTGTCGAACGGTGTTCACGATGTTCAAGAACGAAGGGATAAGCGCCCGGGGCCATGTCACGATGCCCCGGTACAAGGGCATTGGACATGATTCTTCGCGGTCGGGAGGTCATTAAGATGAGAATCGTCATTATCGGCGGCGGCGGCCACGCCCAGGTCGTGGCGGACATCCTTTTCCGGATGAGGGAGGCTGGCCAGGACATTGCGCCCGCCGGCTTTCTCGATGACAACCCGGAGTTGGCCGGCCGCTCCTTTCTGGGACTGCCCGTCCTGGGGACGATCGACCGCCTGACGGAGGTTCCCCACGACGCCGTGATCATCGCCATCGGAGACAACAGGAAGAGAAGCGCCCTTTACAAGGCTCTCGAAGACCGGGGGGAGCGGTTTGCCACCGCCAGGCATCCCGGCACGACGATCGCGCCGGACGTGCGGATCGGGCCGGGATCCATGATCTCGGCGGGGGTGATCGTCAATCCCGGCAGCGCGATCGGAGCGGACGTCATCCTCAACACGGGGTCGACGGCCGACCACCACAACCGGATCGGAAACCATGCCCACATAGCGCCCGGAGTCCATATGGGAGGCGGCGTGACCGTCGACGAAGGCGTGCTCGTCGGAATCGGGGCGACCGTCATGCCGTGCCGCCGTATCGGCGCCTGGAGCGTGGTGGGCGCCGGGGCCGTCGTCGTCCGGGACATCCCTCCGGGCCTGACCGTCATCGGTGTCCCGGCCAAGGAACGGAACCCGACGGATTAAAAGCGGGACACAATACCTATTTACCCTATTTCCGGCGAGCATTTTCCCCCGGCTCCGCTTGCCACGAGATTGATAAGTAAATAGGCTAATTAGGTATTGTGTCCCCAATTTCCCCGGTCTCTTGACCTCGAAAATCAACTGGGATAAAATTTATGCAAATCTTCAGAGGAACCGGAATACAAATGAACAGGATTTATCTTTCTCCACCTCATCTCGACGGCAACGAACGGGACCTGTTGCTCCAAGCGTTCGATTCGAACTGGATCACGACCCTGGGCCCCCAGGTGGACGCCTTTGAAGATGACGTCCGGCGGAAAACAGGCGTCCGCCATGCCCTGGCCCTTTCCAGCGGCACGGCCGCCCTCCATCTCGCCCTGATCGTGCTCGGGGTCGGCCCCGGGGACGAGGTTATATGTTCGGACCTGACTTTCGCCGCTAGCGCCAACGCGATCGCCTACTGCGGCGCGTCTCCCGTCTTCATCGACAGCGAACGGTCGACATGGAACATGGACCCCGATCTTCTCGCGGAGGAGATCGAGGCTTGCCGCGAAAGGGGGAAAACGCCCAAGGCCGTCATCGTCGTCGACCTCTACGGCCAGTGCGCCGATTACGGCGCCATCCGGGAAATCTGCGGACGCGGCGAGATTCCGATCATTGAAGACGCGGCCGAGGCTTTCGGGGCCACCTACCGGGGGAAAAGCGCCGGAAAGTGGGGCGCCCTGGGAATCTATTCCTTCAACGGGAACAAGATCATCACGACATCCGGAGGAGGAATGCTCGTCAGCGACAACGAAGAATATATCGGCCGCGCACGGCTCCTCTCCGCCCAGGCGCGCGATCCGGCTCCCCACTATCAGCATTCCCATATCGGCTTCAATTACCGGCTGAGCAATCTGCTGGCCGCCGTCGGAAGGGGCCAACTGGAGCGGATCGATGAAAAGATCTCCAGGCGGAAAGCGATCCGGCGCCGTTACCTGGATTCCCTCGGCGGCCTGCCCGGGCTGGATTTCATTCCCGAGGCTCCCGACGGCTGTTCCAACGCCTGGCTGACGGTGATCACGATCACCCCGGAGGAGTTCGGCGGTGACCGGGAATCGGTCCGCCTGGCCCTGGAAGCGGAGAACATCGAAGCGCGGCCGGTCTGGAAGCCCATGCATCTTCAACCCGTGTTCAAGGATTGCCGCGTCCGGGGATCCGGAGTGAGCGAGGACCTGTTTTCGAGAGGATTATGCCTTCCCTCGGGAACGCAGCTGACCGAGGAGGATCTGGACAGGATTTCGGACATCATTCGGAGCCTGAGCCGGCCATGATCAACATCATGCGCCGGAAAAGTTTCTATCTGATGATCATCGGGGACTCCTGCCTTGTCGGTTTTTCCTATCTCCTGGCGTATCTTCTGCGGTTCGAGTTCAGGATTCCGGGCTATATGTGGACGAGCTTCAGGTCGTCCGTTCTCTACGTCATCGCCATCAAGCTCTTGGTATTTATGCTGTTCGGGCTTTACAAGGGCATGTGGCGCTACACGAGCCTCGTCGACCTGATCGACATCATCAAGGCGACCATCGTCTCATCCGGCATCATCAGCCTTCTCATCCTTTTTCTTTACAGGTTTGAGGGGTTTCCCCGGTCGGTTTTCGTGATCGACGCCGTCTTGACCCTTGTTTTCATCTCCGGTCTCCGGGCCGCCATCCGGCTCCATCTCTCCGGCAACGGAAAATACTCGTTTTTTCGGAGAAAACCGGACACTCACATGAAAAGGCTGCTGATCATCGGCGCCGGGGACGCCGGGGAAAAAATGCTCCGCGAAATCAACGAAAATCCGCAAATGCATTACCAGGTCGTCGGATTCCTGGATGACGATCCCCAAAAGCACGGCATGCACATCCACGGCGTGCCCGTCCTGGGATCCGTCCCGGATATCCGCCGGCTGGCCCTTCGCAACGTCATGGACGAAATCCTGATCGCCATCCCGTCGGCCTCGGCCAATAAGATGCGGACGACCATAGCGGCCTGTGAAGCCAGCCGGCGCAAGTTCCGGATCATCCCCGGAATCGGAGAGATGATCGACGGGAAAATATCCTTCCAGTCGATCCGGGAAGTCTCCTTCGAGGATCTGATCGGCCGGGAGCCCATAGATTTTGACATGAAGAGCATCGGTAATTACCTCGCTGGCAAAACGATCCTGGTCACCGGCGCGGCCGGATCGATCGGCTCCGAGCTCTGCCGCCAGATCTCGCCCTTCCAGCCGAAAGAGCTCATCCTTTTTGATAAGGGCGAAAACAACCTGTTTCATATCGAGATGGAGTTCCGCCAGGCCTTTCCCAGGACCCCCATCATCCCCGTCCTCGGCGACGTGAAGAACAAGCTTTCGCTGCAAAGGCATTTTGAGCGTTTTAAACCTCAGGTCGTGTTCCATGCCGCGGCGTACAAGCACGTCCCCATTGTCGAGTTGCATCCGTGGGAAGGCGTCTTTAACAATATCGTCGGCACGAAAAACGCCCTCGACATCTCTTCGGAGCTCGGCGTAGAGCGCTTCCTGCTTGTCTCCACGGACAAGGCGGTCCGCCCGGGAAACGTGATGGGCGCCACAAAAAGGGTGGCCGAGATGCTGACCTCCTGCTTCGCGTCCTCGGCGGCCCGCTACGTGTCCGTCCGGTTCGGCAACGTCATCGGAAGCGAAGGCAGCGTCGTCCATCTATTCAAGAAACAGATCGAGCGCTTCGGCCCCGTGACCGTCACGGACCCGGAGATCACGCGCTATTTCATGACGATCCCCGAAGCCTGCAAGCTGATCCTCCAGGCCGGGGCGATGGGCGAGGGAGGCGAAATCTTCATCCTGGACATGGGGACGCCCGTCAAGATCCTGGATCTGGCCAAGAACCAGATCCGCCGGTCCGGGTTTATCCCCGGCGAGGAAATCGAAATTAAGTTCGTCGGGCTCCGCCCCGGCGAAAAGCTCCATGAGGAGCTGATCACAAAGGGCGAGGGCATAATCCGGACGACTCATGGAAAGATCCTCGCCCTGAAAGGGCTCTCCTTTGATTACGGCTGGCTGAGCGGGAAGATCGATGAACTCACCGAACTGGCCCGCGATCTGGACGGCGAGGGCATCAAATCGAAGCTCAAGGAAATCGTCACGGATTACCGGCCTTATGAATCGGGAAAGCCGGGCTCATCCTCGGACCTTTAAGCCCGGCCGGTCCCCCCGGCCCCCTGAGCAGGCCGCGTCGGCGGATCACTCTCCGCGCCCGGCCGGCGGGGTTTAGTCCTTTTCCCCGTAATGAATCCGGCCCAGGGCCACACCGAGGTTCCGCGAGTCCTGGATGCCGCGTTCCTTACGGGGATTCCAGGTCCTTCCCGCCCGGACGAGAAGAATCATCTTCCGGCCGACGCAGCCGCTGGGGACCGGACAGGCGACCTCCGTCCACACGTCCCTTTTCAGGACGATATCCGCGATCGGCCGCTCCCGGCCCGCCACGTCCTCGAGAAGATAAGCCCGCACCCTGACCGGGTTTTCCCGGATATCCGGGTGCGAGGCCAGCATGGGGATCATCATGACGGATTTTTCGACAAGGACGGGCATCGCGGCGCTGCGGCCCGTCCAACGGTATTCTTTTCCATCGCTGGTCGTCTCCGGTTCTCCCAGGCCGAACCGCTGCTCCAAATGGAATTTTTCCGTCCGGCTCTTCAAGGACAAGGAATGCGAGGAATTCCAGACGAGCGCCGCGGCAAAAAGCGAAAGGAGGACCGCGCCGGCGACGCGAATCTTTTTTGAGAGCCGGGGCGCTTCGGACGGCACGCCCTCTCGGCGGGACGCGAGGACGATCATGCCCATCATCAGCCAGAAAAGATATTGAATCTCATAGCTGCCGATATAGGTGTGAGACTGGGCGTTGATCAGAAAAGAGACCGCGGCCGCGACGGCGCCCCAGAAAAGGAACATTCCGCCGTCGCCTCCGGAATCCTCGAAGCGGGCTTTCCTGCATATTTTGACCATTTCCCAGAGAATCCAGACAAACAGGAGCACGCCGGGCAGGCCGAATTCGGAGCCGATATGGAGAATGAGGTTTTCGGCGGACTGGGGAACGCCGATGTCCACATCCAGGGCTTTCGCATAGTTGGATGATTCGATGATATAGGCTCCGGCTCCCACCCCGCTGAGCGGGTAGTCTTTCATCATCAGCAGGGCGATTTTCCAGAGCTTGTCGGTCCTTTCCTGCAGCATGGGGAAAAAATTCTTCAACCGCGTCAGCGTGGCCGGCTTTTCGAGCCGTTCGGCCCGAGGCGCCACGGACATGAAAAGGGCGAGCGCGCCGCCGGCGACGATCAGGGCGACGGCCGCCGCAGCCAGGAGCTTCCGGCGCCGGGAAGCGCTCCGGCGCCTCCAGATCGCGAGGCCCTTTTTCAGGGAAAAAAGGGCGAAGACGCCGGTGGAGAGGCCCATCGATAAAAAGGCGCTTTTCGACCCCGTGTTCAGGAGCGAATATCCCGCGAGGAGAATCAGGACAAGCGACATCCATCGCAAAATCCCCTTGAACGCCAGGAAAACGCCCAGAAAAAACGGCACGATGATGGACAGGTAGGCGCCGAACGACAGCGCATCCTTGAAGGTGGCGTTGACGAGGTTGAGCGAGATGCTGGTGGCGTTGTTGCCGAGCGTGACGTCTCCCAGGTGTTGATAAACCCCGAAGGCCATGGACAAAAGCGCTCCGGCGCCCATGGCGGCGATGACCTTCCCGATGAACCGCCCCGAGGGCGCGGATTGCCCGAAAATGAAGAAAAAGGCGAATCCCGTGAGATAGGTCAGGCTGTTGAAGATGACGCTCATGATGGCCCCGCCCGCGCTCACGCCAAAGGCGTTGGTGATCCACTCATAGATCCCGCTTCCGCGCAAAGGATAAAAATCGGCGAAGCGAAGGAAGGTGACGGCCGCCGACAGGCAGACGACCAGCGAAAACAGAACGATCGGCCGGAAAACCCGGCCGGAAGCGCCCGGAACGGATTTCCACAGGGCCGCATGATGGAGCCATCCCAAAAAAAAGAAGAGGAACAGGACCAGCGTCACCGGCGCTTGGGGGATCGTTTCGGAAATGCCGAAAAAATAGGGCAGGTTATTGACCAGGGGAAAGGCGAAGACAAAGAACAACGTCCCCCAGGAAACATTCCAAACCGTCACCGCGTACGCCAGAACGAGCAAGGGCACGAGCCGCGCCTGGAAAGCGCCGACGAGAGGCACGTATTTGATGTAAAAAAAATAGAGGGCCGCTCCGTAAACGGCGGAAAGGCCGAGCAAAAGCAGTTTTTGGCGGCCGGACGTCTTCATGATCTAGTCGGAAAGATCACTCGTCTCCCGCGTTTTCGGATTCTGCTGGCCGGTGAAGATCTTCCTGGCGGTCCTGAGGAGAATCAACAAGTCCATGAGCAGATTCTGATGGGCGATGTAATAGAGATCGTACTCCAGCTTGTTTCTCGAATCTTCCAGCGAAGCGGCGTAGGGGTAATTGACCTGGGCCCACCCCGTGAGCCCAGGCTTGACGAGATGCCGGAGCGAATAAAAAGGAATTTCCTTCTCGAGCCGGGCGACAAAGGACGGCCTCTCCGGCCGCGGCCCGACCAGGCTCATATCGCCCCGGATGACGTTCCAGAACTGCGGCAGTTCATCGACATGGATCTTGCGGATAATTTTCCCCACCGCCGTGATCCGATGGTCGTCTTCGACCGCCCAGAGGGCTTCGTCTTCCTCGGCGTTCCTGACCATGGATCGGAATTTGAAAACGGGAAACTCGGACTCGTCCTTCCCGACCCTGAGCTGCCTGTAGAAGACGGGTCCCTTGGAGTTCAGCTTGATGAGAAGGGCGATCAGAGGCCAGAGGGGAAGGCTGAGCAGCAGGAAAAGGGAGGAAAACCCCACATCCAGGAACCTCTTCATTTTCAAGATCCAGCTCTTGTCCTCATATTCAAAGCCGCGGAAACTCAGGAACCAGTTCTCGTCCTGGACGAAATCAATCGGGATTCTCTGCCGCAGGAGCTGGTACATATCATGCATCTCGGATACGGCGGTCCCTTTCAGCCGGGCCTTGATGATATCGTCGATCATATGGAAATTCTCGCCGGCGGGGGAAGCCAGGACGATCATGTCGACACCGTGGGCCTCCAGGCAACGCCAAAGGTCGTCGGTCCGGCCCAGGATGCCGCCCCCCTCCGGATGCCCGCCGCCGGCGGCCGGCTCGAAGGAATCATCCAGGAAACCGACAAGGTTGTACCGGCGCGGACTCTCTCGAATCGCCTGCGCGATAGCCCGGCCCGGCTTCCCGGCTCCGATGATGAGCACGTTCTTCGGCTTCTCCAGATACCGAATGACGCGGTAGGAAACGCCTCTCCAGGCAAACGCCGCGAACAGGAAAATGCCGTTGGCGATCAGAAAAATCCCCCGGCCGATGGGAGAAAGGAACAATCCGTATTTCAGGAAAGAAATGAAGACCGAAGCCGCGATGATGCCCAGCACGACCTTGAGAAACAATCCCGCCGTGAAGGGATCCCGCCCGAGCGAATAAAGGTCAAAGAGATAAAATATGAAGAGGTAACCGAGAACCATGACGACCTGGAAAGCCGGCGGAAATTTGCCCTTGAAGCCTTCCAGATTTCCAAACCGCAGATAGTACGCGGCGACGTAGGAAAAAGCCAGGAGAACGACGTCCCCGCAGACGACCACGGCCGTACGCGAGGACCTTCTTTTTAAACGCGACATTTGGCCGCCAACTGCCCAAATTTTACATCATTTCAGCCGAGTTGGCCAGGGAAGCGTTGAAAGCCGGCGATCCGGATCAGGGCGCGGCCGGAGGGGGCGTTTTCATCCTCCAGCCAATCGGCAGATCCAGTCCGGGCACATAGGCGAGCCCCAGGATGATTTTGGGAAGATAGGCGACCAGGTGGAGCATGATGGCATAGCTCAACGATTGATCGCGGGTCACGGGAAAAACGCCGAGAGCCAGGATGACGGAAAATTCGAAGATGCCGATCCGCCCGGGAACGGAGGGCGGGATGTTGATGATTTGGGTGGCCAGGAGAACCAGGATTCCCGCGCTCAACGGAAGATCCAGGCCGAAGGCGCGAAAGAGAAGGCAGTTCGTCAGGACTTGCCCGCCGAGGACGCCGAAGGATCCGAATATCACCAGGGCGAGCCTGAGGGGACTTCGCAGCTGGGTAAAAGCCTGGAGGCCCTGGTCGATGGAGTTGAGCGCCTTTTCCCTGAACCTGGCGGGCAAAAGCCGCCTGAATACCTTGGCCGCGGCGAGAAGCGCCCGGGGCTTCCAAGCGATAAAGATCAGCATCAGGGCGGCCGGCGGGACGAGATAGAGGGGCAAGGGAAATCCGCTGACGGAGTCGCCGACGATGAAGAGAACCGGCGCCATCGCCCAGAGCAGGGCGAAGACCAGGAGATCGAATATCTTTTCGATGGCCACGGTCCCCAGGACAAAGCCGAGGTGGGCTTGACGGCCGCGAGAAGCCAGGAAGGCCTTGATGATGTCGCCGATGCGCCCGGGCATGACGATATTGAAAAACTGCGAGACGATGTTCAACCTGAACAGGGAGCCGACGGAGTCATTTTCCCGCGGGCTCAGAAGCACCCGCCACCGCCAGCTCAGGATGAGCACCGTGACAAGACTCACCGCGACCGCCGCCGCCACCCAGATCCAGTTCACCCCGGCGAACGAGCGGAGAAGGTCCCGGCCGTTGATATTCTTGAAGCTGGCCCAAAGAGCGACAAGGGCGAGGAGGACGGCCACGATTATCTGGGCGGTCTTGCGGCGAGCTTTTTCCATTATTTCCGTCTGATCAGCCATAAGAGGAAGCCGGCCCCCCAGGCCAGATGCATCGTGGCGAACGCGGCCGCCATGAGCAGGCGGGTTTTTATGGAAATGGATTTCCCTGGCCAGGAAAAAAGCGCCCCCGCCAGGAGGAAAACGGCATAGAAAGCCGGCGCCAGCAGCCAGAGCGGGGAGAAAAACGCCGGCACGACGGAAAGAATCAGGAGGAGCAACAGCGCCACGGGAGCCAGCTGCCGCGGGGAGGTCAGCTTTTTATGCTGAAGGACCGTCATGCACCGTCCCTTTCCGTAATTCAAAAACTGCCGCGCCAGCGCTTTGAACGTCGCGCGGGGGAAATAGGTGACCTTGAGGGAGTTGTCCAGGAAGATGCGTTTCCCGGCCTTAAGAATCCGCAAATTCAACTCCGCGTCCTCATTGGCGATAGCCCGGGCATCATAAAGCCCGATCTCGGCGAACAGCTTTTTCCGGAAGGTCCCGAGGTAAACCGTGTCCACGTAGCCGCTCGAGCGGCCCAGCCGCCAGGCCGCGTCGCCGACACCCAGCGGATGCCGGAGGGCCAGGGCCACCGCTTCCTGAACCGGCGATTTTCCCTTCGGCTGCATCACCCCGCCGACATTGGCCGCGTCCGAGGACTCGAGCAAATCGACGCATCTTTCAACGTAGCGCGGAGGATAAACACCGTGCGCGTCCGCCCGGACGATGATCTCTCCCTCGGCCATGGTGATGCCCAGGTTGAGTCCAAAGGTCAGGAATCTCTTTTCATTGATCAAAAGCCTGATCGGTAATCCTTCGTCAATCAAGGAGAGAACGATCGCCTGCGTGCCGTCCGTGCTCATCCCGTCGATGACGAGGATCTCGCCTTTCGCCATGACGTAGTCGTCCGCCAGGCTGCGGAGAGCGTCCTCGATATAGGACGCTTCATTGTAGCAGGGCATCAGCACGGAGACACTCGGCATCGCGCGCGTCATCGATCCGGCCGGCGCATCGCTAGCCGGCCGCCTCCTTTAAGGCCGCTTTTTCGAGGATAAACAGGGACGTGATGAGCGCCAGTGACAGCCAAAAGAAAATGCCGACCTTGGCGCCCAGGGGAATGCAGTCCCCCAGCCCGAAAATGAAAAACGCGAGCTGCCCTCCTCCCAGCCCCCGGGCGGCCGCCCGTATCCACGGCACGGAGGATCCGCGCCAGAGCCGGAGGGACATCCAGCCGGCGCCGAAAATCACGGCCAGATAAGCGGCGGCGGCGGGGATTCCCAATTCGGCGGCGGTCTGCAGCAATTGATTGTGGACATGGGAATACTCATAGCCGACGGACGGATCCAGTCTTATCCTGTTCATTCCCACGCCGAACAGCGGGTGATCACGCACAGCCTCTGCCCCCGTCCTCCAGAACCGGACGTGCTCCTGTACCTTTCCGACGATGTATTTATCTTTCAGGGAGGCCCCGGCGGAAAGCGTCCTCGATGGGCTCAGGGCCAGCAGGATGATCCCCGCCGAGGCCAAGAGGATCAAGCTCCATTTTTTCCATTTCCACGGAAAAAAGACAAGCCAGGCACTCAGGAACAATGCGATCCAGCTGGCCAACGCCTGGGTCAGGAACAGGGCGAACAGAAAAACGAAAAGCGTCCCCGCGAAAAGCAGCCGTTCCTTTTTCGCCCGGCCGGATATCGCCGATGAAAAGCACAGGGGAATGATCAGGATCAGCGTTCCCGCAAGGACATTCGGATTCACGCCGAGTTCCGCGCCTGGCAATCTCCACGGGAGCCGGGGAAGATGCCTGATAAAAAAGCCGACCACTCCGGCGAACGGAGCTTCCGGCGACCAGAAAAAGTCAAGAAGGCTGACCGCGGTGAGCGCAATGCCCGCTCCGGCAAAAGCGAAGAGGCCTCCCCGGATCAGGCGGGACGAGCCCATCAGCGTGACCGAGGAATAATAAAAAAGCATTCCAAAAAGGACTCCCGCGATCTTGGGGAGGCTGTGGCCGATATCCGGGACGACAAAGCACGTCGCCAGCACCTGGATCAACAGCAACGCCAGCGGCCAATCCAGAAAAGTCCCGCCGAAGAAATGCCTCCGCCCGATGCCGCGGGCAAGCCAGGCGGCGGGGGCCAGACACAACACCCAGATGAATTTGACCGAGGGGAAAAGGAAAAAAGGAGAGGTCGCCGCGAGACAAATCCACGGCAGCCAGTCCAGCCAGCCGATCGCGGAGGGTTTTTGATCCGTTCGAGTCCGGTTCATGGCTCTACACAATTTCTCACATTTCAGGATAACAAACAACCCCGAAGGAAATGCATGAACGGCTTCCTTGTATTATAAAAGCAATCATTTTCCCGACGCAACGGATTCCCCCGCGATGCCTAGGCGCCGCGTGATGTCCGGACAAGGCCGGCGTAGGGGAAAGCCGCCGCGGCCGCGTTTTCAAGAAGGAATCCCGGAGGCGCGCCGGGGACGCCGCCCGCGCGGGCAACGGACTTGACTTGAGAGGGCCATAAAAATAATATGTAATCAATTTCGATAATATGTGACAGGAAGAGACCCGCGGGCGAATTCGTAAGATTTATCTCAGGCGACACGGGGATATCAAGGGAAAAGGAAATCGCACATGGATGGACGGATACTCGCAGATCATGTTGAACGATGCCTTCTTTGCGGAGAATCGGGCAAGCCCGTTTATAAAAATCTTCCCGACCGGCTTTTCGATGTGCCCGGGACGTGGGACATCTGGGGATGCTCGTCCTGCGATTTCAGGTGGCTGACGCCCCGCCCCCTGGCCGATGAAATCCCCAAGCTGTATGCCTCCTATTATACGCACGAGACTCCGGACATGGACACCCGCCGGCTCCGCCTGAGAAAACACATCAAGGATGCCATTCTGGGAACCGTTCTGCATTATGACAATATCGCCCTGAGCCGGTCGTCCAGACGGCTGGGAAAAGTCCTGGGCCTCCTGCCTTTTTTTAGAAACAGGGTTTTATCGGCGATGATGTTCATCGACGGGGCCTGGCGGGGAAAACTGCTGGACGTCGGATGCGGAAACGGCCTGTTCCTGGCCTATATGCGCAAGTACGGCTGGGAGGTGGCGGGAATAGAGCCCGACCCAGACGAGGCCCGTATCGCCAGGGAAAAATATGGAATCCAGGTGGTGGCCGGAGACCTCAAAGATTCCCCCCTCGAAGAAGAATCCCTGGATGTGATAACCATGAACCATGTCATCGAGCACTTCGCCGACCCCATAGCCCAGCTCAAGGAATGCCGCCGCCTGCTGAAGGCCGGCGGGAAGCTGGTCCTGGCGGCCCCCAATATCAGGAGTCTGGGGCTCCGCTTCTACGGCCCGTCCTGGTTTAACCTCGACCCGCCGAGGCATTTCTATCATTTTTCGCCGCGGTCCTTTCGGACGTGCGCCGAGCGCGCGGGCTTCCGCGTCCAGTCGCTCCGGACGATCAGCCGGTCCTCCCGTGTCTCCTGGTCGGGAAGCCATCTGATCCAAAAAAACGGGAAATGGCCGGGCATCAATCCGCGTCATATCTCCCTGGGGCTCCGCCTCGAAGGGCGGATGCTCATGACCGTCGACAAGCTGCTGATCCCCCTTCTCAGGGAGTCCGGCGACGAGATATTGATGATCGCCACCAAGGACGGCGGGCCTGGCCGATGAGTTTCAGCCGGTCCGGCGCGGCCCGCGGTTTTCCCGGATAGAGGCCCTTGAAAAAGGATTCCAAGGACAAGTCGAATCTCCAGAAATGGGCGGCCCTGAGTTCTCTCGGGTTGACGCTGCCCTCCTCGATCGCCGTCGGCCTTTTTTTCGGTTATATGCTCGACAAGTGGCTGGGAACCAAGCCCTGGCTTCTCCTGGTATTCACGGTCCTGGGCGTCGTCTCCGGATTGATGAGCCTGATCCGCGGGATCCGGAAATACGATAAAGGAGAATAGATGCAGACCGTTGATCCCCTGGAGGAAAAAATCCTGAGGAGAATTCCCCTCGAAATCTTGGCCTTCGCCGCCGTCCTCGCGTTGCCGGCGGCATTCGTCTTCGATCTCCCGACGGCAGGCTTCATTCTGGCCGGCGGCGCCGTTGCCGCCCTGGGGTTCGCCTGGCTGAGATCGTCGCTCACCCGCTTTTTGTTGAAGTCCGGGAAAAAGGCGCTCAGGTCCGGCCTCCTGTTCTACGCCGTGCGTCTTGTCTTGATTCTGGCCGTCTTTTTCATTATAATCTTTTTTTTCCCGCGGAAAATCCTCGCGTTCGCAGGGGGATTTTCCACAGTTGTGCTTGTTTTTTTTATTGAGGGAGCGAGAGCCTTCCTCAGCGTTAAAAAATGGAAGAGCTAGAACACAGCCTTTTTCTCGTTGACCTCTTCAACAAGATTTTCGGAAAACCTCTGGCCGCCGTCCTGGGGCTGGCGGGATTGAAGGTCAAAGACCCGGCGCACCTCGTCCCGGATTATATCGTCATGGTTCTGTTCGTTGTCATCCTGCTCATCGTCGTCTTCGGCCTCGCCTCGCGGAAGCTCAGCCTCGTCCCCTCCAAACGCCAGAGCGTGCTGGAGATGATCATCCAGATATTTGAAGGCCAGATCGTGGACATCATCGGCGAACAGGGCAAAAAATTCCTGCCCCTCATCGCCACGATCGGCATCTTCATATTCACCTGCAACATGCTGGGCCTCGTTCCCGGCTTCATGTCGCCGACGAGCAAGCTCAACGTCACCCTGGGCTGCGCCATGGTCGTTTTCATTTATTACCACTGGCAGGGCATGAAAGCCCAGGGCGTTCTTAAATACCTCAAGCAATTCATGGGCCCGATCCCGGCCCTGGCTCCGCTGCTCATTCCCATCGAAATCATCAGCCATTTCTCCCGGCCGGTCTCCCTGTCCATGCGGTTGTTCGGCAATATTTTCGCCGAAGAGATGCTGATCATGATCATGGCCTCCATCATCCCGTTCTTCCTGCCCCTCCCCTTCATGGCCGTGGCCATTTTCACGGCCGTCATCCAATCGTTCGTCTTCGTCCTCTTGAGCTGCATTTACATCTCCGGAGCCATCGCCGGAGAAGAGGAACATTAATATTTCAAAGGAGAATAGATCGATGTCCAAAAAAATGAAAGCTTTCGGCCTCTTCCTGTTCTTCGTCCTGCTGGCCAGCTCGCCTCTCCTCGCCCAGGAGCCTTCCGGAGAACGCGCCTCCCTCTTCAAGCTGTCGCTGATCGTCGGCGGAGCCGTGATCAGCCTGGCCGTCATCGCCGGCGCTTTCTGCCAGGCAAAGGCTATCAGCAGCGCCTGCGACGGCATATCCCGGAATCCGGCCGCCGGACCCCATATCCGCTTCCTCCTCATCTTCGGGCTCGTCCTGATCGAAACGCTCGTCATTTACGCGCTGCTCATCACCATCATCATCCTTATGGTGAAGTGGGGCGCTTATTCATAATCAAGAGCGCCCCGCCCGGCGCGGCGGAAGAGCATGACGTTTTCCGCTCTGAAAATTATCGCGACATCGCTGAAAAGGTTCAACGACGATAAATGCTGGAATGCATCCATCGTCATTTCCTATTTCGCCTTGTTGTGCGCCGTGCCGGTGGTGGCGCTTTTCGCCTACATCACGACCCGCGTCCTGGGCGATACGGAACTCGCTTTTCGCAGCCTGAATATCTTCACCGAGGAATTCTTCGCTTCGCTCGATCCTTCCTTTTTTAAGAAGATCCAGGGCCTTTCCCAGAACACCGCGGACCTGGGGCTCTTCGGCCTCATCGGCTCCCTGGTGTCCGCCAGCTTTCTTTTTTCCAACTTGATCTCCTCCATCAACACCATCTTCAAGGCCAAGTACCATCGTTCGTTCGTTTACAACCGCCTGATGGAATACCTCATCATGTTCGTCATCGGCATCATCATGTTTTTCTCGCTGTCCATCACCGCGGTCTGGACGGCTCTCCAGAGGATCATTCAGGGAAGCTCCCTGGTCTCGGAATATATCAATCCCCACGTCCTGGGCATCATCAACAATTTTTTCGTCCAATATCTCATTCCCTACGCCCTGACGTTTCTCGTCTTTTTCACGCTTTACAAGTTCATCCCCGAGGTCGATGTTCACACCGGGATCGCCGCCCTGTCCGCGGCGGTGGCCGCCCTTCTCTGGGAAGGCTTCAAGAGAGTCTTCGTCATCTACGTGGCCAACTTCTCGGCCGTCGGCATCGTCCTCAGCAAGCTGCTGGCGGGGACGCTGACTTCCATCATATTCTTCCTGTTGTGGATCACGTTTTCGTTGTCCATCCTCCTCTGGGGGGCGGAACTGGCGGCGATCCTGAATGAGAGAAAAACCAGCCATGCCTGATGAAAAAACCGCGGCCTGGAAGCTCAAGGATATCGCGCTCCATCTCGGGTGCCCCTACGAGGGGGACGGCGAGGTCGAGATCACGGGCGTCGCCAGCCTGGAAAACGCCCGGCGGGGAGACCTGGTGTTTGTCGGGCAGGAGAAGTTCCGGAAGCAGCTCGAAGAGACGCGGGCCTCGGCCGCCGTCATTCCGGCCGATATGACCTGCGGCCGGCTGCCCGCGATCAAATCGCCGCAGCCACAGATGAGCTTCATCAAGGCCGTGGGCCTGTTTTTTTCCTCCTATCGTCCCATGCCCGGAATCCACCCCCTGGCTTCGGTCTCGCCATCGGCGCGGCTGGGCAAGGACGTATCCGTCGGGGCCCTGAGCCATATCGGCGATGACGTCGAAATCGGGGATGAGACCGTCATTTTCCCGCTCGTCTCCATCTATCCGCGGGCCAGGGTGGGCAAGGAGAGCCGTCTCCATTCCCACGTCTCGGTGCGCGAGGATTCAATCATCGGCGACAGGGTCATCATCCATAACGGCGCGGTCATCGGGGCCGACGGCTTCGGCTATCTCCGCGCGGAGGATGGAAGCTCTATCAAGATTCCTCAAAAGGGCCGGGTGGTCATCGAAGACGACGTGGAGATCGGCGCCAACACGACCATTGACCGGGCCGCCCTGGACGAGACGGTTGTCCGCAGGGGCACGAAGATCGACAATCTGGTCATGGTCGCCCACAACGTGGACGTAGGCTCCAACTCCATTCTGGTCGCCCAGGTCGGCATCGCCGGAAGCTCCAAGGTGGGGAAGAATGTCATCCTCAGCGGCCAGGTGGGGGTTTCCGACCACATCACGATCGGCGACGCCGCCGTCGCCGCCGCGAAGTCCGGAATCACCAAGAATGTCCCCGACGGCGCCGTGGTCGCCGGTTTTCCCAATATCGACATCCGGGAGTGGAGGAAAATGTGGGTCCTTCTGCCCCGCATACATGATTATGTCAAAGAGATCAAGGCCCTCCGGGCGAAAGTCGAAGAGCTCGAGAAAAAGGTTAAATAGCCCGGCCCGTCTCCCCGGCTAAAGGCGCTCCAGATAATCCTCGATGGAGAGCGCCGCATGGACCCCCGTTCCCACGGCCGTCGCCACCTGTTTCGGGCAGGCGTCAGAAACGTCGCCGGCGGCGAAGAGCCCGGGTTGGGAAGTGGCCATCGAGGTGTCGACCTTGACCTGCCCCCACTCGTTGAATTCGACCAGGCCCTTGACGAAACCCGTGACCGGGTCTGTTCCGATGGAGACGAAAAGCCCGCCGACGGGAAGGGGAAACCTCCGGTTTTCCTTGAGGTTGAGGACCGTCAGGGATTCCAGGCAGTCGCCGCCGCGGATGGCCTCCACGACGCAATCCCACAACACGCGGATCTTTTCATGGGCCAGGATTCTCTCCTGCAGGATTTTTTCGCCCCGGAGCCGGTTCCGCCGGTGAATGATGAAGACCTTGGAGGCGAATTTTGTCAGGAACAGGGCTTCGGTCAGGGCATTGTCTCCGCCCCCGACCACGGCCACATCCTTTCCCGTGAAAAAAGCGCCGTCGCAGGTGGCGCAGAAGGACACGCCTTTTCCGGTCAACCGCGCTTCATCGGCCAAACCCAGCTTCCTGTAAACGGACCCCGTGGCGATGAGGACCGCGCGGGCGGCGTATTCCCCCCGGCCGGCCGTGAGATGCCAAAGGCCGTCTCTCCTTTCCAAGGCGAGGACCTCATCGGCCTCGATCCGCGCCCCGAACCTCTCCGCCTGCTTCCGGAAGCCGTCGATCAGGTCGAAAGGCGCGATGCCGTCCGGGAAGCCGGGATAATTCTCCACCCAATCCGTGAGAAGAATCTGTCCGCCGGGAACGCCCTTTTCCAGGATAAGCGTTTTGAACCGGGCCCTCCCCGCGTAAATCCCGGCCGCCAACCCGGCGGGGCCGGCGCCGACGATGATGACGTCATGCCGTTCAATCATAGGTATTTCGAAACAGCGTCGACCAGCCTGTTCCGGGGAACGACTCCGACGATGGACTCCATCATTTCCCCTCCCTTGAAAAGAAGAAGCGTGGGGATTCCCATGATCCCGTATCTCGCCGGGACCTCCCGGTTTTCATCGACATTGACCTTGACCACGCGCAATCTGCCCTTATAGGTCAGGGCCAGCTCGTCAATGAGAGGCGCGATCATCCGGCAAGGACCGCACCAGGTCGCCCAAAAATCCACGAGCACGGGCAGCTCCGACTTTAGGACATCGTTTTCAAACGCGGCATCCGAGCTGTGAATGATTTCATCGGACATCGAGTCCTCCTTTCTGAATGAAAATGGCTTTTTCGCAAAGATGAACATGCTTTCCAGCGGCTGTCAAGGCTCTTTAGAAAAACGGGGGCCTCAGCCGCGGCCCCGCCGCCGCGGCGGATGATGTCCGCCGTCATTCTCCCCAGCCCAATTTTTCTTTAACGAGATCGATATAATTCCTTTTCGGCGACGAAACCAGAGCCAGGTTGTGAGGGCTGCGCCTGACCTCGACCACGTCGTTTTTCTGAAACACTTCGCCTCTCTGCCCGTCCAGAGTCAGATAGACCTCCTCGCCCGCCGTCAGGAGCTCGATCCTGATCCTCGAATCGTAAGAGATGACCATCGGGCGGAAGGTCAATGTGTGCGGGCAGATCGGGACGACGACGATGGCCGGCACGTTGGGCTGGACGATCGGACCGCCGGCCGACAGGGAATAGGCCGTGGAGCCCGTGGGCGTGGCGATGATCAAACCGTCGGATTTCAGCATGGCCATTTCTTTTCCGTCGATCCAGATATCGAGCTGGATCATCCTCGCCACCGCTCCCTTGTTGATGACGACGTCGTTCAGGCAGCCGTAGATCCTGTCCCGGTGAACGGCTTGGAGAAGCTGCCGGGAGCTGATGATGGCCGTGTTCCCTTCAAGGTAGGCATCCAGCGTCAGGTACACTTCGTCGAGGGGCACCTCGGTCAAGAAGCCGAGATGTCCGAGGTTGACGCCGAGAACGGGAATCCCTTTCTCCGCCGCCAGGGGCGCGATGCTGAGAAGCGTCCCATCCCCTCCCAAAACGATGATCAGGTCCGACATCTCCGGGACCTCTCTCCGGGGGACGCCCCCGCCCCGGCCCAGCTTCCCGGCGGCCGCCTCCTCCAGGACGCAGCCGATGCCTTTCGCGCCGAAATAGGAAATGAGGTCGCTCAGGATGCTCTCCACCGACGGCGCGTGGGGTTTGATGACAAACCCGGCTTTTTCAATGGCTTTCATCGCCGACAGCCTCCTTGACGAGGGCCAGGAGCGCATCCGGGCCCAAGGGTTCTTTTCCAAAGATGAAATGCGTCATGAATTCGGCATTCCCACGCTGGCCTCGGGCCGAGCACTTCATCAAGCCCCGCAAGCCGAAGCCCAGGACCTGGGCTCCGCCGATCACCTTATTCAGGACATCCCCGTGAACGGCGGGGTCACGGACGACGCCTTTCTTCCCGACCTGGCGGCGGCCCGCTTCGAATTGAGGCTTGACCAGCGCCAGGACTTCAGCCCCTTCCTTGAGGACATCCCTGACGGCAGGCAAGACCTTGAGCAGGGAAATGAAAGACACGTCGAGCGACACAAGATCCAGGTCCTCCCCGAAATCGGCCTTGGAAAGATATCTCGCGTTCTTTTCGATGAGCCGGACCCGCGGATCCCGGCGGAGACGCCAGTCGAGCTGCCTGGTATCGACATCCACCGCATAGACTCTTCGGGCGCCCCTCTGAAGGAGGCAATCCGTGAAGCCGCCGGTCGAAGATCCGATGTCGGCGGCGGTCAAACCCGCCGCGTCGACCCCGAACCCGTCCAGCGCTTCAGCCAGCTTGAGTCCGCCGCGGCCGACGAACGGAAGGGTATCCTTGAGGGTCAAGGCCGCGGCGTCGTCCATCATCCGGCCCGGCTTGGCGATCCTCTCCGTTCCGGAAAAAACCAGCCCGGCCATGATGAGCGCCTGGGCCTTCTCCCGGCTGGAGGCAAGCCCGCGGCTGACCAGCAGTCTATCGACGCGTTCTTTCATCGGCATCGCAATCCCGGGGGAACACGGACGTCGGGCCCTTTCCATTCATTTGTAAAACTCAGCGATCCGGGATGCCAGGCCCTGAGGATCAAGGCCGTACAGCTCCCTGATTTTTTTCGCTTTGCCCGCTGGATAGACTCCCAGAGGAAGGCCGATCTCCAGGAACCGGACGCCGAACCTCCGCTCCCTGTCCAGGAACTCGCGCACGGCGCTGCCGAATCCGCCCGCCAGGACTCCCTCTTCGGCGGTGATGATCGTCCTGCCCGGCTCCGCGAACTCCAGGATCCGCTCTTCGTCGAGAGGCTTAGCGAACCGGGCGTTGACCACCGCCAGTGATATCCCGCGCGTTTCGAGTTCTTCGGCCGCCTCGAGCGCCGGATTAACCATGTTGCCCAGCGCCAGGAGCAGATCCTTGCCCTCCTTGAGCATCTCGCTTTTTCCCAGGGGAAGGATCGTCGGCCGGTCATCCATGGCAACGCCCGTGCCTTTCCCCTTGGGAAAGCGAATGGCCGCCGGATGTCCATAGGCGAGCGCGGAGTAAACCATGTGCTGAAGCTCGTTTTCATCCTTGGGAGCCATGAGAATCATGTTCGGCATGTGCCTCAGATAGGCGATGTCATTGATCCCCTGGTGAGTCGGCCCGTCGTCCGGGACGACACCGGCCCGGTCGACGGCGAAGACGACCGGAACGTCCTGGAGGCAGACATCATGATAGATCTGGTCGTAGGCCCTTTGCAGGAAGGTCGAATAGATGGCCACCACGGGCTTGAAGCCCGACAGGCCCAGGCCCGCGGCAAAGGTCACGGCATGCTGCTCGGCGATGCCCACGTCAAAGAGCCGTTCGGGGAACTTGTCCGCGAACTCGGCGAGACCGGTGCCTTGCACCATGGCCGCCGTGATGGCCACCACCTTGTCGTCCGCGCTCCCGATTTTCACCATGGTTTTGCCGAAAACGGCCGACAACGACGGCAACCTCTCATCGTTTGCCGGTTTTCCCGTGGAGAGCACGAAAGGCCCGGCCCCATGGAACTTGTCGGGACTCGTTTGGGCCGGCGCATACCCCCTCCCCTTGCGGGTCACGCAATGAATGAGAATCGGGCCGTCATACCTCTTTGCCATTTCAAAAACCTCGAGGAGCGAGCCCAGGCTGTGGCCCTGGACCGGGCCGACATAGCGGACGCCGAGCTCCTCGAAGACCAGCCCCGGGAAAAACGTTTTTTTGATTAACTCCTCGACGGCCCTTCCCGCCTTGATCAACGGCCAGCCGATTTTGGGAATGGTCTTGAGGATCGATTTGGCCTGGTCCTTGATGCGGAGATAATGCTGGCCGGAAACCAGATAAGACAGATACTTGGACCGGGCGCCGACGTTGGGCGAGATCGACATCTCATTGAAGTTGAGAACGATGATCAGGCGCTTCCGGAGATGGCCGATCTGATCAAGGGCCTCGAGCGCGACCCCTCCGGTCAAGCTGCCGTCCCCGACGACGGCGATGACATGGAAATCCTCCGCCTTCTTGTCCCGGGCGACGGCCATCCCCAAGGCCGCCGAGAGCGCCGTCGAGGCGTGCCCCGTGTTGTAGACATCGTACTCGCTTTCGGCGCGGCAGGGAAAGCCGAGCAGCCCGTCAAACTGCCTGAGCGATTCGAACCTGTCTTTTCTGCCGGTGATGATCTTATGAGCGTAGCATTGATGCCCCACATCCCAGATGATCTTGTCGCGGGGGGCATCGAAGACGTAGTGGAGAGCCACGGTCAGCTCAACGACCCCCAGGTTCGAGGAAAGATGTCCGCCCGTTTTCGAGACGGTTTCAAGGATGAGAGCCCTTATTTCCGTCGAGAGCCGGGCCAGCTCTTCAAGGGAGAGTTTCTTGATGTCCCGGGGATCGTGGATTCGATCGAGAATCTTGCTCATCGCCTTGTCACCTCACCGGAGCGCCAGGTCCGAAGCCAGGCATTCGAGTTCGGGGATCGCGCAAGGCACGCGCCGGAGCGCCGCGGCGGCCGCCTCGACATGTTCCCTGAGACTCCTGACGGACTCCTCCCGGCCGTAAAAGTGGACGCAGTTCGGACCGGAAGCTTTTTTGCCGGCCCCGGCGCCGGCGTCCATGATATCGTCGCGGATCTGGAAAGCCTGGCCGACATGCCGGCCGTATTCCTCGAGCGCCTCGAGGGCCGGATCCGAAGCCCCCGCCAGGATGGCTCCGGCCTTGACGGCGGCCGTGATCAGAGCGCCCGTTTTCAAACGCATGATCTCCTCGAAAACGGCTGCGGTCATATCCGCCGCCGGGATGCAGATATCCATCCACTGGCCCAGGATCATGCCGCGGCTGCCCGACGCCCGGCCGATTTCCCGGATCGCCCTCTCTTTCCTGTCCGGGCGCCCGCCCGGAGCCGGAGCGTCGGCCATCACCTCGAAGGCCAGGTTCAGCAGCCCGTCGCCGGCCAGCAGCGCGACGGCTTCGCCGTAGGCCTTGTGGCAGGAGGGAAGCCCCCGCCGGAAATCGTCGTTGTCCATGGACGGCAGATCGTCGTGGACGAGAGAATAATTATGGATGAGTTCCACGGCGCAGCCGAAAGGAAGGAGTTCCGCCCCGTCGGCGCCGAACCCCTCGCCCGCGCAGAGGAGCAGCAGGGGCCGGAACCTTTTGCCCCCCGACAAAACCGCATAGCGCACGGCTTCATGCAGAGAGGACGGCCCGGCTGGCAGAAGACGCCGCAACTCGCCGTCCACCGCCTCTCTTCTCGCCTGGAGACCGTTGCGAATCCCGGGAATCATGGACATCTAGAAGGGAATATCCTCCGGATCTCCCTCGTCTCCTTTTCCGGAATCCTTTTCTTCGTCCGCCGACGCCTCCCGGTCATCGCCGGTATCGAAGCTTTCGGCTTTGATGTCGCCCTTTTCATCCTTGAGAAGGATCTCGACTTTTCGCTCCGCCTTGTCCAGCTCGGACCTCAGGAAACGGGCGAGCTTCACGCCCTTCTCGAAGAGCGCCAGCGACTCGTTGAGCGAGATGTTTCCCTTCTCGAGCCTGGCCACCGTCTGCTCTAAATCCGTCAAAGCTTTTTCAAAGCTGAGGTTGGTCATGAGTCCTCCTTCAAAAAGTGCGATTCCAAAGGCCTCCGCGGATCGACCGATCCGACCCGGGCCGTGAATTCCCCCCTGTAAAAAGACACCGTGACATCGTCTCCGGGCTCGATCTCGGTGATCTTCCGCACGAGGCGAAGCCCGCCGTCTTTCCAGCACAGGGCGTAGCCTTTCTTGAGAACGGCCAGCGGGCTGAGGGCGTTCAGGCCGGCGGTGAGCGTTTCCCATTGGGAGCCCAAATCTTTCAGCCTGGACTGCATGTGATTCCGCGCTTTTTCCGACAGCAACAGGACGAGCGAATTCTTCTCGGATATTTTTTGTTTCTCCGACCGCAGGATCTTCCAGGCCCTCATCTCCAGGTCATCGACTCCCTGGCCGAGATTGAGGATCTTGAGCTTGAAATTCTGAAAGATCCGGTGATGGGTCAGGCTGAAGATCCGGCTCTGCTGATCCTTGAGATAAATCTTCAGATTCTGCCGGGCCCTCTGTTCCAGACCCGTGATTTTTTCCTCAAATGCCTGTTCCTTTTCGACGACCATTTCCGCCGCTGCGGACGGGGTTGAGGCGCGGATATCCGCGACAAAATCGGCGATTGTGAAATCGATTTCGTGGCCGACCGCCGAGATGACCGGCAAGGGGCAGCGAAAGATCGCCCTGGCGACGATTTCCTCGTTGAACGCCCAGAGGTCTTCCATGGAACCTCCGCCGCGGCCGATGATGATCACGTCGATATCCGGCTGCTTACCCAGATAATCGATCCCCTCGACGATCTCCTCGGCGGCGCCCTCTCCCTGGACCTTGGCGGGATAGAGGAGGATATGGAGGCGGGCGAACCGCCGTTCGAGAATGCGCAGGATATCGACGATGGCCGCTCCCCGCGGCGAGGTGACGATCCCGATTTTTTTGGGGAGGAGAGGAAGCCTTTTCTTGAATTTCGGGTCAAAGAGGCCCTCGGCCTTGAGCTTCTCCTTGAGCTGCTCGAAGGCGAGCTGCAGGGCGCCTTTTCCCTTTGGCTCGATGAATTCCGCGATGAGCTGATAGTCGCCGCGCGGCTCATAGACGCTCAAGCGCCCGCGGCAGATGACCTGAAGCCCGTCTTTCATTTCAAACGCCACCTGCCGCGCGTTCCCCCTGAACAGCACCGCCTTCAGCTGGGCGTTCGGATCCTTCAGGGTGAAATAGACGTGCCCCGACGGATAACGCCGCAGGTTGGAGATTTCGCCTTCGACCCAGAGCAGGGGGAAGGCATCCTCCAACTCCAGCTTGACGAGTTGCGTGATCTGCGAAACCGTATAGACGATATCCGGCTTTGTGAGGCCTTCAGTCTTCAATTTTCTCCTCGGTCAGGTGTTCGCGGCGGATGGACAGGGCTTTTCCGGTCCGTCCGTCGGCCTCGATGAAAACGGCGCTCAGGACCAGGCCGTCCTTGGCCGGCTCGAATCGCTGCGGCCGGGACGTGAGAAACCTCTGAAGGGCCTGCTCGCGCCGGATGCCGATGACCGAATTCAATCCCCCGGCCATGCCCACGTCGGTGATATAGGCCGTCCCCGCCGTCAGGATTTTTTCATCCGCGGTCGGTACATGGGTGTGGGTTCCGAGAACGGCCGTTACGCGGCCGTCGAGATGCCATCCCATGGCCTGCTTTTCCGACGTGGCCTCGGCATGGAAATCGACGATGATGACCGCCGTTTGGGAGCGCAACGCCTCCACCTCTTCATCCGCCCGCTTGAAGGGACAGTCGAGCGGCTCCATGAAGACGCGCCCCTGAAGGTTCAGGACCGCCGCCTTGAGCCCGTTTCCGTCCTGAAAGACATAGGCCCCCCGCCCCGGGCTCCCGGACGGGTAATTGGCCGGGCGCAGCAGCCTCGTTTCGCGGGCCAGGTAGGGCAGGGCTTCTTTTTTATCCCAGATGTGGTTTCCCGAGGTCAGCACGTCCACGTGCAGGAAAAGGTCCTTCCCGATTTCTTCCGTGATTCCGCTTCCGCCGGCCGCGTTCTCGCCGTTGGCGATGATGAGCGAGGGGGAATATCTCTTGACGAGCCCCGGCAGGAATTTCTGCAGGGCCCTGCGCCCGGGAAAGCCGACGATATCCCCGATGAACAGGATTCCGATCTTATCTGGCATATTCCACGGCTCTCATTTCCCTGATGACCGTCACCTTGATCTGCCCGGGATAGTCCAGCTCGCTTTTGATTTTCTGGGCGATGTCCTTGGCGATGAGGACCGCCTTATCGTCGCTGACCTTCTGGCTCTCGACGATGATCCGGACCTCGCGGCCCGCCTGAAGGGCGAACGACTTGTTCACGCCCTCGAAGGAATTGGCGATTTCCTCGAGTTTTTCCAGCCGCTGGATATAGGCCTCCAGCAGTTCCCGTCTTGCGCCCGGCCGCGCGGCCGACAGCGTATCCGCCGCCTGAACGAGCACGGCCTCGATCGACGGGAAATCCACGTCCCTATGGTGGGAGGCGATCGCCTGGACGACGGCTTCCGCCTCCCCGTATTTCTTGGTCAGTTCCACGCTGAGCTCGGTGTGCGTCCCCTCGACATCCCTGTCCACCGCCTTGCCGATGTCATGCAGGAGCCCGGCCCTCAAGGCCACGTTGGCGTTCAATCCCAGTTCCTTGGCCATGGCCGCCGAAAGGAACGCGACTTCCTTGGAGTGCTGAAGGACGTTCTGGCCGTACGACGTCCGGTATTTCAGCTTTCCGAGAAGCTTGATGAGCTCCGGGTGGATGCTCTGGACGCGGAGCTCGAGGACCGCCGATTCACCTTCCTGTTTGATTTTCTGCTCGAGTTCGGCCTTGACGTTTTCGACGATATCTTCGATGCGCGCCGGGTGAATCCGGCCGTCGATGACAAGCTTCTCGATGGACAGGCGTGCCAGCTCGCGCCGCACGGGGTCAAAGCTCGAAAGGATCACCGCTTCCGGGGTGTCGTCGACGATGATGTCGACCCCCGTGGCCATTTCCAAGGCTCGGATGTTGCGGCCCTCGCGGCCGATGATCCGGCCCTTCATATCCTCGGAAGGGAGGTCCACCACGGACACCGTGGTTTCGACGACGTGCTCGGCCGCCGAACGCTGGATGGCGTTGCCGATGATCTCGCGGGCGATCGCATTTCCCCTTTCGCGTGTTTCCTCTTCGATCCTCCGCACGGATTGGATGGCCTCGAGCTTGGCCTCCTCCTCGATTCTCTTGATGAGCACGCTCTTGGCTTCCTCCTGAGTCAACCCCGCGATCCTCTGGAGCTCCTCCATCTGCTTGTTGAGAGCCGCGTTGTATTGCTCTTCCAGCAGATCCAGGCTTTTTTCTTTATCAAAAAGCCGCCTCTCCTTCATCGAGAAGTCGCGCTCTTTCCTTTCGACGGCTTGAAAACGCCGCTCGAGATTTTCCTCCTTGTGAAGGAGCCGGCGTTCCGTTTCGTTGATTTTTCTTCGCTTTTCCCTGGTCTGGGCCTCGAATTCCGCCTTCAGGCCCAGGTCTTTCTCGCGGGCCTCGATGGCGGCCTCCCGCTTGAGCTTTTCGGCGGCCGCCTCGGCGCCGGCGAGGATTTCCCTGGCCTTGGCCTCAGCGTTGAAGATCTGCCGGTTGCCTTCCCGCTTTTTCAGAATGAGGTAGACCCAGACCCCGAAGACGATGAGAGACGCCCCGATTCCCGCATAAATTAAAATCGAATTCAATTTCCTTACCTCCTCAAGTGATCGGTGGAGCCTCGACGACGGGAGGTAGAAGAAAAAGTTACTTCTGGGCTAAGAACCCAGAGGGGATAGAATAAGAAAAACGGCGCGGTCCCCCGAGCGGAATTTGCCGGCCCTGTTCAGGGCCGGACCGACGGAAATAGGTCTTCCGGACGGGGAGTCCGTTCAGCTGAGGTGTCCGTTTTCGTTCATCTATGAACAATCCAAACAGAATGTCTGTTTTACGAAGTAACTTTTTCCAGATTCTTGTATGTGTTTTCATCTTGGATAAGATGAACCTCCAAGCTGTCGATCTCGGTCTCCAGCGTGCCAAGCGCTTCATTCAGTTGATCCAGCTTTTTCTGGCTTAAGAACAGCTCATCGGCGATATTCAAAGCCGCCAGGACGGCGATCTTGACGGCATCCCCGGATTTGGACTTCACGGCCACTTCATGCATCCTCTGATCAACGAATGAAGTCAAGTGGCTTATATATTTTTCATCCTCTTCTCCTTTGACTCGGATCCTGTATTTCATTCCGTAAATTTCGATATCTATAATCTTATCGATCATATGCCAAGCTGGTCAATTTGATTGATAATCGCCTCGATTTTTCCCTTGATGATTTCCCGTTCGTCCTCGTACTTTTTGATTTCCTCATCGAGCTTGACGAGCTTCTTCGCCTGCTCATCGACCTTGGTTTTGTCCGTGCGAAGCTCCTTGACCTGCTGCTTGAGCTTCTCGTTTTCGGTCGAGAGCGTGTTGATATACTCCACAACCTGGGAAATCTTGCCTTCTAGTATCTTAATGCGTTCAAGTTCGGTTGTCAATTTTGGCCTCCCTCTCTAAGTTGAATATTCAATCCGGATTTCAGGTGCCCGATAACCTCCTGTTGGAATTTATCGACTTCTTCAGTCGTGAGCGTCCTCTTCGGGTGGCGGAAGCGAAGCCGGACGGACAGGCTGACCCTGTTCCCCGGCACCGACGGGCCCGCATAACGGTCCTGGAGTTCGAATCCCTCTAGGCAGGGAATGGACAGCCGTTCGATGGCCCGGCGGACATCCTGGTAGCGGACGCTCCTGTCAACGAGAAAAGAGATGTCCCGGTACGCGCCCGGGAACTTCGGCACGGGTGCGAAGGCGAACGGCCGGGGCTGTTTTTCAAAAAGGCCGGTCAAATCCAGCTCGGCCGCATAGACGGGCCCCTCCAGAGAATAGGCATCCAGGACCGTCTTCCGCAGATGTCCGAACACCCCGATCCTCTCTCCCTTGAAGACAACCGACAGGACTTCGTCGTCTTCGAAATAGGGATGGCTCACCTCCTCGAAGACAAAAGGCTCATACCGCAGTCCGGACATCAGGACCTCGACCGCCCCCTTGATGTGGTAGAAATCCGCCATCTCCGGCCGGGCCTGCCAGCTCGGCTTCCCGAGGGGGCCGGCGTCCAGCAAACCCAAAACGAGCCGTTCGGCGCGGCCCTCTTCGGTCCAGAAGTAGATGTTGCCGATCTCGAAAACGTGAATGTCATCGACCTCCCGGTTCCGGTTCCAGGCCGCGTTCTCCAGGAGGCCGGCCATCAGGCTCGTCCGGAGAAGGGAGGCTTTGGCCGAAATCGGATTGCGTATCGGAATCGGCTTCCGCCCGCTGTTCAGGACATTCTCCTTGTCCGGGTCCGCGAAGCTGAAATTGATGACTTCATCGAAGCCCTGGTGGAACAGGATGTCCCGGACTCTGCCGAGCCGGTCCCGCGTTTTGCCCGCCGGCGGTTCCATCGCCCTGAGCGGAGTGATCTCGGACGGGATTTTGTCGTATCCGTAGAACCGGGCGACTTCCTCGACCAGATCCGTCTCCCCCTCGATATCGACGCGGAACGTGGGGACGTTGACGCGCCAGATCCCCTTCTTGTCTTCGGCCGCCGAGAATCCCAACTGTTTCAGGACACGGCTGATAAAATCGCCGGGGACCTTGGTTCCGAGAAGCCCGTTGACCTTTGACAGGCGGAGAATGACGGACTTCGTCTTGCGGGGCTTGGGAAAGATGTCGAGCACGCCCCTGGTGACCTTTCCCCCGAACTGCGAGAGGATGGAAGCCGCCATCAGCGCGGCCTGGGGCGGAAACGAAATGTCCGCGCCCCGCTCGAAACGGTAGGAAGCGTCCGTCGAAAGCCCGGCTTTCTTTCCGGTCATGCGCACCGATACCGGGTCGAAGCAGGCGCTTTCAATAAAGACGTCGGTCGTGCTTTCCGCCACTCCGGTCTCCTCGCCTCCGATGACTCCGGCCAGGGCGACGGGTTTTTCCTCGTCCGCGATGACGAGCATGTCCGGGGAAAGCTCCAGAAGCTTGCCTTCCAGGGTTTTGAGGCTCTCTCCCTTGTTGGCCTTCCGGACGATGATCTTCCGTCCCGCAAGCTTGTTCAAATCGAATACGTGGATGGGATGCGCCGTGGCGAAAAGCACAAAATTGGAGGCGTCGACGATATTGTTGATCGGCCGGAGCCCCATGGCCTCGATCCGTCGCCGCAGCCAATCCGGCGAGGGGCCGACGCGGACTCCCTTGACCACGATCCCGCAGTACCGCGGACAAAGGCCGTCATCCCAGATCTGAATGTCCGTGACCTCGCCCGTCCTCTGGTCGAGCTCGTCAACCGGCCACTTTTTTTCGATGAGCGGGACCTCGAGCATGGCCGCGATTTCGCGCGCGACGCCGAGGTGGCCGAGCGTATCCGGCCGGTTGGCATAGGTTTCCACGTCCAGGATTTTGTCCCCGTCCTTTTCCTCGACGGTCTCGGAGACCAAGCCGATCATGGTCATCCGTTCAATGAGTTCCTCCGGCGGAATCGTGACCGTCACATAATCGTTGAGCCAATTCAGACTGATCTTCATTTGAGGATAAACTGCCTGTTGAACCTGAGGTCGTTGTCGTAAAAAAGGCGCATTTCCGGTATCCCGTAGGAGAACATGGCCGTCCGCTCGATGCCCATCCCGAACGCCCAGCCGGAATATTTCTCCGGATCGATGTTGACGTTCTTGAGGACCTGGGGATCCACCATGCCCGAGCCCAGAATTTCCTTCCATCCCGTCCCGCCGCAAACGCGGCAGGCCTTATCTTCCCCCCCGCAGACGAGGCACTGGATGTCCACTTCGGCCGACGGCTCCGTGAACGGAAAGAAGCTCGGCCGGAACCGGATCTTGAGCTTCTCCCCGAACAGGGCGCGGATAAAATACTCGAGGGTGCCCTTCAGATGGGCGAAGGTGACGCCTTCGTCGACGACCAAGCCCTCCACCTGATAGAACATCGGCAGATGGGTCGGGTCGGTCGTCTCCCGGCGGAAAACCCTTCCGGGGACGATGATGCGGATGGGCGGCTTTCTCTTCTCCATGACGCGGACCTGCACCGGCGACGTATGGGTCCTCAGGAGCAGATCGTCCGTGATGTAGAGCGTGTCCCAGCTGTCCCTGGCCGGATGATGCGGCGGAAAATTCAGCGCTTCGAAATTGTAAAAATCGGTTTCGATCTCGGGCCCGTCCTCGATGGAAAAGCCCATGCCCAGAAAAATCTTCTCGATCTCCTGCTGGAAGAGCGTGATGGGATGAGGAGAGCCCCTGAACCGCCGCCGGCCGGGAAGGGTCAGGTCGTTTTCCCGGGGGGCCTTCCCTTTTGTCTTCAGCTTCTCAGCCAGGGCGGCGACGCGGCCCTCGACATCGATCTTCAGGCTGTTGATCAGCTGCCCGGCCCGGGGCTTGTCGTCCGGTCCCAGGTTTTTCAGCTCCTCGAAAAGGCCGCTGAGGTAACCTTTTTTCCTGCCGAGGAAAAGGTTCTTCAGCTCCCGGAGAGCATCCTGATCTTTGACGAGCGCCGAAGCTTATCAAAT
>Ga0228535_1001382_pt1 | contig 37987 bp, 38 predicted proteins | sample SJ1metagenome_FD_168457 | JGI IMG/M metagenome (GOLD analysis project Ga0228535, IMG submission 168457) | Enriched culture of PCE-dechlorinating microbial communities from Ithaca, New York, USA - SJ1 | ecosystem: Engineered > Modeled > Simulated communities (microbial... > Unclassified | place...
GGTCGATGACCTTGCGGCCCACCCGGCGCAGGAACGTGGCCCGGGCGATGAGCATGGCCGGATCGATGCTGTGTTCTCCCTGGCCGCCGATCTCGGAATAGTTGTCGTAGACGTTCTCCAGCACGTCTTTGAGACAGAAGCGCTGGGGGTGGCGCACGATGCGCACCCGGTCCATGGGGCTCAACTCGGCGTCCAGGCGATGCTCCAGGAGGTCGAACAACTCCTCCAGTTGCGACAGCCGAGCCCACTGCTCCTCGCGCGGCAGGCTCGGCTCGGCCTCCAGAAACTCGGCCAGCTTGGAGCGGAGCATCCGGATGGTGTCGTTCTCGCGATCCCCGAAGATATCCCGAACATACGTCAGGCGGTCCCGCAACGCCGCGACGCGCTTTTCCGTATCCATGTCAGAACCTGAGGATGTCCGCCGTCTTGCGGCGCAGGTAGTTCAAATTGCCGCACCAGGACTCCCCGGCAGTGGTCAGGCCCTCGAGCGTCACCTCGGACAGGAAACGCTCGCCGCGTTGCCGGGCCTCGGCCAGATTCCTGCCCCAGACGATGCCCAGGGCCAGGTTCGGGTCGAAATCCGTGGGCACCTCGTAGGCCCGATCACGGGGAAGATGCGTATGCACGGTCAGCCAGGGGTGCTCGGGCACGACGAAGCGCTCGATGCGCCCGGATTGAGGCGCGAAGCGGTTCTCGGGTTTCTCGGCCACGATGCGGTACTCGATTCCCACGCCCTCGAAGGAGATGTCCTCCTGGCCGTAACCAAGGGACTCGCCCAAGGCCAGGCGGACCTGCTCCCCGACGAGGTCCGGCGCGGGCTCGCCCCGCAACCGGGAGATGGCGGTGGACACGCCGTTCTCCACCTGGATGCGTGTGTTCACCTCCATGAGAAACGGCTCCCCCCGGGGCGTGACGATCCATTCCCAGGTGCCCACGGAGTCGTAAGCCACCTCGCGGGCCATGGCCAGCGAATGCGCGACCACCTCTTCCAGCACTCTGGCCGCGTCGAAGGCGTAGTCGATCTCGCCAGGGGCGAAGCCCGGGGCCACCTCCACCCGCTTCTGGCGGCCCGGACTCTGGATGGAGCAGTTGCGGGTGCCGAAGTGAACGATGTCCCCGCCCTGCCGTTCGCCCAGAATCTGGACCTCGATGTGGTTGAAATCCTGGATGCGCTGTTCGATGAGCACGCCCTCGTCCTGGAAATGCCGCAGGGCGTAGCTCCTCACGCGGCGAAAAGCCCGGCGGAACTGCGCCGGATCGCCCACTTCCTCGATGCCCATGCCCCCCCCGCCGGCCGAGGCCTTGACCAGGATCTGCCCGTTGGCCACGCCCTGCTTGGCCTGGAAGGCGAACAACCCGGCCGCGATCTCCTCGGCCTCCATCTCGTCGTAGACCGGTCGGTCGGAACCCGGGATGGTGGGCACGTCGAGCCTGCGCGCCAGACGCTTGGTGTTGATCTTGTCGCCCAGGTCGCGGATGAGCCACCAGGATGGCCCGATGAAGCGCATGGGCCGGTCGCGCAGGGTCACCCGGCGGGCGAAACGAAAGTCCTCGGCGAAGAAACCGTAGCCGGGGTGAACGGCCGCGCACTCCGCGGCGTCGGCAACGGCCAGGATTTCGTTGGCGTCGTGGTAGGAGCTGATGCGGTAGAGGGACCGCTCCCCTCCCTCGGCCAGAGCCAAAGCGGCATGGCCGGAATCGCGGTCGGCCTCCGTGACCACGCAAACGAACTCGTGCCCCAGCCGGCGGCAGGCCCGCAGGATGCGCACGGCGATCTCACCGCGGTTGGCGATGAGGATGCGGCTCTTGGATTCAGCCACGGACGGCGTCGGCCCTCACAGTTCCTCTTTCTTGGCCTTGCGCAGCTCGATGAGGCGCTTCTGCACCTCGAGCACGAGCTTGTCCAGCTTCATCTCCTGGCGACGGTCCAGATCCTGAAAGTTGCAGCCCACGATGCCGTTGTCCAGGATGCGCATGACCCGCCCCTTGACCTGGGAGAGGAAGAGCTTGCGGGCCAGCAAAAGATCGAACTCGAAGGGCTGTCCCTCCTTGAAGACCTTGGCTTCCTCCAGGATGGCGAAGCCGCTGGCCGAAAGATCCTTGACCTGGTATTCCTTGCCGCTCCCCGCGATGCGGACCAACAACCCCGGCACGCGGGTCCGAAACGCCTTGCGGAGCTGGTCATCGTCATTGGGCAAACGCACGTCGAAATCCATCGATCCCCCCTGATCCGAAACTCGCCGTCACACTCGCCTATTGTGCCCCGATCATGCGTTTTTCAAGCACGATCTCCACCCGGCGGTTGCGGGCCCGGTTCTCTTCCGTGTTGTTGGGATAGAGCGGATCAAGATCCGCCAAACCCGTGGCCGTCAGGCGCTTGGGCTCCACCCCCATCTGCATGAGCGCGCGCAGAACGTTCACCGCGCGCAGGGAGGAAACCTCCCAGTTGTCGGCATAGCGCACCCCGGATGGCTTCACGTCGTCGGTGTAGCCCTTGATGTTCACCGTCTGGTCCGGGTGGCGGAAAAGGAAATCCTTGAGTTCGGTGAGCGCCCGCAGCCCCTGGGGCGTCAGCTGAACCTGGCCCGGAGCGAACAGCACGTCGCCGGACAGGCGCAACGTGACGATCCCGTTCTCGAAGTTGGCGCTGACGAGGCCCTCCACGCCCTTGGTGGTTTGGAGCGTCTTGACCTCGGCGAAGACCTTGCGCTGGGACTCGATGATCTGGCGACGCATGAGGGCCTGGTCGATGAGCACCCCGGCCTCGTCGCGGGTCACCCGGCTGGTGGAGACCTTCTCCATCTTGCCCTTGAGGGCCTTGGTCACGGAGGAGAACGTATCGGAAATCTTGGCCTTGTCCGGAGTGGACATGGAGAACAGAAGCACGAAGAAGGTCAGCAGAAGCATGGTCACGTCCGCGAAGGTCGTGAGCCATTCCCTGCTTTCCTCTTCGGGCTCGATGTCCGTGCCCGCGAGCAGTGCCCGTTCGTCGTCGGCCATGGCTACTCACGCTCCTTGGGAGCGAGGAACGAGGAGAGTTTCTCGTAGACCAGCCTGGGGTTGTTGTTCTCCAGAATGGACTTGGCCCCCTCGAAGATGATCTCCAGGTGCAGCTGTTCCTGCAGGGTGCGGGCCTTGAGCTTGATGGAGATGGGCAGGAAAAGGATCGTGGAGAGCAACGAACCGTAGAATGTCGTGATGATGGCCACGGCCATGGCCGGACCGATGGACTTGGGGTCGTCCAGACGCGTGAGCATCTGGATCAGACCGATGAGGGTTCCGATCATGCCGAAGGCCGGGGCCAAGCCCCCCAGGCGGGTGAACACGTCCTGGGCCACCTTGTGGCGGCGTTTCATGGAGCCGATCTCGATGGCCAGAGTGGTGCGGATGAGGTCGGGGTCGGCGTTGTCCGCGATGAGCTGGCAGGACTTCTTGAGCACCATGTTCTCGGTCTGCACGTTCTCCAGGGCCAGCAGTCCCTCGCGGCGGCTGATCTCGGCGACCTTGACCATGATGTTGACCACGTCGCGCGCCTGGACGCGTTTGGTGGCGAAAATCTTGAAGCCCGCGTAGAAGGCCTGTATGACCTCCTCGAAGGGAAAGGCGATGCAGATGGAGGCCAACGAGCCGCCGAGCACGATCATGGCGCTGGGAAGATCGAAGAAGATCATCATGTCGCCACCCATGTAGATGGCGCCGATGACCAGGGAGAGACCGAAAAGGAGGCCGAGGAGGGTTGCGAAATCCATAACGGAGCCTACCCTTTATTGAAGGTGTTTCCTGGCCGCTTGTGAGCCGTATACGCACTTTCGCGGCCCCGGTCCAGCCTCGGCCGGACGCCGCCAACCCACCCCCCCGACAAGGAGTCCCGCGTGCGCATTATGGACACTGTACTGCATGCTTCTCAATACCTACACGAAAAGATGGGAGAAATTCAAGCGGGCAGTATCGGCCTCCTGCTGGGCAGCGGTCTGGGCCATGTCCTGAAGGACTTCCGCGAAGACGCCGGCCTGCCCTACTCCGAAATCCCCGGCTTTCCCTGCTCCACGGTGCCCGGCCACTCGGGTCGTCTGCTCTGGGGAGAGCTTGAGGGCCGCCCCCTGGTCGTGCTTTCGGGCCGAGTCCATCTCTACGAAGGCTACGATGCCGCCCAGGTCTGTCTGGGCGTGCGTCTGCTCCGGGAACTGGGCGTACGCACGCTCATCCTGACCAACGCAGCCGGAGCCCTCAACCCTCTGTTCGAAACCGGCTCGCTCATGTGCCTCTCGGACCACATCAATTTCACGGGCCGCAACCCCTTGTGCGGGCCGCACGAGCCGCGCTTCGGGGAGCGCTTCCCGGACATGAGCGCGGCCTACGCCCCGGAGTTGCGGGCCCTGGCCCTGGCCCAGGCCCGACGCCTGGGGCTGCGCCTGGAACAGGGCGTGTACCTCCAGGTGCTCGGGCCGAGCCTGGAAACCCCGGCCGAGACCCGGGCCTTCCGGGCCCTGGGCGCGGACGCCGTGGGCATGTCCACGGTCGTGGAGGCGATCGCCGCCCGACAAATGGGCATGCGCGTCCTGGGCATCGCCTGCCTGACGAACAAGAATCTGCCGGACTGCATGGCGCCCACGAGCCACGAACAGGTTCTGGCCCAGGCCCGGGCGGCATCCGCCGATCTTGGGCGACTGCTCGCCGGGATCATTAAAGAAATTCGCGAAACGGCCGATGGATCGAAGACACCGCCAGTGGCGGAGAAACGGAGCACGGGGAGGGGAAAGGCATGAAACGTTGGGCCGCATGGACCCTGGCGCTGGTCCTGGCCACGCCGGCCGCCGGATGCACCTGGCGGGAGACGAAGCAGGATTTCCGGGACACCAAGAACAGCCTGCTCGGCACCGACCCCACCACGCGGCGGCTCTATGAGGAGGACGATTCCTCGATCATCGAGCTGAACTACAAGGCCGCCGACAAGCTCCACGCCACCCTGCGGGGCTCCCTACCGGCCGGTTCGCCCATCTCCGTGGAGCGCTTCGCCAACGACGCCGACCCCTCGGACAAGGCCCCCTTCGGCCGCGTGGTGGCCGGACAGGTGGCCGCGCGCCTGGCCCAGACCGGCCACAGGATCAGCGCCAAGGCCCCGGCTCCCGCAGGCCGCCAGGTCGTCTCTCAAAACGCCACCGCGGTCGAGGAGGAAAAAAACCCGCCCCGCCCGAGCGTCCTGGCGGGAAGCTACGTGCTGGCCGGAGACGTGATCCTCGTGCATGCCCGGGTGGTGACCGTGGACGACGACACCGAGTTGGCGGCCTACGACTGGACCCTGCCGGTGAACAAGAGCACCCGTGAGCTGCTGCCGCAGCTCAAACAGGGCGGCTTCACCCCCTCGGTCAAGAACGCCTTCTGACCCGCCGCGAAACAAAAAACCGGCCGCCGGAGCATGCTCCGGCGGCCGGTTTTGCCTTTTCCAGGGACTATTCGGCCTCTTCATCCTGCGACGGTTTGGCCTTCCATTCGGCGGCGTCCTCGCCAAAGACCCGCCGGGCCTCCTTGAATCCCAGGGAGAACGCCTTGGCGTTCACGGCCCGGATCTTCTCCGGCAGGGACTCCTCCAGGCTCTTCTTCATGACCCGCTGCTGGGCGAAGGGCAGGAGGAAGGTCAGGGCCCCGAGGACCACGGTGTTCATGGCCTGGGCCACGCCGACCTTGTCCCGCGCCAGGCGCGTGAACGGCAGCCCGAGGAACATGTTCGTGGGCGGCTGCTTGACCAGCTCCGGCTCCAGGACCAGCAGGCCGCCGGGCTTGAGGTTGCGGTAGTAGGAGTTGCAGGCGTCCTGCGAGAGGGCCACGAGCACGTCCAGCTCCTGGGCCTTGGGGTAGCTGATGGGCTTGGAACTGACCACGAGGTCGCAGCGGCTGGAGCCGCCCCGGGCCTCGGGGCCGTAGCTCTGAGTCTGAGTCACGTAGTAGCCGTGTCCCAGGGCCAGGCCCGCGCCGAGCACGCGGCCCAGCGTGATGACACCCTGGCCGCCCAGGCCGGACAGGCGGATCTCGAAACGGTCCAAAACGGGAAGCGGCTTCATGACGCGCCCTCCATGAGCTTCTCCTTGAGCGCCTGGTAGCGCTCCTCCAGGCCGGGGGCGTCGCGCTCCACGAACACGCCCAGGGGCAGCCGGCCCGCGCGCTGCTCCTCGGGCAGCTCGTTGTAGCGCTCCAGCGGCGTGGCGTTCTTCTTGATCCAACGGTACATGTCCACGGGCGACTTGTATTTGTTCTTGCGGCCGAACTGGGTGTGACAGGGCGAAACGATCTCCACCAGGTTGAAGCCCGGCCGCTCGATGGCCTTGCTCACCATCCGGTCCAGGTTGTGGATGTGGAAGACCGTGCCCCGGGCCACGAAGTTGGCCCCGGCCGCCGTGCCCAGCTCCACGATGTCGAAGCTCTTCTCCATCTGGCCGAAGGGCGAGGTCATGGACCAGGAGCCCTCGGGCGTGGTCGGCGAACACTGGCCGCCGGTCATGCCGTAGATGTTGTTGTTCAGGATGAGCGCGGTGATCCCGATGTTGCGGCGCGCGGCGTGGATGAGATGGTTGCCGCCGATGGACAGGGCGTCGCCGTCGCCCATGATGCAGATGACCTTGAGCTTCGGGTTGGCCATCTTGATGCCCGTGGCGAAGGTCAAGGCCCGGCCATGGGTGGTGTGCACGGTGTTGAAGTCCACGTACACGGCCAACCGCCCGGAGCAGCCGATGCCCGCGACCAGGACCACGTCGTCCTTGGCCAGGGCCAGGGAATGCACCGAGCGGATGAGCGAGCCGAGCACGATGCCGTGCCCGCAGCCCGGACAGAGCACATGCGGGAATTTCTTGTTGTGCCGCAAATATTGATGGATGATCTCGTTGCCGGTGAACTCGGACATGGCTCACACCTTCTTGATGGCCTTGAGGATCTCGTCGGGAGTGATGATCTGGCCGTCCACCCGGTTCACGGTGCGCACCAGCGCCCGCCCGTTGTTGACCCGTTTCACCTCGCGCGAGATCTGGCCCATGTTCATCTCGGGCACGATGACGGCCCGGCTGTGGCCGAGAATCTTCTCCAGGGCCCGGCGCGGGAAGGGGAAAAGCGTCCCGAGCTTGAGCAGACCGGCCTTGAGGCCCTGCCCCCTCGCCTGGGTCACGGCCAGTTCGGCCGAACGGGCCACGCTGCCGTAGGCCACCACGCAGACCTCGCAGTCCGCGCACTCGAACTCGCGCACGATCTGGACCTGGTAGAGAAACTGGTCGATCTTGCGGTGCATCCGCTCCATGAGCGCCACGACCTCATCCGGCCGCGAGGTGGGAAAACCATTGCTGTCATGGCTCAGGCCCGTGACGTGGAAGCGGTACCCCGAGCCCAGGGGCGGCATGGGCGGCACTCCGCGCACGGTTTCCTCATAGGGCTTGTACCACTCCGGCGGCATGGTCGGGGTGGTCCGGTTGACGATCTCGAACTCCTCGGCCGGGGGCACGAAGATCTTCTCCCGGGTGTGGGCGGTGATCTCGTCCAGGAGCAGGATCACCGGGGTGCGGTACTTCTCGGCCATGTTGAAGGCCGTGACCGTCATCTCCAGGCACTCCTGCACGTCCGAGGCCGAAAGAACGATGATCGGATGGTCGCCGTGGGTGCCCCAGCGGGCCTGCTGCACGTCGCCCTGGGCCGGGCTGGTGGGCAGGCCAGTGGAGGGACCGCCGCGCATGACGTTGACCAGGACCAGCGGAGCCTCCACCATGCAGGCGTAGCCGATATGCTCCTGCATGAGCGAGAAGCCCGGTCCCGAGGTGGCGGTCATGGCCTTGCGCCCGGCCAGGGACGCGCCGATGACCGCGCCCAGGCCGCCGATCTCGTCCTCCATCTGGATGAACACGCCCTCGGGCCGCGCCGGCAGCTTCTGGGCCATGAGCTCCATGATCTCCGACGACGGGGTGATGGGGTAGCCCGCGTAGAACGAGCACCCGGCGATGAGCGCGCCCTCGACGACGGCCTCGTTGCCCTGGGCGAACAGGGCCTTGCGCCCCTTCTTCTTGCCGTTTGCGGACATGGCGTTCTACTCCTTGTCCCGGCGGCGGGCGCCCGGCTTCTTGTCCGTGACCACCACGGCGAAATCCGGGCAATGCAGTTCGCAGAAGCCGCAATGGATGCAGTCCTGCTCACGCGCCACCCGGGCCTTGCCCTGACCGTCCATTTCGATGACCCCGGCGGGACAGAAGGCCGCGCAGATGCCGCAACCCTTGCACCAGTCCGGATAGATGGTCACCTTGCTCACGCCTTTCGTTTTTTTCGCCATGGCTCCGACCGCGACTGACCGCCGCGCCAAAGACCGGCGCGACGAAGAGGTTTGCGCGGCACTTTGCCTTCTTTTCAGAGGCAAGGCAAGGGAAACAGGGAGGAAAAGGCGGTGCTCCGGGCCGCTCAGCCCCGCAAAACGACTTCAGCCAGGGCGTTGATCACGCTGGCGGCCAGGGCCGAGCCGCCCTTGCGGCCGCGCAAGGTCACGTAGGGGACGCGTTCCTGGGCCAGAAGCAGTTCCTTGGATTCGGCCGCGTTGACGAAACCGACGGGCATGCCCACCACCAGGGCCGGAAGGGCCCGCCCGGCGTCGATGTGCTCCAGCAGGCGCAGCAGGGCCGTGGGCGCGTTGCCGATGACCCAGACGGCCGGGGCCAAACGCTCCACGGCCAGATCCACCGCCGCGCGGGCCTTGGTCGTACCCCGGTCCCGGGCCAGGACGGCCGTCTCGGCGTCGGCCATGAGGCAACGCACGGTACACCCCAGGGGCTCCATGCGCCGCTTGGGAATGCCGCAGCGGGCCATGTCCGTGTCCGTGATCAGGAGGCAGCCGGAGGCCAGGGCGGCCAGGCCCGCTTCACAGGCCTGGGGGTGAAAACGCAACAGGGACAGGATTTCGAAGTCCGCCGTGGTGTGGATCATGCGGCGGGCCACCTGCCACTCCACGCCCTGGAACGGGCGCGGCTCGGACACCTCGGAATCGATGATCTCGAAGGAGCGCCGCTCGATGTCCCCGGGGGCGCGGATGTCCTCGACGCCGCTCATCTCAGCCCTCCATGACGATGGTCACCGAGGCCGAAGCCCCCAGGCGATCGGCTCCGGCGGCCAGCAAAGCCAAGGCCTGGGCCCGCGTGCGGATGCCGCCGCTGGCCTTGACCCCCACGTGGGCCGGGACGTTCGCGCGCAACAGGCGCACGTCGGCCTCCGTGGCCCCGCCGCCGGAAAAGCCCGTGCAGGTCTTGACGAAGGCGGCTCCTGCCCCGGCCGCCAGGCGGCAGGCCTGAATCTTCTCCGCATCGCTCAACAGCGCGGTCTCCAGGATGACCTTCACCGGGACGCCCGCCGAGCGCACCACGGCCTCGATGTCCCGCGCGACGGCCACCTCGTCGCCGTCCTTGAGGGCCCCGACATTCAGGACCATGTCGATCTCACGAGCCCCCTCCTCCACGGAACGGGCAGCCTCGAAGACCTTGACCGGCGTGGACTGGAAGCCCAGCGGGAAACCGACCACGGTGATCGGCAGGACCGCGCTCCCAACCAGCGATCGCGCGGCCAGGGGCAGGCGGCAGGGAGCGACGCAGACGGAAAAGAAGCCGTGCTCCAGGGCCTCGTCGCAGAGCCGCTCCACCTCCGCCGCCGTGGCTTGGGGCTTGAGCAGGGTGTGGTCCAGACGGCGGGCCAATTCCGCGCGGGAGACGGTCACGTCAGCGCCCCCGGGCCTGATAACGGGCCAGATGCTTCTCCAGGCGGCGGCTGATGGCCGTGAGCACCCAGCAGACCAGGAAATAGAGCACCGCGATGGTGATGAAGATTTCAAACGGCGCGTTCATGGTCCGGTTGTTCACCTGGGTGGCCGTGTTGGTCAGCTCGTTGACCCCGATGATGGAGGCCAGGGAGGTGTCCTTGGTCAGGCTCACGAACTGGTTCACGAAGGACGGGATCATGTTGCGCAGGGCTTGGGGCAGGACGACCAGACGCATGGCCTGGAAGTGGCTCAGGCCCGTGCCCCGAGCGGCCTCCATCTGCCCCTTGGGCAGGGCCGCGACGCCGGCGCGCACGATCTCACCCACGTAGGCCCCGGTGAAGATGATGAAGGCGATGAGCGTACTCTGAAATTCCGGCACGGCCGTGCCCAGGATGATGGGCGCCAAAAAGTAGAACCAGAAGATGAGCATCAGCAGCGGCGTGCCGCGCACGATCTCGATGTAGATCACGGCGATGGCCTTGACCCAGAAGCGGCGGGAGAGGCGCATGAGGCCCGCGGCCAAGCCCAGCCAGAAGGCCCCCAGGATGCCCAGGGCCGCCAGAACCACGGCCAGGGCCAAGCCGCCGAGCTGGCCCTCGAAGCTCATGGTCTGGGAGTTGAAGGTCAGCGACCCCCAAAGAAAGTAGTCGAAATTATTCCAGACGACGTCCCAGCGCACCCCGACTCCCCCCTAGTACTTGATCTGACGCAGGAAATGCTTGTTGTAGACGTTGATGGTCAGGGAAACCACCAGGGAGATGCAGAGGTAGATCGCCGTGGCCGCCGTGAAGGCCTCGAAACCCCGGAAGGTGTGCGACTCGATCTGCCGGGCCATGTAGGTCAGGTCCATGACCCCGATGGTCATGACCAGGGAGGAGTTCTTGATCAGGTTGAGGAACTGGGAGATGAGCGGCGGGATGATGATCCGGAAGGCCTGAGGCAGAATCACGTAACGGTAAGCCTGGATGAAGGACAGGCCCGTGGCCCGCGAGGCCTCCAGCTGGTTCTTGGGAATGGCGAAGATCCCCGCGCGGATCTCCTCGGCGATGAAGGCCGCCGTGTACACCGTGAGCGCGATGACGCCGGAGGCGAACTCGAAGTCCTGCTTGTAGAGCCACTTGTTCACGGCCTCGGGCAGGAGAACGAACGAGCCGAAATACCAGAAGTAGATCTGCACCAACAGCGGCGTGTTCCGGAAGAACTCGGTGAAGGCTAGGCTGAACCAGACGCAGGCCTTGACCTTGGTCATGCGCAGGACGGCGACCAGGGTGCCCAGAGCCATGGCCAGGACGATGGAGATGGCCGAGATCTTGAGCGTCAGCCAGAAACCGTCCACCAGCCATTGATGGTATTCGCCGGTGAGGACGACGCTCCAGTCGAAATTGTACTTCAAGTCGCTGTTCCCGTTTCGCGAGGGTGGGGCGCGCCGCGTCGCGACGCGCCCCTTCGTTTCTCAACAGCCCACAAGAGTCCGGCCTACGGCCAGAGCTCCATCTTCCACTTCAGCTCCAGGGGGCACTTGCTCTTGGGGCCGAACCACTTGTCGTAGATCTTGGCGTACTCGCCGGAACGCCACATCTCCATGAGCGAGGCGTTGACGAAATCGCGGAAGTCCGAATCGTTTTCGGGCAGGCCGAGGCCGTAAGGCTCGTCGGCGATGAAGTCGCCGGTGATCTCCCACATCTCGGGCTTGTCGTCGTTGGCCTTGAGTCCGGCAAGGATGGGCGCGTCGGTGGTCACGGCGTCGACCTTGCCCTGCTTGAGGGCCAGGAAGGCCATGGGGTAGGTGTCGAAGGAGATGACCTGGCACTTGGGCTGGGCCTTCTGGATGTTCTTCTCCGAGGTGGAGCCCTTGGCCGAGCCGACCTTCTTGCCGGCCAGATCAGCCACGGTATTCACGCCGCCGCCCTTCTTCACCAGGAGCTTCTGCTCGGCCGGGAAGTAGGTGATCGAGAAGTCGATCTCGGCCTCGCGCTCGATCTTGTGGGTCATGGTGCCGGCCACGATGTCCACAGAGCCCTGGGTGAGCATGGGGATGCGGGTGGCCGAGGTCACGGGCTTGAGCTCCAGCTTCGCGCCCAGCTTGTCGGCCAGGAACTTGCAGATGTCGATCTCGAAGCCGACGATCTGCTTGGAGTTCTCGTCCACGTAGCCGAAGGGCGGCTGGGAGTCCTTGACGCCCGCCACGAGGACGCCCTTGCTCTTGATGTCCTCCAGTTTCCCGGCGAAGGCGGCGCCGGCCAGAAGCGAGAAGAGCGCGACAAAGACCAGGACAACAGACAGCTTCTTCATGAAATCCTCCTCTGGGGTATGCGTCCCGCCTGGGCGGGGTTACAGGATCTCCTTCAGGAAGGCTCGGGCCCGTTCATGCCGGGGATTGGAGAAGAAGACGTCCGGCGGGGCCTGCTCCAGCACCACGCCGCCGTCCATGAAGATGACCCGGTCGGCCACTTCGCGGGCGAAGCCCATCTCATGGGTCACGCAGAGCATGGTCATGCCCTCGCGCGCCAAGTCCTTCATGACCGTCAGCACCTCGTTGATCATCTCCGGGTCCAGGGCGCTGGTGGGCTCGTCGAAGAGCATGACCTTGGGCTTCATGGCCAGGGCCCGGGCGATGGCCACCCGCTGCTGCTGTCCACCGGACAGTTCCGCCGGGTACTTGTGAGCCTGGTCGTGGATGCCCACACGCTCCAGCAGCGCCAGGGCCACGGTTTCGGCCTCGTCGCGGGCCATGCCCCGGACCTTGATCGGGGCCAGGGTCACGTTCTTGAGCACGGTCAGGTGCGGGTAGAGGTTGAACTGCTGGAAGACGATGCCGATCTCGGCCCGCAGGGCGTTCACGTCCACGCTCTTGTCGTGGATGTCCTTGCCCTCGAAGAGGATGGTGCCCTGCTGGTACTCCTCCAGGCGGTTCACACAGCGGATGAACGTGCTCTTGCCCGAGCCGCTGGGACCGCAGATGACGAGCACCTCGCCTTTTTCCACGGTTTCGTCGATGCCGCGCAGGACATGAAAACCGCCATACCACTTCTGAAGCTTCTGGATCTCGATCATCGACATGGGCAGGGAACTCCGAAACCGCCCGAAAGGACGGGGATTCTCGCCGAATTGCCAGGGGATTCGACCTGTTGGAACCGAAAAAGCGTGCAAAACGCGAAGGAAAACATGTACCTGTGCGAACTCGTCTTGTCAAGGAGCAACGCCGTCCAGCGTCCCCACTCTCCGGTTGACAGACCTCCGCCCATCACGCAGAAGACCGATCAAGGGGAACCCCATGATACCGCCCATCAACACGTCGCTTCTGGAGCTTTTCCGGATCGGTCCGGGGCCTTCCAGCTCCCACACCATCGGCCCCATGCGCGCGGCCCGGGACTTCCTGGCCGCGATCCGCGCCTTGCCCGAGGCGGTGACGTCCCGCGCGTCCCGGCTGGAGGTGCGTCTTTATGGCTCCCTGGCCGCCACCGGTCCGGGCCACGGCACCAATCGGGCCGTTCTGGCCGGACTCCTGGACCAAGCGCCGGAGACATGCTCCTCTGAGTTTCTCGGCTCCCTGGACCTCTCTCCCGAAGCCGTCCACCACATCGACCTGGGCGGACGAGGCCTCGTCCTCCACCCGGCGGACGTGATTCCGGATTTCACCGAACACGGCTTCAGCCATAGCAACACCCTGGTCCCCCGGCTGCTGGACGCGCACGGAGCCGTGCTCATGGAGCGACGCTACGCCTCCATCGGCGGCGGCTTCATCCACTGGGAAGGCCAGCCCGAGGAGCGCCGGGGCGAACCGGTCTTCCCGTTCTTCGACATGCGGTCCCTGAAGTTGGCCTTGAGCGAGTCCGGGATGCCGCTGCACGAACTGGTGCTCATGAACGAGACCGCCCTCACCGGACGCGGGCAGGCCGAAATCCTGGCCGACCTGGACCGGATCATGGAGGTCATGGACGCCGCCGTACGCCGGGGCCTGACCGCCACAGGCAAGCTGCCCGGACTGGGGCTGGCCCGCAAGGCGCACATCCTGCGGGCCCGGGCCTCGGCCGCCGAAAGCGGGGCCGGGCGCTTCCTCCTGCACCTGGACGCTTACGCCTTCGCGGCCGCCGAGGAGAACGCGGCCGGAGGCATCGTGGCCACCGCCCCGACCTCCGGCTCCTCCGGGGTCATCCCGGCCGTGCTGGCGCTGCTGCGGCGACACCAGCACCGCGACCGCGACGCCCTGCGCCAGGGTCTCATCGCCGCCGGAACCATCGGACTGCTCGTGCGCCACAACGCGAGCATCGCCGGGGCCGAGGTCGGCTGCCAGGGCGAGATCGGCGCGGCCTCCTGCATGGCCGCCGCGCTTCTGGCCTACGCCTCGGGCCTGCCGATCTGGGCCGTGGAGACGGCCGCCGAGATCGCCTTGGAGCACCATCTGGGCCTGACCTGCGACCCGGTGGGCGGCTTCGTCCAGATCCCCTGCATCGAACGCAACGCAATGGGCGCGGTCAAGGCCTACAACGCCTTCCTCATCGCCAGCGTGGAGGATCAGGGGCTGAACCTCATGGGGCTGGACGGGGTCATCCGGGCCATGCTGGAAACCGGCAGGGACATGAGCGCCAAGTACAAGGAGACCGCTACCGGCGGCCTGGCCTTATCCTGTCCGGCCTGCTGAATCCCTTGGCGAACGGGGTTGTGTTCTGATACGGAATGGAGGCCCATGAAATCTGTCCTCAGCCCGGGAGCGGACATGACGCGCGCCACCCTGCCCCGCCTCGCGATCCTTGCCATAGTCCTCACCGCGTTCGCGCTCCTGGCCTGCCGGAGCGAGCACGCCGCGCCGCCCCCCACCGCGCCCGTGCGCACGGTCATGGCCGAACCCCGCGACACCCCCATGGTTCTCTGGTCCGTGGGCACGGTGCGCGGCTCCAACTCGGTGGCCGTCAAGTCCCGCCAGGACGGCCGGATCATCAAGATCCACTTCCTGGACGGCGACGAGGTCCACTCCGGGGATCTGCTCTTCACCATCGACCCGGTCTCGCAGGCCCTGGCCCAGGCCCAGGCCCAGGCAGGGCTGTCCGGCGACAGGGCCTCCGCCGAAATGGCCGTGAAGGAGCTGGCCCGCTACAAGACGCTCTACGCCCAGGGCGCGGTGAGCAAGGACGAATTCGACCAGCGCCGCACCGCCGCCGAAACGGCCCTGGCCCAGGTCCGCTCCTCCCAGGCCGCCGTGGGCATCTCGGCCCAGACTCTTGGGTACACCGCCATCCGCTCCCCCATCGACGGCCGCATCGGCATCGCCAAGCTGGACGAGGGCAACCTGGCCCTGGCCAACCAGGACGTGCTGGCCGTGATCAACACCATCACACCCATCGACCTGGATTTCTCCCTGCCCGAACGCTACCTGGAGGACGTGCGCCTGGCCTTCCGCTCCGGCCCGGTGCAGGTCGTCGCCGCCACCCGCGGAGCCAAGTCCCTCCAGGTCAAGGGCTCGCTGCGGGCCATCGACAACAGCATCAATCCGGCCACGGGCATGTTCAACATGAGGGCCCGTTTCGAAAACACCGACGAAATCCTCTGGCCCGGCCAGTTCGTCAGCGCCGGCGTGATCCTCTCCACCATCAAGGGCGCGGTGCTCGTGCCGGCCCAGGCCGTGCAGCGAGGACCCGACGGCGACTTCGTTTACCGCGTGAGCGGGGGCAAGGCCGAACCGGTTCTGGTCAAGGTGGGCATCCCGGTGGATGACTACGTGGTCCTGGACTCGGGACTCAAGGTCGGTGACGAGGTGGTGGTGGAAGGCCAGATCCGGCTCTACCCCGGCGCACCCGTGGCCCCGCAGACGCCCGGCAAGCCCTCGGGGACGTCCTCGTGAGCCTCTCCAGCCCGTTCATCGAGCGTCCGGTCATGACCTCCCTGGTCATGGCCGCCCTGCTCTTCTTCGGCCTGGGCGCGTATTTCGTCCTGCCCACCAGCGACCTGCCCGCCGTGGATTTCCCGACCATCCAGGTCTCGGCCAGCTATTCAGGGGCCTCGCCCGAAACCATGGCCTCCAGCGTGGCAGCTCCCCTGGAACGGGAGTTCGCCAGCATCGCCGGGCTCTCCTCCATGAGTTCGTCCAACAGCCTGGGCTCCAGCACCATCACCCTCCAGTTCGACCTGGACCGCAACATCGACGGCGCGGCCATGGACGTGCAGGCGGCCATCACCCGGGCCAACACCAACCTGCCCGACGACCTCACCGACCCGCCCACCTTCCAGAAGGTGAACCCGGCGGACGCGCCCATCCTCTACATTGCGCTGAGTTCGCCCACGCTGCCCATCTGGACCATCAACGACTACGCCAAGACCTACCTGGCCGAAACCATCTCCATGATCCCGGGCGTGGCCCAGGTGCTCATCTACGGCGAAAAAAAGTACGCCCCGCGCATCCGCCTGGACCCCATGGCCCTGGCCTCGCGCGGGATCAGCCTGGACGAGGTGCGCCAGGCCGTGAACGACCAGAACGTGAACCTGCCCCTGGGCAGCCTGCAGAGCCCCACCCGCACGGTGACCCTCATGGCCAAGGGCCAGCTCCTGAACGCCGAGGAGTACCGCAAAGTGGTGGTGGACTACCGCGACGGCCAGCCCGTGTATCTGGGCGATCTGGCCGAGGTGGACGACGGTGTGGAGCACGAGTATTTCGGCGCCTTCCACAACGACAGGCCGGACATCCTCCTGGCGGTGAAGCGCCAGCCCGGGTCCAACACCATCGCCGTGGTGGACGCCATCCGGGCCAAGCTGCCCGGCATCCAGAAGCAACTCCCGGCCTCTCTGACCGTGGACGTGATGTACGACCGCAGCGAGTTCATCCGGGACTCGGTGGCCGACGTGAAATTCACCCTGGCCCTGGCCATCGGCCTGGTCATCCTGGTGGTCTTCGCCTTCCTGCGCAGCTTCGCCGGAACCTTCATCGCCGGAGTGGCCATCCCCTTCTCCATCATCGCCACCTTCTCGGCCATGTATCTCCTGGGCTTCACCCTGGACAACCTCTCGCTCATGGCCCTGACTCTCTCGGTGGGCTTCGTGGTGGACGACGCCATCGTCATGCTTGAAAACGTCTTCCGACACGTGGAGCAGGGTAAGTCCCCATTGCGGGCGGCCTTCGACGGGGCGGCCGAAATCGGTTTCACCATCCTCTCCATGACCTTGTCCCTGGCCGTGGTCTTCGTGCCCATCCTGTTCATGCCCGGCATTCTGGGCCGCATCCTGCGCGAGTTCGCCGTGACCATCACCGTGGCCATCCTCATCTCCGGCGTGGTGGCCGTGACCCTCTCGCCCATGCTCTGCTCCAAGATCCTGCGCAAGGACACCAAGATCGCCGAAAGCGGCCGCTTCTTCTCCTGGATCCTCGCGGGCTACAGCAAGAGCCTGCGCCTGGCCCTGGCCCATCGGGGCAAAACCCTCATCCTGGCCGCGCTCATGCTCGCGGCCACGGGCCTGTTGTTCGCCTGGGTGCCCAAGGGCTTCCTGCCGCCCAACGACGTGGACCTGCTCATGGGCTACACCCAGGCCCGCCAAGGCATCTCCTACACGGCCATGGCTCAGCTCCAGCGCAGCCTCTCCCCCCGGCTGGCCGCGGACCCGGACGTGGAGAGCGAGAGCCAGATCATCAGCTATCCCCTGGAGAATCAGGGCCTCACGGTCATCATCCTCAAGCCCCAAACCGAGCGCAAGGCCACCGCCGACGAGATTCTGGCCCGGCTGCGCCCCAAGCTCAACTCCGAGCCCGGCCTGGTGAGCTATCTGGTGAACCCGCCGCTCATCCCCATCGGCGGCAAGTCCGCGCGCGGCGACTACATGCTCACCCTCCAGTGTCCGGACACGGCCCTGCTCTACGAGTCGGCCCAGAAACTGGAGAAAGTGCTCATGGCCGAGCCCTCGCTCACGGGCGTGAACTCGGACCTGCTCCTGGCCGATCCACAGATGCACCTGGACATCGACCGGGAAAAGGCCGCGCGCCTGGGCATCCCGGTGCGCTCCATCGAGGACGCCCTGTACTCCTCCTATGCCGAGCGCGGCATCTCCAACATCTACGGTTCCCAGGACGTGTACAAGGTGGTCATGGAGCTCAAGCCCGAGTTTCAGCGCAATGAAAAGGCCCTGACCATGCTCTACCTGCGCTCCGCCGCCGGAGACCTCGTGCGCCTGGACGCCCTGGCCGAACTCCGGCCCGAGCTGGGCCCGGCCACGGTGAACCACACCGGGCAGCTCACCTCGGTGACATATTCCTTCAGCGCCGCGCCCGGAGTGTCCCTGGGACAGGTGAACGAGACCGTGGAACGCCTGGCCGACGCCAACCTGCCCGCCGAGGTGAGCCGGTTCATGGAGGGCACGGCCAGCGCCTTCAAGGAGTCCCTGGGGGGCATGACCCTGCTCCTGGGCATCACCGTGTTCCTCATCTACGTGCTCCTGGGGTGTCTCTACGAGAGCTACGCCCACCCCCTGACGATTCTCTCGGGCTTGCCCTCGGCGGCCATGGGCGGCCTGCTCACCCTGCTCCTCTTCGGCCAGGAACTGGACCTCTACGGCTACGTGGGCATCATCATGCTCATCGGCATCGTGAAGAAGAACTCCATCATGGTCGTGGACTTCGCCATCCAGGCCGAGAAAACCGGCAAGAGCCCGGAGGAAGCGGCCTTCGAAGGCTCCCTGGTGCGCTTCCGGCCGATCATGATGACCACCATCGCGGCCATCATGGGCGCGATGCCCATCGCCCTGGGCTTCGGCGCGGGTGCGGAGGCCCGGCGCCCCATGGGCCTCGTGGTGGTGGGCGGACTGATTCTCTCCCAGGTGGTCACCCTGTACCTGACCCCGGTGGTCTACACCTACATGGACCGGCTCCAGCGCGGCAAACATCGGCTGGAGACCACCCCCGGAGCCTGACCGCCCGGCCTTGAACCTCCGGCCGATCCGTGGCATAGGGGCGGCGCGGGACGCGGGGGCCCGGCCATACGCGGCCGCGCCCGCAACCACTCCCGACAAGGAAGCGACGCATCGTGGACATCCTGCTCCAATACATGGATTTCATCCTGCACGTGGACCGTCACCTCGGCGGACTGTTCGAGCACTACGGAACCTGGATCTATTTCATCCTCGCGGGTATCGTCTTCTGCGAGACGGGGCTCGTGGTCACGCCGTTCCTCCCCGGCGACTCCCTGCTCTTCGCCGTGGGCGCCCTGGCCGGGGCCGGACTCATCGATCCCTGGCTGGCCTTTTTTCTGCTCATGGCGGCGGCCATCTGCGGCGACAACGTGAACTACTGGCTGGGACGCAAGGTCGGCCCGGCGGTCTTCGTACGCGAGACCTCGCGGCTGTTGAACAAGAAACACCTCTTCCACGCCCAGGCGTTCTACGAGCACCACGGCGGCAAGACCATCATCATCGCCCGCTTCGTGCCCATCGTGCGCACCTTCGCACCCTTCGTGGCCGGGATCGGACGCATGAACTACCGCCGTTTCCTGGCCTACAGTCTGGGCGGCGGCATACTCTGGACCGGCTCGTTCATCGCGCTCGGGGTCTTCTTCGGCAACCTCCCCGTGGTTCGCGAGAACTTCGGTCTGGCGGTCATCGCCATCATCATCATCTCGGTCATGCCCGCCGTGATCGAAATCCTCCGGGCCCGCAGGCGTCAGGGGAAGGCATGAGCGACGCGACCGACTCTTCCACCTCCCGCCAGTCCTCGACCTTCGGCACGGTGGCGGTCTGGGTGATTTCGGCCTACGCCGGGGCTCAGCTCATCTCCAACGTGGCCAGCCTGAAGATCGGCCTAGTGGCCGGATTCGCCGTGGACATGGGCACTTTCCTCTATCCCATCACCTTCACCCTGCGCGATCTGGTGCATAAGGTTCTGGGGCGTTCCGGCGCCCGGGCCGTGATCCTGGCCGCCGGAGCCCTGAACCTGTTCATGGCCCTCTATCTCATGTGGATCACCGGCGTGCCCGGCGACCCGCAATGGGGCCTCGACGAGCAGTTCAGCGCCGTGCTCACCCCGGTCTGGCGGCTGGTGGCGGCCTCCATCCTGGCCCAGGTGGTCAGCGAACTGACCGACACCGAGGTCTACCACTGGTTCGTCCGCCGCGTGACCCGGCGCTTCCACTGGCTGCGCGTGCTCCTGAGCAACTCCGTGAGCATCCCGGTGGACAACGTGATCTTCGCCGTGGGAGCCTTCGGCTTCACCCTGCCCTGGACCGTGGTGGGCGAAATCTTCCTCTTCAACCTGGTGGTCAAATACGGCGTGACCCTGGTAAGCCTGCCCTTCATCTACTTCGTGCGGGAACGCCGCAACGGCGCCCCCCAAGCGGACTGATCCCGCCGCATCCCGACGGAACGGCGGATGCCGAAACCGCGCCACGCACGCCACGCGCATCCCTCCACGCCGTGCGAACGCCCGCCGTTTCTCCCTCCCCATGGCCCTGCGGCGCCGCCATCGGGCCGGACTCGAACCGGGCCTCAGCCTGAAGTCCAGCGGGAGGCCTTCGACGCATCCCACATGCCCCCGAGCAATCCCGCGCGACCGTCCACCGGCGCGAACGCCTTGCGCTGCCCAGTCTTCTCTTCCGCCCTGGCTACGGACCCCATGCACGAGCACGGTCTCAGCCCGACCACAAGCGATGAAAAAAGCCCGGCCGAAGCCGGGCTTTTTTCATATCAGGGGCGTTGAACGTCACAGCTACTTGCTGTTGAGCGCCTTCTCCTGCGGGAAGACCGGCAGGTAGCGGTAGGACAGGCTCATGACCAGGAAGCCGTAGGCGATGATCATGACGCTGGGAGCCCATTCCGCCCAGTTCGGCACGTACACGTACCACTTGTCGAAGGGCATCACCGGCAAGGCGATGGTCTGCACGGTGAAAACGTAGCGGTTGATGACGATGCCGAGGCAATCCAGGATGGCCGCGAGGTACAGGAGCGCCGGGCGGTTCCGGATGGCCGGGGTGATGAGCATGATCGCCGGGATCACGCCGCAGAGGAACAGCTCGGTCCAGAGCATCCACTTGCCGTACACGGTTCCCCAGAACATCTGGTCGAAGGTCAGGCCCATGCGGGGCAGGACGTCCGTGGCCCAGGCCCAGGTGTCCAGGAGCTTGAAGAACATGTACACCGTGAGCATGGTGCCCGCGATCTTGCCCATGAGCGCCTTGACCTTGAAGTCCACCAGCTTGCGGCCGGTGAGCTTCTCCATGAACGTGCAGACCAGCACGGTGAACACCGGGCCGGAGCCGACGGCCGAGAGCACGAACAGGAAGAAGGTCCAGGGCCAGATGAAGAAGCCTTCGCGGAAAGCGTACGGACGGCCGAAGAGCACGCCGTACATGCCGCCCAGGGAGCCCTGGTGGAACGTGGACAGGAAGGTGCCGATGCCCGCGAACAGGGCCATATGCACGTGCATCTGGTGGGCCAGATGGTGCAGGAAGGGGATCTTGTTCAACTGCTTCTGTTCCAGGATGAGCGGCAGGTACTCGATGACGAGCACCATGCAGTAGCAGGTGATGCAGAAGATCACTTCCGTGAGCATGGAGTGGACGTTCGGGTGCCAGTAGCCGAACCAGGCCCGGATCGGCTGCCCGATGTCGAGCGTCAGGACGAGCATGGCGCCCGAGTAGCAGATGAAGCCGACGATGACCGTCAGGTTGATGATGTTCTTCAACTGGTCGATCTTCAGGATGTACTTCAGGAAGCCGGTGAAGAACGCGCCGGCGCCCAGGGCGATGACCGCCAAGTCGAAGGTGATCCACAGGCCGAACCCGAAGTAGTTGTCCAGGCCGGTGACGCCGATGCCCTTCCAGAAGATGATTCCGGCCGCGTAGGCGCCCCAGGCCAGGCCAAGGCCGATGAAGGCCAGCCAGCCCAGGAACTTGCCGAGCGAGCAGCGCTCGAGGCCCTCGGGGAAGAGTTTGCTATCCATTTGCGCCCCCTATGCTTTCTTTTCGTTGGGCAGGTAGTTGTCGCCCAGGCGATGCACCCACTCGCGCTTGCTGTAGTAGTAGACCTGGGGTCCCAGGCCCAGCTTCTCCAGCAGACGGAAGGCGTGCTTGCTGTGCGCCAGCTCATGCACCTTGTGCTCGGGGTTGTTCAGATCCCCGAAGACGATGGCCCCGGTGGGGCAGACCTCGGCGCAGGCCGTGACGTAGGCGCCGTCGGGCAGATTGTTCGGATCGCCGCCGTTCTGGCGCGCCTTGTCCTTGGCCTGCTGGAAGCGGGTGTGGCAGAAGTTGCACTTCTCAACCACGCCGCGCGGCCGCACGGACGTGCTGGGCGAGAGCCCCTTGTCCATGCCGGTGGGCCAAGTCGGGTCGAACCAGTTGAAGTAGCGGGCATGGTAGGGGCAGGCGGCCATGCAGTACCGGCAACCGATGCAGCGCGGGTACACCTGGCTCACGATGCCGCCTTCCTCGTTCTTGTCCGTGGCCACGACCGGGCAGACCGGCACACAGGCGGGGCTGGAGCACTGCATGCAGGGTCGGGGCATGTAGGCCGCCTCGTACTCCGGGAAGGCCTTCTTGTTGTTGATCTCGTATACGAGCATCCAGGTCAGCGTACGCAGCTTGTTGGAGGCGTCGTGCGTCACACCGGCCCAGGCGTCCATCTCCGGCGTGGCCGGAGCGATGTTGTTCTCAACCTGGCAGGCCACCATGCAGGCACCGCAGCCGGTGCATTTGTCCACATCGATGACCATGCCCCATCTGATTTTGAATTCTTTCGCTTGCATCTGGGGTCCCCCTACATTTTGGCGACGCTCACGGCGGAGCCGGCCCACACGGAAAGACCCGTGCCCGGTTCAGCGCTCACGGCGAGGATTTTGCAAACGTTATCGCCCTTGCCCTTGGTGTAGGGATCCCAGGCCGTGCGGCCCAGGCCCAGGGGGGCGGCCACCACACCGGGCATGACACCCTCGCTCAGGTTCACACGTGCCGAGATGTCGGCGCCGCCCGCGGCGAGCTTCACCTTGGCGCCTTCGGAGAGCCCCAGCGACTTGGCCGTGGCCGCGCACATCTGCACGAAGACGTCCTTGCCGTAGAGTTCGGTCTCACGAATGGTGGGCAGATTGAGGGGCGGCGTGGCCAGCTTGCCCGTGCCGATGTTCAGGTGGGCCTGGGCGATGAGCACCAGTCCCTCGCCTTTGATCCCGGCCAGGGCCTTGGACATCGCTCCGGCGTCCAGGGAGGCCTGGGCCGAGCCCTTCTTGTCGGAGACGTGGACGGCTCCGCCGGCCAAAGCGTCCCAGTCGGCCCCGATGGCCTCGACCTTGGCCTTGAGCACGTCCTCGAACGCGCCGAAGCCCAGGTCCACGCCGAGCTTGCCGGACAGGCCCAGGATGAAGTCGGGAGTGCCCTTGCAGTCCTTCTCGGGAGCGACCACGGCGGTGGCCAACGCGTAGGTGGCCTTGCCCAGTCCATAGGGGCTCTGGGCGTCGTCGAGACGCTCGAAGGGGTGCGGGGCGGGCAGGACGAGGTCGGCCATGGCCGCGGTCTCGTCCATGAAGGTGCTGAAGGAGACCAGCATCCCGGCCTTGCGCAGGGTCTTGGCCATGTTCCCGGCCTGGGGCAGGGAGTAGGCGGGGTTGGCCTCGTAGACGAAGAGCACCTCGGGAGCCGGAGCCTTGCCGGCGTCCACGGCGGCCAGCCAGCCGACCAGATCCTTGGCCAGCAGGCCCGCGCGATCCGGGGCCGAGGCCACGGCCTTGGGGAACTCGGGGAGAACGTTCAGAGAGCCCAGCATGGCGTTCAGGGTCACGCCCGCCGCGCTCAGGGCCACGCCCGCGCCCTGGCCGGACTCGGAGCCGACCACGATCACGGGATTCTTGGCCACCAGCAGGGCCTTGGCCACGTCCTTGAGCGCCTCGGGATTCACTCCGGACAGCTTTGCGACGGCTTCGGGGCCGAACTTGGCGGCCAGATCGGCGAAGTCGGAGAAGCCGCCCAGGGAGGCGGACTTGCCGGACTTGACCAGGAGGTTGACCAGACCCATGGCGAAGGCGGCCGCGCCGTCGGGGCGCACGGCGACCCACTTGTCGGCCACGGCGGCGGTGCGGTTGCGCACCGGACCGGCGTAGACCAGGGTCAGGGTCTTGTCGCCCTCCATGGGGCGCTTGGCGGCGAAGGCCTTCTGGTTGCGCACCACGGGGCCGAAGGCGTCCATGATGTCCGCGCCGATGCAGAGGATCAGGTCGGCCTCTTCCAGATCGTAGCCGATCTGGCCCGAGCCGCCCATGACGCCGTTCCAGGCCTTGGCCATGGCAGTCTGGTCGGTGGGCATGTAGTAATAGGACTTGGAGCCCAGACCCGCCAGGAAGCCCGAGAGAACCTCGTTGGCCGTGCCGGAGAGATCACCGCTGATGGCCGCGACCTTGCCGTCCTGGCCTTTGAGCCCTTTCAGCTTGTCGGCCAGCAGGGCCTCGGCCTCGTCCCAGGAGATCGGCTTGAACTTGTCGCCGTCCTTCTTCATGGGGCCGGCCACCCGCGAGGGGCTGCGCAGCATCTGGGAACCGGTGGCGCACAGGGGGCAGACGCCGCCCTTGCTCAACTCGTTGGCGGAGTTGCCCTCCACGCCGTAGGCGATGCCCGCCACCTTCTTGACCTTCACGGCGCAACCGGCGGGGCACAGCTTGCTGTACGTGGCGTCGGCGGTGAGCGCGCCGTATTTCAGCCGAGGAATCCAGGACCAGTTCTGACTCCAGATGGAGGCGTCGTCGGCCAGTTTCCACGGGATCGGCGTGAACAAGGTGCCCGCCGCGCCGCCCACGACGAATTTTATGAATGCTCTACGATCCAAACCCATGTCAGCACCCCTCTCGTTACTTGTGGCAAACGTGACAGGCGTTGCTCACGCCGTTTTCGGCGTGGCAGCGCTCGCACTGCCACATCTTCATGGTCTGCTTGCTGTAGCCGCTGAGCTTGTTCTCGTAGTACTTCGGGGCCTTGTCGGCCTTGGCCACGTCGAGGTGGCATTCCGTGCACTCGAAAGGCTCGTGGGCCTTGTGCGAGAACAGGACGTTGTCCGGCTGGTACTGATAGTTCCGCCAGGGCACTTCCTTGTTCTTTTGTACGTACTCCTGCACGTACTTGGCCTCGGCCGGAGTCTGGCCGATCACATCCGAGTGGCAGCCGGTGCACTGCTCGTTGGTGGGCATGCCCTGATAGGAGCCGTCTTCCCGGAAGAAGTGACAGCTGTCACAGGTGAGGCCCTGGTCCTCGGTGTGGATCTTGTGGCTGAACTGGATCGGTTGATCGAGCTCGCTGTAGAGCAGGCCCGGGAACACGACCCAGCCGGCGACCACGGAGAGAAGGAATCCCAGAACAAACGCCAGGAATCCTCCGCCACATTTGGTAGTTTTTTTCTCCTCCATAACCTCGCCCCATCACTCCTTGAGTTAAAGACACGTTCTCCAGAATGAATGCCGTTCTTTAATTTGAAGCTTCTTTCCGTGTCAAGCGAATAGGAAAAAATTCACGAGTCCTCGGCGCTCAGGATGGACATTGATGTCTATTTATTTCAACATATTAGCCATCAGTCTCCAAAGAGGCGTCCCGTCCATACTCGTCCTGAAAACGTACGATGTCGTCCTCGCCCAGGTAGGGGCCGCTCTGAATCTCAATGATTTCAAGCGGAACTTTGCCAGGGTTGCTCAACCTATGGGACGTGGTCTTGGGAATGTCGATGGACTGATTTTCCACCAGGAGCGTTTCCTTGCCTCCCACCTCCACCACGGCCGTACCCTCGACAATGACCCAATGCTCACTGCGATGGTGGTGCATCTGAAGGGAAAGACGGGCCCCCGGCAACACCTCGATACGCTTGATCTTGAAACGCGGCCCCTCCTCCAGCACGCAGTAGCTGCCCCAGGGACGTCGCACGGTGGGGTGGCTCTCCACCAGGGTGCTGCCCTCCTCCTTGAGCCGACCAACAACTTCCTTGACCCGCTGCGCCTCGCGGAAGGGCATGGCCAGCGTGGCGTCGCGGGTCTGCACGATCATGGTGTCGGTGAGCCCCACTGCCGCAAGCTTGCCGCCCGTGCTCACCAGCAGGCACCCGCGGCAGTCCATCTGGAGCACGTCGCCCTGCAGCACGTTGCCCGAGGCATCCTTGTCGCCCAGCCGGTAGATCGCCTCCCAACTGCCCAGATCATCCCACTGGAACCCGGCCTCGACCACGACGATGTTCTTGATGCCCTCGACCACGCCGTAGTCCACGGACAGACTCGGGAGGCTCCGGTAGCCCGCAGTCAGAGGCGTCTCGGCCCGGCCCAACCACCAGGCCCACAGATCGGGCTGGAACTGGGCGACGGCCTTGAGAAAATCCTTGACGCGAAAAAAGAACATGCCGCTGTTCCAGTAATGCTCGCCGTCTCGCAGGAAAACCTCGGCCAAGTGCAGGGGCGGCTTCTCCACGAACTCACGGACCAGGAAGGCGTCCCGTTCCAGGGATTGCCCGCGGGCGATGTAGCCGTAACCGGTTTCGGCCTTGACCGGTTTGATGCCAAAGGTGACGAACCGGCCCTCGCGGGCCAGCTCCTGGGCCCGGGCCAAGGCCTTCACCCAGGCGTCATGCCCGCGCACCACGTTGTCGGAGGGAAAGACGGCCACGGTCACGCGGTCGGTTTCGGCCGCCACCCGGTCCAGGGCCAGCAGGATGGCCGGAAGGGTGTTGCGCGCCAGAGGCTCGGCCAGAACCTGGGGTTCCAGGCGCGGATCCAGCTCCCGGACCTGGCTGCGCACCTCGAAGACGTGTTCCTCGTTGGTGACCACCCAAATCCGCTCCGGAGCGAAGAGCCGCAACACCCGCTCCACGGTCTGCTGCAAAAGGGTCCGACGGCCGTCCAGGGCGATCAGCTGCTTGGGGAAAAGACTGCGGGACAAGGGCCAGAGCCGGGAACCCGAGCCTCCCGCCAGGATCACGGCATGGCTTTCGGCGAACGCGGCGGCGGGATCGATCCGCGAGGACGCTCCTGGCTCGGTCATCCCTCACTCCTGCCCAAAAACGAAGGGCGTCTCGAAATCACGCAGCAATCCGTGCTGCCGATCCTTCTCGGAGAGCACGGGTTCGGCCACGGGCCAACGGCAGTCCAGGTCCGGGTCGTCCCAGCGGATGCCCTCCTCCAGCTCCGGGGCATAGGGCGCGTCCACCTTGTAACAGAAGTCGGTGTCCGGCTCGAGTGTCAGATAGGCGTGGGCGAATCCCCGGGGCAGAAACAGGCGCAACTGGTTCTGCGCGTTGAGTTCCTGGCGGAAAACTCGGCCATAGGTGGGCGAACCGCGCCGCAGATCCAGGGCCAGATCGAGGACCGCGCCGCGCGGAACCCAGACGAGCTTGGCCTGGGCCTTGGGCGGCCTCTGGAGATGAAATCCTCGCAACACTCCGGAGGTTCGGGAATGGCCGTGATTGTCCTGAACGAAATCCACGTCCAGACCGGCGCCGCGGAACGCCTCGCGGCTCCAGGTTTCGAGAAAGAATCCCCGGTCGTCGCGAAAGACGCGGGGCTCGACGACCAATAGCCCGGGAAACTCAGTGGGAACGACCCGCACTCTCTCCTCCTTGGGGAACGCGCCGGAAGGCGCTCCGGTTCAGATAGCCGAGAACACCGCTGGAGACAACCCCGAACGCCCCTCCCGCGCCTTCTTTTCGGCGCATTCCAGCACTCTTCCCTTTTCCGGCCCCCTCTGGTAGTCGATTGGCGGGCCGAAACCCCGGCCAAGGAACAGCCATGAACTTTCTGGACGTGACCATCGTCGCCATCCTGATCCTGGCGGTCATCCGAGGACTGGCCAAGGGCTTCGTGCGCGAGGCAGTGTCCCTGGGCTCCCTGGGGATCGCCACGCTCACGGCGTCCCGCTATCACGGCGTCCTGGCCCCGCATCTGGCCGTGTACATGAAAAACGGGGCCACCATCGCGGCCACCAGCTATCTCCTGACCTTCCTGGCCACGCTCGTGGGCTGCTGGCTGGCCGCCCTGTTCCTCCGCAACCTGCTCAAGGTCACCCTGCTCGGATGGCTGGATCATACCGCCGGCGCGGTCCTGGGATTCGCCGAGGGCTGCCTCGTCAGCCTGGTGATGCTCCTGCTGCTGAACACGTTCCTGCCCGGCATGGAGACCGTGCGGCATTCCCTGCTGGCCCCGCGCGCCGACCCGGCGTTGCGCGCGCTGGCGGACATGGCTCCAAGCAACTGGCGCAAGACGCTGGAGGAACGCGGCATCACCCTCCCCAAGCAACCGCCGTCCCTGCGGGAAATTCTGGAAAAGAACGGCATGCCCGTGCAAGGCGCGGACACCGCCCCCTGATCCCGTTTTCGCCACACCTCATCAAGGAGAGATTCGTGAGCGCGGAACAGTCCCTGGCTCGCCTGCTGGGCGTCATCGATCGACTTCTCGGGCCCGACGGCTGCCCCTGGGACCGGGAACAAACCCCGGAAAGCCTGTGCGATTATGTGGTCGAGGAGTCCTACGAACTGATCGAGGCCATCCGGTCCGGACAGCCTGACGAAGCGCGCGAGGAACTGGGCGACGTGCTCTTCCTCCTGGCCTTCATCGCCGTGCTCTTTGAACGGCGCGGAGCCTTCGATCTGTCGGAAGCCATCGAGAACAACACGGCCAAAATGGTCCGCCGCCATCCCCACGTGTTCGGCGACGCCTCGTTCGAGAACCAGAAGGAACTGCTCAAGAACTGGGAGCGCATCAAGCGCGAGGAGAAGAACGGCGACGGCCACGGAGGCGGCCCGGCGCGAATATTCGCTTCCCTGCCCAAGGGCCTGCCGCCGCTTCTGCGCGCCTATCGCATCCAGGCCAAGGCCGCCCGGCTCGGTTTCACCTGGGAGACCGATGCGCGGATGGAAGAGCAGTTGCGTTCGGAATGGAAGGAATTGCAGGAAGCCCTGGACCGGGGGGACAAGGCGGGGATGGAAGAGGAGTTCGGCGACTATCTCTTCGCCCTGGTGGAATACGGTCGGCGCAAGGGCATCAAGGCCAACGCGGCTTTGGACGCCGCCAACCGCAAATTCCTGGCCCGCTTCGAACGCATGGAGGACTTGGCCGCCGGCTCGGACCGGGAACTGCCCGCTCTGGACCTCGCGGCCATGAATGAACTCTGGGCGCGGGCCAAAGCCGGAGACGAGCCTTCAGGAGGCGCCTCTTCCTGAAAAAAATTCCGCCGACCTAAAGCTCCGGCCTGAAAACGCCGATAAGACGTTTACGGGGTATTTAAACAACCCCACCGGAGTCTTTATGGACAATACGGCGTCTCTTGTTTTCCAGCCCGTTCCCCTGACGCCTGCCGCGCCCTCGGCGGTGGAGCGCCCTGACACCCGGCCCGTGGAGGCCATGTCCCACCCCGGGGCACAACCGTCGAAACGGGACTCCTCCCCCGACGAGGGCACCACACCTCGCAACCAGGCGGAAGGCAAGGGACTCCGTCTGGACGTTCGAATCTGAGGCTCCCGCGCCGCCGCCCAGGCCGAAACCCGATCGGCGGCGCGGAGGCCGGATTCAGTTCACCGAACGGAAGGCCTTGGCCGCGGCCCCGCAGATCGGACACTTGGCCGGCGCCTCATTCTCCGCGATGTAGCCGCAGACGGTACAGATCAGATAGCTCACCTCTTCCTTGGCTTCCAGGTTCTTCAACGCCTTGGCGTACAGTTCGGCATGCACCTGTTCCGCGTCCAGGGCATAGCGGAAGCTCCGTTCTGCGGCCTTGTTGCCTTCTGCGACGGCGGCCTCGATCATGGGCGGATACATGGTTTCGAACTCGTAGGTTTCACCGCCCACGGCCTCCTTCAGGTTATCCACCGTGCTTCCGACGGCCCCCAGGGCGCGAAGATGGGAATGGGCATGCACGGTCTCGGCCTCGGCTGCGGCCCGAAAAAGCATGGCGACCTGGGAGTACCCTTCCTTGTCAGCCTGTTGCGCGAAGGCGAGGTATTTGCGGTTGGCCTGGGATTCGCCGGCGAAAGCCTGCTTCAGGTTGGAATCGGTTTTCGACATGAGATCCTCCTTGATTTTGTTAGTAATAATTCCTATTACTATTTTAAGCCTTCGTCAAGAAAAAAGTCCGGCCGCGCGAGACGACCGGACCAAACCAAGGAGCCCACTGAAGAGACAGCAAGCTCAATCATCCTCTTCCTTGCGGGCGAAGTTGCGCTCAGGCGCACCGCAGCGCGGACATCTCCAGTCCGCTCCGGCCTGTGAAAAATCGGTTCCAGGCGCAAGCCCCCCCGCCAGATCGCCTTTCTTCGGATTGTAGATGAAGCCACACATGAGGCAAACATATCGGTCCATGGCCCACTCAACCTCCTGTGGACGACTCTTCGCGGAAAACGCGTCTCCCGCAAAGAATATCCTAGCTCCGCCAGGCAGGGAGCGCAACGTGGCGGCCGGCGCTTCAGCGCGCGGGAGCATCGCTGGGCAGCATGTCCGCGGGCGGCATCTCTCCTCGTTCGAGCCGATACGTCCTGCACGTGCACGATTCCCGCAACTCGCCCAGGCAATACAGATCCAGAATCTTTCGCCGTACCGTCGGGGGATCATAGCGATGCGTCCGGAAAAAGGGACAGGTTTCAGCGAATTCGCACGGTTCCATCAGTTCCCCTGGGACCGGCGAAGATGGGTGCGACCGGTTCCATGAGCGGAGTCTAGCACCGCCCCGCAGGGGAGACAGCAAGAACCGTTTTTTTATAAAAACGGGGACAACGGGGAACGCGACCGCGTGGGCGACCGGAAAGCGGCCGACCTATTTTCTGTCCTTCCAGTATGCCCAGCTCTTCTTCGGATCCTTGGTCATGTCCCGGCAGAAGGCCTCATATTCGCCCACCAGGAGGGACACGTCGGCGCAGGAACTCATTTTCGCCGTCATCTCTGACTTGTGGTCGTTCAGCTTCAGCGCGGCCAAGCGCACATCGGAAAAGAAACTCGCCAGGGCGAGGTTGTAGCCCGCGGACGACCGATACAGCTCCTTGACCCTCGCATCCGCTCCGAGCGGCGCGCGCTTGTCGCCTATGCACTCCAGCACGATATACTGATAGGCCGCACACATGGCGTGCTCGTCGGCCAACTTGGCGCGGACGGCCTCATCGTCGAAGGCTCGCGCCGCTCCCGCATTCAGGATCAGCACTGCGGCCAGGGCGAGGCCCAACATCAGGCGCGGACGCCGCCGCAAAAGAACGCGTTTCATGTCACCTCCGGAGACAGGTCCAGCTCATCCGAGCAACCGGTCCGCTGGAAAGAACGGGCGACGTCCATGCCGCCCAGCCCATTCAGGCGACCCGGTCCTTTCGCAGCTTCGTCTTCATTCGGAACAGGCGGGCGACCGCCACGAAAAACAACGGAATGAAGACCAGGTCGATGAAGGTGGCGGAGATCATGCCGCCGCACACGGCGGTGCCGATGGCGTTCATGGCGCCCGCGCCGGCGCCGCTCGCCACGGCCAGCGGCAGCACACCGAAGAAGAAGGCCAGGGAGGTCATCATGACCGGCCGGAACCGGGTCTTCACCGCGCCGAGCGTGGCGTCGATGAGGCTGTCCCCGTGGGACATGCGCTCCTTGATGAATTGGATGATCAGGATGGCGTTCTTTGTCGAAAGGCCGAGGGTGGTGAGGAAGCCGATCTGGAAATACACGTCGTTGGGCATGCCCCTGAGCGACGTGGCCAGGATGGCGCCGAACACGCCCAGCGGCAGCATGAGCAGGTTCACGAAGGGTATGGTCCAGCTCTCATACAGCGCGGCCACGCAGAGGAAGATCACGAAGATGGAGAAGGCGTAGAGGACCGGGCCCTGGGCCGTGGCCATGCGTTCCTGGTAGGAAAGGCCGTTCCAGTCGAAGCCGATGCCCTGCGGCAGCTTGGCCGCAAGCTCCTCCATCACGATCATGGCCTCGCCGGTGCTGTGGCCCGGCGAGGGTTCGCCCCAGATGTTGATGGACGGGAAGGCGTTGAAGCGCTCCAGTTTGGGAGAGCCGAGCGACCAGCGGCTTGAGGCGAAGGAGGAAAACGGCACCATCTTGCCGGAAGTATTGCGCACGTAAAGGCGTTCCAGATCCTCCGGCAGCATGCGGAACGGCGCGTCGGCCTGGACGTAGACCTGCTTCACCCGGCCGCCCTGGACGAAGTTGTTCACGTAATACCCGCCGAAGGCCGCGGACAGGGTCTCGTGGATGGAGGCCACGGGCAGCCCCATGGCCCCGGCGCGGTCCCAGTCCACGTCGATGTAATACTGGGGCACGTCGTCCACGCCGTTGGGCCGCACCCGCGTCAGGCGCGGATCCTTCATGGCCATGCCGAGAAGCTGGTTGCGCGCCGCCATGAGTTTCTCGTGCCCGAGGCCGCCCACGTCCTGCAACTGGAAGTCGAAGCCCGAAGCCATGCCGAGTTCGATCACCGGCGGCGGTGGAAAGGCGAAGACCATGCCGTCCTTGATCTGCGAAAAGGCCCGCATGGCCCGTCCCGCGACAGCCTTGACCTTCTGGTCGTCCCTGCCGCGCAGGTGCCAGTCCTTGAGCTTGACGAAGGCCAGGGCCATGTTCTGCCCCTGCCCGCCGAAGCTCGTGCCGACGACGCTCAGGACGCTCGCCACGGTCGACTTCTCGTTTTCCATGAAATGCGTCTGCACCCTGTCCATGACCGCCTGGGACTGCTCCAGGGTGGAGCCCGCAGGCAGCATTGCCTGGACCATGAGAATCCCCTGGTCCTCGTCCGGGATGTAGGAGGTGGCCATACGGCTGAAGGAGAAGGCGACGGCCGCGACGAGCAGGACATAGAGCAGCAGGAAGCGCCTCTTCCTGTCGAGCGAATAGCCGACGAGCCCCACATACATGGAGCGGACCTTGAAGAACACCTTGTCGAACCAGCGGAAGAAGGGCCGCAGGAAGAAGATCGCGCTGTCCGAGGGCTCGTGCCCCTTGGGCACCGGCTTGAGGAACGTGGCGCAGAGGACCGGGGTCAGGATCAGGGCCACGAGCACGGAGAGGAGCATGGAGGCGATGACGGTGATGGAGAACTGACGATAGAGTACGCCGGTGGAGCCCTCGAAGAAGGCCATGGGCCCGAAGACCGCCGAGAGCACCAGGCCGATGCCGATGAGCGCGCTGGTGATCTCCTCCATGGACTTGGCCGTGGCCTCCCGGGGCGGGAGCCCCTCCTCGGCCATGATGCGCTCCACGTTCTCCACCACGACGATGGCGTCGTCCACCAGCAGGCCTATGGCGAGCACCATGGCGAACATGGTCAGCATGTTGATGGAGAAGCCCGCGGCGTCGAGCACCGCGAAGGTGCCGAGCAGGACCACCGGCACCGCGATCGTCGGGATGATCGTGGCCCGGATGTTGCCCATGAACAAGTACATGATGAGAAAGACGAGCAGCACCGCCTCGAACAGAGTCTTGACCACCTCCTCGATGGCCACCTTGGTGAACGGCGTGGTGTCGTAGGGGTAGATGACCTTCATCCCCGGCGGGAAGTAGCGGCGCATCTCCTCCATCTTCTTCTTGACGGCGTTGGCGGTGTCCAAGGCGTTGGCTCCGGCCGCCTGGCGGATGGCCATCGCGGCCGAGGGCTTGCCGTTGTAGTTGGCCACGACGTCGTAACGCTCGGTGCCCAGCTCCGTGCGGCCGATGTCCTTGATGCGCACCACCGAGCCGTCGGCATTGGAGCGGATGGGGATGTTGGCGAACTCCTCCGGCGTCTGCAGCAGGTGCTGGACGATGATGGAGGCGTTCAGCCGCTGGCCGGGCAGGGCGGGCGCGCCGCCCAGCTGTCCGGCGGAGACCTCGACGTTGTAGGCCCGCAGGGCGAGGACCACGTCCTCCATGGTCAGGTTGAAGTTGGTCAGCTGGTTCGGATTCACCCAGACGCGCATGGCGTACTGACTGCCGAAGTTCTCCACCTCGCCCACGCCGGGTACGCGCGACAGCACCTTCTCCAGCTTGGACTGCGCGTAATCGCGCAGGTCGTCGCCGTTCATGCTGCCGTCCTCGGAAATCAGGCCGACGACGATCAAATAGTTCCGCGTGGACTTGCTGACCTTGACGCCGGACCGCTGCACCGAATCCGGCAGGCTGGCCATGGCGAGTTGGAGTTTGTTCTGCACCTTGGACCAGGCCACGTCCGGGTCGGTGCCCGCCGCGAAGGTCATCTCGATGCGCGCCGCGCCGGACGAGGAACTCGTGCCGCTCAGGTAGAGCAGGCCGTCCAGTCCCGTCATCTTCTGCTCGATGATCTGGGTCACGGTATTTTCCACCGTCTCGGCGGAAGCGCCCGCGTAGTAGGCGTCAATGGCGATGGAGGGCGGCGCGATGGGCGGATACTGGGCGATGGGCATCTTGTACAGGGACAAGAGGCCCAGCGTCATGAGGATGATGGCGATCACCCAGGCGAAAACGGGTCTGTTCAGGAAGAATTTGGAGAGCATGCGCTGCGTCCTTCACTACAGATATGAGGCCGGCAGTCATGTTGGCCTCGGAACTCGTCAGGGCGCACGGAGCAATCGCTCTCGGCTCTTCGCCGCGCAGGCCACACAGATCGCCTTGCCACCGCGTACACCGGTACATTCCCGGCGTTCGGCCGTCAAGACAGCTCAGCCGCCCGCCCGGGCGCACATGCTGGCCCCACCCCGCCTTGAACAAGGGCTGCGGAGACAAAAAGCAGGAATGGAGGAGAGAATCCAGCGGACGCTTGATGTAAAACTGGCGGAGGGGGAGGGATTCGAACCCCCGGACAGGTCGCCCCGCCAGTGGTTTTCAAGACCACCGCCTTCAACCGCTCGGCCACCCCTCCGCTTCGGGTGTCCTGACTTTGCCCAGAACACGCGTCCTGTCAAGCTGCGGCACGACCCGACGCTTTTTTCCGACGTCTTGCCATCACCCGTGGATTCCGTTAGGGAAAAAAGGAACATGAAGTCGGCGGAAGAAGCCTTCACCCGCTATCTGGCCGAAAACGGCCTGAAGATGACCCCGCAGCGGCGGACCATCCTCGACGCGTTCCTGAATGCCCCCGGCCACATCTCCTCTGAAGAACTCTACGCCTCGGTCAAACGCTCGGACGAGAGCATCGGCCAGGCCACGGTCTACCGCACCCTCAAGCTGTTGGCCGATTCCGGACTGGCCCGGGCCCATGACTTCGGGGACGGTGTGACACGTTATGAGCCTCTCTGGGGCCAGGAACACCACGACCACCTCATCTGTGAGTCCTGCCGCAAGACCATCGAGATCATGGACCCGACCATTGAGCGCCGACAGGAAGAACTGGCCAAGCGCTACGGATTCACCCTCTCCCACCACAAGATGACCCTCTACGGGCTCTGCCCGGACTGTCGCAAGAAATAAACGGGATGCTCCAACGCTCCCTTGACGAGCTGGTCCCGGGCATAATATAGCAATATGCAAATATGAGGATTTCATGCAGACCTTTCTGAAGATCATGAAGGCGTTGTCGGACCCTGGACGGGTCAAGGCCCTCAAGATGCTGGAAGGCGGCGAGCTGTGCGTCTGCCGCATCCAGGAGGCACTCGGTCTGGCCCAACCCACGGTGTCCCGGCACCTGCGCCGCCTGACGGAGGCCGGGTTGGCCCAAAGCCGCAAGAAGGGCCCTTGGGTCTACTACCGTCTGGCGGACGAACCGCGCCCGGCCATGGTCGGAAACGTCCTGGCCCAATTACGGCAGTGGCTCAACGAGGACACCGATGTGCTCCACGCCTTGGAGCTGCTGGCACAGACCTACGAAACACATCCCGAGGGCGGCTCCTGCCCCCGGCCGGATGAGGATTGAGGCCATGAAGGATCTCAAGGACATTGTCCGGGAGAACTACGCCCACATCGCCCGCGAGGGAGGATCGTGCTGTTCTCCCGGTCCCCTGCAACAGGCCGCGGCCAGCCGCCGAGCCGGGTATGACGACGAGAGCCTGCTCGTCGTTCCGGCCCGCGCGGACCTCGGCCTGGGTTGCGGCTTCCCGCTGGACCGCGCCGGGCTCCGCCCGGGCGAGACGGTGCTGGACCTCGGGTCCGGGCCGGGCATGGACGCCCTGCTGGCCGCCCGCGAGGTGGGCCCCGACGGCCAGATCATCGGCGTGGACATGACGCCGGAGATGATCATACGCGCCCGGGCCAACGCGACCGAGGCCAAGGCGGCCAACGTCCGCTTCCTGTTGGGGGAGCTCGAACGCCTGCCGCTCCCGGACGCATGGGCCGACGCGGTCATCTCCAACTGCGTGGTGAACCTCTGCCCGGACAAACGCGCGGTCTATGCCGAAATCTTCCGTGTGCTCAAACCCGGGGGCCGGGTCTGCATCGCGGACGTGCTCCAGGAACGCCCTCTGCCGGAGGAAATGGCCCGGGACTCGCGGGCTTGGTGCGCCTGAGTGTCCGGCGCGGCCACCCCGGGCGGGGTGGAGGATATTCTCAACGAACTGGGATTCGTAAACATCCACATTGAGCGCAAGGCGAGAAGCCGGGAAATCATCGCGGGATTCGGCGTCCCCGGGGCCGAGGACTACGTGGCCTCGGCCTATGTGCTGGCCCGCAAACCGACGAGTTGAGGCACGCATGAACGGATCCGTGACCAAACGCCTGTCGTTCCTGGACCGCTGGCTGACGCTCTGGATCTTTCTGGCCATGTTCGCGGGGGTGGGAGCCGGTTCTCTCTTCCCGGGAGTGAAGGGCGCGATCGGCGCCTTTCAGGTCGGGACCACGAACATCCCCATCGCCGTCGGCCTCATCCTGATGATGTACCCGCCCCTGGCCAAGGTGCGCTACGAGGAACTGGGCCGCGTCTTCAGAAACGGCCGGGTTCTGGCGCTGTCCCTGGTCCAGAACTGGCTCATCGGCCCCGCGCTCATGTTTCTCCTGGCCGCGGCCTTTCTCTCCGGAAGACACGACTACATGGTCGGGCTCATCGTCATCGGTCTGGCCCGTTGCATCGCCATGGTCATCGTCTGGAACGACCTCGCCGGAGCCGACCGGGAATACTGTGCCGGGCTGGTGGCCTTCAACTCCATCTTCCAGGTGCTGTTCTTCCCACTCTACGCCTGGATCTTCGTCACCGTGCTGCCGGGCTGGTTCGGCCTCTCCGGGGCCGTGGTGGACGTCTCCATGCGGCAGATCGCCGAGAGCGTCTTCATCTATCTGGGCATCCCCTTCCTGGCGGGAATGCTCTCGCGCTTCCTGGGGCTGCGGATCAAGGGACGGGAGTGGTACGAACAGGTCTTCGCCCCGCGCATCGGGCCCGTGACCCTGTTCTCCCTGCTCTTCACCATCCTGGTCATGTTCTCGCTCAAGGGCGAATACATCGTGGCCCTCCCCCTGGACGTGCTGCGCGTGGCCCTGCCCCTGTGCATCTACTTCCTGGTCATGTTCCTGGCCTCCTTCTGGCTCTCGCTCAAGGCCAAGGCCACCTATGAGCAGGCGGCCACGCTGAGCTTCACCGCCGCCTCCAACAACTTCGAGCTGGCCATCGCGGTCTGCATCGCGGTTTTCGGGCTGGATTCGGGGCAGGCCTTCGCGGCGGTCATCGGGCCGCTGGTGGAAGTGCCGGTGCTCATCGGCCTGGTCAACGTCTCATTGTGGATAAAGCGTAAATATTTCCCTCACGCGGTTGCCACGCCGACGGGAGTGTGCCATGTCGCATGCAAACCCCGATAAGGAGACGTCATGGGCAAGACCAAGGTTCTCTTCATCTGCGTTCACAACAGCGGACGGAGCCTGATGGCCGAGGCGTTCCTGAATCGCTATGGCGGCGAGGAATTCCAGGTAGAGAGCGCGGGCCTGGAACCGACTGAAATCAATCCGCTGGTGGTGGAAGTCATGGCCGAGGAGGGCATTGATCTGGCCGGAAAAAAGACCCAGAGCGTCTTCGACCTGTTCCGCGTGGGTCGCCTCTTCGACTATGTGATTACGGTCTGCGACGATGCGAACGAAGCCAAATGCCCGGTCTTTCCCGGCGTCACCCACCGCTGGCACTGGCCCTTCCCTGATCCGTCCAAGCTCTCCGGAACCCGCGAAGAACAGTTGGCCCAACTGCGGGTCATCCGCGATCAGATCAAAGACCAGGTTCTGCGGCCTTTCAAGACGCCCTTCCGCACCCAGGACACCTTTGCCTCGTGAGGCCCCATGAGCAGGACGCGCATCCTCTTTCTCTGCACGGGCAACTCCTGCCGCAGCCAGATGGCCGAAGGCTTCGCTCGGGCGCTCAAGTCCGCCGAGGTCGAGGCTTGGTCCGCGGGAGTGGAACGCCACGGCCTCAACCC
>Ga0228535_1001383_pt1 | contig 37974 bp, 39 predicted proteins | sample SJ1metagenome_FD_168457 | JGI IMG/M metagenome (GOLD analysis project Ga0228535, IMG submission 168457) | Enriched culture of PCE-dechlorinating microbial communities from Ithaca, New York, USA - SJ1 | ecosystem: Engineered > Modeled > Simulated communities (microbial... > Unclassified | place...
ATACCGTCCGGCCCCGATGCTGGTGAAGCTGGTGCGCGCGGGGCGCTTCGGCCGCAAATCCGGCAAGGGCGTGTTCGATTACACCAAGAAATAGCAGACCGGGTACAGGGTCCCGGGTACAGGGTACCGTGAAAAGATGGAAGTTAAGAAAATAGGAAGTTAGGAAGCGCGGAATGTCCCACAGCAGTCCATCCCGTGAGGGCTTTGCCGAACTTCTCAGCTTCCCAGCTTCATCTTTTCCTGGCCCCTGACCCCTGAACCCTGGCCCCTGGCGCGCGAAGCGCTCCGCTTCGCGCCACGGAGGGAGGAACATGAAAGACGTTGTCATCGTATCGGCCTGCCGGACGGCCATCGGCTCTTTCGGCGGCTCTCTTAAGGATATTCACGCCTACAAGATCGGAAGCGCGGCGATGAAGGAGGCCGTCAGGCGGGCGGGCATCGACCCGGCCGTCATCAACGACGTGCGATTCGGCAGCTGCCTCGAGCCCTACAACGCGCTCAACGTGGCCCGCGTGGCCGCCATCGACGCGGGGATTTCCCCCGACACTTCGACGGCCGTCACCATCAACCGGGTCTGCATCTCCGGGATGGAGGCCGTGATTTCCGGCATGGCCATGATCCAGGCAGGCCTCGTCGACGTGGTGCTCGGCGGCGGCGTCGAGCACATGTCGGGCGTTCCCTACGCGGTACCCGCGGCACGCTGGGGCTGCCGCCTTCAGAACCAGAGCTTCGACGACATGATGATCGAGGCCCTCTACTGCGGATCGCGCTTGCAACCGGGCCTCGAGAAGGGCCCCGTCAAAGAAGGCCCCATCGTGGAGATGTTCAAAGGGAAGCCCTACATCATGGGGCACACGACGGAGTTGATCGCCCAGAAGTACGGCATCTCTCGCGAGGAGATGGACGTCGTGGCCCTGCGGAGCCACAACAACGCCGAGCGTGCCACAAAGGAGGGGGATTTCAAAGAGGAGATCGTCCCCATCGAGATCCCGCAGAAGAAGGGCAAGCCCCCCGTCTTTTTCGACAAGGACGAGCACTTCATGCCGGGCCTCACCATGGAAAAGCTCGCGGCCCTGCCGCCTGCATTCATCCCCAAGGTGGGCAAGGTCACGGCCGGCAATTCCTCGGGCATCAACGACGGCGCGGCCGCCATGGTCATCATGTCGGACGAGAAGGCAAAGGAACTCGGCTGCAAGCCCATCGCGAAGATCAAGGCCGTCGGCTACGGCGGCTGCCACCCGTCCATCATGGGGATGAGCCCGGCGCCCGCCGTGCGCGATCTGATGAAGCGCTCGGGGTACAAGCTGGCCGACTTCCAGCTCATCGAGCTCAACGAGGCCTTTGCCGGCCAGTACATCGGCTGCGAGAAGGAACTGAGCATCAACCGGGAGATCACCAACGTCAACGGCTCGGGCTGCGGTCTCGGGCACCCGGTGGGCGCGACGGGATGCCGGATCATGGTGACGCTCATCCACGCCATGAAGAAGCGGGGCAAGACGCTGGGACTCGCCACCCTGTGCGGCGGCGGCGGCGTGTCCATGGCCACGGCCCTGGAGCTGATCTGAGAAACCCCGGCCCGGGGGATCACGGACGAAACGAAACGGTGAAACCGCGCGGCCCGGTCTCAGGGGGCCGGACCGTACGGAACACCATAAAAAAGGGGAGGAAATCTATGAGTCTGATGGATCAGTACAAGAAGAAACTCGTAACCGCGGAACAGGCTGCCCGTGTCGTCAAGTCCGGCGACTGGGTCGAGTACGGATCCTTCCTGGGCATGGTCCGGGCCTGCGACAAGGCGCTGGCGGCGCGAAAGGGCGAGCTGAAGGACGTCAAGGTCCGCAGCTGCGTCACCGCCTACGCGCCGGAGGTGGTGCTCGCCGACCCCAAGGGCGAGGTCTTTACCTGGGTGAGCTGGCATTTTTCGGGCGCCGACCGCAAGTTCGCCGACAAGGGCGTCCCGGTTTACTACACCCCCGTCAAGTATTGCGAGGTCCCGCGGTATTGCCGCGAGGAGATCGACGACCTGGACGTCTTCATGCTCCAGGTCAACCCCATGGACAAGAACGGCTTCTTCAACTTCGGGCCCCAGTGCTCCCACTCCAAGGCCCTGTGCGACCGGGCCAAGATCGTCATCGTGGAGGTGAACAAGAACCAGCCCCGCTGCCTCGGCGGCTTCGAGGAAGCGATCCACATCAGCCAGGTCGACTACATCGTCGAGGGCGAAAATCCTCCCCTCACCCAGATCCCGGCGCCGCCCATCTCCGAGACAGACAAGAAGGTGGCCTTCTTCATCGTCGAGGAGATGAAGAACGGCTCCTGCATCCAGCTGGGGATCGGCGGCATGCCCAACGCCGTGGGCATGATGATCGCCGAGTCGGACCTCAAGGACCTGGGCTGCCACACGGAGATGCTCGTGGACGCCTATGTCCACATGTTCAACGCGGGTAAGCTCACGGGCGCCAAGAAGCAGATCGACCCGGGCAAGCTCGTCTACACCTTCGCCCTGGGCACGCAGCTGCTCTACGACTTCCTCAACGACAACCCTTGGTGCGCCACCTACCCGGTGAGCTACACGAACTTCCCCGGGAACGCGGCCAAGAACGACAACCTGGTAACGATCAACAACGCCATCGAGGTGGACCTTTACGGCCAGGTCTGCTCCGAGTCCTCGGGCTTCCGGCAGATCACGGGCACGGGCGGCCAGCTCGATTTCGTGCTGGCGGGCTACGAGTCCAAGGGCGGCAAGTCCATCGTCTGCCTGCCCTCGAGCTACAAGGACAAGGAAGGCAAGATCCGGTCGCGGATCGTCCCCTACCTGCCTCCGGGCGGCATCGTCACCGTCTCGAGGACGATCAACCACATCGTCGTCACCGAGTTCGGCAAGGTGAACATGAAGGGAAAGAACACCTGGCAGCGCGCCGAGGGGCTCATCGGCATCGCCCACCCCGACACGCGCGACGAGCTGATCAAGGCAGCCGAAGCCCAGGGCATCTGGCGCAACAGCAACAAGCGCGGCTAGCCCTCGACGGCGCGATTTTGTGAAATCATTGGATGGACCGGCGGGAAGCCATACCGACACCTTCCCGCCGGGTCCGCCTCGAAAGGAGAGAAGAGATGAATTTTGAACTGTCCGAAGAACTCAAGATGTTGAGGGAGATGACCTACAAGTTCGCCGTGGCGGAGTTCACGCCCCACATCCGGGAGTGCGACGAGCACGAGAAGTACACCCCCGAGATCCGCAGGAAGGCCGCCGAAAACGGCCTCGTGGGGGCCTGGATCCCCGAGCAGTACGGCGGCTCCGGCGCGGGCTTCCTGGGCAACGCCATCATCACCGAGGAACTCTCCCGCGTGGACATGGGAATCGGCCTCAACGTGATCGCGGCCCCCTTCGGCTGCGAGGCGATCTTCCAGAACGGCACGGAGGAGCAGAAACAGAAGTACCTGCCCCCCGTGTGCAAGGGCGAATGGGTCGCCGCGGGGGCCTACACGGAGCCCAACGCGGGCACCGACGTGGCGGGCTACAAGACGCGCGCCGTCCGCGACGGAAACGACTTCGTCATCAACGGCAACAAGATGTTCATCACCAACGGCACCGTCTGTGACTTCATGGTCGTGCAGGCCATCACCAAGCCCGAGGAGAAGAAGCACAACAGCTTCAGCATGATCATCGTCGACGCCAACACGAAGGGCATCACCCGCAACAAGATCAAGGGCAAGATGGGCATCCGCGCCAGCGACACGGCCGAGATCGCCTTCGAGGACGTGCGGGTGCCCCAGTCGAACCTGCTGGGCAAGGAGGGCCGAGGCTTCTACCAGCTCATGCACTTCTTCGACACGACGCGCTCCATGATCGCCGGGCAGGCCCTGGGGCTGTCGGTGGCCTGCCTCGAGGCGAGCGTGAAGTACTGCAAGGAGCGCACGGCCTTCGGCGCGCCGCTGGGGTCCTACCAGCTGACCCAGAAAAAACTCGCCGAGATGGCCATCCAGATCGAGGCCCTGCGGACCCTGACCTACCGGGCGGCCTGGACCTTCGACATCGGCAAGCCCGACTACACCCTGTCGGCCATGGCAAAGTTCCTGGGCGGGCAGACGGCCGTCTTCTGCGCCAACAACGCCGTCGAGCTCCACGGCGGCTACGGCTACATCGACGAGTACGTCGTCCAGAAGTACTACCGCGACGCCAAGATCCTTGAGCTCTACGAGGGCACGAAGGAAGCGGAGATCATGACGATCGGCCGCGTGCTGCAGTCGAAGTAAGAGGGCCCCGCCGTGTGCCCCGCGGAAGGTGAAACACGACGCCAATAGAAGCGTAAAGCAAAACCCCCGGCATGGAGCTTGGGGCACCCAAACAGCTGCTTAAAAGGGACGATGCGCGATGCGTCGTCCCTTTTCTGTTTGTGTGATTTTCGCCGACGAAATGCCCGGTTCCTGCGACGGGTCTACTCTCATCAGTATTGAATGGTTCAGGAAGCTGTCAGCCCCTTATTCGGGGACACCTTGTTTTCGCTTTCGGATCTTACATGCTTTCTTCTGCAGATGATCCCCCATGGAATCAGGTTCTATGGATATCCAATTGCCTTTCCCTTCAGAAGAGCTGGAATACAGCACATTTCTGTCATTGTCATAATAGGTGAATTGCACCCAACGCAAATGTCTGCGCATACAATCCACTTCCAGCAAGCAAATGTTGTGACTCCACCTCTGCCAGCCACTGCCGGCATGCTGGTTTTTCGTCATGTTTTCCATGACCTTTTTCTTGTCATCGTCACCGACGAAAATCTTCACCCATACTTCGACCGCGTCACCCGTCGCATATCGCATGAGATTCACGTTGTAATAATAATCCGTGCCGTCTTTTGTCCCATAAAACAGTTCCCAGTCATTCGGAATCACGGTTACAATGGGTCCTCGACATGCCATCCATGTCAGAATAACCACAAATGTTCCCAAATGGCACAGGAATCGAGTCATAGGCAATTACAGGCCGCTCAGGGATGTCGGAAGTTCATGCATTCTGAACCGTGAACCAATCGCCGCGACAAAAAACCCGCTTCCTCACAGCAGCGGGTTTTCTTGATCACCAAGGCACCTCACAGAGTTTAATGGCTCAGGCATTCGTTCGCGTATTGCGCATGGGATGCGTTTATCACGATTTGCCGGCGAAAGATACATGAAGAGAGCCATCAGGTCTTGACGCGTTTCAGGAAGCGCTCGACACAGGACATCTCATGATAGAACAAATACAGCATATCATTTCGCGAAGACCTTCTTCAGCAGCTCCGTCGTCCGGGCCGCGGGGTTGGTGCGGATCTTCGTCTCCTCCTGCCCCACCATGTGGAAGAGACCGTCGAGGGACTTGTTCGTCACGTAACGATCGAGATCGAAGGATTCCGCTTTCGAGAAGGGCATCAGGGCGGTGTAGCGGTCCGTCATGGCCTTGTAGGCCTTCGTCACGCCGACCTCGTTCATGCTCTGCGAGATGTCGGGCTTGAAGGCGTCGAAGAGCTGCGTCGAGGTCTTCGACTTGAAGTACTCCGTGGCCGCCGTATTGCCGCCGTTGAGGATCTTCTGCGCGTCGGTGATGGACATCTCGCGGATGGCGCCCGCAAAGATGTCGGCCGCCTTCGGCGCGGCCTTCTCCGCCGCCCGGTTCATGCTGAGGACGAAGGCGTCCACCTCCTTCTGGTAGCCCGCCATCCGCAGGGCGTCGCCCACGCGGCGGACGTTCTCCGGCAGGAGGATCTTGACGGCCTCGTTGCCGAAGTAGCCGTTGGTCTTCGACAGGGCGCCCACGGCGTTTTTCGTTCCCACCGACAGGGCTTCCTTCAAGCCCGAGGCGACGGTGCCGGAATCCTGCACCGCGCCGCCCGCCGGGATCGCGGGCAGGGACTTCAGCAGATCCGTCATGTCGGCCGCGTAAACGGCACCCGCGCCGAGGAAGAGCGCCAGGCAGGCCGCAACCGTTGTCTTTCTCATGATCCTTCACCCTCCTTCCTTCGTTCGATCATTCCCGTGAACGGCCGCCGCCACCTCTTCGGCGGCCACGACGGCGACCCCGATGTTGCGGATCTCCTCGATGCCCCGCTCGTAGAGGCCCGAGACCCCGTCGCGCACCATGACGACCCGAAAATCGCGCTCCGTCGCCTCGTAGATCGTCGCCCGGGGGCAGTTGGGGAAGTTGAACCCGCAGACGACCAGGGTCGTCACGCCCAGCGCCCGCAGGTGCCCCTCGAGCGGCGTCGCGTAGAAGGCCCCCCAGCGCGGCTTGTAGATCACCCACTCCCGCCCGGGCCAGGCCTGGATGCCGCCCCCGAGGAGCAGGCTGGCGTCGAGCCTCGCCGAGGACGACGGTTTGAGCGCCGCGACGATCTCCGCCCCGTCGGTGCCGGGCTCCACGATGCGATGGCCCGACTCGATGCGCTGCCTGCGGCAGAGATCGGCGTTGGAGCCGTCGGATCGGTAAAGCCGCACGATGTGGACGACGGGCAGGCGCTCCCGGCGAAACAGATCCGCCAGGCCGGCCACGGCCGGGACGACCCGGTCCTTGTCCGGGCTCCACGTGGCCGAGCCGGGGCGGCCGAAATCCTTCTGGACGTCCACGGTGAGCAGGGCCGCCCGGTCCCATTGGGGAGCCGTGTATCGATCCGCCATTGCCGGAAACCTCGCTTTAGGGTATCCTGTGCCCGTCGTTCATTCCCCAGGAGGAGAACCTACCATGGGCAACACGGCCTCGAAAAGAAAAAATCTCCAGGAGCTCCTCTTCCCCCAGGGCATCCCGTCGCTCTGGTGCCCGCCGCTGACGCACTTCGACGCCGCGGGCCGGATCGACCTGAAGCGGATGGAGGCCCACCTGGCGTGGATGATGCCCCACGTGAAGGGCTACCTCGTCCCCGGATCGACGGGCGACGGGTGGGACCTCGACGACGCGGAAACGGAGACCGTCGTCCGGTTCGCCGTCGACATGGCAAGACGGAAGGGGGTGTGCCTGCTACTGGGAGCACTCCGGAAAAAGACGGTGGACGTGACGGCCGGCATCGAGCACTTCCTCGACATCCTGCGCACGCTGACGGGCAAGACCGACCCCCTCGCAGCCCTCGTCGCCTCCGGTGTCGGCGGGTTCACCATCTGCCCGCCCGCGGGGAAGGACCTCGACCAGGCGACCGTCCGGGCGGCCCTGGAGATCGTCCTGGACAAGGGGCTCCCCGTGGCCCTCTACCAGCTTCCCCAGGTCACGGGAAACGAGACGGCGCCGGATACCTTCGCAGGGCTCGCCGCCCGATACCCGAATCTCGTCCTCTTCAAGGATTCGAGCGGCGCCGACCGCATCGCCCTTTCGGGCGTCGACGCGGGCGGCGTTTTCCTCGTGCGCGGCGCCGAGGGCGACTACGCCCGGTGGCTGCGATCGGCAGGCGGCCCTTACGACGGCTTCCTGCTCAGCACGGCCAACAGCTTCCCGGCGGGGCTTCTGAGCGTCGTCGACGGGATCCGCGAGGGCCGCCTCGCCGATGCGGTGCGCGTCTCCACGGCGATCTCCGCTACCGTGGCGGAGGTCTTCGCCCTGGTCGGGGAGATCCCCTGCGGCAACGCCTTCACCAACGCCAACAAGGCGATCGAGCACTTCATGGCCTTCGGGCCCGGCGCGGCGGACCGGGAGGGCCCCATGCTCCACGGGGGCATCCGCATCACGGCAGGCGTCATCGCGGCCGCCGGCGAGGCGCTCAAGCGGCACGGCCTGATGCCGGGGAAAGGGTACATGGAGCACGGAACGAAGTGAGGAAGAGCGGACGAGCGGACAACGTACCCAGGCAGAAAAACCGGACTGATCGGCGAAAGGAAACACTCATGGGCAAGGTGAGAATCGTGACGATGGGGGCGCTGCTGACAGCGGCGCTGATGATGCTGTCCTGCGCATCCATGCGCACCATGGACGAGTGGAGGGACAAAGCCTACCAGGGGCCGGCATACAAAAAAATCATGGTGGTCGCCCTGACGAAGCGGGCCGACCTCCGGCAACCCGTGGAAGACGAATTCCGCCGGCAGCTCCAGGCGCGGGGCCTCGAAGCCGCCGCCTGCTACGAGTGCATCCCCGACGTGGACAAGATCAGCCGGGAGGAGCTGGCAAAGGTGGGGACGGGTATGGGCATCGAGGCCTTCCTCATCGTCCGCGTCCTGCGCACCGATACCCGGATCGAGTCCTACGGATCGTCGGGCGCGCCCGCTTCATCGTCGGTGGGCAGGGATTCGATGATGGACATGCACTGGGGGGTGCCCGACCCGCCTCTGACCAAGCGGAGCGACACGGCGACCCTGGAATCGCGGCTCTTCGACGCGAAAACCGCGGCGCTCGTGTGGCGGGCCACCGCAGAGTCCGTCAACCCCGCCGGGGACGGCAGCGGGATCGCGAAATTCGTGCGGGCCGTACTGGCCGCACTCGACAACGAGAAGCTGATTGCGCCGCCTCGGAAGTAGCGGAAAGGATTGAAAGGATGAACCGCCTGACCATGAGGGCCCTGACTTTGACAGCTGCCCTGCTGACCCTATCCTGCGCCTCACCCATGCGAATGACGGACAACTGGAAGAGTTCGACCTACAAGGGGCCGGCTTACAAGAAGGTCATGGTCGTCGCCATGACCAGGCATGCCGACCTGCGCAAACCCATCGAGGGCGAACTGGCACGGCAGCTCAAGACGCGGGGGGTCGAGGCGACCGCATGCCATGAAGTCATCCCCGACCCCGACAAGGGCTCACGGGAGGAGCTTCTCCGTCTGGGCCGGGAAAGGGGAATCGAGGCCTACCTGGTCATGCAGGTCCTGAGGCTGGGCAGCCGGGTCCAGTCCTACCCGACTCCCCATGGCGCGTATCCCTCGGGACCGTCCACGGGCACGGACTCGATGATGAACCTCAGCTGGTTCGGGGCCGATCCCGGGATGGTCAAGAGAAGCGAGGTGGCGACGCTCGATTCGAGGCTCTACGACGGGAAGTCACTGGACATCGTCTGGCGATCGACCGTCGATGCCGTCGACCCCTACGGAAGCAACGAGCAGATATCCCGTTTCGCCGGCATAAATGTGAAGGCCCTGCGCGATCACCGCCTGATCCCCTAGCCGGACCCGTGAAGAAAAGAGAGGAACCGATGGGAAAACGGAACATCCCGGCCCGGGCGATCCTCCCGGTCCTCATCCTGGCGCTTGCCGCAGCGCCCCCGGCCCTCGCCGCGCAGAAGTTCGTGGAGTTCACCGTCCCGGCGTGCCAGTGACCGGACACGGCGGACAGGATCCGTGCGATCCTAACAAAGGTGGACGGCGTGGGAGAAATCGCGACGGACATGGACAATCACAGGGTCGCCGTCGCCTACGACGACACAAAGACCAGCGCGAAGGCCCTGGGCGAAGCCCTGACCAGGGGCGACTACCCCCCCGAGGGGGCGTCCCGCACGCTTGCGACCATGCCGTCGAATCCCGGGAAAATGCTCGTGGGAAAGGCGACGCAGGGAACCCTCTTCAGAGATTACCCCGTCTTCCTGAACAACTACCGAAGCTACACGCCCCGGAAGGATGCCGTCGACAAGCTGGCCGCCCTCCAGGACCCCCACGACATCCTCGTCTTTTTCGGCACCTGGTGCAAAGACTCCGTCAGCGAGGTGCCCAAGATCCTGCGAATCCTCGGCATGGCCGGCAACAGGGCCCTCCGCCTCGCCCTCTACGGCGTGGACCGCGAAAAGAAAGAGGGGCTCGGCATGTCGGAGAGGTTCGACATCCGTCGCGTGCCGACGACGGTCGTCCTGCGGGGCGGCATCGAACTGGGCAGGATCGTGGAAACCCCCGCGACGTCGAACGAGGACGAGTTGCTGCTGATCCTTGGCAGGAAGCAGTGAAACAGAAGTGCGCGAGTGCGAAAGTGCGGGAGTGAAGAAGGGTGAAGATTGGCAGAATGTACAGAGCTGTGATGATGTTCGCGGTCGTGTTCTGCACCTGTCTGTCGGCCTGCGCGGGGCCGGCGTCATTCGACCCGGCGAAGGCCCCCCCGACGGTCGCGCGGGTGGAACTCGACCGCTACCAGGGCACCTGGTACGAGATCGCCCGGCTTCCCATGTGGTTCCAGCGCAACTGCCTGCGTTCCCAGGCAACCTACGGGCTTCTCCAGACGGGCGAGGTTTCCGTCCTCAATGAGTGCGACACCGCGGGAGGCGGCAAGGAGTCCATCCGCGGCCGGGCCCGGGCGGTGGACGCGAAGACAAACTCCAGGCTCGAAGTCCGGTTCGACAACTGGTTCGACGTCTTCATCCCCTCGCAGCCCCGGGGCAACTACTGGGTCCTGTACCTCGATGGGGCCTACCAAACCGTGATCGTCGGGACGCCGGACCGGGAGAACCTCTGGATCATGGCCCGCACGCCGTCCCTCGACGAGGCGCGATACGCCGAGCTTGTCGCAATCGCCCGCAGCCTGGGATTCGACACGGAGAAGCTGGTGCGGAGAAAGTGACGGAGGAAGAGGGGTATCGGCTATCCAGAAATAAAGAGAGGTATCGGGTATCGGGTTTAGGGTATCGGGAAGGAATCGGATTTTGTATATAAAACAATCTTCTACCTTCCCTATACCCGAAACCCTAGACCCCAGAGTTTGGACCCTATACCCTGTACCCGAGACCCGGTATGAATATCATTCCCTACAAGGACACCTACGACCCGACGCTTCTTCAACCGGTTCCCCGGGAGCCCCACCGCCGGGAGCTCGGGATCGGCGGATCCCTGCCCTTCACGGGCGTCGACATCTGGACGGCCTACGAGCTGTCGTGGCTCGACCCGTCGGGCAGGCCCCGGGTGGCCATGGCCACCTTCGTCGTGGACGCACGTTCGCCTTATCTCATCGAGTCGAAGTCCTTCAAGCTCTACCTCAACTCCTTCAACCAGACGGAGCTCGCCTCCCCGGAGTCTTTCCGGCAGCGGCTGCTCGCCGACATCGGCAACGCCTGCGGCATGCCGGTCGACGTGGAAATCAAGCTGCACGGGGAGTTCGACGACGAGCGGATCGAAGAGCTGGACGGGGAACTCATCGACGGGATCGACGTGGAGGTCCGGGACTACCTGCCCAACCCGGCCCTTCTCCGGACGGGGCGATCGGAGGCGGACGAGACGCTCGTCTCGAACCTGCTCAAGACAAACTGCCCGCTCACGGGCCAGCCCGACTGGGCGAGCATCCAGGTACGGTACAGAGGACCTCGGATCGACCGGGCGGGCCTGCTGCGCTATTTCGTGTCATTCCGCCAGCACGGCGGCTTCCACGAGCAATGCGTCGAGCATATCTTCATGGACATCCTCGGGCGCTGCGGGCCCGAGCGCCTCAGCGTCTACGCCCGCTACACGAGGCGCGGCGGCCTGGACATCAACCCCTTCCGGACGAACGGCGGGGAGAAACCGCCGCAGAACGTGCGGACGGCGAGACAGTGAAAAGAGCGAAGTTACGAAGTTAGGAAGCTAAGAAGATAGGAACTCTCAGAGGAATCATGCCTCTACCCGACCGCAAGACGAAGATCATCTGCACCATCGGCCCCGCCTCGGATTCCCCCGACGTCCTGGAACGAATGATCCGGGCGGGGATGGACGTCGCGAGGCTCAACTTCTCCCACGGGGACTACGACCGACACCGCCGCGTCATCGCCGGCATCCGCGCCGCCGCAAAGGCCGCGGGAAAGCGCGTGGCCATTCTCGGCGACCTGCCGGGCCCGAAGATCCGCATCGGGAAGCTCGAGCCGGAATCCGTCGATCTCAACGCGGGCGACGCGTTCACCCTGACTACGCAGGTTGCAACCGGCGACGGCGCGAAGGCGTCCACGTCCTTCACCCGCCTGCCCGAGGTGGTGAAACGGGGCGACACCCTGTTTCTCAACGACGGGATCGTCCAGCTGGAGGTGCAGGAGGTTAGCGCGGCGGACGTCCGGTGCCGAGTCGCCGTGGGCGGCGAGATCCGCTCCCGCGTGGGGCTGAATCTGCCGGGCATCGACCTCGGGATCAGCGCCTTCACCGACGAGGATCGCCGGTGGCTCCGGTTCGCCGCAGGCGAGGGGCTCGATGCCATAAGCCAGTCCTTCGTCGAAAGCGAGAACGACGTCGCAACGGTCCGCGACGCGGCGCACTCCATGGCCTACCACCCGCTGATCGTCGCCAAGATCGAACGCGCCAGGGCCCTGGAGCGGATCGACCCCATCCTCGAGTCGGCCGACGGCGTGATGATCGCCCGCGGCGACCTGGGCGTCGAGATCCCCATCGAGCGGATCGCACTGGTGCAGAAAACCGTCATGCGCAAGGCCAATCTCCTCGGCAAGCCCGTCATCACGGCAACCCAGATGCTCGAGTCCATGACGGCAAGCCGCCGCCCCACCCGGGCCGAAGCCACCGACGCGGCCAACGCCATCCTCGACGGGACGGACTGCGTCATGCTCTCGGGAGAGTCCGCCATCGGCCGCTTCCCGGCGGAGGCGACGGCCATGCTGGTGCGGATCGCCGCCGCCACGGAACCGACCCTGGCCGGCTTCGCCGTAGCCGACCTGCTTCGCTCGCAGCGACGCGAGGACCGGGTGCGGCTCACCGACCTCATCTCCATGAGCGTGCGGACCACGGTGGACCGTGTCACACCCGCGGCCGTGTTCGTGCCGACGCGGAGCGGCGCGACGGCCCGGATCATCGCGCGGTTCCGGCTGCCGGTCTGGATCGTCGCCGTCAGCGCCGTCGAAGCCACCTGCCAGCGGCTGCAGTTCACGTGGGGCGTACACGGCGTCTACGAGCCGGACCACCCCGAGGACTGGAAGGGCTACATCGGTCGGTGGCTCGCCGAGCACGGGGTTCCCGGCGATCTGGCGGTTCTCACGGAAGGCCCGTCCGCGAAACACCCCGAGGCAAATCACCGCATGGAAATCGTTGACCTCTCGTCCCCAAACAGGCTATAAACAACCCGAAAATCCGCAACTGCGAGGGGCCCCATGCACAAGCTCGTTCTGATCCGGCACGGCGAAAGCACCTGGAACCAGGAAAACCGATTCACGGGATGGACGGATGTTGGGCTCTCCGACAAGGGACTCGAGGAAGCTCATCAGGGAGGCAGAATCCTTGCGAAGGAGGGTTATGTCTTCGACATCGCCTACACCTCCGTTCTCAAACGGGCGATCAAGACCCTCTGGATCGTCCTGGAGGAAATGGACCTCATGTGGATCCCCGTCTACAACAGCTGGCGGCTCAACGAACGGCACTACGGGGCCCTTCAGGGCCTCAACAAGAAGGAGACGGCTGAGAAGCACGGAGAGAAACAGGTCAAGGTCTGGCGCCGCAGCTACGACATCCGCCCCCCGGCACTGACGGCGGACGATCCCCGCTGGAACGGCAGGGATCCCCGCTATGCAGATCTTCGGCCCGGGGAGATCCCCCTCACGGAGTGCCTCAAGGACACGGTGGAGCGCTTCCTGCCCTACTGGCACGAGACGATCGCGCCGACCATCCGGGAGGGCAGGCGCGTCGTCATCGCCGCTCATGGCAACAGCCTGCGGGCCCTCGTGAAGTATCTCGACAACATCCCCGAAAACGAGATCGTGGAGTTGAACATCCCCACGGGAATTCCCCTCGTCTACGAGTTGAATGACGACCTGACCCCCATCCGCAGCTATTACATGGGAGACCCCGAGGCGATTGCCAGGGCCACCCAAGCCGTGGCCAACCAGCTGAAGAAGGGATGACACCAGGGTACAGGGTTAAGGGTTCAGGGTATAAAGAAGAAGATTGTATATATAAGAACTCTTAATACCTTCAGTCAGTCCCTGGCCCCTGTATCCTTTACCCTGTCCCCTAATCGGATGAGGTTCCCGATGAAACGCCTGATTCTCCTGCTCATCGCCCTTGCATTCCTGTGGCCGGCAGCCGTCGTGCCCGCGGAACAACCCGCGCCCAGGGGGAAGACGGAAAAAGCGGTTGATCCGGCGCTGGCCCCGGCAACGCTCAAGATCCAGAATCGCCCGATCGTCACCCTGAGGGGGACTCTTCTGGGATACGCGCCGAAGCAGCGTGCCGAGGCGGCGGAGTCGCGGATCGGCACCGCAATCGAGCGGGGGATCTGGGGTCCCGTCACGACGCGGACGATCCCGGAGGGTCTCCTCGTCCAGATCGGCGAGCAGGGAATGTTCGTCCTCACCCCGGGCGATCTCAATGCCCTCGTCGGCGAGACGACAGAGGAGGCGGGTTCGAGAACCGTCCGGAATCTCACAACGGCCCTCCGGGAGGTCGAGGAGTCCCGCAGGACCGAAACGTTCCTTCGCGGCGCCGCTTACACGGCCGCGGCAACGGTTGTTTTGATTCTCGCGATCGCCGGGATCCTGCGAACCCGTCGGTGGCTGAGGATACATCTGGCCGACGTCGCGGAACCGCGGCTGAAAGCGCTCGCCATCGGGGGGTTCACCCAGCACATCGAGGGAATCATCCTCTTCCTCAAGGGGCTGATCGGGCTGACGGCCTGGGTCCTCGCCTTCTTCTCCCTGTACCTCTGGCTCGACTTCTCGTTCATGCAGTTCCCCTACACGCGGCCCTGGGGGGAGCATCTCCATGATTATATGACGGCCGGTGTCAAGTCCATAGCGCTCACCATCGTGGACTTCATCCCGGGCCTCGTCATCGTGGCTGTCATCTTCATCATCACCCGGTTCCTGGCTCGCCTTGCAAGGCTCTTTTTCGATGCCGTCGAGAGCGGCCGGGTGACGGTGCCCGGACTCTATGCCGAGACGGCCCAACCCACCCGCAGGATCGTGACGGTCATCCTGTGGCTCTTCGCCCTCGTGATGATGTACCCCTACCTGCCGGGAAGCGACAGCGACGCCTTCAAGGGGGTCAGCGTCTTCGTGGGCCTGCTGCTCTCCATCGGCTCGGCGGGCACGGTGAACCAGGCCGTCAGCGGGCTCATGCTCATGTATTCGCGCGCCCTGCGCGTCGGGGACTTCGTTCAGATCGGCGAGACGGTGGGCACCGTGGTGACGCTGGGCATGTTCTCCACGCGAATTCGAACGCCCTGGGGAGAGATTGTCAGCCTTCCGAACGCCGTCATCGTGGGAACGACGACAAAGAATTACTCCCGGGAAGAGGAGACGGGCGGGGTCCTCCTGACAACAACGGTGACCATCGGCTACAACGCACCCTGGCGGCAGGTGCACGCCATGCTCGTCGAGGCGGCTCACCGCACGGAAGGCCTGCTGAAAGACCCGCCGCCCCGTGTCCTGCAGCGGTCCCTCTCCGACTACTACGTCGAGTACATGCTGGGCGCGCGGATTGCCGAGCCGAACCGCCGGATCGCCGTACTCGATGCGCTGCACCGCAACATCCAGGACGTATTCAACGAGTACGGCGTCCAGATCATGTCCCCTCACTATGTGGCGGACCCGGCCGAAAAGGTCTGGGTGCCCAGGGAAAACTGGTACGATCCGCCGGCGAAGAAAAACGACGACGGGAAATAGCATTCACCCCCAACCGGAATTGCCCATCAAACCAGGAGGAGAAAGAAAATGAAGAAGCTCGTATTGATGTTTGTCGCACTGGTCCTGCTGGTCCCCGCCGCCGCGGCGATCGCCGACGAGGCGCAGGTCAATCGCTATGTGGAATTGCTGAGGCAGGACATCCGGGATCAGAAGGAGGCGATCATCCGGGAAGTCATCGTATTCAAGGAGGGGGAGGGCGACAAGGCCGCCGCGTTCTGGAACGTCTATCGGGACTATCAGACGGACCTGAAGAAAGTCACGGACGGACGTCTCGCCCTGATCAAGGACTATGCCGTGAACTACGAGAAGATGACCGACAAGAAGGCTGCGGAACTTGCCAAGAAGGTCCTCGCGAACGACAAGGACGCCCTCAAGCTTAAGGAAAAACACTACGGAAAGTTTGTGAAGGCCATGGGCGCTTCTGCGGCCAACCGCTTCTTCCAGATCGAGAACACGCTCAACAGCATCATCCTCCTCCGGATCAACACGGAGCTTCCCCTCTTTCCGCAGAGGGTCCCGGCGAAGTAGGCGGCTTCGCCACAGGTGACAGGCGTCAAGCATCAGGCTCCAGGAAAGAAAAGCCCCCTCGTTCCCCCTTTTTCAAGGGGGGATGAAGGGGGATTTCTTTTCACCCTAACCTCTAGACCCGAAACCCGATACCCGCTGCTCCGTGCCGCGTCCCATCGCCTTCTCGTAGACGGCCACGAGCGCGCGGGCCTCGTCACAGGGGCCGGGCATGCGCCGGGCGTACGCGGCGCCGGCTTCGCCGAGTGTTTGCCGCAGCGAGACGCCGTCGATGAGGCGAAGCGCCTTGTCCATGAAATCGGCCGGGTTCGACGGGTCGAAGAGCAATCCCATGGGCGGATCGCCCGCATCGCCCAGGACGGGCCAGCGGTTGCCGGGGATGTCCGAGGCAAGCAAGGGTTTCCCGGCCGCCTTGCCCTCGATGAGGACGTTGGAGAGCCCCTCCGAAAAGGAGCCGTTCAGGACCACGTCCACCGACTCGTAGGCCGAGCGCATGGCTGACGGCGTGATCGGCGGGACCCACCGCGCAAAGGCCCGCATCCGTTCCACATCCCTGCGAAACCGTTCCGCATAAGCGCCGTCGAGCAAAGGCCCCGCGAAAACGGCTCGCACCTGCGGCCGCAGGGCGTAAACCCTCTCCAGCGTCTGCAGGCACTCCAGGTTCCCCTTCACCGGCCGGATGCCCGCCGGCATGAAGAAAAGGATGCCGCCGGGAGGAGCGTCGCAGGAGGCCCGCAGGTCCTGTGTCTCCTCGCCGAGCCAGACGAAGGATTTCGGGGCGAAGCAGACCCTGTCCATTCTCCCCGGGACGATCTCCCGAAGCCGGGCCCTGCCCTCCTCGCTCTGGACGATGATGGCGTCCGCGCGATGCAGGACCCTGCCGACGACCTCTCTCCTGCCCCGCACCTTGGATTCGACGTTCATGTCGGTTCCCGAGGGGGAGACGACGAGGGGAAGGCGAACCCGGAAGCCGTCCGGGACTTCATCGAGAAGGAGCCCGCCGGCACGGTAGGCGTTGTGCACGTGGAGGATGTCGGGGCGGAAGCGGTCGATGTCCCGCACGAGGTCCTGCGCCCCGCAGCCCTCCGTCGCGATGACCCGCACGTCGAGTCCCATGCCGACGAGCGAGCGGCGCCATCGTTCGGCCGTCATGGCGTTGCCCGTCACGGCCGGCAGGGCTGTCGGCGTCAGGATGAGCAGTTTGAAGGGGTTCACGGACCAATCTCCCTGAAGGACACCAATACCACTCCGGCGGCCTGCAGGGCAAGCCGGAAACGGGGATGCAGGAGGGCCTCGAGTTCCCGCTCGCGGTCCGCCGAGGAGAACGCGGAGAAGGCATCCCGCGCCGGGACCCGGCCCGGGTGGACCATCAGTTCCGTCGTGCCTTCGGGAAGCGTCCCGGCAAGCTCCACCAGCTGCTCGAGGTCAAGCCTGCCCTTGAGCGCAAGCCCGAGAAAGTGATCGCTCGACGCGATGCCCGCCGCGGCCAGCCGTAGCCGGGCTTCCCGGCCCAGGGAAGCGAAGCGGCGCGCCTCCTCCCGCAGATTCTCCTCCAGGGCGTCCTCATCGGGCGGGACGGCTTCGTCGGGGATCCGCATTCTCGCGATGCCGAAGGCCTTCGCGGTCTCCGTCACGGCGCCGAGAGCCGCGGGGAATACGTGGACGTGCTGGTGGCCGTCGATGTGGCTGACGGCGATCCCCGCATCGAGGAGCCTGCCGATCTGCAGGGCCGCCTCCCTCGCGATGTCGGCCTCGAGCACTACGTCGCCGGCCGTCATGAGCTGTCGGTGCGCGGCCGCCTTGCCGAGGAAATTCCCGTCAGGGCCGACCAGGCGCGCCAGGTTCGCGGCCAGAGGCCGGCCCTCGCTGAGATTCAGGTGGACCGCAAGGGAGACCCCTTCGCAGCGGCCCGATCGGATCCCCTCCAGGGCATGCCTCAGGGCGGGCCCGTTGGGCAGGATGCTCGCGCTCGTCACGACCCCCGCCCGGATCGCCTCGAAAATCCCCTCGTTGCGCGCCTCGTCGGCCCCCAGATCGTCGGCGTTGACAATGAGCCGTCTCATGGTCCCTTCACCCCGGAGGCGCGGATGAAGAGGTTGCGGAATACGTACTCCCCGCCGAAGACCTCGTGAAACTCGGCGAGGCCTCGGCGGCGCAGGGAGTCGAGGTATGCGAAGAGCCCCTCGTCCGCCCCATCGTACTCGCGGGCCGTGAAGGGCCGCTGCGTCTCGCCGACGATCTCCACCGACGCGAACCGATCGCGGAGCCGTTCCATCACCGCGGGGAGGTTCGCGATCGAGATCGCCACCAGCCAGAGACGGCCGCGCTCCGGGTCGAGTCGGGCCGGCGCGCCGTCGATGACGGCCAGCAGGTGCTTCGCCCCTTCGGCCCCCCCGTAGCGGGGCCCGAAGGGCCTCCTCCCCGGTGTCTGGGGTGGGGTGGCGATGATCGCGTCGAAGCGCTCGCCCTCCGAAAGCGATTCGAACCAGGAGCCGGCCCGCGTCTCGATGCGGCCCGCAAACCCGTTGAGTGCGGCGTTTTCCGTCGTCGAGGCCAGGGCCGCCGGGTCGAGATCGACGGCGACCACGCGCCCGGCGCCGAGCCCGGTCGCGGCCAGGGAGAGGACCCCGCTGCCGCAGCCCAGCTCGAGAACCCGCTCCCCGGGCCGAACGTCGAGCAGACGGGCCAGCTCCAGGGTGGACGGCGGGGGTACGTGCACGCCCCTCCGGAGCCTGAGCGTGACGGGCCCGGCCGGCAGCTCGACCGTCATCTCCCCCTCGCACCGGACCGCCGCGGGACGGCGCTCGAGCGCCGCGGACAGGATCCGTTCGAGCAGGGCCGGAAAATCCATGCCCGCCCATCGTGCAGAGAGGGCCAGGGCCTCCTCGGGCTCCATGCTCGGCGTGACGTTGGCTTCCATGAAGAAGAAGACGCCCCCCGGCGAGCGGCGCACGTCGAAGCGGCCGTAATCCCTCAGCCCAAGCGCCCGGAAAGCGGCAAGGGACAACTCCGCAAGATCCCGGGACTCGGCGGTCGCCAGATCCGCCCGCACCGCATCCCGGCGGCCCGGCAGGACGTGCCGGAGCTTGAACGTCTCCGTCAGGACCCCCGCTTCCCCGCCACCCGCAAGCCACTCCAGGGGGGGCAGGACCTCGAGCCCCCGGGGCCCGTCGACGACGGAAACGGCAAATTCCCGACCGGGGATGAATTGTTCCACGAGGAGGGGCTGGTCGCATCGCGCCAGGAGATCCCCGAGACGGACCCGGGCCTCGGCGGCGCTGCCGGCAACGGCAAGGCCGCGGCTCATGTGCTCGGCCGAGGGCTTGATGACGTACGGGGGGTGAAGCCAGGGCGGGATCGTCTCCTCCGCCGAGGTCAACAGGACGCCCGGCGGCACCGGGATGCCGGCAGCCGCGAGGCGGGCCTTCGCCGCGCCCTTGTCGTCGGCGAGCGCGCAGGCGCGCGCCTCCGAACCGACGAGGGCGACCCCGTGGGATTCGAGTATCATCCGCACCAGGCAGCGGAAACGGCCGCGGCCCCGGTAGGTGTCCGTGTGGTCGACGACGAGATCGCAGCGCCCGGCCAGATCGGCGAGGCAAAGCTCGACCTGCTCCGAATCGACAAGAAGAAAATCGTGCCCGAGGACTTCGAGTCCCCGGGAAATCGCCTCGGCGCAACCGCAGGGGGATGACGCCGTGTGGATGATGCCCACTCGCATAAATACTCCTGAGAGACGGCACTTCTTCCCCTCCCTCGACGGGAGGGTGTACGGGGAGAGGGTGTTTCTTCGACGACCCCGTCCCCAAGACGAGGTCCATGATTCGTAATGCAGGGACATCGAAAGATTTTAAGAGTAGACGAAGCGCATGCGCAAGTCAACGCCGCAAACAGGGGGGTATCGGCCCTATACCCTAGACCCGTGACCCTATCCCCTGTTATTGGCACGATTCTTTCATATCCTATTTATCTGATGAACATGTTCAAGGGATGGCAGCCCGTTGCGGCATCATCCCGCACAGGGCGAGACAGGCCATGCAGGTTCTACAGGGAAACGGCGAAATCATTCAGGCACTCCAGAAAATCCCGAAGCTCCAGGCCTTCGACAAGAAGGACCTCCGCAAGATCCTCAGCTGCAGCCAGATCCTGAAATACGAGCCCGGCGAGACGATCGCCCGCGAGGAAGAGCCGGACCAGCGAATCTATTTCATCGTTTCGGGGAAGGTCCGGGTCACCCGCCACGGGGTGGAGATCAAGGTCCTTGCGCGCACGGGCGACGTATTCGGCGAGATGCGGCTCCTGTCCGTCTCCGGCCGGACGTCGTCGGTATCGGCCGTCGACCAGACGGTCTGCCTCGTCACGGACGTGGCCGCCATGGAAAACCTGCGCAAGGAAGACCGGGTGGCCTTCGCGGCCATTTACTACATGGTCATGGCCGAGGTCCTTGCCCGCAGGCTCAAGGAAACGAGCGACGAACTGACGCGAGTCCGGGGAGAGCTGCAGCGGCTCAAATCTTCGACAGGCATTGCCGACACGGTCGGCTCCGCGTGAAGACTCGACGGCTGGGATGCCGGCATCCCGGTCCCGCTTCCCGCACCCTTTCCTTTTCGTCGCACCGTCCCTTCCGCGTTTCGGAGATCCCTTTCCGCCCGCACACGCGCCACCCCCGGACGGCGCCCGCACATCCCGGGCAAAACCGTTTGTGTTCGCCCCCGATCTCTGGTAATAAGAAGCGCTCGCGGGACCGAGTCCGGACCGGTCCCAGCAAAGCCCGGAACCCATGAAACGACACTACGTCCTGAGCGCCCTGGCCCTTTTCGCATTCTTTTCCGTCGGGGCATACCTGTTCTTCCACTACGACCTGCACGTGCTCTTCTCCGACCGCGAAGAAGCGGTGAAGCGGATCACCTCCTTCGATCCGTACGACGAGATCATCTTCATCGCCCTGCAGATCCTGCAGGTCATCTTCGCGCCGATCCCCGGGGAAGCGAGCGGCTTCATCGGCGGATATCTCTACGGGCCGTATCTCGGGACGGTTTACTCGACGATCGGGCTCACGCTCGGGTCCTGGATTGCCTTTCTGCTGGCCCACGTCTTCGGCCTGCCCCTGGTGGAGCGGATCGTCAAACCGGATACGCTGCGCCGGTACGACTACGTCCTGGAGCACAAGGGGGTGTTCATCGCCTTCTTCCTCTTCCTGATCCCGGGGTTCCCGAAGGACTACCTCTGCTACATCCTCGGGCTGTCGCACATGCGGGCCGCGACCTTTCTCGTCATCTCCACCGTGGGCCGGCTCTTCGGCACCATCATGCTTTCCACCTTCGGGAGCTTCGCGCGAAACAACCAGTTCTGGCCCCTCGCCGGCCTGCTCGCGTTCACGGGCCTCTGCCTGCTTGCCGCCTATGTCTACCGCGAGAAGTGGCTCGAGAAGATCCGGGAGAAAGCGGCAAAATACGAAGGGGGCCCCCCGACGGCGGGAGCGTGAGGACAGGGGTCAGGGTACCGGGTACAGGGTCCAGGAAACACAAAGAGGGATGTCTGTTGTGCAGAGCATCCCTTTTCCTTTATCTTTTTCTGTTTCTTTACCCTGAACCCTTGACCCTGTACCCTGACCCCCTTCTTCAACGGTACTGCGTGAAGCTGAAGGGATCGGCGACCCGGCGCAGGCCCTCGTCGATCTCGCCGTAGCTCGCCAGGTAGAACTCCATCGCCTTGCCGGGGGGAACGGCCTTCTGGAGTTCCTCCATGATCTGGGTCGACGGTTCGGCCAAAACGAGCTTGATGGTCTTCGCGCTGTTCTCCAGCACGATGATCTTGCGCTCCATGGCGTAGCGCTCGCCGATGACTTTCTGAAGCTGGGGGTTGGGCTGGTAGTCCTTCATGGACAGGATGGGCATATTGAAGTGCTTCGAGAGGGCCATGAGGTAGCCGCGGCTGTTGATGTACCCCAGTTCGATGAGCAGCAGCCCCAGGGGCCTCGTGTGACCCCACTTTTCCTTGATCTTCTTCTGCTTCGCAAGGGCCTCGTCCAGTTGCTCCCGGGTGATCAGCTTCTGGTCCACGAGGATCTCGCCGATTGTCTTGCGCTTGTTGGAGTAGTACAGGGCGCGGTTGATCTTCTCCTGCGAAACCCCCATTTCGAACAGGATCTCGCCGAGATATTTCCCCGGCTGCTCGGCCTTGATCCGCAGGGCTTGGTCCAGCTGCTCCCGGCCGATGATGCCTTTCTCGACGAGAATCTGCCCCAGGGTCTTTTCGCCACCCGGTTTCGATCTGGTTTCCATTTCTTCCTCTCGCTTCCTTGCTGTTCGTTCCGACCCAGGGACTGCACGCGCGGACGAAGCCGATTTTTCAAGGAGCAAATTCCATGCCATGCCCGGCAGTTCGCGGCTTGACTTGCGACGAGGGCTATGAGAGCATCGCACCAGGGTCTCGGGTATCGGGCCAAAGGAAATCAAGTCATTTGTCTTCGAACAGGTTTAACCTCAAAGTCCTGCTGCTTCTCTCATCGGGCCATCTCGTCACGGACCTCTACCAGGGGGCGCTGCCCGTCGTCCTGCCTTTTCTCAAGGCGAAACTCTCGCTCTCCTACACGGCCACGGGCATCATCCTGCTGGTGGGCACCCTCACGTCCTCGATCATCCAGCCCCTGTTCGGGTACATCTCGGACCGCAAGGAAAAGCCGTTGCTCCTGCCCCTGGGGTGCCTCTGCGCGGGGCTCGGGTTTTCCATGCTCGCCCTCCCGACGAGTTTCGCCTTCGTGCTCCCGCTCGTCGTCCTGAGCGGCCTCGGGATCGCGTCGTACCACCCCGAGGGTTTCCGGACGGCGCATTTCTTCACGGGCGAAAAGAAAGTCACGGGGATGTCGATCTTCTCGGTCGGGGGGAACCTGGGCTTCGCGATCGGCCCCCTGCTGGCGCTCTTCGTCGTTCAGACCTGCGGCTTCGAGAGCCTCCCCGTGCTGCTGTCGCCCGCGGTGATTTTCGTCGCGACCATCCTGCTGTTCTGGCGCGCGATCGCCATCCCCCGGCCCGAAGCCCATGCCGCCGATGCCGCAAAGCAGGCGGGGCCGGGAACGGCGCAGTGGATCTCCCTGTTCGTTCTCGTCGGCATCGTCGTGATGCGATCGTGGATCCAGGTCGGCCTGCTGACCTACATCCCGTTCTACTACATCGACGTCCTGAAGGGCGACATCCTGCAGGCCGGGACCCTGGTCACCACCTTCCTCACCGGCGGGGCGGTCGGGACCCTGGCGGGGGCGCCCCTCGCCGACCGCTGGGGGCACAAGCGTTACCTGGTCTTTTCCATGCTCCTGTCATCCCTGCTCATGCCGCTGTTCTTCGTCACGGAGGGATTGCTCCTCTTTGCGGTTCTCGGCGTTCTCGGCATGATCCTCATCTCCACGTTCTCGGTGACCATCGTCATGGCACAGCACCTGATCCCGCAGGGCTTGGGGATCGCCTCGGGCCTCATGGCGGGTTTTGCCATCGGCACGGGCGGCATCTGCGTGACCCTGCTGGGCGTCGTCGCCGATCACTTCGGCGTCCCCGCGGCCCTGCAGTCCATCATGGCCCTTCCCGTCGTCGGCCTTGGGCTCGCACTCGGCCTGCGCTATCGGCAAGAAGGGGAGAAGGTGAGAGGGTAAGAAAAAAAAAGAGGACCGGGAATGCGATTCCCGATCCATCTCTTTCTTACCCTCTTACCCTCTTACCTTCTTACCTTCGCGGACAACTGCCGCAGGCTTACTGCACCGGTATCACGACGAAGATCATCACGTCCCAGACGGCATGAGAGATGAGTCCCGGCCAGACCGACCGGAATTTCAGGTACATGGCCCCCCAGAACAACCCGCAGATGAGCGAGGCCATGAAGAGCATGAAGTTGAACCCAAAGACGTGGATGGCCGCGTAGACCAGGGAAGCGACGATGTAGCCGCCCGTCCGCCCGTACTTCGCGTAGAGCCGCTCCTGCACGAAGCCACGCCAGAAGATCTCCTCGGCGGGACCTACCCAGAGAAGCAGCAGCAGACCAATGGCAAGGGGAGAGGCCTGCTCGCGGGTGCTGTAGATGCCCGCGATCTCCGGTTTCGCGAACAGGAAGATCTGCGTCGAGACGAGGTTGCCGACCCAGAAGACGGCGTAGAGGAGCAGGGCCGACACAAGCCCGATGAGGATGTGGGACGGCCTAAACGCGTAAATCCCGCGGAGCCGGTCCTTCTGAAGCCACAGCCCCGCCGCGGACAGGACGGCCGTCGCCATCGCCATGACGAGCCAGAAATTCAGCCGCGGCGCCGTCCACGGCGAGAATAGGACGAACCAGAAAAACGTGGCCAGGGCGCAGAGCAAGACGATGGACGTCATTTCAGGAAGGTCCCGGCGAAAATGGAAAGCCCGAAGAGCGCGCAGAAGGCCAGGTGAAGCTGGGCGGACATGACATCCCCCATGGCGATGGACTCCGGTTTGTCCGGAACGCTCGCCAGCACGGCCTTCACGTTCCGCACCGCCAGAGGCAGGGTGAGCAGCACGACCAGGGCCAGCGGGGTGACGAGCCCCGCCAGGACCATGACGGCCACGACCAGGTACGCCCCGACAACAAGGCCCACGTAAATGGCCTTGGCGGCAGGCACGCCCAGCACCATGGCCATGGTCCGGATGTTCGCCTTGGCGTCGTGGGGGATGTCCCTCAGGTTGTTGGCGTGGAGGATGGCCGCCACGAGGCAGCCCACGGGGAGCGAGGCGTAGAGCACGGTCAGGCTGAACCCGCCCGTCAGGGCCAGATAGGAGCCGATCACCATCAGCGGCCCCATGAGGATGAAGACCAGGATGTCGCCGAGGGCCACGTACTTGTAGGCGACGGGACCGCCCGTGTAGAACCAGCCCCCAAGAAGCCCGATGACACCGAGGATGAAGATGGGCCATCCGCGGACGGCAACCAGCAGCAGGCCGAGGGAAAAGCCTATGGCAAACAGGAGGATGCCCGCCGCGAGGAGCTGTTTCGGGGTCAGAAGCCCCTCGGTGAGGACCCGGCTCGAGCCGTAGGTCTCGTCGCGGTCCACCCCCTTCACGTAGTCGAAGTAGTCGCTCACCATGTTCGTCCCGATGTGGAACAGCAGCGAGCAGGCGACGATGAGGGGGAAGAGGGGCCAGTCCACGGGCCCGTCATGGGTTGCAGCCAGCATGGCGCCGATCACCACGGGCAGCACCGAGGCCGTCAGGGAAAAGGGCCGGGTCGCCTGGAACCAGACGCCCAGCAGGGTTCGTTTCTGATCGACCGTCGACGTATTCCTCGTCCCCATCTCTCTACCCCTGTTACGGAAGAATCCCTGGACAGGTTTTCTATCCACACCGGACATTCCAAGTCAAGCCGAAAAACAGGGCACAGGGTTCAGGGTCCAGGGGACAGAGCCAAGAAAAATCCCCCTCTTTCCCCCTTTGGGAAAGGGGGATGAAAGGGGGATTTGGTTTCCTGAAACCTTTAGCCTTTAGCCTTTTGCCTGCCGTTAGTCGACCTTCTTGAAGGCTTGTTTTTTCGCCCTGCACACGGGACACTCGTCCGGCGCCTCGCCTTCGACCGTCATCCCGCAGACCTGGCAGACCCAGTAGTCCACGTCGGGCGTCTTGCCGAGGTTCTCGAGCATCTTCTTGTACAGCGCCGCGTGGATCTTCTCCACGGCGTTGGCGAACTCGAAGCTCCGCAGCGCGCCCGCCATGCTTTCGGCCTTTGCATCGGCGATCATCCCAGGGTACATGTTCTGGAATTCGTAGGACTCGCCGGAAATGGCTTCCTCGAGGTTCTCCCTCGTGGACCGGATCCCCTTGAGCTCCCGCAGATGGGCGTGGGCGTGCACCGTTTCCGCCTCGGCGGCGGCCCGGAACAGCTTTGCCGCCTGCTTAAATCCCTCCGACTCAGCTTTCTTCGCAAAGGCAAGATACTTCCGGTTGGCCTGGGACTCCCCGGCAAAGGCCTCCTTCAGGTTTTTCTCGGTCTTGGACATAGGGACCTCCTTTTTGCACTTGTCGCCCGGTTTGGCTTGTGGAACGCGGGTCCTCCGGAGTGGGCAATTCCGCGGGATGGCGACAGGAATGGCATTCTATCAGCCTTTTTTCCTTTTTACAAATTTTTCGACCTCGATGATCAGGAGGGGAACGAATGACAGGGCGGCGCAGCACAGAAGCTCACCGGCCGTGAGGGGTTTCGTATCGAAAACGGGGTTCAGGAAGGGCACATAGGTCACGGCAACTTGCAGCGCAACCCCCAGGGCCACAGCCCCCAGCATGGCCTTGTTGGTGAAGAGCCCCATCTTGAAGAGGGACTCCTTCTCCGAGCGGACCGCCAAGGCCGTCGTCAGCTGGCTCCAGACGATAACCGTGAAGACCATCGTCTCCCAGTCCTCATTCCCCGCGGAGACCTCCCGGTACTGGACGCCGATGCAGAGAACCGCCATCAGAAGGCCCACCCAGATGCAGAAGACACCCAGCCCGTGGGCAAAGATGCCTTCCCGCGGGTCCCGCGGCGGGCGTTTCATCACCTCCCCCTCGGCCGGTTCCACGGCCAGCGCAAGGGCCGGAAGGCTGTCCGTCACGAGGTTCATCCAGAGAATCTGGATCGGCTGCAGGGGCAGGGGCAGCCCCAGGAGCGGGGCCAGGAAAAGCGTCAGGACCTCACCGGCATTGCAGGCCAGCAAATATTTGACGAACTTCCGGATGTTGTCGTAGATCATCCGGCCTTCCTGGATGGCGTTCACGATCGTGGCAAAGTTGTCGTCCAGGAGGATCATGTGGGAGGCCTCCTTGGAGACATCCGTCCCCGTGATGCCCATAGCGATACCTATGTCGGCCCGTTTGAGGGCGGGGGCGTCGTTCACCCCGTCGCCCGTCATGGCCACACACTGCCCCCTGTCCTGGAGGGCCTTGACAATCTTGAGCTTTTGTTCGGGAATCATACGGGCGTACACGCGGATGTCCTCCACCCGGTCCTCGAAGACGTCCATGGAGATCTTCTCGAGGTCCCGACAGGTCATCACGGCGCCCCCGTCGTCGACGATTCCGATGCGCCGGGCGATGGAGAGCGCCGTCAGCGGGTGGTCCCCCGTGATCATCACGGGCCGGATGCCGGCGGACTTGCAGAGGGAGACGGCCCGGCGGACCTCCTCGCGGGGCGGGTCCATCATGCCCACGAGACCGAGAAAGGTGAGCCCCGTCTCCACGCGCCCGGGCGACAGGTCTTCGGGCAGTTCGTCCCAGAGGCGGGCGGCCACGCCCAGCACGCGGAGGCCGTTTTCGGCCATCCGGTCGTTCACGCGGCTCACCTCGTCGGCATCGAGCGGCTCGAGCTTCTGGTCCTTGAGCACGTTGGCGGACTTCTCGAGCATGACGTCGACGCCGCCTTTTGTGAGGGCCATGTATCCCCCGGGCGGCCACCGGTGGAATGTCGTCATGCACTTTCGCTCCGAGTCGAAGGGGATCTCGGCCACCCGGGGATGCCTCTTTTCGAGCTCGGCCTTGACAAACCCGAGTTCATTGGCAACCCGGTAGAGGGCGATCTCCGTCGGGTCCCCCGTGACCCCGACGATGTCCTGGTGTTTGTACGGGCGCGCATCGTTGCTGAGGGCCAGCGCCTTCATGAGGTGGTCGAAATGCCCGATCTCGGGGTTGTCGCTCTTGAACAGTTTTCCGTTGACGTACAATTCCTCGACGGTCATCCGGTTCAGGGTGAGGGTGCCCGTCTTGTCGGAGCAGATGGTCGTGACGGAGCCCAGGGTCTCCACGGCGGGCAGCTTCCGGATCAGGGCATTGTGCTCCACCATCTTCCGCGCCCCCAGCGCGAGCGAGATGGTGATGACGGCGGGGAGAGCTTCCGGGATGGCCGCGACGGCAAGCGAGACCGCCGTCAGGAACATGAGAACGGGGGATTCGCCCCGCAGGAGGCCAACGCCGAAGATGAAGGCGCAGATGGCGAGAACGGCCACCGCGACCTTCTTCCCGAAGGCGGTCAGGCGCTTCTGAAGGGGCGTCTTGACCTCCTCTTCCTCCTGAAGCATGGTGGCGATCTTCCCGAGCTCCGTGTCCATCCCCGTGGCCACGACCACACCGGTGCCCCGGCCATAGGTCACGACGGTGCCCTTGAAGGCCATGTTCGATCGGTCCCCCAGGGGAAGAAGCTCTTCGTGCAGCACCCGGGTGTGCTTCTCCACGGGGACCGACTCGCCGGTGAGGGCTGCCTCCTCAACTCTCAGCACAGCCGCCTCCGTGAGCCGCATATCGGCCGGGACGATGGCGCCCGCCTCGAGAAGCACCAGATCCCCCGGGACGATCTCCGAGCCGGCGATGGAGGCGACCTCCCCGTCGCGCAGGACCCGCGCGACGGGGGCGGCCATCTGCTTCAGGGCCTCCATGGCCTTCTCGGCACGGTACTCCTGGACGACGCCGATGACGGCATTCAGCAGGACGATGAAAAGGATGGCAATGGTGTCGGCGAGTTCGCCCAGGAAGCCTGAAACCACGGCGGCGGCGATCAGGATCAGGATCATAAAATCCCGGAACTGATCGATGATCATCGCGGCCAGCGACCGCTTTCCCTTCTCCACCAGCTCGTTGCGGCCGAATTTTGCAAGTCGATTGCCGGCTTCTTCGGAACGAAGGCCGTCGATGGGAACATCCAGCTCGGCGAGGACCGCCTTGACATCCTCCTGGTGCCAGATCATGTTGACCCCTACCCCTGTAACCCCTAACAGATCGAACCCCCCGCGTCAAGGCTGCCGTGACGGCCGGCACGAATCCGTACGCACCCGGCGGCAACCCGCCCCGGGCGTCGCAGAACGCCCCGCAGCCCCTCCGGGGGGCTAGGGGCATTTTTCCCCTGATCCTGCAAACTTGCGGCACTGAAACGATTTTCCGGGGGTTAACCGTGAAAATAATTTGAAAATCCGCCCGAATAGCGTTATTATGTTAAAATTATAGAGTATGTTGCATACAATTATTCTTGTGGATGGCTGTTTATGGTTTCATGGAGTCTTTATGCATCGTTTTCTACCTTTGCTGGTCTGCGCCCTCCTTCTGTCCGGCTGCATTTCCTACAAGAAATTCGAGGACTTGCAGCTCGAGAATGAACGGCTCAACAAGGAACTGCTGCTTTCACGGCAGCAGAACGAAACCCTCTCCGATGAGCTGAAGCAGCTCAAGGACCTCTCCGATTTCTACTACCGGACGGGCATGGGCCTCTACGGGGAGAAGCGCTACGGCGATGCCCTGGAGAAATTCCAGACTCTCGTCGACCGCTTCCCGACCAGTCAGCACGCCGCCGCGTCAGGGGAGAAGATTTCCGAGATCCGGAACCTCGCCCTGAACAACTACCAGAAGATCGTCAAGTCCGTCGAGACGACGCGGGACCTCCGGGGCCGGATCGAGTTGATCGACCGGGAGATGAAGTCTGCCTTCCTGACGAAGGACCTCAGCGAAAAGCTCCTGGCGCTGCGCGAGGAGATGCGCTCGGAGTTGGAGGGGGAACTCGAGGCCCAGCGCGACATCAGCCGGCACATCCTCATCGAGGACGACCCGATCAAGTCGTGGAAGGTCTACCGTTCCACCCGCAACCTCGCGCAACAGATCGGCGAGGACCGGAAGTTTTACGTGGAAATCTACTTCGTCCAGCGCTACACGGGCAGGAAGTTCTACAAGGTGAAGACTCGGTACGAGGCCCCCGAGTACCTCTCCTACGAATCCGTCACCCTGCAGGGCCAGAACGGAACGAGGCTGACGATCGACACGATCTACCCACAGAAGCAGTCCTCCGTCGATGCCGACGGCATCAACGAGTGGTCCGACAACGAGGTCGCCGAAGAGGACAAGATCGCGAAACTGGCCAGATCCCAGTCCATCACCGTGACCTTCAAGGGCGGAAACCGCTACACCTTCGAGATGAGCGAGCAGCAGCTCGCCGCGCTCCGGGAGGTCGTGCGGAAGTACCAAATCACGAGATAGGGTCCAGGGGACAGGGTTCAGGGTTCAGGGTTCAGGGTTCAGGGTTCAGGAAGAGAAAAGGAGAGGGCTTGCCGGACGGCAAGCCCTTTTTCATTTTCATTTCCTAGCTTCCTGACTTCTCAACTTCTCAACTTCGCATCCGGTGACAGGAAGCCGTGGATTCTCTGTCAGCCGCCGCCCGGCTCCGTCGAGCCTGCGCGGCGTCTACTGCCCCGCGATGCCGCCGATGCAGATATCGACGACGAAGGGCCCCTGCGGCGTTTCGAAGGGGATGATGATGCTCGGCCCACCGAGCACGTGGCTGATCGAGTGGTCCTTGCCGGCCACGACGGTGGGGATGGCCGCCGTGATGTTGAACCCGAGGGTCTCGAGCTCCTTGCGGGCCGCGCCGGAGACCATGTTGGTGATTTCGCCCACGGCGTCCTTGATGTCGCCGTTGAGGGTCTTGATCTCCTCGCCCAGCATGTTGGAAACGATCTTCAGAATGCAGCCCTCGCTGAAGCTCAGGGCCAGCGACCCCCGTGCCGAACCGGTGAGGCCGATGATGCCCGAGACGTCGCCGCGGGCGAGGCTGTCCTTCTTGAGAAAGGGCTTCCCCGCCTTGGGCTCCACGAAGGCCATGGTTTTCAATACCTGCACGGTCCCGTTTAGGAACGGGTTGATGAATCGAACGTCCATGGGAGGTTTCCTCTGTTGTCTTATGCCGCCAGGCTCTTGACGATTTTCTCGATCTTCTCTGTGAGCACCTCGGCGGTGAAGGGCTTCACGATGTAATTGCTCACGCCGGCCTTGACGGCCGCCACGACGTTGTCTTTCAGGGCTTCCGCCGTCACCATGAGGAAGGGCAGTGCCTTGATCTCGTCGTCCGCACGGACAGCCTTGAGCAGCTCGAGCCCGCTCATGTTGGGCATGTTCCAGTCGGAGATGATGAAGTCCACCTGTTGGGACTTCAGGATTTTCAGGGCTGCCGCCCCGTCCTCGGCCTCCACGACGTTCTCGAAGCCGCCCTGCTTGAGCAGGTTCCGGATGACCTTCCGCATGGTGGCGAAGTCATCGACGATGAGGATCTTGAGATTCTTGTTCACGCTCATAGATTTCTCCTGCAATCAGGTTTTCGCTCGCAATCCGGAAATCTGCCATGCGCCCCCCGCCCCGGGGCCCGCAGCGTCAGTTCGCCTCGGCCATCTCGAAGAGCCCCTCGGGGTCGAGGATCAGGCCCACGTTGCCGTCTCCGAGGATGGCGCCGCCAGAAACCCCCTTGATGCGCTTGAGGCTCTCGCCCAGGTTCTTGATCACGACCTCCTCCTTGCCGAGGATCTCGTCGACGAGCAGACACTTGGAGCGCTTCTCGCCCTCCATGACCACCAGGGTAGCCTCCCAGGGGTTGGCATGCACGGGTTCGATATCGAAGAGCCGGTGGAGCCGAACGAGAGGCAGCAGCCGCCCCATGACGTTGATCGTCTCCGCCTCGCCGACGATGCAGTTGTAGGCCGTCCGGTCGGGCCGGATGAGCTGGCGGATGGCCACCGTGGGCAGGATGTAGCGCTCGTTGCCCACCTTCACGATCATGCCGTCGATGATGGCCATGGTGAGAGGGAATCCGGTGACGAAGGTCGTCCCCTTCCCCTCGGCGCTCTGGATGTCCATCTTGCCGCGGAGCTTCTCCACGGCCTGCTTGACCACGTCCATTCCCACGCCGCGGCCCGATATGTCGGTTACCTTCTCGGCCGTCGAGAAGCCGGGCAGCAGGATGAGGCGGTTCACCTCCTGGTCCGTCAGGGCATCGGAGGGGCTGATGAGCCCGTTCTTGATCGCCTTCTGGCGGATCTTCTCCCGGTTCAGGCCCCGGCCGTCGTCGGAGATCTCGATGACGATGTTGCCCCCCCGGTGGAAGGCCTTGAGCTTAATCGTGCCGCGCTCGGGCTTGCCTGCCTGGATGCGCTCCTCGGCATCTCCATCCCATGGTCCACGGCGTTGCGGATCATGTGCACGAGCGGATTGTAGATCTCCTCGACCATGTTGCGGTCGATCTCCGTGTCCTCCCCGACGGTGACGACGTTGATAAGCTTGCCGGAATTCTTCGAGAGATCCCTCACGAGCCGCGACATGCGCTGGAAGGTCTGCTTGATGGGGATCATCCGAAGAACCGTGGAGGAACGCTGCAGCTCGGAGGTGATGCTGGCAAGCTGCGAGATGTCCCGCACGAGCTTGCGGTCGCCGAGCGCCTGCAGGGTGTCGCTCTGCCGGATCATGGACTGGGTGATGACGAGCTCGCCCACCATGTCGATCAGGTCGTCGAGCTTCTTGATGTCCACGCGGATCGTGTTGGAGTCCGTCACCTGCTGGGCCTGCTTGCGAAGGGCCCGGGAGACGTCCTTGGGAGAGGCCATCCCCTCTGTGATGAGGGTCTGCCCGAGCTTGCGGGGCGGAGGGATCTGGGAGCGATCGAGGGCATCCTGCAGCTCCTCCTCGTTGATGATCCCCTCTTCCACGAGGATGGTCCCCAGCTTCTTGGGCTGTTTCGGCATCTCGGCTCCCTGTTCGGCGAGCTTGATGCGCCGCACGAGGTCCGACGTGTCGATCACGTCCGTGGCTTCCCGGCCCTCCATCTCGTCGCGCAGCTGGCCGATCATGGCCTTCAGGGTGTCCGAGCCGTCGAGGATGAGATCGATGAGCTCCGGCGTGACGGGCAGGGCCTCGTTTCTCGCCTTGTCCAGCAGCGTCTCCAAATCGTGGGCGAGGGTTCGGATGGCATCGAGATTCAGAAAGCTGGCGACACCCTTGACGGAGTGGAACGGCCGGAAGATCGCGTTGATGTAATCCTTGTTCTCCGGCTCCTGCTCGAGGTTGAGAATGTTCACCTCGATCTCACCGATGTACTCGAGCCCCTCGGTGATGAAGTCCCGCAGCAGTGATTCGTCCTGGACACGCGCTTTTCCTCCGGCCGTGTCGCTCGTCGCAGGGCCGTCGGCGGCGACAGCCGCTTCCTCTGCAGGCTTTGCATCCCCGGCCTCCATGGGAATGCCCAGGGCCGCGGCCAGTTCCCCCATGAACCCGTCGATGCTCCCCTCGTAGCGCCCGGCGTTGCAGTAGCCGTCGGCCACCGACTGCAGCAGGACGATGCCGCGCTCGAAAAGGCCGAAGCCCGTTGCAGCATCGACGGACTCGAGGACAACCTTCTCGAGGAGCTGGCTCAGGCCCCCCGCAAGCCGCCGGGCCTCGGCGGCCCCGAGGGACTCCGCACGCCCCGTGACCCCTTCGAGCTGGTTCAGGAACTGCCCTGCCGTCGGGATGTTGATCTCCTTCTTCTCCAGGAAGAGGAAGCTCGATGCTATCTCGTCGATGTCGCGTCTCAGATCAGCGGTATCCATGTCAAATCATCCTCACCAGTTCCCCGGCGATCTGATCCAGGGGAAGGACCCGGTCCGCCCCGCCGAGCTTGATGGCTTCCTTCGGCATGCCGAAGACCACGCAGGAATTCTCATCCTGGGCGATGGTTCTCGCCCCGGCTTTCTTCATGTCCAGCATCCCCGCCGCCCCGTCGGCGCCCATCCCCGTCAGGATCACCCCGATCGCGTTGGCGCCGGCAACCTGGGCCGCGGACTTGAAGAGCACGTCCACGGCGGGCCGCTGGTGGTGAACCATGGGCCCGTCCTTGACCTCCACGTAGTAGCGGGCTCCACTGCGTCGCAGAAGCATGTGATAGTTCCCGGGGGCGATGAGCACCGTCCCCTGTGTCACGGAGTCGTTGTTCTTTGCCTCCTTCACCGTCATCTGGCACAGGCTGTTGAGGCGCTCGGCAAAGGCCGTCGTGAAATTGGCCGGCATGTGCTGCACGACGATGATGCCGGGGGAGTTCACGGGCATTTTCGTGAGCACGGCCTTGAGGGCCTCCGTGCCCCCCGTGGAGGCGCCGATTGCGATGACCTGGTTCGTCGTCTGGGCCAGGGCCCGTATCGGCTCGGGAGGCCCCCCGTTACCGGGGCCATCCCCCTGCTGTTTCACGATCCGTGCCCGCGAGGCCGCCCGGATCTTCTCGGCCAGCTGGGCGCTCATATCGCCCACGGTGTAAGCCGCTCCGGGCTTTGCGATGACCTCCACGGCCCCGATGTCGAGGGCCTCCAGCGTCAGTTTTCCACCCTTCGGCGTCAACGAACTTACGATGATGACCGGGATCGGGTAGTACTTCATGAGCTTGCGCAGGAACGTGATCCCGTCCATCCGGGGCATCTCGATGTCGAGGGTGACTACGTCGGGCTTCAGCGCGACGATCTTGTCGCGTGCCGCGTAGGGGTCCGGCGCCGTCCCCACGATCTCAATGTCGGGGAACTTCGAGAGCTCCTCCGAGAAGATCTTGCGGACAATGGCTGAATCGTCGACGATGAGAACCTTGATCTTCGTCACTGCTCAAATCCCTCTGATCGGTTGATTTCCCCTTGCGCTCGCCGTGTGCCGCCATATTCGCCCAGGGTCCGGGGTCCAGGAAAACAAGACCTCCCCTCCCTCCCCTGTACCCTGTACCCTTTACCCTGCACCCTCCATCGCGAGCACCACGCCCAGTTTTCCGGCCTCGCAATCGAAGTCCAGTGCCACGGCCCCTCCCGAAGGGGGTGAATGCGGTCCCGGTCTCGCAGAAAACCCGGGCAGGGACATGACGAACTTCTTCGAGGGATCCAGGTTCACGAGAAAGTTTCCGGAGACCATGTTGGCGGCCTCCTTGACGCAATCCGCTACGTGCTGCTCCGTCACGGCACCGTCTTCGATCCCTAGCATGTTGCATACCATGAGCCGGGCTACCGGTTGTGTGAGCAGGATACGGATCTCGCCCCGTTGCGGGCCGTCGAAACGGATCGCCGACTCGTAGTCATGAACCGGGGAGCGACTCCCGGGTTCGAGGAAGATGAAAAACATCCTCTCGAAGACCTCAAAAATCGACTCCGCCAGTGTCTCTTTCACGTTCTGCATAGTCCCCCTTGTCGTCGAACCCGAGCACCCCGAGGAGCATCCGGCGGACTTCCTCAGGCAGAAAGGGTTTTCGGATAAACCCCTTCGCACCCAGTTCGAAGGCGGTTTTCATGTGGGCCTCGCTGGCCTCCGTGCTCATCATCAATACGGGGATGTTCTTCATGAGGGCATCCTCGCTCATCTTCCGGAGCAGTTCCAGGCCGTTCATCTCGGGCATATTGATGTCGAGGATTACGGCATCGACCCAGTTGCCGCCGAGAACCTCAAGGGCCCTGCGGCCGTTTTCCGCCTCGAGAAGCTGGTTGACCCCGACGCCCGACAGGCCGATGATCTTCTTCACGACGGATCTCATCGAATTCGAGTCATCGACGATGAGCAGATTGAAGGACATGGTTTCCTCCGTTTACCCTTTCCCTTTCCCATTCCCGCCGGCCTCCGGCACGATGCTGACGAGTTCCCGCGCTTCCTGCATGCTCCGGTGGAGTTGGGCCATCATTTCCTCGAGATCCCGCTGCTTGAGTTGAAACCGCCCGGCCACGTCCCCCACGGCGCGATAGGCCAGCGCGTCGGTCCCCACGCCGATCCCCATGACATGGCAGACCTGGTTGGACAGATAGACGATCCAGGGAACGATATCGCCGTCAGCCAGCAGGTCCGGCCGGTGGTGGTAGGCAATGGCTCTGATGATCTCTTCGGGAAACTTCCAGATCAGGGCGATTTCCCCACCCAGCACGGCGTGGTTGACACCAATGACCTCCTCTTCCGCTTCCAGAAAGGAATACTTCTGCTTCTCCGTGAGTTCCCGGATCTTCTGCCAGGCCTCCTCGACGAACTCGCCCATCACCATCTTCCCGATGTCGTGCAGCACCCCCGCCGTGAAGAGTATCGGATCGTCGGAACCCGAGATCCTCGAGGCGCAGATCTGGGACATAAGCGCCACCGCCACGGCGTGCTCCCAGAGATCGCCGCCCTTCACGTCGTACCCCTTCGCGGTGCGGAAATACCGCGAGAGCCCGGCGGCCATGACGGCGCGCATGACATTCTTCTTCCCCATGTGCATGATGGCGTCGCTGACGTTGTCCACGGGCCGGCGTAAACCGAAATAAGCGGAGTTGCAGATCCGCAGGATGTTGGCCGTGATGGCCGGGTCGAGCCGGATCACGGCAGTCAGCTCCGTGAGCGACGAGTCGGGGTCGCCGGCCAGAGCCATGACCTTCTGGATCGTCGCCGGGAAGGACGGCAGCGCCTGGATGGACTTCAGGATTCGCGTGTTGATCCTCATAGCTCCTCCATCGGCCCGCCTGCCCGCTTGACGTAGACCTTGCCCGTGCCCAGATCCAGTCTCACCGTGCGGTTGAAGTTCTTGCCCGTGTCCTCGGCGTCAATGAGGACGCTGTTGTTCCAGAAAAGCTTCCGCATGGCCATGATGTTTTTCTGCCCGATGCGGAAGAAATTCGACTCGTCGAGGATGCTTGCTCCTCCGGCCACCTTGACGACCATCCGTTTCTTGTCGGCACCCAGCCTGTAGCAGGACTTGAAAAGCAGCGGGATGCCCGTGTCGGCGAACATGCCGGGCGTCTCCCTGGCCTTTTCGGCATCCAGGGTCGAGTCCGGGAGCATGTAGTGCAGAAGCCCCCCCACTTTCGACGCCGGGTCGTAGACGGCCACGGCGATGCATGATCCCAGGGCGTAGGTGACCATGGAATCCGCGGGGTTGTTGCTGACCTTGAGGTCCGATATGCCGACGACGAGTTCCGCCATGGTCTCCTACTTCCGGTAAACGCTTGGTTCCAGGTATTGAAATGCGTGGCTGAGCCCCGTGAGACTCTCGGAGTGGCCGATGAAGAGGTAGCCGCCCCTGGCCAAACGGCCGTGGAATCGGTTCACGAGGCCCTCCTGGGTCTTCTTGTCGAAATAGATCATCACGTTGCGGCAGAAGATGACGTCGAACGGATCACCCGGCACCGGGGGGTCCATGAGGTTGAAGCGTTCGAAGCTCACGATATCCCGTACGTCCCTCTTCACGCGGTAGTGGCCTGCCCAGTTCCCCTGGCCGACCTGGAAGTACTTCCGCAGCAGATCGGGCGGGATCGACTTGACCCGATCCGCAGGGTAGATGCCTTGCGCCGCCTTCTTCAAAACCCGCGTGGAGATATCGGTGGCCAGGATGCGGATGTCGGCGCAGGCACCCTGTGCGGACTCGAGGGCCGTGATGGCCATCGTGTAGGGTTCCTCCCCGGTGGAGCAGCCGGCGCTCCAGAGGCGCAGGCGCGGCCTTCCCCTCCCCCCCGATTCCCTCACGAGGGCCGGGACGATGCGAGAAAGGGCCCGGAAATGACCGTCCTCCCGAAAGAAGCTCGTCAGGTTCGTCGAGAGGGAATCGATCATGGCGATGAACTCGTCGGTCCCCTCGCCTGTTTTCACGTAGTCGTAGTAATCGGCGAAGGACTTGAAGTTCCCCTCGCGGATCCGTTTGCTCAGCCTCGCCTTGACGAGTTCCTTCTTGCCGTCATGCAGATGGATTCCGCAGTGGCTGTATACCAGGCGGCTGATCTTCTCGAATTCCGTATCGCGCAGTTCCAGGATCATGCAGTGTTATGATGCCCGCGGGGCGCCACGCGGCGCCTCGCGTCCCTTTCTCAGAAATCCCTGAAATCTCCCTTTTCGAGAGGACTCACTTCTTCGGGTTTGGAAAGCTGCCGGCTGCCGGCTGCGACGGGGGCCTTTCCCCGGGCAGCCTTCAGACGGGCCAAAAGAGGGGGCTTCCCGCCGGTAGATTCCGTCCTGCCGGCTTCCGCCGATCCATGCCCGGCATTCCCCGAGGCCCCGCTGCCTATGACGCGCAGGAGCTCCGCGGCGATGTCCTTCACCTGTTGGGCCTGGGCGTTCATCTCCTCCGAGGCCGAGGCAGACTCCTCGGCGTTGGCCGCCGTCTGCTGGGTCACCTTGTCCATCTCCGCCACGGCCTTGTTGATCTGGTCGATCCCCTGGGCCTGCTCCGAC
>Ga0228535_1001387_pt1 | contig 37841 bp, 44 predicted proteins | sample SJ1metagenome_FD_168457 | JGI IMG/M metagenome (GOLD analysis project Ga0228535, IMG submission 168457) | Enriched culture of PCE-dechlorinating microbial communities from Ithaca, New York, USA - SJ1 | ecosystem: Engineered > Modeled > Simulated communities (microbial... > Unclassified | place...
TTAGTTCCATAAGAGTATCTCCTTTGCTGTGATTTCTTGTGGTTCTTGGCAAATTACATGATATCACAGGGGAGATACTCTTGTTTCTTATTCTTGGTTTTTTTCCCAAAGTAATTTTACACCAACCGTAAATTTTAAACACTTTTCAAAACGCCCTTTTCAAAACACCATATTTATTCCCACCAATTTTCACCCAGGATCCTGTCCAGGATAATAGCGACCGCGCTTCGAACGGAGAGGTGATTATACCCCCCCCTGCCGCGAACCGGCTCCAGGACATAATCGGCCTGCTCCATGATTTCTTTTGTCATTCCCCATCCTGTGCCGAATAAAAGCAGGTAGTTTCTGTTCCCTCCTCCTTCTTCCAGAACACCCCGAAAATCCCGGTATGAAACAGAGTTGGGATAAGTACGGGCATCGGTTACCACCGTATAGACAGGCCCCCCGTAGCAGCCGGCTATCTCTTCAGTTACCGCTTCAATCGACTCCCTGAGGGCCACCAGTTCCAGGGCTTCTTTGCGGTCCGGGTTGTAGACGGCGCCGTATCCTTTTTGCCAGTAATCAATAATTTCCTGCACCAGCTTGTGCTGGGTTGGCAGGGGATGAATTATATAATAGCGTTCTACATTATATGTAGCGGCGCACCTGGCAATATCATGAATGTCCAGATTAGTTACAGAAGTAGTGATTATTTCCATGTTCTTGTTATAGACGGGGTAGTGTACCAGTCCGGCAAAAATCTTGCAGCTCATATCCCGTGACGCTCCTCTTTATTTATCTCCTCAAGCAGTTTGCGGTCCTCCCGGCTCAGTTCCATATTGATCAATAGATCGGGGCGCCTCTTGAGCGTCCGTTTCAGTGATTCCTTACGCCGCCATAACCTTATCTGTTCATGGTTTCCGGAGAGAAGGACCTCGGGGACTCTCATCCCCCGGAACTCCCGCGGCCGCGTATACTGGGGGTATTCCAGCAGCCCCTCATAGAATGAGTCTGACAAAGGTGATGTTTCTTCACCCAGCACACCCGGCAAAAGACGGCTTATGGCATCAATTACTGCCATGGCGGGCAGTTCTCCCCCTGTTAAGACATAATCACCTATTGAAATCTCGTAATCGGCCAGGCTCCTGATCCTTTCGTCATATCCTTCGTAATGTCCGCAAATGATGGCAAGATTGTCCTCCTCTGCCAGCTCTTTTGCCAAGCCCTGGTTGAATGTGACCCCCTGTGGAGACATCAGCAGTATTTTCCCCCGGGTACCGAAATTAGCTTCTACCGCCCTGAAAACAGGTTCAGGTTTCAGAACCATGCCAGCCCCGCCGCCAAATGGACTGTCATCGACAGTTTTATGCTTGGAAGTGGAATATTCACGGTAATTAATGAAATGAATCCGGAAAACATCTTTTTCCCGGGCTTTTTTCAGTATACTGGTGTTTAACGGCCCCTCAAACATTTCCGGGAAGAGTGTAAAAACATAGATATCCATATTTTCCTCCCATCATTTTGACCCACCTAGTCCAGCAGTCCTGGCGGGAGTATTACTTTAATTGTACCAGATTTTAAATCAATGCTTTTAACTACTTCTTTAATAGCCGGGATCAATATCTGTTTATTGCCCCCTGACGCTTTCACCACATAGACGTCATTACTGCCGGTTTTTAAGACATCTGTTACTTCTCCCAGGAGAATATCTCCTTCATAAACCGCCAGCCCCACCAGCTCAAAGATATAATAATGTCCGGGAGGCAGGGGCTTTAGTTCTTTAACAGGCAGTTCAAGATAGCGGCCTTTTAATTTCTCGGCCTCATTCATATCCTTTATTTCACCAAAGGAAATGATGACAGTATCCCTATGAATCCTGGCCCTGTTCACCCTATACTCCCTGTAATCTTCACCCGACCTGATAAAAACATGGTCCAGCTCACAAAAACGGTTAATATCGTCGGTCAGGGGATATATTTTCAGTTCGCCCCTGTTGCCATGAGTATTTATGATCTGCCCTATTTTTACAAATGTGATTATTTTAGACAACCCCCTGCCTGATCTCTATAACCACTCCGTCTTTCAGCACGATTTCCTTCTCAAAGATATCATCCCATTTGTCGCCGATATTGACTTCGACAGGACTTACCACATCTCCCTGCAGCACTTCGCTTCCTTCTGACAGCGCGGTGACTTTTTTCATCTGTTCAAGCAGTCCGGCCTTGGCCTCTTCCCGCTTCTTTTTCTCCCATTCCAGTTGTTCGCGAACAGCCTGCGCCTGGGGCGAGGCCTTAATAGTCAATTCCGTCATTATTTTCTTGGCCCTCTGCTCGATATAACTTATTTCCGTATCCATCTGCTGAAGCCCTTCCTGGATTTCTTTAATTACCGTATTCTTAAAATTTTCTGTTACAATGACCTTTATTTTTACCTTGCTGTGGACAATCATTAAGAAGTCCCCTCTCTTTTGATAATCACTCTGTGGCTTCATTAAACTATGACAAAGAGAGGCCCCACGGGCCCCTCCTCTTTACTGCATGATATCAACTATCACTTTTTTGCTTCCATCCTTCGCTGCAGCTGCCTTAACAACAGTACGAATTGCCTTGGCAATCCTGCCTTGTTTTCCTATAACCTTACCCATATCTTCGGGTGCTACTCTCAGTTCGATAATAACAGCATATTCAGTTTCCCGCCGGGTAACATTAATAGATTCCGGATGATCAACCAGGGCATGTACCAGGACCTCAACTAATTCCTTCATTTGTCCTACCCCCTAACCCTACGGTTATTCGCTCAGTTTGGCAATAATGCCGGCTTTGTTCAACAAAGACTTGGCGGTTTCGGAAGGTTGCGCCCCGTTTTTTAACCAGTATAAAGCTCTCTCTTCATTTATATTGATTATGGAAGGGTTTTTGGTCGGATCATAATAGCCGATCTCTTCAATAAACCGCCCGTCACGGGGCGAACGGGAATCAGCCACCACCAAACGGTAAAAAGGCACTTTCTTTGCGCCCATACGTCTCAACCTGATTCTTGTAGCCATTTTTTGCTCACCTCCTAATGCGTATCTGTTTATGTTGCTTAGTGCTAAAGCAGCGGTTAAGGAACTAAAAACCTTAACCAAAACTTTTCAATGGTTTTTATTTCATAAATGGAAAACCAAACCCGCCTTTTCTCCCGGCTTTGGCAGGCTGCTGAGCCTGGCTGAACTGTTTAATCATTTTTAATGACTGTTCATACTGCTTGATCAACTTATTGACGTCCTGTACGGAAGTACCGCTGCCTTGCGCAATGCGCTTTCTGCGGCTGCCGTTTAAGATTGCCGGGGTTCGTCTCTCCTCTTTAGTCATGGATAATACAATGGCTTCTGTCCGCCTGATATCCTTTTCATTAAGTTCGAGACCCTTTAAGCCCTTAATTTTCCCCATCCCGGGTATCATGTCCATCAGCTGGTTAAGAGGCCCCATCGACCTCATCTGCCGGAGCTGGTCCAGAAAGTCATCAAGGGTATATTCGTTCTTGCGCAGCTTGCGCTCCAGTTCAGCCGCCTTATTGGCATCTACAGCAGACTGGGCTTTTTCTATCAGGGTCAAAACGTCGCCCATGCCAAGTATTCTTGAGGCCATCCGGTCGGGGTGGAACGGTTCCAATAGATCCAGCTTCTCACCCATTCCGGCAAATTTAACAGGTTTTCCCGTAACTGCTTTAACCGAAAGGGCTGCCCCGCCGCGAGTGTCGCCGTCAAGTTTAGTCAGGATGATCCCATCCAGTCCCAGTCGTTCGTTAAATACTTCAGCGACATTGACAGCGTCCTGGCCTGTCATGGCATCGACAACCAGCAGTATCTCATGGGGCCTGCATTCGGCTTTTATCTGTTCCAGTTCCATCATTAATTCATCATCAACATGAAGGCGGCCTGCAGTGTCAATAATAATCAGGTCATTTCCCTGTGTTTGTGCAAAAGCGCGGGCAGCCTTGGCGATAGCTACCGGACTCTGTTTGTCTCCCATTGAAAATACCGGGACCTCGATCTGCTCGCCCAGGACCTGCAGCTGCTTGATTGCAGCCGGCCGGTAAATATCGCACGCGACCAGGAGAGGGCTTCTACCCTGTTTTTTAAGGAGACGGGCCAGTTTGCCGCAGGTAGTCGTCTTGCCGGAACCCTGCAGCCCGACCGCCATCACTACCGTGGGGGGTTTAGAAGCGATGGCAATCTTGCTTGCGCTCCCCCCCATCAGCCGGGTCATTTCCTCATGTACGATTTTAATTACCTGCTGTCCCGGAGTAAGGCTTTCCAGGACTTCAGCTCCCACTGCCCTTTCTTTTATCTTGCTTATAAAATCCCTGACAACTTTATAGTTGACATCAGCTTCCAGCAGCGCCATTCTTATTTCGCGCATGGCCAGGTCTACATCTTTTTCAGATAGTTTTCCCTTGCCGCGTAAATTTTTAAAGATCCCCTGAAGTTTTTCGGCTAAGCCTTCAAAAGCCATATTTATTCACCTACCAGTAGTTCTCCAGTTTTTCAAACAATTCCCGGATATCATTAAAGTTATCTGCGGATACTTTTTCTTCAAGCCTCAACAGTTCTTCTTTTAGCTGTCCGATAATTTCTTTGCATTCACAGTGTTTTTGTACCAACCCCAGTTTGTTCTCATAGCTATTAAGGGCTTCCTCCGTCCTCTTCAGCAGGTCAAAGACAGCCTGGCGTGAAACTTCCTGCAGTTGGGCAATCTCACCCAAAGACAAGTCCTGCTGGAAATACAGGTCGTAAATCTCCTGCTGCTTGGGTGTTAACAGGGACCCGTAAAAATCGAATAACAGGGCGCGCCGGGTAATCTGGTCCATCCTTTCACCACCTGGGGTGTTAAGGTAATATACTTAACAGGCTATATTTTACACGTTCCCGCCTGTCGTGTCAAATAATTCTATCGCAATAATTCTGTCACAACTCCAGCCTCAACTGACGCATCCTCACTTCGGGATTCCCGAGGGTGCGGCTCCTGATAAAATCGCCATGGCAGTCGGATCCCCCTGTTAAATAAAGCCCTTTTTGCAGCGACCATTCGCAGCAAAAGGCCGTCTTCTCTTCATCATGTTCGGGGTGAAAAGACTCCACGCCCTCGATGCCCTCCCGGTAAAACGCATCAAGCACCTTTTCCAGATTCATTTTCCTGCTGAAGTTACCGGCCGGGTGAGCCACCACCGCTATACCCCCGGCCTTGTTTATCGCTTCTATCACTTCGCGCGGGCTGGGAAATACGGGGAACACGAGGTGTATTCCCTTAAACAGCCGGGTAAAGAAATCTACCGCATCCCTGCACAGGCCAGCATCTATTAGATAATTAAGGGCCTTCCATCCCCCGCGTGAAACATCATTTTCATAAGCAAGATAGCCGTCAAAATCTATCGCATGACCTTCTTCGATCAGCATCTTAATACTGTCGTCATCTTTTTTCATCATCAGTTCCGTGTTATGCCAAAGAAGCTGCCTCAGCAAAGGGTTGTCCGGGTCAATACCATACCCCAGGATGTGAAACAGTTTCCCCTCCAGTGTTGTCGATACCTCCACTCCGGGAAGAAATCTGATCCCCTCCTCCTTAGCCAGCTTTGCGGTAACGGCTATGTTTTCCACCGAGTCATGATCGGTAACTGAAAAGATTTGAATCCCGTTATCTTTTATCTCGCTGACAAGCCTTTGAGGTGTCCAGGTGCCGTCGGAGGCCGTAGTATGAATATGAAGATCGCTTCGCACTTTTATATTTTCACCTGCCTGTTTTCTGCAATTTTGTATAAAGACGGCTGTATTCGCGTGCCGGCTCCTTCCAGCTATAGTCCGCTTTAAGCGCATTTTTTACGATTTTAGGCCAAATATCCTTTCGTTCATAATACCCCAAAGCCTTTTTCACTGCAAACAGGAAATCGCCTGCATTAAATTCCTTGAAAGTGAACCCGTTGCCGGATCCGCTCTTCTCATCATAGGGGCGGACAGTATCTTTCAGCCCTCCTGTCTCACGGACCACAGGCACGCTCCCGTAACGCAGGGCAATCAATTGTCCGAGACCGCAGGGTTCGGTCCGTGAGGGCATCAAAAACAAGTCCGACCCGGCATAAACCTGGCGGGCCAAGGTTTCATCAAACATTATCCGGGCCGCCGCCTGACCCGGAAACTTATGGGCTGCCTCAAGAAACATTTTTTCATACCTTTCTTCTCCTTTACCCAGTACTGCCAGCTGTACATTCATCTGCAGGATTTCTTCCAGGATGTGCTTAAAAAGATCAAAACCTTTGTGCTCGACCAGCCTGGAGACAACTGCCAAAAGAGGTGTGTTTTCGTTAACTTCAAGCCCCAGGATTTCCTGCAGTTTTAACTTATTGCGCGCTCTTTTCTTTAGGGAAGAACGGTAATTGCAAGAAATGGCGGGATCCGTCCACGGGTCGTACAGATCATAATCCAGCCCGTTGATAACAGCGAGCAGGCTGTCTCCTTTCTTTTGCAGGACCGGGTCAAGCTTCTCGCCGAAGCAGGGCGTTTTAATTTCTTGGGAATAAGTCCTGCTTACAGTCGTCACCATATCTGAAAAACAGATGCCTCCTTTTAAGAAATTAATGCCGCCGTTAAACTTAAGCCTGTCCTCCGTGTAATACTCATCCCCCAGCCCCAGCGCATCGCCCAGGAAAAAATGGCCGCATACCCCCTGGTATGCCACGTTGTGGATGGTTAACACCGTTCGCAGGTCGTCATATATTGCAGCCCCGGACTTGTTACTGTAAAAAGCCTGCAGGAAGACGCTGATCAATCCGGTATGCCAGTCGTGGCAGTGGAGGACCCGGGGAGTGAAGTCCATATAGGGCAGGCTTTCCAATACTGCCCTGCAAAAAAAGGCAAAACGTTCGGTATCATCGGCAAAACCATATAATCCTGTCCTCTTGAAATAATATTCATTGTCTACGAAATAAAAGGTGATGCCCTGACAGTCCAGCCTTTTCAGCGCGCAGGGCTGCCGGCGCCAGGCCAGCGGGACGGTCACTTTCCCAATCGTGGCCATATTGTCTTTAAAATGTAACGGGATATCGCCATACAGGGGCATAATAACCCGTACCTTGATATTCTCTTTCTGCAGGGCGCTCGGCAACGACCCTATAACATCGCCCAGCCCCCCCGTCTTGGCAAACGGCGCTGCTTCCGCTGCCGCAAAAAGGACTTCCATCTTTCTTTTCTCCTTACTTTAGAAACTTTCATTCAGCAGCACTTTCATTCAGCGTAATTTCAGATATACTGCCGCCAGGGGGGGTAATTTCATCTCAATCAGACAGGGCTGGTTTTGCCAGCTTACCTTTTTGGCTTCCAATAGCGCCCGGTTGATTTGTCCGCTACCCCCGTACGACAGGCAGTCACTGTTCATTACCTCTTCATACCATCCCTGCTGAGGGACTCCTACCCGGTAATTATCGTAGCCGACCGGTAAAAAGTTACAGACAACGACCAGGAAATCTCTTTTATCCCGGGCTGACCTCATAAATACCACTATGCTTTGTTCATAATTATCAGCATCGATCCAGCTAAACCCCTGCCAGTCCTGCTCCTGCTGCCAAAGGGCTTTTTCATTGAGGTAAAAGTGGTTGAGTTCCTGCACATATTTCCTGAAACAATGATGCATTTCATATTCAAGAAGCTTCCAGCCCAATTCTTCATAAAAACGCCATTCGATGAACTGGGCAAATTCACTGCCCATAAATAGCAGCTTTTTGCCCGGGTGAGCCATCATATAGCCTAAGAACAGCCTGGCATTGGCGAACTTCCGGACATAATCCCCGGGCATTTTTTCTATTAGCGACCTTTTGCCGTGCACCACTTCGTCGTGGGACAGCGGCAGGACAAAGTTCTCGGAAAATGCATACATCAGGGAAAAAGTCAGGGAACTATGCAGTTGTTTACGAAAGAGCGGATCCGTTTGGAAATACCGGAGGCAGTCGTTCATCCAGCCCATGTTCCATTTAAAATTAAAGCCCAGCCCTCCCAGATAAACCGGTTTTGTAACAAGCGGCCAGGCTGTTGATTCTTCCGCAATCATCAATGCGTTTGGAAAGTGCTTGAATACAACTATATTTAACCGGCGGATAAACGTCACAGCCTCAAGATTTTCTCTGCCGCCGTATTTATTGGGCTGCCACCGTCCTTCCTCTTTGCCGTAATCAAGATAGAGCATGCTGGCTACCGCATCGATCCTCAGGCCGTCAATATGATAGACCTCAAACCAAAATATTGCGTTGGAAATAAGAAAACTTATCACTTCGGGACGTGAATAATTGAAATGATAAGTCCCCCACTCAACGCTTTCCCCCCCTTCATACAGGGGTGTTCCGTCAAACCTGGCCAGCCCGTGCTGATCACGGCAGAAATGCGCGGGTACCCAGTCCAGGATTACACCGATCCCTTTTTGATGGCAGTAATCAATAAAATACATAAAATCATGCGGCGTTCCATGCCTGCCGGTAACTGAATAATACCCTGTCACCTGGTAACCCCAGGACCCGTCAAAAGGATGTTCCATCACCGGCAGCAGTTCGATATGGGTATATCCCATCTCCAAGACATAATCCGCCAGCTCGTGGGCAAGCTCCCTGTAGTTGAGAAACTCACCGTTTTCTTTTCTTTTCCATGACCCCAAATGCACTTCATAAATATTAAGAGGCCTGTTATACAGCGGCTTGGCATTTTGCTGCCAGGACCGGTCCCGCCAGCGATATCCCCCGGTGGAATAGACAACTGACGCGGTCTGCGGCCGCACTTCGGAGAAAAAGGCGTAGGGGTCGGCTTTATATAATACCTCTCCTTCTTTCGTGTGCATCTCGTATTTATACAGTTCCCCCTGTTTTAAGCCGGGAATAAAAAGCGACCATATCCCGGATTCCGTAACCCTTTCCATGAGATGCCGCGTCCCCTGCCAGCCGTTGAAATCACCGGCAACACCAACCTGTCCCGCCTGCGGCGCCCAGACCGTAAATCTTACGCCCTGTTCGCCGTTTTCCGTAACGAGATGCGCCCCAAATTTCCGGTAAGCAAAATAATGGCTCCCTTCATGAAACAGATAGGTGTCATATGCGGTTATATGTTTTTCTTCCCCCATATAGCCTGACTCCTCCACGATTATCTCTATTCTATTTCTGCCCGGGCCTCCGGATTAAAGGGGTTCGTGCGCACTGCAAAGGAAAACGGAATGGATGCACCCGATAACAAAACCAAAAAATATTCCAAGCATAACATGCCAGTTCGCTTTTTTCAAACCCCGCCGCCCCCTTTATTTGTACAAATATTTGTACAAGCATTTTTACCAGTTGTTTTCCAACTTTAGTATATTTCTGCAATTTTATCGCGATATCCTCCTTACGCCGCTGGTTTGTACATTAAGCAGCGAACCAAATTAACGCTTGTTTACATATAATAAAATAAAACTTCCCTTGCCTTTTACCTTCAGGTGAAGTTTTTAAGCTCGATGCGAGGTGTTTATTATGGAAACAAAAGAGTTTAGTGTGAACGCCGTTGCTCATGTCAAAGGCGGACCGCTGGCCCCCGGTCTCTATGGGACCGTACGCTTCAAAGACGTACCCGGCGGTACCGAGGTCGCAGCCGAGATAAGAGGGCTGCCGCTCTACCGTCCGGCCCAGGATGGCCAGGCGCCGATCGGTCCGCATGGTTTCCATATCCACGAAAAAGGCAACTGCGAAATCGGCGACCCCTCCAATCCCTTTCAGGCGGCTGGCGGGCACTGGAACCCCGACAACCAGCCTCACGGCAACCATGCCGGGGATTTCCCCGTCCTTTTTTCCAATCACGGCTATGCCCTGATGGCATTCTTTACCGACAGGTTCAAAGTAGGCGATATCATCGGCAGGTCTGTCATCATTCACCAAAACCCGGACGACTACCGTTCACAGCCGGCCGGAAATGCCGGTAAACGGCTGGCCTGCGGAGTGATATCCATTTCCTAAGCAGTCCCAAACATAAGAAGGCCCTTCCCGGGAAAACATATAAAGGAAACTCTCGGATAAACCAGGAAGGGTGATGACCGCAGTATGCAAAAAGAATATATCTCTCCCCTGCAGCTTGCTTTCTTTACAATGGGCTTTACGCTGGGCTCTTCAATGATCTTTACCACAGGCGTCCGTTTTGGGGGAAGGTCCACCTGGATCGTGGAAGCAGTTTCCACCATATTAGGTGTCTTGATAATATTTATGATGTCCTGTCTTATCAGCAGGTTCCCCGGGAAAAACATCCTGGAAATACTGACAGCCCTGACCGGCCGCTTTCTGGGCAGAGTTTTCCTTGTTTACTATATCTTTTACGCCACCCTGGTAGGTATCCTCGTGATCTATACCATACAAAATTTTTTTACTACAACTATCTTAACCGAGACTCCTGCCTGGGTCTTAACCCTCACCCTGACACTGGCCACCGGCTACATTCTGCGTCTCGGGCTGGAACCGACTGCCCGCTGCGTACAGTTTATTGCCCCGCCTGTTATTTTCGTGCTTGGTCTGATGTATTTCGCCGCATTTCTTCATCTTAATAAAATCTATCTTCTTCCTATTTTTGATATTGATTTTATAAACTTTACCAGGGGCCTGCTTATTATGACATCCTTCCCCAACGCCGAAATATTTTTACTTGCTTCCGTTGCGCTCCGCGTAAAAGATTCCAAAAAGGTTTTCCCCGGCCTTTTGCTGGGCTTTTTGGGCGGCTCTCTTTTTCTTATCCTGCGTCCCGTTTTATCTATCGGAATATTTTCGCTTAATGAGGCAAGAAACCTTACTTTTGCCACTTATATGGTGGCAAGAGTAATCCGGTTTGGTGAATTTTTGGAAAGAATAGAGAGTTTTCTTTTATTCACCTGGTTTTTTGTTATTTTCATCAAAGTTGCAGTCTGTATTTATGCTTCTCTGGACGGAATGGCCGCGCTCTTTAAAATAAAAGATTTCAAAACACTGGTCAATCCTTTTTGTATCCTCTTAATTCCCCTGAGCATCAGGGGTTATGCCAACTACCAGGAAGTGCCCCGCTTCCTGTCGACCGCCTTGCCGGCGCTGTCGCTTCCCGTTAGTTTTCTCTTCCTGCCTTTACTGTTCGTGTTAAGTCGTACAACAAGACGGGCTAATCTTCATAAAAAGCAGGAATGAAGGGAAATATCTTTTCAATCAGGGTGATTATGGCCCCCGCTACCGAAGGCAGTTCCACATTCATCTGGATAAGCAGGCTCAACCCCAGCCCGGTTATGACAAACCCGCCGTGCAGCAGCACAAGAGTCCATTGTTTTTCTTTCAGCAAGCCGCGTATATCCTGAACCGTCAAAGTTAATGCACAAAAAACCAATGTAATTAAGAACATGCTTTTTCATCTCCCAAAAGATTCCCTGCGTATTCCGGATTCATTAATAACTGTCTTGACATCCAGCTCCAATTCAAGAATCTGAAATATTTCACGCCATTGTTCAGGGTCTGTATTAACCAGAAAACCATATCTATTCGCAAACCTGTCGCCCAGTCCGAAAAAGTCGGTATGAAATTCATTTTTTGCTTTCCGCCAGATATCCCTGATCTCTTGCTCTATTACTTTACTGCAGGCTTCCTCCAGTTTCTTAAGCACTTTTTCTTCCATAATCTTTTCTTTACCCAGGTACTCAACAATACCTCCTGTTACCTCCAGTGAAACCTGTACTTTCCCTCCCTCCTCATTTAGAAGGGGGTTGATTTTTGTCCTGACCTTGCTGATTTCCATAGTAGAATCCACCAGTCCATCATGCTGTGAAGGAAAAGTGATGACCCCGGCTTTCACTTCTTCTCTCAGCCAGTTGGCGGCCCGAGCCTCGCTCGGTGTCAAAAAACCAAGAAGCCTGTATTTGTAAAAAACGCCTGCCCCAACCAGTACTAACTCTTTTCCCCGCCCGCTGACCTGGGAGGGACCGCCATAATCCTTAACCGTAAAATAATCCGCCAGGCTGGTCCCGGTTACCCCTCCCGTCTCGGCGAGAAAACGGTAGATAGGCATTTGTATTCCCTTTCCCGCTGCTTTTGAAATTGTTAAGACACTCAGCACTTCTGTGGCCGGGTCCCTGCTCATGGAGGGCAGTGTTTCCATAAAATCATGTGCTTTCCCGTTTGATACCACAAGCCTGGCCGTTTCTCTCCTGGCATGGTCCCTGGTAAAAAACTCCAGCACTTCTCGCACTCCTTCTTTTCTGGCATGCTCCTCTCCAATGACAATAAGCTCGCAGTGCGACCATAAATTTCGTCGCGGTATGATTAAAGTCAGGTTGCGAGCCGCATCAAATGTACTGGACCCGCTTGCTGAATAAAGATTATACTCTGCCCTGGCATCTCCTCCCGTCTCCTGACCTCCTTTTTTGGTAGGGTCTGTTCCGATTATTGTAAGATGATAACCGTCTCTACCCGCATCAAGCGCCATTCCTGTGATAATAGAAATTTCGTTGAGTTCCCTCCGGCCCCAGCATCCCGAAAAGAACAGAGTACTGCAGATTATTAGGATAAACACCAGCCTTTTTCTCATTCTTTACCTTCCAGAACGCCCGGTATCCGGTAAAGGTGAAGGGCGTTTCCCCTGTCGGATCAGATTTTTCTTGGCCAGCAGTCTGGGTCTTTTTTTCATCTGCCAGAGAGGTGCCCTGATTAAATAATCATCAAGGTCTTCCCTGATAAAAGGTCCTGCCGGGATGAGGTACGGAGTACCGAAAGAGCGCAAGGATGCGAGGTGGCCCAGTATGACCAGTGTAAAAATAAGAAGTCCCCATATTCCCATAATACCTCCCATAATCACCAATATAAGCCTGATAATTGTAATAGGTTCATACATGCCCGGGCTGGGAATGGTGAAGGCAGCTATCGCAGTTACAGCAGTAACGATAACCATTGCAGGGGAAACCAGGCCGGCCCTGACCGCAGACTCCCCGATAATAAGGGCGCCGACAATACTCACGGCTTGGCCGACCGCCCGCGGCAGGCGCAGCCCTGCCTCCCGGAGGATTTCAAAAGCGAATCCCATCAGTGTGGCCTCAAACACCGCCGGGTAGGGAACCCCTTCCCGCTGGGCCTGGAGGCTGATCATAAATGCAGTAGGGAGCATTTCCTGGTGATACGTAGTAACGGCGACATAAAGGGATGGCAGGTACACGGTGAAAAAAAGAGCAGCTACCCTGGCTATTCTAATGAAAGTACCGAATACCCAGCGGTTGTAATAGTCATCGGCTGACTGGAAAAACTGCATGGCCACAGCAGGCATGATCAGGCTAAAAGGCGTATTATCCTGCAAGATGACCACCCTTCCTTCCAAGATTGAAGCAACCGCTACATCCGGCCTTTCCGTAACCTGGATAGTGGGGAAGATGGAATACGGCTCATCTTCGATTAATTCCTCTATGTATGATTCCGCAAGCAGGGCATCTATATCAATTAGATTAAGACGTCTCAGGACCTCTTCCACCAGTTTTGGTGAAACTGTGGATTCAAGGTAGCAGACCTTGACCTTGGTCCGTGACTTTACTCCGATCGTCAGGTCCACCATTTTAAAATCCGGCGTGACCAAGCGCCGCCGCAAGAGGGAAGCATTGACATACAGAACTTCGGTAAAACTGTCTTTGGGACCGCGGATACTCGGTTCGGTAGCGGGATTTTCCACAGCGCGTTTTTCCCAGCGGATAGTATCCATGACCAGGGCTTCCCCGCTGCCGTCCAGGATTATGACTGTACTGCCGTAAAAAAGCATCTCGATACAAGATTCTATTCCACTGACGGTTATTATCGAACCGATCGCAATCCCCTTGTTTTTCAGGCGCTCGATCAGACCGGCCCCATCTTTTTGGAAATCCTCAAAACATATCTCCAGGATGTTCTCGTTTAAAATACTTTTGTCAACCAGTAAATCATTATATAAAAGCAAGGCCCTGCGTCCCGCAATGCTGATATCACGGCTTACAATATCCGAACATTTTTCCAGCCGCTGTGCGAATATTTTTTTGTTCCGATCGAGGTCCGCGGTGAATACAGCCTTGTCCTGCTTATCTTCAGCCGGTATAGCGCCGGCATCATCCTGCTTAACACTTAGTATGTTTTTGCCGCCCCTAAAAACACCTTGCAGCTTCTTTATCATAAGGTCTCCCTACTCCCTTACTTGTGGGTAAAGATAGTATGCGTAAACAAAACACGGCTTATGCCGTGTTTTCAGCAGGAGCACCCCGGACTATCCGGGTTTGTTGTCAAGCTTTTCGACACAATTATTATATCCTCTCTTTGATGCCACCCAATCCCGGTCCAGAAATTTAAACCCTCTTCGTTTCGCGTAAGAACAAAGAGGTGACACTTGGTCATCCCTTCTTCTCTTAATTTCTCCAGCGCTCTTTCCGCCAGAACCCTGCCCAGCCCCTGCCTTCTAAAATCCTGCCGTACTGCGAGGTGATGGAGATAACCCCTGCGCCCGTCATGACCGCACAATACGGTGCCTACTATTTCCGCGCCGCACCGGGCCACAAAACTCATACCTGAGTTTCTCCGAAGGTAACGATGAATATTCTCCCGGGAATCAGCATCGCTCACACCCAGTCCTTCCGTATCTTTCCACAGCTTCATCACTGCTTCATAATCGTTTATGTTCATTTCACGCAATGATACTCCTGTCACTATTAATCACTCCTCCCCTGCTTATCCGATAGCTAACCGCAACAAGACGGTTTTATACTAATTTTACGTCAAAAAAGGTCCCGCACCAAGTACAGGACCACAGATATTAATCTAAAAGCTGATAAATTTGTCTTAATGCAGTTCCTTCCCATCGCCCGTCCATTCCTCTCGTACCGGGAACTCCCTTACTGCATGCTCATACCCGTTATGCTCATATTCATTCTTATCCTGAGGCGCTTTTTTATCCGGGGCCTGTTCAGACATCCCTTCGTAAGCCTGCAGGTATATTTCTTTCAATTCCGGGACCAGGGGCATCCTGGGGTTTGCTGTCGTGCTCTGGTCTTCAAAAGCCCGTTCCGCCAGATCATCTACGACCTGCAGGAATTTGTCCCGGGGTATCCCCATTTCCCGGAGCGACAGCGGTATATCCAGCTCACTTATCAATTCCCTTACCGCCCTCACCAGGCTGTTTACGCCTTCTTCCACGGTCGCTGAGGGAAGATTCAAGCTCCCGGCAATTTCAGCATATTTCTCTGCGGCCACGTAATGCTCATACTTGGGGAAAGCATTGAACTTTGTTGGCCTGGAGGCATTGTACCTGATGACGTGGGGCAGCAGAACGGCGTTGGCCCGTCCGTGAGGGATTTGGAATTCCCCGCCCAGTTTATGGGCCAGGCTGTGGTTGATGCCTAAAAATGTATTGGTGAAGGCCATCCCCGCAATACACGAAGCATTGTGCATCTTCTCGCGGGCCGTCTTATCACCGGCATCCCGGTAGGACCTGGGGAGGAAGTCAAAAGTAAGCCGGATGGCTTTCATAGCAAGCGCGTCCGTGTAGTCAGAAGCCATAACCGAAACATATGCTTCCAGGGCATGTGTCAGCACATCTATCCCGGTGTCTGCGGTTACTCCGGCAGGAACGCTGTCCACAAAGTCCGGGTCGATTATCGCCACATCCGGGGTCAGTTCATAGTCGGCCAGCGGGTATTTTATCTGGGAATCAGGGTCGGTGATCACGGAAAAAGACGTTACCTCCGAACCCGTGCCGGAGGTCGTCGGGATAGCCACAAACTTGGCTTTTTGCCCCAGCGGGGGAAATTTGAAGACCCTCTTTCTGATATCCATGAATTTCATGCGTAAATCTTCAAATTTTGTTTCGGGATATTCATAAAAAAGCCACATGGCTTTAGCCGCATCTATGGGTGAACCTCCGCCCAGCGCTATGATAACATCCGGTTTGAAGGCATTGACCGCCTCTACCCCTTCCTTTACTATCTGTACTGTGGGGTCGGGAAGCACCTTGCTGAAAATTTCGGAATGCACATAATTGCGTCCTACCCGGTTGCGCAGGTGGTAAAGGACCTTATCGACATATCCCAGCCTGGTCATCATTTCATCAGTGACAATAAAGGCCTTCGTAATGTCCGGCATTTTGGAAAGATACCGGACAGAGCCGCGCTGGAAATAGATCTTCTCCGGTATCTTAAACCACTGCATGTTATATCTTCTTTTCACCACCCGCTTCCTGTTGATAAGATTAACCGAGGTGATGTTGGCGGTGGTGCTGTTCCTGCCGAAAGAGCCGCAGCCCAGGGTCAGCGAGGGGATATTGGTGTTATAGATATCGCCGATGGCGCCGTGGCTGGACGGTTGGTTGACGATGAGCCTGCCGGTGTTGACCTGCCTGGCAAACTCATCAATCACTTCGTCATTTTGGGAATGTATTACCGCCGAATGGCCTGATCCGCCGAAGTTCACCATTTCCACGGCCCGCCTGATTCCTTCAGTTGAGTCTTTTACTCTGAGACAAGCCAGGATAGGGCTCAGTTTTTCCCTGGACAAAGGATGCTCCGGTCCCACCCCTTCAATTTCCACCACCAGCATCTTAGTATCTGCCGGAACTTCTAACCCGGCCATCCCGGCAATAACAGGGGCAGGTTTACCCACAATGCGCGGGTTCATGGAATCTGTATCCTCGTCAACAACCAGCTGTTCAAGTTTCTGTTTCTCCCCATTGTTAAGGAAATAACACCTGTTTTCCTTCATATATGAAACTACCCGGTCATAAATATTATCATCAATAATTACTGCCTGTTCCGAGGCGCAGATGACCCCGTTGTCAAAAGTCTTTGAGAGGATTAAGTCTGTGACCGCCCTCTTGATATCCGCTGTTGTTTCAATATAACAGGGGACATTCCCGGGTCCTACACCCAGAGCAGGTTTTCCCGCGCTGTAAGCAGCCTTGACCATGGAAGACCCCCCTGTGGCCAGGATAAGAGAAATACCGTCATTCTTCATTAAAAACTGGGTAGCCTCGACAGACGGTTCTTCCACCCACTGAATACAGTTGTGCGGGGCTCCCGCCCGTACGGCCGCATCTCTCATCACCCGGGCCGCCTCAGCGCTGCAGTTTTGCGAGCGCGGGTGAAAGGCAAAAATTATCGGGTTTCTGGTCTTCATCGCAATAATGGCTTTAAAGAGCGTGGTAGAAGTGGGATTGGTGACCGGTGTAATCCCGGCAATGACACCGACGGGTTCGGCAATATCATAATACCCCTCTTCCTCATTTTCTTCGATTATTCCCACCGATCTCTGGTACTTGATGCTGTGATAAATATATTCCGAGGCAAACAGGTTCTTGATCGTCTTATCTTCATATACTCCCATCTTAGTTTCTTCTACCGCGAGTTTTGCCAGCCTCATATGGTTGGCCAGACCGGCCAGGGCCATCTCTTTTATTATCCTGTCCACCTGTTCCTGATCGAGTTTTACCATCTCCTGCAAGGACAGCTTGCCTTTTTCCACCAGGCGTTCAATCTTCTTCTCCGTCATAAAGTAATCCTCCGAAAAAGTTTTTTCTTTGGATTAGTTTGTTCCCTGCAGCGGTTTTTATCCGATGACTACCGCCGCTAAGACTGCCTCTTCCATAGGTGGGAGATAGTCAGCGCTGCAAGAATCCTGTTTATGAATATTGCGGGAGTACAATTTTAGTTCTTTAAATCACTTATCCTGGTGTCCGGTTCTTGATAGCGCCTGAATATGCGGGTAAATGTGGTGTAGGTAAAAACCTTATTTACGATAGGTATCCTGATAAGCAGGCTGAAAATAAAGTAGGTTACAAACAGTGAAAAAAGGGTGTAAATATAATTGAGAACACCCCCGGCCCAGTTCGGGTTTATCCCCGCTATAAAAGAGAATTTCTCCCCCAGCCGCTTGAGCAGGATAAACGCCGCGGGGATCGATGTCACAAAATACATAATTATTGCCAGAGAATGCCCCACTTCAACCGCCTGCGCCGGGCAGTAAGCCATGCAGCGCATACAGCTGTTGCATAAAAACGTCCAGTACGGGCGCGGTTCGCTTTTACCCCGCATCCTGATGGCTTTGTTGGGACATACTGCAGCACATGTGCCGCACCCCGTGCAGTGAAACGAAGCAAAAAACAGTTTGGAGAGAAAAAACCGCCCCATTATATTAAAACCAATTGATGCAGGCAGCAGGGCAAGACCGAGCAGAAGCGGCACAAAACCGCGGAAATGCTTGTGCCCGTCAAGAATTGCACTCATAAATCCGGTTATCTTGTCTCTTGCGCGTGCAATAATGGCCCGCGCATCTTTTTCAGGGTATCCGGAATGCACAGCCAACCAGTTGCTCGGCATATCCAGCCCGACGACACCCCTGACACTGTACCCTTTCAGTGTCAGAATAAGAGCGGGCAAATATCCGGCCGTTCCCTCCAAGCCCGGCAGGAAAACGCGGCCAAATTTACTCCCGGCCCGGGTCGGCATCACAAATATATGAGTGCCTTTACCCCGCGGCAAACCAAGGATGAAACGAAGCATCTTAAAAGGCACTGTGAAAGCATGCGTAGGAAAGAACAACCCGACCAGGTTTTTGCTGCCTGCCTTTATTTCGGCAGGCTTACCTTCTGTAATGGAAACAACCTTTACGGCAGCGTCCCCTGCCTCGGCCTGTTCGCCTGCAAGCAGGGCAGCCCTGCGTGAATTGCCCGTTCCTGTCATGTAATAAATAATTACTTCGCGGTATTTGCCGCTCATTTAAGCACCCCCTTAACCAGCAGGACAAGCCCGAGGACAACAAATAAAATTCCCCAGCCCGTCTCCTTGTTAACCATAACAGTAAAACCAAGCAAAATTGCTATTACTGCGGATATAAAATAAAACGGGTTTTTCATTGTGACGTTCCTCCTCCCCTTCTTCAACCTTATTTAATTGGACTGTCTCCTAATAATTGACCGCCCCATTTTTACATTGAGGGATTTTTCGATATTTCCTTCCCTGCCAGGTCTTCTTTTTTTGATGTGCCTGCAAATGGCATGTAATATAGAAGAAAGGCAGCAAAAGCCACCGCTTCCAGGACAAGAATATACCAGGGCCATGGCCCCAGGTAATCAAGGAGTGACGGGTTGCCCGGCTTTTGACAGATATAGAGGTAGTTGCTTTCCAGCGCAGTGTTAATGGCTGCAATGACCAGCATATAGAGATTTAAAGCAGCAAAAGACTTGAGCAATGAGTTGAATCCTGGCCTGTACCCTTCCACAAATCTCATCCACAAACAGGCTGTCACAATCAAAGCATGAGACCCCATAAACAGGAAAAAAACAAAATGGGGAAAAGGATAGGTCAGATCAGGGGTCAAGAGGGCCTGGGACGCTCCCCCCAGCCCCCAAAAATAGGTAATTTCAAAGATACTATATTCCCTGCTCACCAGCATCACTATGCACATAATCAGGGAAACGGAACACAAGTGAAGGGGTAAAGAACCCTGCACAGACCATATCCCATTATACGCTTCCCATGCACGCAGTAATATTTCCGACAAGAGAAGCAAAAACGCCATCCACAGGCTGATGCTCCTTTTAGTATGTTCACCTTTTAACCTGTCTCTCCCCAGAAAAATAAGCATATTTATAACGATCACCAGGCACAGTACCGATAAATGCGGTAAAGAAAAAAACCGGAATGGTTCTCCCAGCCCTTCCAGCGCAAAATACCCTGCCATCCAAGTTTCCTCCGCTGCGTTATTCCCTGTTAAAAATATATTTCCCACACGGTAATTATAACACTTTTTAAGAACACCATCCCCTGCCAAGCGGCTGATATCAAATACCGGCAGTTACAACCGCAAAAAAGGCGTGGCAAAAGTTTCCCTTGCGCACACCCTCTATACTTATCTTCATCTATTATTTATTCAACTAGTATTATCCCTGCAGTTTATTAAGCAGGACATCACTGTACGACTTCAAAATATCTTCATTAAACAACACCATTCTAACCTCTTCAAAATGCGGTTCCCTGATATAATCGACGATCGTTGACAGGGCAATTTCTGCCGCTTCTTTCAGCGGGTAACCGTATACCCCTGTACTGACAGATGGGAAGGCAACGGTCTTAATTCCCGTCTTTTTTGCCAGCTCAAGGCTGTTATAGTATGCGTTTCTCAGGGTTTTTGCTTCCTTTTGATTCCCGCCTCTCCAGATGGGGCCGACCGTGTGGATCACATAGCGCGCTTTAAGATTGCCGCCGGAAGTTATAACGGCCTCACCCGGCGGACAGGACCCCTGCGTCCTGACGATTTTTTTGCATTCAGCCAGTATCTGCGGTCCTCCTGCCCTGTGGATGGCTCCGTCCACACCCCCTCCTCCCATCAGGCCGGGATTGGCGGCATTAACTATCGCGTCCACCTCCTGCACGGTGATATCGCCCTGGACTAAAACCAATTTTGTTTTTGAAATCATAACCTCCATCCAACTAACACCTCGATACCGCTAGTTCTCTTTCAATCCCCATTCCCATCCGAGGCGAAGCGCCCGTATATTCAAATCCGCCACCTTAGCCAGCCGCTCCCTGACTGCTTGCTCCAGGGACTCAAGAGTAACGATATTACCAGCGGCAGCCAGAGCGCCGATGGCTATAATGTTCGTGGTTAGAATATTCCCAATATCTTCGCGGGCCAGACGAGTGAGAGGAATACCTTTGACAAGGGCTTTAACCGGAGGCAGCCCGTTTATGGTGCTGTTGTCAAATATCACAATGCCGTCTTCAGCCACTGTCGCGGCATATAAATTGGCTGCTTCCTGTGACATCAGGAGTAAACAATTAGGTATTATGACCTTGGGATATAGTATTGGCCTGTCGCTGACAATAACTTCAGCCTTGCTCGCCCCGCCCCGTGCTTCCGGGCCGTAGCTTTGAGTCTGCACAACTTCACTGCCGTCAATAACAGCCGCCTCACCCAGGAGTATTCCTCCCAGAATAATACCCTGTCCTCCCGTCCCGCTCAACCTTACTTCTTTTTTGCTCACTTTACTCAGCTCCCTTCTGGAAACGGGCTATCAACTGATCGTACAATGCTGTGTATTCAGGGGCTTCCTCTTTATGCAATTCACCAATTAAAAACCTATCTTTCAGTTGCTCGGGGCTCATCTTTTCAGCCGCTTTTACCATCACAGCATTATCGCGCAGCCATTTCATCATTTGGGGCGCAGTTCCCATCTTATTCCTTCGCCCGTAAGAAATCGGGCAAATGCTTACTGCTTCCACAAAAGAGAAACCTTTATTTTGAATTGAGTTTTTGATTAAGTCTTTAAGCATTTTTGTATGGAAAACAGTACTTCTCCCAACATAGGTTGCGCCAGCCCCTTTAACCAGGTCACAGATATCAAAGGCTCGTTCCAGGTTTCCATAAGGAGAGGTGGTGGCAAGCTTGCCCTGCGGTGTCAGCGGTGAGTACTGGCCTCCGGTCATCCCGTAAATATTATTGTTGAACAGCACTACATTAAGGTCAATATTACGCCTGCACGCATGGATCATATGATTGCCGCCGATGGCAGTGCCGTCGCCGTCTCCTGTAACTACAAACACATTCAGTTCGGGCTTAGCGAGCTTAATCCCGGTAGCAAAGGTCAGCGCCCGGCCATGCGTGGTGTGCACCGTATCAAAATTAAGGTACCCGGGCGCGCGTGAAGAGCAGCCGATTCCGGAAACCACCACTGTCTTTTCGGGGTCCAGTCCACTTTCGAAAATGGCCTCCAGCATCGCTTTCATGACGATACCATTCCCGCAGCCGGGACACCAGATATGAGGCAGCCGGTTCCTTCGCATCAGGTGTTCTATATCTTTTAGCATCTGTTGGCCACCTCCTGTACTTTTATGGTAATTTCCTGGGGAGTAATCAGCTCGCCGTTTATCTTGTTAATACCTATCAGTCTTTCCTTATCCCTGATTACTTTTTGCACTTCGCCCCTGATTTGGCCCCAGTTCAGTTCGGGCACATACACGGCTTCTTTATCCCTGCACAACAGCTCAACAGTCGCCTCCGGAAAGGGCCAGACAGTCTGAAGCTGCAGCAGTCCTGCCTTAACCCCCTGTGTTCTCAATGTCTCTACTGCTTCGGCAGCGCTGCGGGTGGTACAGCCAAACGTAATAATCAGGTGTTCTGCATCTTCAGTCATAAATGTTTTGTATAGGGTCAGTTCATCATAATAAGCATCCAGTTTGGTAAAGAGCCTGTTCAGCTGTTTTTCAATTATTGCAGACTTGCCCGTCGGCGCTCCGCTCTCATCATGGCACAAGCCTGTGACATGCCAGCGGTAGCCGCTGCCAAAGTCGGCCATAGCCGGTATTTTAGTTTCATCTGTCTGGTACGGCTTGTATTCAGCCGGAGGCACATCGGGTTTTTTGCGGGTGACAATCTCCAATTCATTAATATCGGGCAGTACAACTTTCTCCCTCATATGTCCTATAACTTCGTCCAGGAGAAGTATTACGGGTACTCTGAATTTTTCGGCAAAATTAACGGCTTTTACAGTCAGTTCATATGACTCCAATACGGAAGCCGGTGAAAGGGTAATTACGGGGTGGTCGCCGTGTGTTCCCCAGCGGGCCTGCATGACATCGCCCTGTGCAGGAGCAGTCGGCCCTCCCGTACTTGGTCCCATCCTCTGTACATTCACGATAACACAGGGAATCTCGGTCATCGCCGCAAACCCTATATTCTCCTGTTTGAGCGAAAAGCCGGGACCGCTTGTCGCAGTAATGGTTTTTAGTCCCGTCAGGGCTGCGCCCAAAACAGCGCCCATCCCGCCGATCTCATCTTCCATCTGAATGAATTTTCCTCCTACTTTGGGCAGCTCCTCGGCCATAAATTCCGCTATTTCCGTAGATGGCGTAATTGGATATCCTGCATAAAAGCGGACCCCCGCATCAATAGCGGCTTGTGAACAGGCCTGGTTACCCTGCAGCAGTCTTGCCTTTCTGTCCGTTGTCAAGGTTTCATCCTCCAATCTTTATACAGTAATCCGGGCAGTGTTCTTCACATATCATGCACTTTATGCAGTCATCCTCATTTTTGACAACTACCTTGCCCAGTTCATCCTGGCCCAAAACATTCTTCGGACATAAGCTGTAGCAAATACCGCATGCTTTGCACCATTTGTAATTAACCTCAATTGTTTTTTTCTTCGCTTCCATCAATAAACTCACCTCCGTACTTCTTTGATTGGGAGTCTCTGCTCACACCATTCTCTGGTAAAACCCGTTATAACAAAGGGTATTTTTGAAATACCAGCTGCAGCCTTTGCCCCTGTTATCATCATCAGTATTTTCAGTTCATCTTTCATACTCTCAATCTTATTTATAAGCGCTTCCTCTCCGTCCTGCAGCAGGATCTTAAGAAATACTCCTGCTATTCCGGTCGCATCGGCGCCCATAGCCAGGGCCTTCATCATCTCCAGGGAGTTGGTAATACCCCCTGAGGCCATAATAGTAAACGGCAGCCTCAGACTTTTCACTTCCAGGAGCGAACAGGCAGCCGAAATGCCCCAGTTGAGCAGGTATTCAAGACCGGGCCGGGGATTGCGCGCAAGCTCTATCCCGGCAAAGTTGGTGCCACCCGCCCCGCCTATATCAATCGCCTGTACCCCAAGTTTGCTTAATCTGGCGGCTGTTTCCCCGGAGATGCCAAATCCGACTTCTTTGACTATTACCGGCACATCGATGTTCTCCACAACCTGCCCGATATTTTCCTCCAACCTGTTAAAATCCCTGTCCCCTTCTGCCATCAGCAGTTCCTGGACTCCGTTCAAATGAAGCTGTAAAGCATCCGCCTTCAGCATCTCCACCGCTTCCTGGGCACACTCCGGATTAACCAGTGCGCCTGTATTTGCCAGGATCAGGCCGTCAGGATTGATCTGGCGAACAATTTCGTAGGTGTGGCGAACACGCCGGTTATAAATACCGGCTGTCTGCGAACCCACAGCCATCCCAACACCTGTCTCTTTAGCTGCACGCGCCAGGGAAGCGTTGATTTTTTCCAGTCCGTCCGCTCCTCCTGTCATGGCATTAATGACAAGAGGCAGTTCCAGCTTCTTGTTAAATAACACGGCGCTGGCATCCAGTTCTTCCTGGTCAAACTGTAATAAGGCCTGGTGGACCAGGTGTACGTCTTCCCACCCGGCTGAGCGCGGACCGGCAGCCATCTCTATAGTATGGGTTATGTGAGACAGTTTCCTTTCTTCTCGTGCTTTATCCAAGCCAATCATCCTCAATCCACAGTTATCCGCAAGAATCCGTTCTGAATTGATTGTCCACATGTATACCTGTATTCAGTATGTTAAGAAAGCTGGCCTCTGCCAGCTTTTTCTCACTGCTCCTTATTGTCCTTCAATATTTCTCCGATAGTTACCACGTCCTGGGGCTGATGTTCCATAATTTTTTCATACTCAGCTTTTTCTGCATCGGTAACAACATCCTTCAGGCTTAAACTTATGCGCTTTTTCTCCGGATCGACTTCAGTAATTTTTGCAGTAACCTGCTGTCCGACATTAACCACATCTTCCACCTTGTTCACGCGTTTGGTGGAAAGCTGTGAAATATGGGCTAACCCGTCAATTCCTTTTTCCAACTCAATAAAGGCTCCAAAAGGCGCCGTTCTGACTACTGTTCCTTCGATGACCATCCCGGCCCGGTATTTATCCAGCATTTTATTCCAGGGATCCTCCAAAAGCCCTTTCAGACTTAGTGATACCTTCCCCTTGCTGCGGTCAATCCTGGAGACATAGACCTCTATTTCATCGCCTTCCTGCACTACATCGGAGGGCTTATTAATCCTGCCCCATCCCATTTCGGAAACATGCAGCAGTCCATCTATTCCGCCCAGGTCAACAAATGCGCCAAAATTCGCAAGACGTCTTACCGTCCCTTTTCTGGTCTGTCCTTCTTCCAGTTCTGACCATAAGGCATCCTTTTGCCGCTGGTATTCTTCCTCAAAAACCGCTCTTTGAGAAAGGACAGCCTTTTTATTTTTCCTGTCCAGTTCAACCACTTTTAACCTTAATTCTTTATTCAGATACTGGTTTAAGTCCTCCACAAAGAAACGTTCAACCTGTGATGCCGGGACAAAACCACGAATACCCGCATCGACCAGGAGCCCGCCTTTTACAACCTGAATAACGGGCGCAGTGATAATTTCTCCCTTTTCCCTGGCTTCTTCCAGCTTGGATAAAGCTTCCTCCAGTCTGGCCCTTTTATATGAAAGAAGTATATTACCCTCCTTGTCTTCTTTAAGAACTTCCACCAGGATTTCCTGCCCTGGCAAAACATAGTCCCGGGGATCTACCCGTCTATGGGCAAACTGCTCTGCCGGTACTATCCCTTCCGATTTACCGCCTATGTCAACCAGGACTTCATCAGCAGATACTTTCACCACGCTTCCTTTTACTATGTCTCCCGGTTTATAACTGCGAAAATCCAACTGTCCATGCATGTCTTGAATATCCTGATCCTGCATTTGCTCATCTGAACTCCGCAAATCCCGGGTTTCCTCTTCCTGCCCCAAAGTTTCTTCTCCTTGCGGGACCTCACTCTCTTCTTCTCCCTTTTGCTCAGCCTCACTCACCTGTTCTTGCCCCATGGAAGACTCGGTATTTACGGTTTCAGCCTGCTCATCCGCCGTGGTAATCGCGGCAGTAGATTCTGTTTTAATCCGTAGTTCATCCTGAGAATCCTTATCGGGCTTTCGCTCTTCAACACCAATACTCTCTTTTTGTTCCATGTAGTTCTCCATCTTCTGTATGACCTCCTTGATAATCCATGCCGGAGTGGATGCCCCTGCAGTAATGCCAATTGTTTTTTTGCCTTCAAGCCAGCATGGGTTCAATTCGCCGGCTTCTTCGATAAGGTAAGTGTTGGAGTTAACATCCCTGCAGACCTCCGACAGCTTCCTGGTGTTTGAGCTGTGCCTGCCTCCAACGACAACCATCATCTCCACACTGCGGGCAAGCTCCAAAGCCGTATTTTGCCGCAACTGGGTAGCCGCGCATATTGTGGATAAGACCTTAACCTGTGGTGCTTTTTCTTTCAGATAACTGACAAGATCATGAAACCTGGCTTCCTTTTCCGTTGTTTGGGCCATAACCGCCACTCTCTCCGGCAGTTCCATTCCCTCCAGGTCATGCCATGATCCGACAACAATGGCTGTATCATCAGTCCATTCCTGCAGGGCACGTACCTCAGCGTGGTTTTTATCTCCCAGGATTATTACCCGGTAACCTTCCTGCCTGGCTTCTATTGCAGCAGACTGGGCTTTCTTGACGTGCGGGCAGGTAGCGTCTATAACCTCTCGCCCTTCTTCTTTCAAACGCGTGATTACACCGGGTCCGACCCCGTGCGTTCTTATGATTACCGCCTCATTGCCATTAGTCCCCGCGCAGGGGTTTTCCTCTTTTCCTGTGATTATTCCCATCTTTTCCAGGCGGTCTGTTTCCTGGCGATTATGAATAAGCGGGCCCCAGCAGATTACCTTTTGTTTTTGGGCTGTTTCTTCCGCCATCTCGATGGCTCTTTTTACGCCAAAGCAAAAGCCGGCATGTTCGGCTAATATTATTTTCAAGTAAATTACACCACCAAAAAAACGTCTAAACAACTAATAGTTCTATCATTAAGCAGCATTTTCCTGCAATGACTTCCTTTTTAGTATGTTTTAATTATATCTTAATTATATTATTTCGTATTTTAAAATTTATTAACAAATATTATTTTTCTGTGATAAGAGAAGTAATTCGTTCCGCAATGTCGCGGGAAACCCTTTCTAAGTCTTCGCCTGTTGCCCTGACGCCGTATAATTCAGGATAAACCAAAGGTTTACCGATCCTTACGCGAAGATTCCCCCTGATTGAAAGTGGGAAAGTTGACCTTGTCCCGATTAGTCCTACGGGCACAATAGGTGCAGACGACCTTACAGCAAACATGGCGGCTCCGGGCTGAAAAGGCAGCAGTACGCTGCTGCTTTTATTCCGGGTTCCTTCCGGAAATACCCCCAGCACTTCACCTTTTTCAAGATAGTCAGCCGCGATACGAAGGGCATTGCGGTCAACTTTACCGCGTTTGACAGGGAAGCATTCCGTTAAAGGAAAAATAATTCCGATTATCGGTATTTTAAACAACTCATCTTTGGCTATAAAATGAACCTTCCTGTCTATGGAACAGCCCAGCACAGGCGGATCCCACAACGACACATGGTTCGCCACAAGCACTACGGGTCCGTCTGCAGGCAGGTTCTCCCTGCCTTCAACTTCCCAGCGGTTAAATATTTTTAAAAATAGCCAGATAACTGCACGCGCAAAGCGGTAAAACATATCACTCTATCCTCTGCCTTCTTCCCATAATTCCCATGATCATATCCACTATGTTTTCGAGAGTCTTGTGTGTTGTATCTATTACTACAGCATCCGGAGCGGGACGCAAAGGACCTACGCTCCTGTTTTGATCAAGGTGGTCCCTTTTTTCCAGGTCCAGCCTGATCGCATCGCGGTTCACTTCGTACCCTTTGTTCTGCATTTCGCTGTGTCTTCTCCTGGCCCGCTCGTCCAGATCGGCAGTTAGATAAAACTTGTATTGGGCTTCGGGAAGAACTACAGTCCCGATGTCTCTGCCGTCCATTATCACGTTTTTGCACCTTGCCATCTCCTGCTGTTTCTTTACAAGTTCATTCCTCACCCCCTGGTGGGATGACACCTGCGAAACCTTCTGGCTAATGGCAGGATTGCGGATCTCCTCTGTGACGTCCGTACCGTTACAAAAAACAAGCTGCCTTCCCTCCGGGGTACGAACCAACTGAATATCGGTCTGAGCAGCCAGCCGCGTCAACGCTGCCCCGTCGTCGCAGGATATGCTGCACTGTACAGCCATATAGGTAACGGCACGGTACATGGCGCCCGTGTCAATATATATATATCCCAGTTTTTCTGCAAGTAACCTGGCAATAGTGCTTTTCCCCGCTCCTGCAGGCCCGTCTATCGCTATTTGTATGGATCTCATTCCCTTCGGTTTGATACAACAAATATATTTTACCACACGAGCCGCCTTGATTTCCAAGTATTTTTCAGTGTTGAACAGCTTTCAGGCGGTCTATTTCCTCCATCAACTGCCGGAAATTATGGGGAGTTAATGACTGCTCGCCGTCGGAAAGGGCTTCGCTGGGTCTGTGGTGGACTTCAACCATAATACCGTGCGCTCCTACAGGAACAGCGGCTTTGGCCAGGGGCGCAACCAACTGCCACCTTCCCGTCCCATGGCTGGGGTCAACAATCACGGGCAGATGGGATAGTTCCCTGATCGCAGCAACGGCGCTTAAGTCCAGTGTATTGCGGGTATAATTTTCAAAAGTCCTGATACCCCTTTCACAAAAAACAACCTGCCTGTTTCCTTCCATCAGGATGTACTCTCCGGCCAGGAGCCATTCTTCCAGGGTAGCGCTGAGTCCTCTTTTCAAAAGGATAGGTTTTTTTGTTCGGGCGGCTTCTTTTAAAAGGGGATAATTCTGCATATTGCGGGAGCCTATCTGAATCATATCAGCATAATACGCCACTCTTTCCATATCGCGTACATCCATTGCCTCGGTAACAACCGGCAAACCTGTTATTTCCCGGGCTTTGGCCAGTATTTTCAAACCTTCCTCCTCCAACCCCTGAAAAGAATAAGGCGAAGTGCGGGGTTTAAAAGCGCCTCCCCTTAAAATAGCTGCCCCCGCTTTTTTTATGTCTGCGGCAATGGTAAGAAGTTGTTCTTCGCTTTCCACGGCACAGGGCCCGGCAATCACCTGAAAGTGGGTTCCTCCCAGCGGTACGCCGCCAATCACAATGACAGTATCGGTTTTTATAAACTCCCTGCTCACCAGTTTATACGGTTTGGAGACAGAAATGATCTTTTCGACACCAGGCAGGGCTTCCAGGGAATCGAGGTTGCCCCGGTATTGTGCCCCCAGTACGGCGATTATCCTTCTATCCCCTTCTTCATACGTCCTGTATTCCTTTCCCATCTGGTGCAGCCTCTGAAATATCTTCTTAAGGCTGTCAGCCGGCACATCGTTTCTTAGGAGTATGATCATATCTTCACCTTCTTAATCCGACATAAAATCAAAACATAGTAGTTATGCTTATCCAGTGTCTATCATGAAGTGAATATACTTTCTGACAGGCCAAAAAAAAACCTCCCGGTGCTTTCAGGAGAATGTTTCTTTGACCAGATCAGGCCTTAATCCGACTGCCTCATGCAGGTAAATATGTTGAACCCTGCGGCCTTTTTTCAGGTAAACATGTACCAGGACCCGGATGCACATCTGCAAGCCATGCGGTACGGCTGCTTCCACCGCTCCCAGCAGGGCTGCTCTGTTCCACCCCATCAGCCGGCATGCTTTTGCCGGAAATTCCGCTGTCAAATCCGGGGTTGTAGTAAAAATTATGCTGACAACATTCTCTTCTTCAATCCGGTTCGCTTCAAACACAGCCCGTAATAATTCCTCTGTCCTGCCAAGTATTTCTTCCTTATCATCAGCGCTGACCGTAGTCGCTCCCCGAATTCCGTACAGTCTCATTATTTATAGATCTCCTCGCCCAAAGAATGTGTCCGTCCTTACTCCACATAGGGTGATGCCCTGTGGCTCAGGCCAATGGCTACCTCATCCAAATGCAGCAAACCAATCCCCAAAAAAACAGCAACGCTGATATGGTCTTTCTGCCTGGCAATGCCTATCTTGCCGCCGACATTCAGTCCCAGGGCCTTCGGCATGATCTGGGAAATAGCTTCCCGTGTGGCCCCGGCTATAGCCCCCTCATCCGGATGATTGTCTTTGATTACGTTCTCCCGCTTAGCTGATACTATAGCGCGCTCTATCATCTTCTTGATGGAAGTGACAAACTCGCCGCCCACATCAACAGCTGCTGTTCTTATCCCTTTGCCGGCATATTCCTGCTTAAGGTGTATTTCTTCTTCACGCGTTTCCGAAAGGGCCATCTGGATAGCAGCATAAGCAATTTTCTTTGAACCATAATTCATGTCGCACCGTCTCCATTACATTCAGCTTAGCTGGATTATATTACACTATGGTAAAATATGCAACATCTTAATGGAACGCCTTTTTTTGCAGGAGTATTAAGCTTTCTTCCAGGTTATGTAACCCACAAATTGTTTTCCTCTTAATCCTGTTTCAGGAGTTGACAATATTAATTTGTCATGTTCGAAAGCATAAAACCTTTCTAAGGTTGTCCCAATCCAATTGGGGAAATAACTCAATTCTACATAATGCAGGATCCGGTCGGGGGTAATCTCATATCTGCCGGAATAACTGAGGAAACCTTTCGACAACTCAATCTTCTCATCGTCCGAAATCTTGCTGAAATCAACAACTGACAAGTCAGGTCTGTCCGTCCTTGCAATGATAGCTGACATAAAGCCGTTCTTGTCATACATTAAGATTCCTTTGGCGTCCTTCCCGTACGGGTAGAAAGCAGTGCCGTCGCCGGCCCTGTATTCAAAGGACTCCATCACCCATGTTCCGGGAATCATGTCTTGCAACATTGTTTATACCTCCTCTATTCACAAACAACCGGGTCAAAGTGCAAAACCCCGCTTCCGGCCACCCGGCTTTGCAGCGCCGGCTCCCGGATATTGGGAGTTTTTTTGTTGACAGTCACAGTTATGGGCAGTGACCGGTTGGGGTTATATACCGATACTATATCCCCATGTTTGACATTGATGGTCACCTCGTTATGGATAAAAGCACCGGCTTCTTGACCGTTCACCAGTACTTTTGCTTCCGGCAGGCTTACATAGTCAACCAGTTTTAGGCTGAGAGAAGCCCAGGGGGCGCTGGAAATACCGCCCGCAAATAAAACCTGTTCTTCCAGGTCAAGGGGTTTTCCTTCCAGGCGGAGTGCAACGTTGAGGTAGTGTCCGGATACCGGAAACAAGATCATCACAACCTGGACAATTATGAGGACTGCCAACACAGCCAAAGCGAGCCTTGAAAAAAACCGGTCGGCCACTTTCCAGTAATCTGTTTTCTTAATTCTTTTTCTTCTTGTTTCTCTCTTTTCCATAACATATACCGATCCCGGATGCTTAACGCAATTGTTCATAACATCTAGCTTAACCAGAATCGGGATATGCTAAGCAGTATTACGTGTTGATGCCCTCAAAATCAACTATACACTGCTTTATTTCGGGAGGTATGGGACGCGATTTCCCCGCCGCCAGGTCAACAGCTATATACAAGTTTTTAGCCGTAACCAACACTTCCCCATCGTCCCTTGTCAGAGCCAGTTCGAAATCCATACTGGAATTACCCAACCGCCCCACTTTGCAGTAGATGTTTAAGACATCATCAAACCTGCCCGGCTTTTTAAACTCAATCTCCGTCTTTACCAGCACTATCTCAAATCCATTGTACTGAAGTGTCTTGTCATAGTGGCGACCCAGGACATTACGCAGGTATTCGGTGACAGCCACGTCTATGTAAGTCATGTAATGTGAATTAAAAACTATCCTCTGCCCATCGATCTCGGAATAACGGACCCGGAGTTGGTGACGAAAATTAAAGCCCTCCAAAAATCAACCCCTCCTTGTAATGTCAAAAGTTTTATATTATTTGTGCCTTAAAAGGAAAAGCGTGTCATAAAAGCCGGCAGGCTTTTTTAAGAGCTTTTATCTCTTGGGGTTTTAAATACCGGAACTGACCGGGGAGCAGGTTCCCCAGGCTTAGCGGACCGAAACGCGTCCTTTTTAAGGCAAGCACCGGATGCCCTATTGCCTCGCACATGCGGCGCACTTGCCTGTTTCTGCCCTCATGTATAGTAATCTCCAGGCTTGTCCGGCCTGCTTCTGATTTCAGCTTTTTTACCTGGGCCGGAGCAGTTGGACCGTCCTCCAGTATGACCCCGTGACGAAGCATTTCAATCTGTTCCTCACCTGCAACACCCTTTACCTCGGCAAGGTATGTCTTGTCCACCTTGAATTTTGGATGAGTCAGGCGATAGGCCAGTTCCCCGTCATTTGTCAATAAAAGCAGGCCTTCGGTCAGATAATCAAGCCTTCCCACCGGGTAAACCCTTGTCTTTATGCCTTTTAACAAATCAGATACTTTTACCCTTTTTGAGGGATCTGATAAAGTGGTCACCACCCGAATCGGTTTGTACATAACCAGGTAAACCTTTTCTTCCTGCAACCGCACTTTCTGCCCGTCAATCGTTACAACATCTGAAAGGGGATCTATTTTAAAACCCATCTCGCTGACGGTTTTGTTGTTGACCTTAATCCGTCCTTCCCTGATAAGTTCTTCAGCCTTGCGGCGCGAGGAAACCCCGGAACGGGCCAGGTACTTGTGAAGCCTCTCCAAAAATCCATCCACCTTTGTACTGTTTATTGCTTATCCCTAATAATAATACTGGCAAAAATATGGCAGCTTGTCAAACCCCAACTAATTACCACAAGTTATAACATCATATCTGTTTTTCGGATACCGCAAAGCGGATAATCGTATATCAAAGAAATACTTTATTTACTATATAGACCGAGGCCATAAAAGTGGTCAAATCGGCCAGCAGCCCTACAGCCAGGGAATACCGGTATTTCTTTATGCCAACGGATCCGAAATACACTGTCAGCACAAAAAATGTGGTGTCCGTACTCCCCTGCATGGTCGAAGCCAGGCGGCCGATCACAGAATCGGGGCCATACGCATTAATTAGCTCTGCCGCAATACCCAGGGCGCCTCCTCCCGAAAAAGGCCGCATTATTGCCAGCGGGATTACTTCCGGAGGTATATGAAAGAATTCAAAGAAAGGTCCGCAGCTTCCGGCAATTAAATCCATAACACCCGCCTGCCGGAAAATTCCGACCGCCATCATCATGGCAACCAGGTAGGGAATAATGCGTACAGCTATCCCAAACCCTTCTTCAGCTCCCTTGACAAAACATTCGTAGACCTTAACCCCCCGCAGCACAGCATAAACAGGTATAAAAAACATAAATGCGGGTACCGCCCAGCGTGACAGCTCATGAATAATCTGACTCATGCGTTCAAACCCCCTGCCGGAAAATCCGGCGCAGGATATTATCGGCCATGACAGCAACACTCATTCCTGCGGCTGTGGCAAATAAGGTTGTGCCCACCACTTCCGTGGGATTGGCTGACCCTGCGGATAAACGGATACCGATAATCATTGTCGGCATAAAGGTTATACAGGCCGTATTTAAGGCCAGGAATGTGCACATAGCTTCGCTGGCCTGCTCTTTCTCCCTGTTTAAGCTTTGCAGTTCCTGCATGGCCTTAAGTCCAAAAGGTGTGGCGGCGTTTCCCAGACCCAGTATATTGGCGCTAAGGTTCATCAGCATGGCGCCCATGGCCGGATGCCAGTCCGGTACCGAAGGAAAAAGCATCCTGGTAAAAGGCCGGAGGATGGTGGCCAGCTTCCGGACCAGCCCGGCCTCCTCGGCTATCTTCATCATACCCAGCCAGAAACTCATTACCCCGACCAGCTCCAGGGAATACTTAACGGCAGCCTGGGCTGCCTGAAAGGCTGTCTGGGTAATAATCTCAGGCTTCCCCTGCAGACTGGCCAGGATAATACCGGAAATAATCATCAGCAGCCAGATAATATTGATCATATTATCCCCTCCCCGGCCTGATTATGATAAAACTTATGAAACAGTCACCGGGGCTAGAACAAAAAAAATAAAAGCATGGGAAGCCGGGACTTCCCATGTTTTTATTTTACTGATTCGTCTTTTATGTGCTTATTGGATAGGTTTCATAGTTCCGTCTTCCTCCGGCCTGGCTTCCGGTGCAGGCTTAGCGCCTCTGCCTTTGGTCACACCGCTGACCATTCCCTGGATGCTGTCTATTACCACAGGCGCTATGTCAACCAGGCGTTCAAGATAAGCATTTTGACCATTTACAGGCAATAACCGGACCTGGCCATTGCCTACCACCAGAAAACCGACAGGCTGTACTGACATTCCGGCGCCGCTCCCGCCGCCAAAAGGCAGGATGGGAGGTTCTTTTCTTTCATTGACTGTGCTGAATTCACTGCCTCCGGCGGCGAACCCGCAGGCTACACGCGATACCGGAATGATAACAGTTCCATCCGGAGCCTCAACGGCATCACCTACCACTGTGTTAACCTCGACCATGTCCTTAATGCTTTCCATCGCTGTCTTCATTAACGCTTCAATTGGATGATCGCTCATTTACTGACCCTCCTTATCAGGCTGTATATTTCACCGGCATTCCGAAACATCTGGTAAATGATAATAATAATATGACCCAAGCGGAACTGAAATATACAGGAATAGTCGATCAGCAGAAAATTGCTTCTTTGAAAATTCGGTATAACCATTAAATTATTGTGCGAATAGGTTGTATTAAAAATGCCAGCCAGCCGGGTGTACAAAAAACCCTGCATCGCCCAGATCGCGCCTGTGGACAGCGCGGTTTGGACAGCATCTCCCAAGGCGATTTCCGTATATAAATTCAATTCCTGAATTTTCACGGGTTTGCTTATCCTTTTAAAAAAACGGTTTGTTCCGGTCCATACCCGGCGACTGATCTTCTGCATCCGGTTTATCCTGCTGAACAGACGAAACCAGCGTATTTCTTTCGCCGCTAAATCCTGTGGCGGCTTTCTCTCCCAGGGACGATTTGCCGACAGGTTCCAGAAAGCCTTTGTCATCGGGTTAATTATATTCAGCCGATATGGTATAAACCATACAGTCAGGTGTGAGTTAACCGCTATTTCATTGGGTGCACGATAAAAGCGGATATACAGTTTAACAGGCAGGAAACTAAAACCTGCCAATACGATAACAGCCAGGTACAACCAGTAATCTCTCGGTATATCAACCACAAGCCCGCCTCCCGTAACGATTTGCCAGTTATTAGTATTCCCGGATAAACACTGATAAAAAAAGCCGGCTAAGAAAATCTTTCGCCCGCTTTACCGGTTAGGGTTATGCAGTATAGCATTATTATTAAATTTCTTTTATTTCCTGTTGTTTAAACTGAGGTAAATCATCGAGCGATTTAAGACCCATATATATCAAGAATTCCGGCGTCGTTCTGTACAGGATAGGCCTTCCCGGCGCCTCCTTACGACCGGCTTCCTCAATCAGGCCGCGCTCCAGGATAGTATGCAGAGCGCTGTCACACTTCACACCCCGGATTTCTTCTATTTCAATCCTGGTAATAGGTTGCTGGTAGGCAATTATGGCCAGTGTTTCCAGGGCAGCCTGGGATAATGTGCTCAGGCGGGGTTTGACCAGTTTCTCGATGAACTTCGAATGTTCCGCCCTGGTGGCAAAGGAATAACCGCCCGCTACCTCCACCAGGCAAAAACCCCTTCTTTCCCGTTCACAGTCAGCCTTAATCTCTCTCAAGAGGGTTGTCACATCCTGTTCTTGCCTCTCAAGAATTTCAGCAATTGTTTTTACTGTCAAGGGTTCATTGGAAACAAATAATAATGCTTCAATAATGCTCCTGGCATCATCAGGAAACAGAGTCGGCACCGTTTAGTCCCCCTTCGGTGTCTTTTAGATAGATCCGGATATCGGAAAACAGCCGGTTTTGCCTGAGTATAATATGCTTTCTCCGGGCCAGTTCCAAGAGAGCTAAAAATGTAACAATCACCTCTTCCCGGTTGGCGGCGCTGCCAAAAAGCCGGTTAAAGGACAGTCCGGATGGTTTTTTCCTCAGTCGCTCGAGAATTTCCGCTATCTTTTCCTGTACTGTGATTTCTTCACGTGTAATGGATATAACTTCTCTTTTTTTCTCTATTTTCCGCAGGATTTGATTGTATGCCATAAGTAAATCTTCCAGGGAAACAGCCCCCAGGGGATTGGAAGGCGGAAATTCCTTCAGCAGCCGGTCTTCATCAATTTCCCGCCAGAACACCCTGGATTGCTCATTTTCCATCCGTCTGAACTCTCCGGCTTTTTCTTTGTACAGCTTGTACTCCAGTATTTTTTCAACAAGTTCCTGCCGCGGGTCTCCCTCATCCTCTTCATCTTTGGAAGAGATATGCTTGGGGAGCAGCATTCTGGCCTTAATAGCCAGGAGAGTGCAAGCCATCAGGAGAAACTCGCTGGTAAGTTCCAGGTCGATCTCTCCGGCCAGTTGCAGGTAGTCCAGGTACTGCTGGGTAATAAGCGCGATAGGGATATCATATATATCCACTTCGTTTTTTTCAATCAGGTGCAGGAGCAGGTCAAGCGGTCCTTCAAAAACGGGTACTTTCACCTGGTAAGCCATTTTTTCACCACTTTATATCATCATCTCAAATCAAGCTTAAAATCATAGTATCTTTAGATCTTCATGGCCGAACGCACAAGTGCCATGGTCTTTTGCGCTTCCTGCCGGGCCTTTTGAGCGCTTATCAGCAATATTTCCTCCAGCAGTCCGGGCTTGTCTTCATAATAACGCCTTCTTTCGCGAATGGGAGCCAGCAGTTCATTAATTATCGCGGCCAGCCTTTTCTTGCAGGCTACACATCCAACTGTTCCTGACCGGCAGGAAGTGCGGATATCTTCAATTTCTCCGGGATTATAGATATTCTGGTAAGTGTGAACTATGCAAACCTCCGGCTTTCCAGGGTCGGTTTTTTTAATCCGGCCGGGGTCGGTAACCATCATCTGCACCCTGTCCTGTATTTCCTGCGTTGAGGCCCCCAGTGGGATATCGTTATTATAACTCTTGCTCATCTTGCGGCCATCCACCCCGGGCAGCAGAGAAACCTTAGCCAATATGGCCTGCGGTTCCGGCATGATTTCAGTCTGGTAAAGATGGTTGAAACGCCGGGCAATTTCCCTGCAGAATTCCAGGTGGGGAAGCTGGTCCTCACCGACCGGCACGGTATCGGCGCGGTAGGCCAGGATATCCGCAGCCATCAGCAACGGGTAGCCTAAAAAACCGAAGGTGGAAATATCCTTGCCCTGGCTGCCCAACTGCTGTACCTGGTCCTTGTAGGTGGGTACCCTTTCCAGCCAGGAAAGAGGCGTAATCATCGAAAGCAGCAAATGCAATTCCGCATGTTCTTTAATTTGAGATTGTACGAAAACAGGGCTTTTTTCCGGGTCCAGCCCCACGCTGAGCCAATCTAAAAGCATCAGCTTAATATTGTGGTTGATTTCTTCAGTGTTTTCATAAGCAGTTGTCAGGGCATGCCAGTCTACAATGCCAAAGAAACATTTATATTCATCCTGAAGTTTCACCCAATTCTCCAGTACGCTCAAATGCCCGATATGAAGCCTCCCCGTGGGACGCATCCCACTGAAAATAACACCCTTTTTCATTAGCTGTCCTCCTGCAAAGAAATATATTCCGGTTATAGGATACCCGTGATCATTGTGCTGATGCTAAAGATGAAGCTAATTATTACTCCGGCCAGAGGAGCGATTATAAACCTGGTAGCCCTCGTTATTATTAGCAGCATCAGGATAAGGGGCCCGTATGCCTCTAACTGGTAGATGTACTCGTGGTAGCGGCGGGGGAGTATCCCCGCCAGTATCTTGGAACCGTCCAACGGCGGCACGGGAATAAGGTTAAACACGGCCAGGTATACATTGATTAAAACCAGGTAGTTTAGGGATAAAGCTATATAATAACTGGTTTTACCAAATAGATTGTATAATATGGCTCCCAGTAAAGCAACCACCAGATTGGAAAGCGGTCCTGCCAGTGCGACAAAGAGCATCCCCCGCTGGCGGTCCCCCTTAAAGTAAAACGGGTTGACCTGTACCGGTTTGGCCCAGCCGAAATGGGCTATGAGCAGCATTAGTGTCCCCAAAGGATCCAAATGGGCCAGAGGATTAAGGGTCAGGCGG
>Ga0228535_1001389_pt1 | contig 37776 bp, 29 predicted proteins | sample SJ1metagenome_FD_168457 | JGI IMG/M metagenome (GOLD analysis project Ga0228535, IMG submission 168457) | Enriched culture of PCE-dechlorinating microbial communities from Ithaca, New York, USA - SJ1 | ecosystem: Engineered > Modeled > Simulated communities (microbial... > Unclassified | place...
GCGCCGCGATATGCCCCAATTGCGGGGAATTGGAGTTTAGAGCGAGTGATAACGACGCAACACGCAGCGGAGCTTTCCGAAGGCGTATATCAATACGTCGAAGGAAGGCTCCGCAAGTGTTGCTAAGCTAGCGCCGCTCTAAACCCCAATTCCTAGCGGAGGGGGACAAGCTCAAGCCAATACCCATCCGGATCTTCGATAAAATAGATCCCCATATCCTTGTTCTCATAGCAGATGCATCCCATCTTTTCATGGTGGGCATGGGCTGCCTGGATATCCTTTACCGTAAACGCAAGGTGGAATTCAGCTTCTCCGAGATCGTATTTTTCTGTCCTGTCGTGCAGGTACGTCAATTCCAGCTGAAAATCCGTCTCTCCGTCACCAAGGTAGACAAGGGTAAAATCAGGCTTCTCGACACGCTTTACCTCTTTAAGGCCCAGGGCTTCTTCGTAGAACTCCATGCTTTTTTTCAGGTCAAGGACGTTGAAATTGAAGTGAGCAAATTTTGACTTCACACATATCACCCTTCTTACTTATTGTCGTTATCGGCCCTTAATCCTTAAGGCCCTTTTCAAGTTCCGTGCAGAAAAGTTTCACTGTTTTGAACGCCCTTGCAAGTTCCGTCTCTTTCAGGGAAGAGAGGGCCTTCATCTCCCATTCGTGAAGGTCGTTTACAAGCTTTTCCGCCATGATCTTCCCCTCAGGAGTGAACCTTATCACCTTACGGCGCCTGTCCTTTTCATGAGGGAAGCGGCCCACTACGGACTTTCTTTCCAGCGCGTCGAGTGTCGCAGTCATCGTCTGCCGCGGTATTCCAAGGTAGTCAGCCACCTCCGCGGGCTCTACCCCCTCAGGCCTCATGTACAGTTCCTCGATAAGCGTCATGGCACTGTTGGAAATGCCGTGCTTCTGTGCCCAGCACGTATATGCCCGGTCATAACGGCGCCAGAGGTCCGAGAGTTCCAAAAGCATCCTTATGTCTTTATCGTCCCTATTTTTCATATGCCGTTATCGCCCCCTATATATTTTTGTGGGCGGGGAGGGGTATTGATACCCACCCCGATGCAAAGGCCCATACAGTTATCAAGATAACAGATAGAGCCGCATTTGCAAAGGTCATTGAGAGCCAGACCCCGTCAAGTTTCCAGAACATGGGCAGCAGCCAGAGAAAGAAGGGAAGGATCAGCATAGGGTCCGAATAAGTAAGGAGCGAGGAGTGTCCTGCCTGTCCGACTGACTGGTAATAGGATGCTCCAACCTTCACTATCCCGACAAAGGGGAACATAGGAGAAGCGAGGATCAGCCCTTTGACAGTTATGGCCGCCGTTGTCCCGCTCATTGAGAAAAAGCCCGGTATGTGCCGGGCGAAGAGAACCAATAATGCTGAACATAGCAGCCCTATCCCGAACGCGAACGAGAAGCCCATTTTTGCCGTGAATTGTCTCCGGGCGGGCAGCGAAGCTCCGTGGTAATAGCTTATCAGCGGCTGCATTCCTTCTGCTACGCCCTCCTGCAGCATTATCCCAACAGGGATCACATAGCTTATCACAGAGTATGCCGCAAGCCCGATCTCCCCTCCGTAGACAAGGGACTGCCTGTTGTGCATTATCATGGTGACTGCAGCCGCCAGCTGCACGCCAAAGGGCGAAACGCCCATTGCAGTTATCCTCTCGGCAAATGCAAGCGATCCCCACATGTTCTTCCATCTCATTTTGACGTTGGAGCAGTCCCCGACAAAATGCAGAAAGAGCAGGACCGCGGTCAGCAGCTGCGAGAGGACTGTCGCCCAGGCCGCTCCGGCGACCCCGAAGGGATATACAAGCACCCACAGCCAGTCAAGAACTATATTGAGAACAAATCCCGTGACCATTATGTACATTGCCTTGCGGGGATATCCGTCGTTCCTGACAGCTCCAAGCAGTCCCATAGTGAATATCTGGGTGAAGGAGAATAGCAGAAGTATCCGGCCGTAGACGAGTGAGAGGCGCGAAAGCTCTTCCGACAGGGCAAAGAACCCTACCAGCTTAGGCAGGGAGATGCAGAAAGAGAGGGATATCAAAAGGGATGAAATGATCATAAGCATCATCATCGAACTTAGTATCCTCCCGGCAAGCTTTGTCCGTCCCCTTCCCCTGCTTATGGATATCAGCGCTCCGCCTCCGATACCGATCCCCGCGCCCGCTGCTGTTGCGAACAGGGTGAAGGGATAGGAAACGCCTATCGCGGCGAGGCCGGTCTCTCCCGCACCGATACCAACAAAGAATCCGTCAACTATCGTGTAAACACCGCTTAAGAGCTGCGAGGCAAGTGCAGGGATCACGAACCTGCAGAAGAGAAGGGACATATCCTTATAGTTCTTGGCTTTGAGGGCCAACATGGTAACAACTCCAATTATCCGATTACAGATTATCCGTATATGGATATTACAATATTTTATTATTTTGTCAAGTCCTCCGAATGGGCAATAAAGTCGATTGCAGTAATAAAGATAAAATGCTAACCTGACTGAGTGTTCTGTTCAGAAACTGAAATATGCGAAGCGGGGTACCAAATGAAAGATCTCGTTACAGACTTGAATAATGCACAGCATCTTAAAATGACGACCGCTCCGGTGCCGGGACTGGTCATAAAGCTCGCGGTGCCTACTGTTATAAGTATGCTTGTCACAGCGATATACAACACTGCAGACACCTTCTTCGTCTCAAGGCTTGGGACCAGTGCAAGCGGGGCTGTCGGCATAGTCTTTTCGATAATGGCGATCTTTCAGGCTATAGGTTTTACTTTCGGGACAGGCGCTGCCAGCATGATATCCAGAAAGCTGGGTGCCAGGGAGACCGAGGCTGCGAGCAGGTATGCCTCCAGCTCTTTTTTTCTGGCCTTCGGGTCAGGCCTGATTTTCACCATTTACGGACTCTTTACTCTTGATGATTTTATGCTTAAGCTCGGTTCTACGGAGACCATCCTCCCCTACGCTAAAAGCTACGCGATGTACATTCTCCTTGGTGCACCGGTCATGTGCACCTCTTTTGTCATGAACAATGTACTGAGGGCCGAGGGCAAGGCAGCCTTTGCAATGGTCGGCCTTGTTTTCGGAGCTCTGCTGAATATCGTGCTTGACCCGATATTCATCTTCAAGTTCGGTCTTGGCATATCCGGGGCTGCTATCGCAACGCTCATATCCCAGTGCATCAGCTTTTCGATACTTCTGTCTGTTTTCATATTCAGAAAGAGCGACATAAGGATCAGCATCAGAAACATTTCAAGGAGACCGAAAGAATTCTTTGATATCCTGACCCTTGGGACTCCCTCTCTATGCCGACAGGGACTCGCAAGCATTGCGACAGTAGCGCTGAACGTCGCTGCTTCTGCATATGGTGACGCTGCCGTCGCAGCAATGTCGATCGTGGGAAGGACCTTCATGCTTGTCATGTCAATGATGATCGGCCTCGGACAGGGGTTCATGCCGGTCTCCGGATACAACTTCGGGGCAAAGAATTACGCCCGGGTCAAAGAGGCGTTCTGGTTCACCGTAAAGACAGGACTGATGATAATGGCGGTGACCGCAGCGACAGGTTTTATAATGGCGCCTGAGATCGTATCGGCGTTCAGGAGAGAGGATGCGGAGGTCATCGTGATAGGGACTCTGGCAATGCGGCTCCAGTTTTCCGCCCTTATCCTGCAGCCCCTCTTCGTATCGACAAACATGCTTTTTCAGTCAACGGGCCATGCGGCAAGAGCTACCTTTCTTGCATGCAACAGGCAGGGGGTATATTTTCTTCCCCTTATACTGATCCTGCCGCCGCTGTTCGGTATAACAGGAGTACAGATAACACAGCCTGTATCAGACATACTGAGTTTCCTCACCTGCATCCCGTTCCTCTACTTTTTCATGAAAAAGCTGAACAGGCTTGAAAAAGAACAACTTTCCTGATGGCAGACTTTTCGGATAGGTATAATATATCTTAGAAGCGGAAGATGGAGAAAACTAAAACTTTCATAAGGAGATGAACATATGCAGAAATTGGATGAAATCATTTTGAAAAGACAGAGCTGCCGCAGCTACGTGACAAAATCTGTGGCAAAGGAAGATATAATCAAATGTCTTGATGCCGCAAGACTCGCGCCTTCGGCATGTAACAGCCAGCCGTGGAAATTTACGGTGGTCACAGAACCGGAAACGAAAGCAAAGCTCTCAGCCCTTCTGCAGATCGTGGGAGGCAACAAATTCGCAGACGCGGCTCCTGTGCTTATCGCAGTCAGCGAAGATGAATGTCCCAAGCTTATGCCCGGAGTGCTTGAGAGGTGGAGCTGCAAACATTTTGCCCACTGCGACATCGGAATTGCGATAGCGCACTTCACGCTCAAGGCTGCCGAATCGGGGCTTGCGACATGCATAATGGGAACCTTTGAGGACAGAGATGTGAAAGAACTCCTCGAGATCCCCAGCGGCGACACCGTTCGTGCAGTCATTGCGCTTGGTTATCCATCGGACGATAAGATAAGGGATAAAAACAGGAAAGAACTTGGCGAGATAGTCCGTTTTATCGATTAAAAGAAAAAGCTCACTCTATTTCCAGAGTGAGCTCAGTTTGGCGTATTCTGTATCATCTTCCATGTGCCTCAGTGAGTGCAGGAAACACCTGCCCTCACTGCAGGGCAGTTCCTGAGTAAGGCATCGCACCCTGGTCCGCAGGATGGCGTGCATGAACTCTGACTCAACTAGGATGGGTGCCAGCCCTTCGCTGACTTCATCAGGCACTGTGTCAAGCGCCCAGCTGAAGAAGACCGCGTGGTTCGTGTGGTCGTTGACGTCCAGATCCTGCCAGCGGACCTTCCACTTCTCCTCGATCTGAGGATCTGTAAGATCCGGTACTTTCACGTCCTCGGGAAGCACTTCCGAGACCCTCTCCATGAAGCCCGTCATCAGCTCGCTTTTGTCAAGGCGGATCGGTCTTTCCCTTTTAAGGTCCAGGAGCACCCACCACGTATAGGCTGAGCCGAGAAAATCTCCCGCTCCGTTCCAGAGCTTGTACGAACGCAGCGAATAGAGGTTGCGGAAGGGTTCGGCGTAGGTCTTTATCCTTATCGTCCCGTCATCTTTAGTCGGATATTTCTCCAGGTCGATGCGGTATTTCCTCAGGACCCAGGTAACGTCGTACTCGAGGGTCTGCCTGACTGAGAGGTTGTATTTTGAGGCATCGATGTCAGCCATCTCCTGGAACATTTCCAGCAGCACACCGAATTTAAGCCTGCCCTTCGGGTCGATCCCGCTGAAGGGGATCTGGTTTTCGAGATCAGTCATCCAGGTAGCAGTCGAAGTATCCCTGAATGTAGACGACGGGCGTACCCTTGTCACCTGAGCCTGAAGTTAGGTCGCAGAGGGAGCCAATGAGGTCAGTCATGCGTCTCGGAGTGGTCCCAAGCGTGCAGTGTCCGTACTTGTCCATCTCGCCCTTTGACTCGATGGCCTCTCGGATAGCGTCGGAGGGGTCCTTGTCCCCCGCGTTGTCTGCCACGTACTTGAACTTTATCTCCTTAGGCATCCCGCTGAGCCCGTCGGTATAGCCGGGCGAGACCACGGGATCCGCAAGTTCCCATATTCCGCAGACGGGATCCTTGAAAGCCCCGTCCCCATAAACGAGCACCTCAATTTTTTTGCCCGTGCGGTCAAAAAGCTCCTTTTGGAGCTCTCTCACGAAGGCATCGCAATCGCGTGGGAAGAGCTTCACAGAGTTGTCGTTTGTATAGTTGGATCCAAGCAGGCCGTACTGCTCGTTGAAGCCTGCACCTTCCCTCACGGGTGCGCTGCATATCTCATCCAGCGTAATGACCTTGGCCCCGGACTTCTCGAGGATATCCCTGTGGAGCTTCCGTGAATGTATGCTCGCCACTATCGCCGTATTTGAAAAGCTCAGCGCGGAAAGCGGGTTGTTCGCGAAATATATGGAGACCTTTTCAGGGTCTATTGATTTATAGAGCTGGACATAATCAACGCCGGTAAAGGGGTGCCTGCACTCTCCGAAAACCCCGTAATACTCTTCTTCATTAAAGCTGTCTCCGGAAAGTCTGTCGCTGTTGAGGTAGAAATTCATCGGATCGATGACCTGGTTGCCGACCTCGTCGGAAGGATAGGAGAGGAACACCCGCACCTTGCCCCGGACTCCGTTCACTATCCCCCTCAGCAGCTGATGGAACCTGTTTCTGCTCATAATGGGGAATATTATCGAAACGTCTCCCTCAGGGACCTTTCTTTTGACATCCTCGGATATGTCGGAAAGTGTGACATAATTTCCCTGCGACCTTGCAACAAGTGACTCCGTGACACCGACGATATCCCTGTCCCTGATAACGAACGGATCCCTCTCATTTTCAGATGCGGCAACGATCGTATCGGAAATTATATTTATCAGGTCTGCACCTTTGGTTATTACAGGCAGGCGGATACCTCTGGAAGCTGCTCCGATGTAGCGCATAATATCTTTCCTCCCCAAACGGGCATATATTTTTCAAAACCCAACTATGTATTTTACCATGAAGTGCGTAAAGACGGGCAAGCGGTCGGCAAGCAATGGGCCAGCAATTGGCGAGCGGTCGTTAAGGCAGGCGGAGAGAGCATCCGCCGGAGAATTCGCGACATTTGTCGCTGGAGAATTTGCTCGCTTCGCATCGCGGAGAATTTGCAACGCTTTGCGATGCTAGCGCTGCGGAGAATTGCGGCCAATGGCCGCGGAGGTTCAAAATCCCCGTCGTTCCCCGGTATTAACCTTCCTCTCCGTCGTCCCCTGACGCTTCTGAACGGGGATACGAGTGGCTCTATGTCCTTACTATTACTGGCTTTTAGGACCTAAACAGAAGCCGCTGGATCCCCGATCTATGCATTCGGGGACGACCTAAGAGGGGACGCGGTGAATTCAAGATTTTTGATTTGAGGGCCAATTCTCCGCAGCCTAGAGGCTGCAATTTCTCCGGCGGACGACCTAACCGCCAGCCTTCCTAAGCTAGCGCTCCGCTTTTTGGGGTTTTACGATAGTCATCGATATCGCAATTGGGATTTAGAGCGAGTGATGACGACTCAGAAGCTTTGGACCTGGATCCCGGCTCAGTCCAATACCGAGATGACGGGGAGGGGGCAATTGAGGCAGATCGGAGATGATAGCGACGCAACATGCAGTGGTTCAAGCAAAGGCGTATGCTAATACGTTGACGCGCAGGACCGCAAATGTTGCTAAGCTAGCACTCCGAGATGCCTCAATTGCTATTGACAGGAGAGGGAAGAGACTGTATCATCTCCTCCAATTACTCTATATACCACTTTAAAGACAAAAAGGAGGCTCGCAGATATGCCATTGGCGGTAGGTAACGTATATAACTACTATTATGCTTACTCTTATCCTCGCAGCCATCATGCCTCGGGGTTATTGGTGTTTTCTGCGAAGTCGGACTTAGCATAGGGAGTTAATGCAGCCGAATTTCAAGGATCGCCGACCCGAGGGTCGGCGGTTCTTTTTTGGTGCGCCCGTCTTAGTATTATTTTTGAAAGTTGATTATAGATATCGGAGGGGTCATAAATGTTCAATACTGATTTGTGGGTAGTGATATCGGGAGCTTCGCTTTTGTGGAGTGCGGCGTGGTCTGTAACAAGGATAATCAGGTCGGTGAAATAAAATGTTTTCTTTTGTCCCGCTTTGGATCCTCTACGCACTGCTGCTCGTCTTTATAGCCAGGTATTCCAGCAGCAGGGATGCACTGCTTCCAGGAAAAGTGAACGTCGCAATACAGGCGCTTGCCTACGTTGCGACATATATATCCGCGGTCGCGCTGGTAGGTTTTGGCGGCCTCTGCTACATATTCGGAATGCAGATGCTCCTGATCGCGGCAGGCAATGTATGGCTGGGAACATGGTTCGTCTATCGCTACCTTGCATGGCCCACAAGGCTGTGGCAGAGAAAACTTGATTCAAGGACCCCTGCAGAATTCCTGTCAAAGGCTTTTGAAACTCCCGGACTTCAGGTGTTCCTCGGACTGATATCCACGATCCTTCTTATCATTTACGGTTCGGCGGTCTTCAAGGGAGCTGCCGTTATGGTTTCAGGAGTGCTTCCTCTATCGGTCAACGCCGCTCTTTCGATACTGGTGGCAGTCGTGGGCATAAGCGTAGTATGGGGAGGTCTCCGTGGGGTGCTTTACACAGAAGCCTTCCAGGGACTTGTCATGATAGTGGGAGTCGGGGCGCTGGTCATTTCGTTGCTTAAGGAGATCGGAGGGCCAATAACAGGCCTTCAGGCCCTAGCGGCGCTGCCTCCCACAGAAGCTGCAAACAAAGGGTTCATGTCGCTCAGCAGCGGCCCCGCAGGGCTGAACATTATTTTCCTGACCATAGTCACCTCTGTCGGGATCTGGGCACAGCCCCAGATGATCCAGAGGCATTTCGCCCTAAAAAGCGTACAGGAGACAAGAAAGGCGGCGCCTCTCGCAATGCTGGCTCTCTCTGTTGTGGTGGGCGGGGCATATTTTGCGAGCGCTCTCTCAAGGCTCATCCTCGGACCCGGCATCACAAACCCTGACATTGTGCTTCCTACCCTCGTACACAGACTCCTTCCGGCCTTCGGACAGCACCTTTTCGCCCTTGCGATAGTCTCGGCGTCCCTCTCCACAGCCTCGGCACTCCTCCATATTGCAAGCGGCAGCCTGGGCAGGGATGTATTCAAAAAACACCTCACCGACTGGTCGTGGAGGATCGTCGTCATCTTCTGCACTGTCTGCAGCGGGGTTTTCGCACTGAAAAGCTCCTCGATCATCGCCCTTATCTGCGCCACAAGCTGGACCATACTGGCATGCTCGATCCTTGTCCCTTATCTTGCCCTTCTTATTCAGGGACCCAGGGCAGGATCTTCTGCGGCACTGATGTCCTCGATCGGGGGCCTCGCGGGTACGACAGCGTGGTATCTCCTGGCCTACAAACCCACGTCAATGGGCATGACCGGATTTTACGCCCCCGGGATAATAGGAGCCATACACCCCATTCTGCCCGGAGTTGCATCATCTTTTACCGCATTCATTCTCTTTGCAAAAAAAGGAACTTTCACGATGCCCGCACTTTCCGGGTCCGCGGCCGAAGAGGATATGCCCATTAGATAGTGAAACGGCGATCTTTATCGCCGTGAAGCGATGGTGAAACAGTGGTGAGCGGTTGTAGGGGCGAGGAAATTTGCAGCTTCTGGGCTGCGGTGAATTTGCATCGCTTCGCATCGCGGAGAATTTGCAGCTTTTCAAGCTGCGGTGAATTGGACCTTAATTCATTGATGACCTTGGCCCCTCTCCGTCGTTCCCGAATGCATAAATCGCTCTCGATACAAGCACTCGGGGACGACGCAGAATCTGCCGGAAAAACATCCGGCGGGAGTCAGTAGGGAATCGATTGCAAATCAGTTGGTCCTTAGATTTTAACAACCGCTTCCCAATCGCTTCGCGGCGATGGAATCGCAGCTTCCCGCGGCATCTTCATGCCTCACTTCGCCATCGTACTTAATACGTCGAAGTGAGGCTCCACAAGCTTTGCTAAGTCAGCGCCGCGCTTTTAGTTTTTTGCGATAGTCAACAGCAATATCGCAATTGGGGCAGATCGGAGATGATAGCGGCGAAACTTGTGATGTCCCGAACCGAGGCGTATATCAATACGTTGAGGTGAAGGAACATCGCATGTTGCTAAGCTAGGGCTCCGATATGCCCCAATTGCTGCAAAAATGAGCTCACAGCCGCCAGTCCTTCGACAAGCACTTCCTTTTTCGGAGCATAGCCTATGCGGAAGTGGTTTTCGAATTCGAAGCAGCTTCCGGGGACTACGAAGGCGCCGTTGTATTCGAACATTTTCCGGCAGAGATCCTCCGATCCCATATCGTAGTCGTATTTGATCAGCGCCGTGGTTCCGGCATTGGGGAGAACGAAACTTACGCCATCTGTGCCTTCTACCCAGTCGGCGAGGACTTTTTTGTTTTCCACTACTATTTTCAAGTTGCGCTCCAGAATTTTCTCTTTGTTTTTAAGCGCGATCAGGGCAAGAGCATCGTCGATCATCCCGCAGCTGATCATGTTGTAATCGCGGTGTTTGAAGCATTCCTTTATGAAGCCTTCATCTGCTGCTATCCATCCCAGTCTCAGTCCGGCAAGGGAGTAGACCTTTGACATGCTGGAGGTGCTGATGCCCTTTTCGTAGATGTCGGCTATGGAGGGTACTAAGTAGCTTCCGTCGTGTTCGAGACCGCGGTAGACTTCGTCGCATACGACCCAGGCACCGACCGTATCCGCTATTGCCGCTATCTCTTTCATTACCGCCTCGCCGAAGCATGCCCCGGTCGGGTTGTTAGGGGTGTTGATCACTATCGCCCTGGTGTTTGATTTCACCAGTGTCCTCAGTTTGTTCATGTCGGGCAGATAGCCGTCCTCCGGTTCCAGACGAAGTCGCCTTACTTTCGCGCCAAGAGCCTCCGGCAGCGAGTAAAGCTGCTGGTATGTGGGATAGACCGCAACCACCTCGTCTCCCGGGCCTACCAGGGTGAAGAGGGCAAGGAAGTTCGCTCCTATACCGCCGTTGGTCACTATGACGTTGTCGGTCGTCTTCTTTTTATGGTAGAGCTTTGTTATCTCTTCCCTCAGGTCAACGCTTCCCGGAATTGCCCCGTAGGTCAGCTTTGTCTCGGAAAGCTTTCCAAAGAATTCGTACCTTTCAATAGAGGCTATATCAAGAAGCTCTCCGACTTTCAGGGATTCCACACAAGTCTCCGCGATGTTGTATGTCGCATCATCCTCGTACCTGTTCATCCACTCTTCGACTTCAAAAGCTTTGATCTCCACACTGATCCCCCCTCTAAATACGGCTCAACAATAGCTAAGCAGTCGTAGGTGCGGTCAAACGATCGTCAAACGTCGTCAAACAATGGTCAAACGGTTGTAAGGGCTGAGAAACAACACTTTTCGATTGCAGTTACGACCTAATTCACCGCAGTTTGAAAAGCGGCAAATTCTCCGAACCTGCTCCTTGCCCCCGCCTCTAACAATTGTTTGACTACTGTTTGACAATTGTTTGACCGTCTTTAAAAACCATTGCTTGCCAACTGCTTGCCGATTGACTCCCGGCGTATGCAGTTTCCGCCCGCCTTTAGCTATTTTTTTAGATGGTCTATGACTGACTGGATCGCATTCAGCGCATCCGGCGGAAGTGCATCCATTCCGCCCAGCTCGGTCTGTCTGGACTTTATGAACTGAAGCCTGTCGTTCATCCTGTTTATGAACTGCTGCTTGAAGGTCCAGTTCTTGAAGTCTACATCGAAACCGGGGATGTTGAGCACTTCGATCCCGGGGATCCCTCCGAAGGGTACGAATTTCGCCTTGCCCTCGACGATCTCCTCCAATATGCCGATGGTGGTGTTCTTTTCCACCTTCTTGTCCATGAAGGATCCTGTGTTCAGTATGTAGCAGTCGACTCCGTCCTCGAAGAGGGACCTGAACCTGATGTAGTCCATCGCGAGGGGATATGTTCTGAATGGGTTGGCGTAGCTCTCTATGACGAGCGCATCCGGGTCAACGCCCGGGGCGAGCCTCTCGGCAGAGGTCCTCTTGGTCGCAAGAGTAGCTCCCATCACAGAGGCGAGGGAGTGTCCTGTGATCTTCAGCACAGGCGGGATGGTGGGGTCCTTCATGAGCCAGAATATAGCGTTGAGCGGCTCGTCTATCCTGTCTATCCTGTTAGGCGACCAGAATCTCGATTTTACGGCGCGGCCGTTGCCGTTCCTGATATCCTCGCTCACCACGAAGAACTTGCCGTTGGCGTCTATGGCAGCCCCGCAGTTCTGGAGAGTCAGCAGGAACTTGTTGTCCTCGCAGCCCATCGGGTAGTCCTGCATCTTGTCGAAATATGCGGGTTCAAGGGCTATCGCGTACTTCTCCTTGACGTTGATGACTACGGCGTCGTCATGGAGTACCGTTACATCATACTTGCCCTTGTGTTTGGCGTGCGTAAGGGTGGATTTTCCTGAGCCGGAGAGGCCGAATACCGCCATTACGAACTTCCTGTCGCTGCCGTCCTTCAGCTTGTATCTCTTTACGCCGCCATGGCAGGATGCGTAGCCGTTCCTTGCCCCGACTCCCCATGCAAGTGTGAGGGTCCCCTTCTTGAACTCTCCGAAGTAACGCATTCCGAGTATCGCGGCACAGTTCTGCTCCGGCGAGAAGAAGGCCAGGCCAAGGGGATAGTCGGGGTGAGTCCAGTCAGGATCAATAAATACAAAGAGGTCCCCGTCCTTAGGAAGCGGCCTGGAATTGGCATAGCGTTCCCTATACTCGTCGTTCATATACTGGAAATTGCACATCCAATTATATATGGAATTTTCAAAGCCTTCGGGGGCCATTACTTTTGCCTTGACCATGAAGTCCTCTTCAAGGCCTATGACTGCCTCTGCCGAGTAAAACTTTCTGAAGCGAGCGTGATAGATAGCTTCGCGGAGAATGGTCGCATACTCAGGGACCGATACGTTGGGGTAACCGACGATCCTTCTGGCTGCGGCACATCTGCCGTAAACTGCGCCGTCGTTGAAGAGCAGGACGTGGGCATCCTCAGGGAGGCCCAGTTCCGTCGGACGGTGTACGGGCATCCCGGTAAGCTCTATTGTTCCCGGACTGCTCTTCGCAAGTTCATAGGCATGGCTCAAATCCTTTATCCTGACCACGTTGTTCCCGTAAAAAGCTGTTTCGATCGTTGTCCTTATCGGAATGGCATTCAGTTTTTTGAAGCTTTCAAGATCCACGAAGTGTCCCTGTGTAGACATTGGAAATTTCCTCCCCGGGAAATGATGATATTTTTGCACAAAAAACAACTGCTGCGTTTTTCTCGCTCTGCCTATAGCTTACAACAATTATTAAAATTAGCAAGAGTGGATGTACAAATCATACAATTTACATAAATATAAAAAACGGCCCCGCCTTTAAGGCGAAACCGTTCCTTGTTTTTAAAAATTAAACCCTTACTTTAAATGAACTGTATAACTCAAAGAGAGTATGTGGGCCGTGTTGTCGCGGACATCTGCATAGTCGGTCGGGACAGGGCTGTATTTTGCTCCCGGGACGACCCTATCATGGATCCACATGTAGCCCCAGGCGAAGGCAAGCTCGGAGTTCCCGCTGCGCCTCTTGAAGCCTATGCTAAGGGTTTGCCTGTCTCCCGTCGGGACCATGAAATCCATCCTTTCGTCCGGCATCGGGCTGTTGTCGTATGCATAACCGCCCATGATGCTCCAGGTATCGTTGAGTTTGTGTTCGATACCAACCTGATAACGCCAGACGTCTCGCCAGTCCTTTATGTCTGTGCTTTTGGGAAGATTCTTGTCAAAAACCATCTCAAGCTTGTCATAGGTACTCCACTTTGTGTACGTGGCACCAATCTCAGCCCTTGTATTTTCATTGAATCTGTGCCCCAGTCCAAATGTAAAGCTGTCGGGAAGAGTAACTTCGCCATGCGCGCCTGTGTTAAGTGCCTGGATTGATAAGTTTGCATCGGCATCCATTTTCTGCTTAATTTTAGATCTGTAAACTGCTGCAAAAGAGGTCGAGTCAGTGATATCGTAGTTCAAACCAAGGAGCCACCCCAATGCGATATTGTCGCCGGAAAGCTCAAAATCAACATCAGGTCCAGCAACACCTAAAAGTTTTTCCTGAGGTATCTTTTTCTTAAGGTCAAGCTTTATATAGTTAATATCAAGACCGGCGGCCAATGAAAGTTTATCGGTGACTTTGTAGGCTACAGTTGGCTGTACAGTAACACCTGTAATTTTTGCCAGATAACTGTTGTAACGTCCGGGCCATGTTGGTTCGTATTCGGTCGAGTTACCGAATCTGGACATAACGCCTATTCCCCACCAAAGTTTATCATTCTGCTGCTTCACATAATAAAGGCTGGGAACATATCCCGGCGCTTCAGTATTGCTCCATGTCTGCCCGCCGGCCATCGCTCCGTGGAAATCCACCCTTCCTCTCGGGTTTATGTGCGATATGCCGCCGCTTACCCAGCTGCCCTGAAGCCTGGTCATGCCTGCAGGGTTGTACGCCAGCAGAGAGGGGTCGTCCTCCGCAAACATATATGCTTCGCCCATCGCAACGCCTCCCGCAGACCATTCATAGATCGCGAACCCATCCGCGAATGCTGCGTTAGGCACCAGTATCAGAGCGAAAAGCAGCAGACAAAAAAAACCTCTTACCTTCTTCAAAACGACTCAATCCTTCCTCAGTAAAAATATGTATTAGATTTGTTCATTATTTGGATCGTATATGGCTGAAGTTCGGATGCTTCTGTCCCAGGCTTGGCGTGATAACTGATATTTCAATTTCCACCGGGATGGAGTTGTCATAGTACCTGGTAAAGTCCGCCAAAGTACGAGATTCGAGGTATCTCAGAAACGCCCTCGTCAGTTCATCCATCATCTCGCCTATAAAGCAGCTTTTGTTCCTGCATCCCTCAAGGCCGCATCCCTTAGAATCAAAGGGTCCGCCGAGAAGTTCAAATATGTTCCTGAGGGGAGTCTCTTCTGCGACACAGTTGAGCCTGTATCCCCCTCCCGGGCCGCGCACAGACTTGACCAGGCCCCCTTTGTTGAGACGCTGGAGGACCTTGGAAAGGTGTGGCTCGGTCGAACCTATGGCTGCTGCTATCTGCTGTGTGGAAAGACAGATCTCCGGGTTCTTCGCAAGCGCTCCGAGAGCGTGAAGGCCGAGGATCAAAGGATCCGGCAGGCTGACGATTGGATTCAGTTCTTTCCCCTCCCTGTGAAATAACGGAATACTGGATATTCTATTCCATTTTTAAATCGTGGTCAACATTTATATAGGAAAGTTATGGAATTGATCTTTTGCAAATATATCAGCCTTATATTGCACATGACAAAATATGTCATAATTGAGTGGTTAAGGGTTATAATCAACACTTATCACATATAAAATGATGCTTTTTTCGGAGGCACTGCTTTGGACGGTAAATACAAAAATATCACATCAAACCCGGTATACTGGCTCGCGACGGCCGCACTGCTCTCTATGCTGACGCCAAACCCCGCATGGGGACTCCTGCTTGGCTCTGCCGCGGCTCTCTGGGCAGGGAACCCGGCAGCCGATAGGACAGGTAAAATTTCAAAGAAACTTCTTCAGGTCGCGGTGATCCTTCTGGGGTTCGGGATGCACTTTGACGCAGTTATCAGGGTGGGAATGACCTCGGTGTGGGTAACGATGATATCGATATCGGCAACCATGCTGGCCGGAACGCTACTGGGAAGGATCTACGGCGTGGAGAGGGACCTGTCCGTCCTTCTGAGCACCGGCACGGCAATATGCGGGGGAAGCGCCATAGCGGCGATGTCCCCCTCGATAGGCGCCTCACAGTCAGACACGGGTGTCGCAATGGCAGTCGTATTCCTGCTCAACGGGATCGGACTTTTTCTCTTCCCTTATGCCGGTCACCTTCTTGGGCTCTCACAGGAGCAGTTCGGCTTCTGGTCCGCCCTCGCGATACATGATACGAGCAGCGTAGTCGGAGCCGCCTCGATATACGGCTCAGCTGCGCTCGCTGTCGGAACTACGGTAAAACTAACAAGGGCGCTCTGGATACTTCCCCTTGCCATGTTAGGGGCAAAGCTCAACAGGTCGGAGAGCAGACCCCCCTTCCAGTGGTTTTTGGTCGGATTCCTGGCGGCAGCGGCGGCAAGATCGCTCCTGCCCGGCCTCGAGGAACTCTGGGACATCGGTTCGCTCACAGGAAAGCACCTCATGACAGGCACCCTCTTCCTGATAGGGGCAGGACTGAGCAGGGACAAGCTGAAAGAAATCGGATTCAGGCCTTTATTCATGGCTGTGACCCTTTGGATAATCATCTCGCTGCTCTCTCTTGCAGCGGTAATGAAAGGGTTAATGCCGCAACTCAACATTTAAGGGGGAGACGGACTTGTCAGAAATGATCATAACGATGTTCAGCGAAGAAGATCCCTGCTGGACAGCAGAACTGCTGAAACTTGCCGGAGAGGACATCTCTGTGCTGGACGGCCTTGTCAGCGAAGGCTCCCTTGAGCTTTCCGACGGGATATACTCCCTGACGGAAGTAGGGCGTAACGTATACGATAAGCTCAAAAACGAGCTCTTCCTCGAGGGTACGCCAGGGCAGAAGCCCTCCGACCCTGAAAGGAGCGTCAAAAGAACTAAGCTGCGCATGCTGCTGGACAGCGCCCATCTCCAGAGGTGGGGCATCAAGGTATACCATGCGGGGCAGGAACTTGAATATTACCCCGGCCTGAAGGATGAGGAGCTCGTCTCGCTGGACAGTGGTTTTGCGAAATGGGAATACACCTCTTCGCACCAATACGAAAAGATAAACGAGGAGTTCGGGCCCGCGTTCATTGAGGCAAGAAGGACTGACCTCGTGACTCCGGAGAGGCTGAGTTCATGGTGTGAAGATAACTCGATGGAGCCCGGCAGGCTTGATGTAGACCTCCTCTACCTCTGCCACTATGACTTCATGCAGTACAGGGATTTCGGAGGCCATCCCAACGACCTGCACAAGGTGATCAATACAGACAGGTTCCTATTCGTATTCCCTGACAAAAATATCGAAAAGAACCTTGTTACAGTAGCAAAATTCCATCTCTGGCTCAACACGCTTAGAAGGATGATGATACCGGGCTACGTCGACAGGGACACGCAGGAACAGGACAGTGTCAGCTGGCTGATCTTCACGACAGAAAAAGAGGATGAGGCTGCTTCCCTTGCACAAGAGCTCGGGGTTTTCGGCGAGGAGCTCGTCGAAAACGCCAATCCCTGCGAGGTCTGGACCATCTCAATGGAAGCGCTTGAAAATGTAGGAGAAAAGAGGGAGCTTATCTGGGAACTGCTTCCCGATATCGCGCACCCGGCTCAGAGAACGATAATATAGGCTTCAGGGAGAGATCCGGATGCTTTTGGACAGTCTGCTTGAATCAATAATGCTCATTTGCTTCGCGGCAGCCTGGCCCGCATCGATACACAAATCATGGACGAGCAGGACGAGGAAGGGCAAGAGCCTCTTCTTCCTTCTCATCGTCTTCTTCGGATACATGGCCGGCATCACAAGGGTACTGCTGAGGGACGACGGCGGCTTCCTGATCTTCTCTTACACCTTCAACTCGATGCTCGTCTGCTGCGACCTTGCGGTCTACTACAGGAACTACAGGCTGGACGAGAGAAAGCCTCCGCTGATATCTACAGAGGCCAAAGATTTTGTGAAAGATTACTTCATGTACCACAGATGGAGGAACAGGATGTAAAAATTCAGGGCCGCCCGGCAAGGGCGGCCCTGCTTTATGCTATCTCTTCCTGAGCATCGAAAGGGCGCTCGGCGTGACCGCCATCCCGCCCAGCGATGTGCAGCGAAGTTCGAGGGGGAGCATCCTTCCCGAGGAGTAGACCGCGTCTACGGTGTCGTCTATATGGACTGCGTTGTGATAACCGCCCAGTATCATATCGGCACAGATGAATGCCTGGGACGCGAAGGATCCGTTTCTCGTGTGGCAGGGGATCTCCACGATCGCCTGTACCAGATCGCACACAAGGCCCATAGCGTTCTGGAACATGATCGCCCCAGCATCCGCGGCCTGACGGGGTGAACCCCCGACAGCCTCGACCACGGCACCTGCCCCCATCGCGCCGGCCGCACCTATTTCGACCTGGCATCCGCAAACTTCGGCGGCGAAAGTGCCTCTCGTTGCAAGGACCCATCCTATTGCCCCGGCCGCCCACATGGAGCGGACGACATCTTTGCGCGGGAGCTTCATGTCCTCAAGCATCGTTACCATGATCCCGGGGATGACACCTGCGGACCCGCCGGTGGGAGCCGCGCATACTATTCCCTGTCCGCTGTTGACCTGCATAGCCGCCATTGCGCGCGCTGCCGCCCTGGTGTGGATCCCTCCGAGGGCAAGCCTCCCTTCCCTCTCCGCATCCATTATCTTCCTTGCGGAGGGATCGAGGAGGAACATTTGAGGGCTTTCGTTCGAAAGTCCGAGGGCTACTGAATCTATCATTACCTGAAGGCGCCTGTCCATCTCGGCATCAAGAGTCTCCGGGGGCATGCACAGAAGGGCCGATTCGAACTCAAGCGCGGCCTCGCCCAGCGTAAGCCCCTTCTCTTCGGCATATTTCACCATCTCTTCTCCCGAAGTGAATATCCTCTCTCCCCTGACCGGGAAAAAGACGGGGATGGCGCAGAGACAGCTGAAAGGTTTCTCTTCAGAGCGGATCTTTTCGATGAGTCCGGGGTCCGCGGGAGCGGATGCCGAGAGAAGCAGCATCGCCCTTCCCTCTTTTTCGCCCACTTCAACACTGCCATACTTTTCAAGCATCGCTCTGACTGCTGCTGATCTCTCTGCGGGCACTTCGACAGAAACATAGTAGGCGTCTCCCGTCATTTCGACCTCCCATCCGTTCAGACGGCGGAAGAGCAGTGCGCCGCCTCCGGTCGAGTCGGCAACGGCAGAAAATGACGATCCGTCCTTAAGCTTTGCTTCGACCTTTATGCTGTTCGGATGGCATGCCTCCGGAAAACTTTTTATGATGAACTTTATGTCCGTACCAAATGACGGGAACAGGCCGAACGCTTTCTTGAACCGCGGGTCGGTCAGAGGAAGGTCCAGGGTGCCCATTATAAGCGCGAGGTCGCTCCCCTGCTCGTGATATACCTCCGCTATCGAAGATGCCGGTTCGAAGGTGAATGATATCTCCGACGGCAGCTCGCCCATCATGCTGCGGCACATCTTTGCGATGTGGTAGGGACCCGCTGTGTGCGAACTTGAGCTTCCGGGCATTACCGGACCTATGACGTTGTTCAGAATGCTGGCTGTTGTCATCTTGCATTGCCCCCCATATTTCTCTATTCTGTGGCTGGTTACAGTAAAAATATCACATTCGCTCTCTGCTGTCATTAATTTTAAATAACGGGGTTGTTAATTCCGTTGAACTTCATTACAATGCTTCCCAATGGAGTTTTTCACAAACTAACCTGAAAAGAGGTCCTGTCTTTTGGGAAAGAGCAATAACAAAATCTCCGCATTTCTCGAACGCAAGGGAGTGGAGTTCTCCTTCAAACGCTACTTTGTTGACGCTCTGGGAGCAATGGGTGTAGGTCTGTTTTCATCACTGATCACCGGACTGATCCTAAAAACGATCGGAACGAAAGCGGGGATCCCGATCCTGGTGGAATTCGGAGGCCTTGCAAGCTCCATGACCGGAGCAGCCATCGCCGTAGCGATCGCACAGGCCCTCAAAGCACCTCCTATGGTCGTATTCTCCTGTGTCGCTGTAGGTTTCGCCGGCAACACGTGGGGAGGCCCCGTGGGCGCATTCCTGGGTGCGGTCGTGGCATCCGAGGTCGGAAAGATGATATCCAAGGAGACAAAAGTTGACATTATAGCTACCCCCTCCGGCACCATAATCGCAGGGATGGCGGTGGCAAAGCTCGCCGGGCCCACGGTCAGCGCAATGATGACCGGACTCGGGATCATCATCATGAACGCGACGGAGCTGCAGCCCGGGCCCATGGGAGCCATAGTCTCCGCATTGATGGGCATGATACTCACGCTTCCGATCTCGAGCGCGGCCATAGCGGTAGCTCTGAATCTTTCGGGCATCGCTGCAGGCGCCGCAACAGTCGGATGTTCCACTCAGATGATAGGGTTCGCGGTGATGAGTTTCAGGGAGAACGGGCTGGCAGGACTTCTGTCGCAGGGGATCGGCACCTCCATGCTCCAGATGCCCAACATAGTGAGACACCCCCAGATATGGATCCCCCCGACGCTTGCCAGCGTCATACTCGGCCCCATATCTACCCTTGTCTTCAAAATGGAGAACATCCCCTCAGGCGCGGGAATGGGTACAAGCGGTTTTGTAGGCCAGTTCGGTGCCATAGACGCGATGGGAAGCAGCCCCGCAATACTGATGCAGATAGGGCTGATGCACTTCCTTCTGCCTGCGGTCACGACTCTTGCCATCGCCGAGATAATGAGGAAGATCGGTCTTATAAAACCGGGAGACATGAAGCTCGACCTGTGATCCCGGACTTTTGCACCGCTTTATGAGGCTAAAGTCGTTTAAAGCAGATCAAATTAAGCAGAAACAGGGGTATATGCCCCTGTTTCTGCTTTAAGGGGTATAATCAATACTGTACCGGAACGATAGACTTATCTTCAAGGCGCCGCGGAGGTATGAAAATGGCTCACAACCACACCCACGGATCTCCTTACTCAAGACTCACAGAGAGGCTGAACAGGTTCCCCCAGGGGGCTCCGGCTTCAAAACTCCTTTTTGACATACTCAGGATCCTTATGACGGAAAAGGAGGCAGGCCTGATGGCCCAGCTTCCGATAAAACCGTTCAGGGCAAAACAGGCGGCCGATATTTGGAGGCTTTCTGAAACCGAGGCGCAAAAGGTCCTTGACGAACTCGCCGGGAGAGCCATACTTGTGGACATCGAACAGAACGGGGAGCAGATATACGCTGTCCCGCCCCCGATGGCTGGCTTCTTCGAGTTCTCACTTATGAGGGTCAGAGAGGACATCGACCAGAAGACCCTGAGCGAACTCTTCCACCAGTACATATCAGTGGAGGAAGACTTCATGAAAGACCTGGTCTGCAGCGGCGAGACACAGATGGGGAGGGTCTTCCCCCAGGAACCGCAGATACCCGACGAATACGCACTCCACGTACTTGACTACGAACGGGCGACAAACGTGATAGAGACAGCCTCGCACATCGGGATAAGCATGTGCTACTGCAGGCACAAGGCCCTGCACAACGGGACTGTCTGCGATGCCCCGATGGACATATGCATGACCTTCAACACAACGGCGGCCACTCTCATCAAACACGGACACGCGAGGCAGGTCGGCGTCCCGGAATGCAAAGACCTCCTGCAGCAGGCGTACGAACATGACCTGGTCCAGTTCGGCGAGAACGTACGCAGGAACGTCAATTTCATTTGCAACTGCTGTTCATGCTGCTGTGAGGCTCTTCTGGCGATAAGGCGCTTCGGGGTCGCCCAGACGATCTGCTCAAACTTCATCACAAAAGCAGATAAGGAAAAGTGCATAGGGTGCGGAAAGTGTGAAAAGATCTGCCCCGTCAACGCTATAGAGATGACCGGCGAAGGTCAGGGAAAAAAAGCCGTGATTGACGAAAAGAAATGCATCGGCTGCGGAGTCTGCCTCAGACACTGCCCGTCTGGGGCCCTGATCTTCGAACCGCGCCCGAACAGGCTGATAACACCGTTGGACACCGCCCACAGGGTGGTCGTGATGGCGACCGAGAGAGGCCTCCTGCAGGAACTCATCTTCGACAACAAGGTCCTCTTCAGCCACAGGCTCCTTGCCGGCATACTAGTAAGCATACTCAGGATGCCCGGGCTTAAGAGAAGCCTGGCGCAGGCCCAGCTGAAGTCACGCTATATTGAGGCTCTCATCACAAAACACGGACAAAACAGGACCTGAGATAAAGGATGATCAAGCATCAAACTCATTAAAGGGGTAAAATAGTATCTGCCCCATTAATATTCATCGGTTCAACTTCCCCACCGTCTTTCCCGAATGCCCTTCTCGGGAATCCGGTGACTTCAATATTTTAGAACCATTGGCTCTTTGTTGATAAACATGTACAAAAGTCATCATAAAAATCTCTTCGGGAGTGTGAGATCATGTCAAAAAAGATGCTTGCTCTGGTCAAGGAAAGGCCGGAACCCGGACTGTGGATGCGTGAGGTCGATGTTCCCGAAGTCGGACCGGATGACGTTCTGATAAAGATAAAGAAGACTTCGATATGCGGCACCGATCTTCACATCTACAACTGGAATGAATGGTCACAGAAGACAATAAAGACCCCGATGACCATCGGCCATGAGTTCGTCGGGGAAATAGCGCAGACCGGCAGCCACGTCCGGGGCTGGGAGATCGGCGAGAGGGTCTCCGGAGAGGGACACATCGTATGCGGCACCTGCAGGAACTGCCTGGCAGGAAGGAGGCACAACTGTCCCAACACGGTCGGTGTAGGGGTCAACAGGGACGGTGCTTTCGCACAGTACCTTTCGATACCTAAGACCAACGTCTGGAGGTGCGCACCCGAAATACCCGACGACATAGTATCCTGCTTCGACCCGCTCGGAAACGCGACCCATACCGCCCTTCAGTTCGACCTTATCGGGGAGGACGTCCTCATCACGGGCGCCGGCCCGATAGGCATGATGGCAGCCGCGATATGCAGGCATGTAGGTGCCAGGAACGTAGTCGTGACTGACCTTAACGACTACAGGCTCTCTCTTGCCAAAGAGATGGGCGCGACCCGTACCGTCAACGTAAAGAGGGAGAAGCTGAGGGATATCTTCCCGGAGCTGAAGATCCGCGAGGGCTTCGACGTGGGGCTTGAGATGTCGGGAAGCCCGAAAGCCTTCTCGGACATGGTCGACCACATGTTCAACGGCGGAAGGATAGCTCTTCTCGGCCTGCTTGAACCTGGTACGGTCATCGACTGGGACAAGGTCATCTTTCACGGACTGACGCTCAAGGGCATATACGGACGCCAGATGTATGAGACATGGTACAAGATGACCACCATGCTCCAGAGCGGCCTTGACATCAGCAAAGTAATAACCCACAGGTTCGATGTCAGGGATTTCGAAGAGGGCTTCAGGGCGATGAACAGCGGCGGATCGGGCAAAGTAGTTCTCGACTGGCAAAACGTTTGAAGACCGGGGGGATCAAATAAATGAAGAGCGCCATTAAGTCCATAATCAAAACGATCGAAGAGATAAAAGAGCAGGGCCTCTACAAGTCAGAGAGGATCATCACGACTCCTCAGAGGGACATAATCGACACAACATCAAACTTCGGCGTTATAAACATGTGCGCCAACAACTATCTAGGGCTTGCCGACTCCCCCAGGGTCATCAGGGCGGCAAAGGAGGCCTATGACAGGTGGGGTTACGGCCTTGCCTCTGTCCGTTTCATCTGCGGAACGCAGAAGATCCACAAGGATCTCGAATCTGCGATAAGCGATTTTTTGGGAATGGAGGACACCATCCTCTATTCCTCCTGCTTCGATGCAAACGGGGGACTCTTTGAACCCCTCCTGGGAGAAAATGACGCAGTTATAAGCGATGAGCTGAACCACGCGAGCATAATCGACGGCATCCGCCTCTGCAAAGCATCGAAATACAGGTACAAAAACAACGATATGGAGGACCTCAGAAAACAGCTTGAGGCAGCAAAGAAAGCCCGCATAAAAATGATCGTGACCGACGGAGTATTCTCAATGGACGGTTACATCGCCAACCTGAAGGCCATCTGCGGCCTTGCGGACGAATTCGACGCCTTTGTTGCGGTCGACGACAGCCATGCAGTCGGATTCATGGGAAAGAGCGGCCGCGGCACCCACGAATACTGCGGGGTCATGGGCAGGGTCGACATCATCACCGGAACTCTCGGAAAGGCCCTTGGCGGAGCGTCGGGAGGCTACGTCAGCGCGAAGAGGGAAATAGTGGAGCTTCTGAGGCAGCGCAGCAGACCCTACCTTTTCTCGAATACTCTGGCGCCGGCGATAGCGGGAGCCTCACTGGAGGTCATCAAAATGCTTGGAGAGTCCTCTGAGCACAGGGAGAGGCTCCACGAGAACACCTCCTACTTCAGGGAGAAGATGGAGTCGCTCGGCTTTGACCTCCTGCCCGGAACACACCCCATAGTACCCATAATGCTCTATGACGCGAGGATCGCAAGCGAATTTTCGGCAAGGCTGCTCGACAAGGGGGTCTACGTCACAGGCTTCTCCTTCCCCGTGGTGCCAAAGGGCAAGGCCCGCATCAGGACCCAGGTCTCAGCCAGGCACACTAAGGAAGACCTCGACGCAGCGACCGAGGCCTTCAGCGAAGTAAAGATCGAGATGGGTATATAAGAATACAAATTTTTTGATAAATTGAAAATATTTGCTCTATATATGCTGATAAGATACTATAATATAGTGATCATATTTATCAGGGGGCAAAACATGGAGAAAAGAAAAAAAAGCGCTTTCACACTCGTAGAACTTCTTGTCACCATTTTGATCATTGGAGTTCTCGCGGGACTGCTGTATCTTGCTATCAGGCCCTCGGGAGACATGGCCAGGGAAAAGGCCTGCAGCGGCAACAGGGCTACTGTCTTGTTGGCGCTTGACTCATACAGGTTTTCAAGCGGCGTCAGCAAGGAAACTTACACCCTTCAGAACTTCATCGACGATGATTATAAAGACACGATAAGCAACAAAGAGGTCAAGTGTCCATCCGGCGGCACCTACTCTGCAGGAACATCGAACGGCAGGGAGGCCGTTGTATGTTCCGTCCACGGCGGCGGTGACGAACCCGGAGGCGGGGACGGACCCGGTCCGTCAGGAAACGTCATACCGGGAACTGACTTATTTGGCGGAGACGGATATCAGGCGATTGACGACTGGGAAGAAGCCATAATTAGTGAAAACAGTATCTCTTTTAGTCAGGGAGAAAAATTTAAGTACGAAGACAAATATTACGTCGCTGTAGGGACAGAATCTGATATTTACTACAATGGAAACAGCAGTCCGGAAATGGAGAATGTAGAAACAAAATGGTGGACTACAAAATCCGGCGGGGGCCTAGTAGAGTTCACGGGAGTCTCGAAAAACTGGGACGAGATAGAGACAGGGTATAGGTTTTACAGGGGAGACATCCTCTATTACAACGGCGATTACTATGTCTGCATGGTACAGGGATACACAGGGTATTATGATATAGTTAAGGGGCAATGGTGGAGCAACACTCCTGACCTTCCCGGATCTGCCTGGGCATGGTATAAGCTGAGCAATTAATTTTTGAAAGCATTAATTAACTAACAGGGGCTTCCGTCTGATTCGGGATCCTTCTTTTTTCAAACAGGCTTCCGTGGGCATTGATGAAAACCCTCAGCAGAGGATAGCTATGAACTGGGATGCCAGAACTACGAGTATCAGTGCTACGGGGTATGTGGCGGCGTAGGGCAGGGAGACATAGTCGGTGCGGGTCTCTGAGATAAGTACTCCAAGCGCCGGGGTGCTCGTCATCCCTCCGCATATCGAGCCGAGCGTGTTGAATATGTCGAGGCTGAACATCCTGACCGCAACAAAATAGCCCGCTATCATGGGCAGAAGGGTCATTACGACCCCCGCGAAGAAGAGGACCGGGCCATGTTCCGTGAGGGTAGCGACGAAGCCCTTGCCCGCGGCGGACCCGGCTCCGGCCAGGAAGAGGGCCAGGCCGAACTCCCTCATGGTCTCAAGCGTCGATTTCTTCACCTCCAGTGATATCGGACCTATGCGGCCGAAATATCCTATGATAAGCCCGGTAAGGAGAGGCCCGCCAGATGCCCCGAGGCTGAACCTTGCCCCTCCCGGAAGAGGTATGACGACCTTTGCTGCGATCATGCCTGCAGCTATCGTCAGCGCCAGGGCACAAAAACCGAAAGAGTCGATCTTTATATACCCCTTGCACCCTCCCCCGCCTTCATCCATATCGTTCCAGCAGTCTTCCGCCGACCGGGTCTTAGTAAAATCTACCATTAGGATCTTAGGCACTATCTGTACAAAGAGCACCACACCGAGGACTCCGAAAGGATAGGCTATCCCATAGCCAATGGACGCGCTTGGGTCGCCCGTCGCCTCGATCGCAGCCGCGAGTCCGGGCGTGCTTGTAAGGGCTCCGTTCATTATCCCCACCGCAAGCGGGACAGGGATGCCCAATAATTTTATTGAGGCAACGCAGAGCGCCGCGCCTGAAATTATCGTTACGATCCCTATGGCTATATATGCAGCCGCCCTGCTTTTGAAATTGCAGAAAAATACGGGACCCGCGATCAATCCCACTGATGCCACGAAGCAAACCAGTCCGAGGTCGCGGATCGACCCCGGGAGCTCCTGCCCGAAATGGCCGAAGACAAGAGCCACGAGCAGGACTCCCGATGTCCCCAGCTTTATGTTGTAAAATTTGATGCTTCCCAGAATGTACCCCAGAGTAAGGATGAAAAACAATATCTTTACGGAACCCAAAAGACCGCGACCTCTCCGGTAAAAAGTCATCACCTGCGCTGACCTGACGATGCTCGGTAGTATTTTATATCAAAAAAAGCATATATAGAATCTCAGGAGAGGGATATTAATTTCACAGATCCAAAATCTCCTTCAGGAGCCCAAAATGCATCTGTTCTCCCGTAAAAAACTTTCGAAACAACTTGGTATCATTTTAAATTTGTGATAATATTTGTTCAACATAATTATTTATTTATCCTGTATACAATATATGTTTAAAAATCATAATATAATAGTTGTATATAAATGTAAATATCTTGCTTTTTAACGTCAGATCAAACTTGGAGGAAATGGCATGAGAGACATTATTACTGTTGAGTGCTGCAAGACCTTTTTTGATTCCTGTTTTGATGCCATTTTTCTGACCAAGCCGGACGGAGAGATAATCAGGGCGAACCCTGCCGCGTGCAAAATGTTCGAGAGGACGGAAGAAGAACTGCGGACAGCCGGCAGGGACGGGATCATCGACAAGAACGACCCCAGGCTTGAAGATGCGTTGAGAAAACGTGAACATGACGGAACGGTAAGGGCAGAACTTAATTTTTTGAGGAAAGACGGGAAAAAATTTCCCGTCGACCTGACATCCAGCGTAGTAAACGCAAGAAACGGAGACAAACTCACCCTGATCATCATGAGGGACATATCGCTCTGGAAAGAAGCCGAATATGTGTTGATGAGGGAGAAGGAGCTCCTGGAAAGGCTGGCGGTATACGACCACATGACCAAGACCTTCAACCGCAGGGGGCTGATCAGGAGGGTCAGGGAGGAGGTCCTGAGGGCGGACCGTGAGGAGAAAGCCCTTTCCCTTGTCATGGTCGACCTTGATCACCTCAAACACATAAACGACACTTACGGGCACCTCAGCGGTGACACGGTCCTCTGCAAAGTGGCGGACATCATTTCAGACAACCTTCGCCCATATGACATAGTCGGCAGATACGGAGGCGACGAATTCCTGGTATGCCTGCCTTCGACAGGCGCAGCAGATGGAGGGCGGATCGCCAAGAGGCTGCGCCAGCGGCTCGAGAGCACCGTGATTGACTACAGGGGATCAAAGATAAACGCTACTGCAAGTTTCGGCGTTTCAACATACGAACCTAACTCCGGGATCACCATCGACAGCCTTATTTCCCGGGCCGACGACCAGATGTACGTGGCAAAAAGGAGGCGCAACTCTGTCTCCGCCCCAGAATGAGATAGGACAAGGCGCATGGCTGAGGCATAGGGTTGCAATTTTCCAACGGGAGTGATACTATTTCGCCCAATATATGGAAAGTTCGGAGGAAGCCCAATGAAATCATTTACCGATCTCACGAATAAGAATTTCAACTGCTGGTGGTGCGTCTAGCGTCCCGCCGGTATTTGGCTGTGCCGATACAGGGGGACTGAAAGGGATCGTTTCTTTCAGTCCCCCTTTTTTATACAAAAACAAGGGCAACGCGCGCAAAGAAGAGAAGAGAGAAGCAAAGAGAGGCTGCAACAGCTAAGAGGAGGAGTAATTATGAGAGAGAGTACAAAAAATACAGCAGGTTTCCCCGTGAAAGGCATGTTCGGTGATTTCGGGGGCAGCTACGTTCCCGAAAACCTCACCCCTGTGCTCGAAGAGATAGCGGCCGAGTATGAGAAGTGCCGCTGCAGCACCGTTTTCAGGGAAGAATACCTGACCCTGCTGAAGGATTATGTCGGCCGGCCCTCCGCACTCACCGAGTGCAAAAACCTCACCGCGAAAAACGGGGGAGCAAGGATATTCCTCAAGAGGGAAGACCTGAACCATACCGGAGCCCACAAGATAAACAACTGCATCGGACAGGCCCTGCTCGCGAAAAGGATGGGCAAAAAGAAGATCATCGCGGAGACGGGAGCGGGAATGCACGGAGTCGCCAGCGCCACCGTAGCCGCGCTGATGGGCATGGAGTGCGACATATACATGGGAGTTGTAGACATCGGACGCCAGGCACCGAACGTCCTCAGGATGAAGGCACTGGGTGCGAGAGTGGTCCCGGTATCGGAGGGACAGGGAACCCTCAAGGAGGCCGTTGACGCGGCTCTTGAAGTGTTCTGCAAAGACCTCTCGGTCTTTTACCTCCTCGGCTCAGCCGTAGGCCCCCACCCCTACCCGACCATAGTCCAGGATTTTCAAAAGATAATAGGCGAAGAGGCCAGGGCCCAGATGATCGAGCGGACCGGCTCCCTTCCCGACGCGGTCGTCGCATGTGTCGGCGGCGGGAGCAACGCCATCGGCGCCTTCACAGCCTTCATAGAAGACCCGGAAGTTCGGCTTATCGGGGTCGAACCCTCCGGAAGAGGTCTGACCTACGGAGATCACGCAGCCAGTCTGACAAAGGGCGCCCCGGGAGTCATGCACGGCTTTAAAAGCTACGTTCTCACAGATGAAAAGGGTGAACCCGCGCAAGTATATTCCATTGCCGCCGGACTCGACTACCCTTCGGTAGGCCCGGCCCACGCCGCGCTGAAGGAGAGCGGCAGGGGCGAGTACATCTGCGCAAGCGACAAAGAGGCCCTTAATGCCTTTAAGCTTCTCTGCCGCACCGAGGGCATAATCCCCGCCCTCGAAAGCTCCCACGCCCTCGCCGGAGCACTAAGGATCGCCGCCGAAATGGAAAAAGACAAAAAGGTCCTCGTCAACCTGTCCGGCAGGGGGGATAAGGATATGGAGACTATTGCGGCTCTGGGGGTAATTGAGGTTTAGAGCGGCGCTGACTTAGCAAGGCTTGCGGAGCCTCACTTCGACGTATTCATATACGCCTTCGTGAGGCTCTACTGCGCATTGCGTCGTCATCATCCGCGATCTGCCCCACTTGCGGTTTTAGAGGGGCTATCGTTAAACCGGGAAAAACAGAAGCGGGGAATTTGCCGGAAGACCCATCCGGCAGTGAATGAGGGTCTTTTATATCGTCTTCCCCGAGTGCCCGTATCGGGGATCCAGCGTCTCTAGATTCTTGCTATGACTGAATTTAAACCTTTTAACCCCAAGCCGCTGGAATTCCCGTCAAGTAGCATCCGGGAACGACGGAGATTATGAACCTCCGCGGCCTTTGGCCGCAATTCGCCGCGATGCGAAGCGGGCAAATTCTCCAGCGACGGGTAAAGTTGCGAATTCTCCGTTGCGGGGAATAAAAAATGCGGAGAGCCTGACGGGCTCTCCGCATTTTTTATTTAATGTACAGCCGGTCTCCGGCTTACTCCTGCATCGCTGCCGCACGGTGCTGCTTCAGTGCCTTCCAGACGTAGAGGCCAAGTGCGAGGCCTATTACCCCGTAGACCATGAAAGTCCTGAAGTACTCGCCCAGCAGTGCCTGTCCGAAGAGAGACTGGCCGATCTCGGGGGACATTATGAACATTGAGTTGAAGAGGATCGTTCCGAAGATCGCGTTTTTGATGTTCGCCTTCGAGGTGGAAGCCCCGCCGACGAGCAGTGATGCGACTGAGAACATCCCGATCTGCGTATGGGCATTGTAGGTGTTGAGCGTGCCCATGTTCTGGAGGTAGATTATCTGCCCCCAGGCCGCGAGAACGGTAGATATCATCGTCGCGATGATCCTTGTCTGGTCCACGTTGATGCCCGAGATCTGAGAGACGTGCTGGCTGAAGCCGGCGGAGCGGAAGTCCTGTCCGAGCTTTGTTTTGGTGATGAGGACGGTGAAAATGCAGAGCGCCACGATCAGAAGCCCCGTCACCACCGGTACGCGGCGGACCATCGTCATCGGCGTCTCGGCGGCTATCGCGTGGATCGAAACAGCCGCGAGTACGATTCCGAGCACCATATTGCTTATGGCACTTCCTCTGTCATTTTTGTAGCTCTCTTTCCTCCTGTTGTTGAGCCACCAGCGCGCGACGGTGAAGATGATTATGCCGGCGGCCACTATCAGAAGCGCGTGAACGAAAGGTATCGTACATATGTCGTCGAGGGCGTACTTAAGGCCGCCGCTCTGAGCCGGCACGAGGTCGACCGTCATGCGTATCCCTATCCCGTCCGGCTTGATCATCGGGTGCGTCGCAGGGACTGCTATGATAACACCGACTACAAAGAGGAAGAGGAACTGGTAGACGCCGTTGGCGAAGTAGCCGACGATGAGGCTGGCTATCATCTCCTGCCCTCTGGTCTTGTTGTAGAGCAGACCCGTAAGGTAGCCGCAGAGCGCGGCCACGAAGAAGGCGATCACGAATGCGTAGAGCAGACCTGAGACTCCTCCGAGCTCAAAGTACCTCACAAGCGAAATGGCGATCTGTCCCGACATCGCTCCGATAACGATCCCGAAGTTCAGTCCAAGCCCGGCAAGCACCGGGATGACAAGCGAAAGGACAAGGAAGGTGTTGCGGAATATGCGGCTTGAGAGTTCCGAAAGGAAGTAAGGGAGCGAGACATTTTCCGAGACGAAGAATCCGAAAAGCGTGAAGCCGACGAATATCAGAGTAACGATGTTGTCCAGCAGCCACTGTCCGATGTTCCTGCCTTCAGTCCCGGTTTTAAGCATTTCTCCCATTATCTCGCACCTCCCTTCACCTGCGTCAGTGCGTAGAGGATGATGCCGTTCTGAATGATCATCCTCATTATCTCTGAAAGGTCTGTCCCCGCGAATATCTCATTCGCGACCGGGAGCGCCGTTGTCAGCAGTCCCTGGAAGAGGAATACGCCGATTATTGCGTGGGAGACTTTCGCGCGCGAGGCGGTGGCTCCGCCGATCAGCACCGCTGCGACGGCCGGAAAGGCCATCATGAGCGGAGCCGTGTAGAGCTGGGCATAACCAAAGCTCTGGGAGTAAACGATGATCCCGAGCCCTCCCAGGACTGTGGACAGCACGTTGGCATATATCCTGTTCTTATCGATATTCAGCCCCGTAGCCTGCGCGAACATCGGGTTTATCCCGCCGGCAGAGATGGCGATCCCCATCTTCGAGCGGAAAAAGAGCCAGACAAGTACACAAAAGAGGGCAAAGAAGAGGAGCAGTCCCGTCGGGATGATGATCCCGCCTACCTCAAAGGCCAGGATATTGTTGAGTATCTGTGCCGCTCCAACCGCGTCCAGCTGTATCGTCTCACGAAGCCCTTTACCTATGAACCATCCCATCTTTGGGTTCTTGAAGGGGATCATAAGCCATGCGAGGCACATAAGTGCGACGACAGAGAAGCCTGTGTAGGTCGCGATCGTCATCTCGGAACCTTTGACTGCGTTCATCAGCTTTCCGTAACCGTACCCGACGACTGCCGCAAGGGGCACAGTCAAGGCAAACGAGAGCAGGAACCAGGCATACCCGGATACGCCCGCTTCGATCGAGCATACCATCGCGAAGAGCCCGCAGACTATGCCGATGGGAAGGGCAAAGTTCGGTCCGGTCCCGGACTGTATGGCGGGGACCATCGCGAGCACCAGTATCCCGTTCATGCCTGCGCGCTTGATCGTGTCGGAAAGAAGCGCCGACATGGAGATGCCCACGATATATCCGCCCACGAGGGTCAAGACCCAGAAGGCGGCGATGATCAATGTCGGCATCCCGATGGTGCTGACGACGTCCTTAACTTTGTACATCAGTCCGACTGTATTCGTCTCAGGCATTTTCAGGACTCCTTTCAGCAGTATTTATCTTGCTGCCGGACATAAGAAGTCCAAATTCCGCATCAGTTGCGTCAGGCGGCAGCACCCCGACGACCCTTCCCTCGCATACGATGACTATCCTGTCGCAGATGCTGCGAAGCTCCGCCAACTCGGAGGAGGTCATAACGATCGTCATTCCGAGCTGCTCGTTGAGCTTGAGCAGCAGATCGAGAATGAGCTTCTTCGCACCGATGTCGATGCCGCGCGTAGGCTCTGAAACGAAGAGGAATGTCGGTTCCTGGGTCAGTGCGCGCGCTACGCACACCTTCTGCTGATTGCCTCCGCTGAGGCTGCCGGTTTGCTGCAGAGGCGACTCGCAGCGGATGTCAAGGTCTTCGATCATCTTCAGTGCATGCTTCCGCATTTCTCGGTCATTCTGGAACGCCATACAGGCTGCTTTGATCATGAATCGGTCATTTGTCTGCATTGCGGTGAAGGCTATGTTGAGTTCTACCGATTCGTTGAGCAGGAGGCCTACGCCTTTCCGGTCCTCGCTTACGAATGCGATGCCCGATTTTATTACGCTGTGAGGGTCGTTAAGCGTCAGTTCGTTTCCCCTGAAGATCACCTTGCCTCTGGCAGGGTAAGTGCCCATTATGCCGTTGGCGATCCCCAGCTTGCCCTGCCCGGCCAGACCGCCGATGCCTACGATCTCTCCCTTTCTGATATCAAGGCTGATCCCGCGAACGCTCTCTCCGGGCATGGCTACATGCAGATCCTCGATCCGCAGTTCGACCTCGTCGGAGAGTTCTCTGCACTCGGAGCAGTCGCGCGCGATCGAGACCTTTCTGCCTATCATCAGCGACGCTATCTCAGCCGCGTTTGTATCCCCAATATCTTTAGTTGCGACATGCTCGCCGTCCCGCAGTATGGTCACACGGTCGGCGACGCTGACTATCTCGTCCAGCCTGTGGCTGATGAACATGATACCTATCCCCATGCCGGCAAGCCTCTTGATCGCCGCAAGCAGATTCTGCGCCTCAGACTCTGTGAGGACTGCGGTAGGTTCGTCAAATACGAGGATCTTGATGCCCGTTTTGTCGATCTCTCTCGCGATCTCTATAAATTGCATGTGACCGACAGGCAGTCCAGCGATCATGGTATAGGCCTCGATGTTCATGTCGAGTGTATCAAGAGCCTTGCGCGCGTGTTCGTTCATCTTTGCCATATCTATGGTTTCCAGTCTTTTGCCAAGGACCCTCGAGACTGCGTTCGGCGTAGTAATTTCCCTGTTCAGTTTGATGTTCTCGGCTATCGTATACTGGGGGATAAGCATAAATTCCTGATGCACCATGCCGATACCAGCCTGCATCGCCTCATAGGGCGAGCGGATGTCGGTCTTTTGCCCGTCGATGAGGATCTCGCCCTCGTATCCCCCTGTAGTGTGGATGACGGGCATTCCGAAGAGGATGTTCATCAGGGTGGATTTCCCCGCTCCGTTCTCTCCTATAAGAGCGTGTATCTCACCCTTTTTGACTTCGATGTTTATGTTTGACAGGACAGTGTTCCCATAATAGCTTTTTGATACGTTACGGAAACTAAGAAGGTTTTCGCTCAACAGCATTGCCCCCTCTTTCAATTTTTCCCCGTGTCTCTGTTGCTGTCAGGGTATAAAATTTTCCGCTGCGCTGACAGCTTTTTTGAATGACAAAAAGAATCCGCAGGAATCAGATCCTGCGAATTCTTTTTGTGGATCAGATCAGAATTAAATCTGGAGTTCTGCTGCTCCCGGCTGACACTGTACTAGTATGTGAGGAAGTCCATCAGCACGAAGAGGAAGGTCGGATATTTCTTGCCCGCTTCGTCTACGTAGGGAGTGGTTGAGACCTTGACCTTCGCGTAGTTAGCCATGTCCTTCTCAAGCACGGGAACGTTCAGCTTGTCAAACGGGACTTGTCCGTCGATGACCTTCATCGCGTATTCCGTGCTGGCAACGGTCGCCATCATCGCGACGGGAACGGGCCAGGTCGAGAGTCTGCCGGAGCAGCCCTTTTCCTTCAGTATCCTCTTCGTCTCGGCTATGACGTACTCCAGGTTGCCCTGCTTCTCGGTGTTTGACTTGATCCCGAGAGCTGTCGGGAATCCATGGTAGGGCGACGGGCAGCAAGGCTGAGGATAGATCGCCTTTGCGTCGACTACTGCCTTGATGAGCGGGATCTGCATTGCGCAGTTCGTGGAGAAGAATGCTGTGTCCTTGCCGTACTTCGCTACCATCTTGGGAACGTCCTCAAGGATGAACTGCTGAGCGCCGGGAAGTCCGGAGTCTCCTGTTGGGTCGGGAGCGGTCGCGTCAACAAACTTGATCCCAAGTTCGGCGCACTTCTTCTTCATCAGCTCACGGCGCGAGGAGAGGAGCACCTGCGACATGTGCCTCGGGAAGGAATAGTGCACGAAGGTCTTGGCTCCGAGCTTCTTTGCCTGAAGGGGGATGGCGTCTCCCATCCTGAGTTCGTCAGGCTGGATGATGAGCTGGGCGCGGGCTGCGACATCCGGGGGGTTCTCCTGCGGCGTTGAATATACGATAAAAACGTCTTTTCTTGTCTCAAGGAGTTTGTCCACCGCGGCATTGGTTCCCGGTACCGCCTGGTTGATGATGAGCGCTTTGATCTGAGGATCGTAGGCAAGCTTCGCTACGATGCTTACCATCTGCTCCTGCTCGGCCATGAAGTTGTCCGGCCACGTAACGTGTACGATGCGGTCGCCGTACTTTTTGACCATTTCCTGCGCAGAACGGTATTCCTCTTCGTTCTGAGAAACAGTGTTCGTTACGATCGCCACCTTGCCCTTTTTCGCCGCTGCTTCAGCTGCGGGAGCAAACGATGCGAGGGTAAAGAATCCGACCGCGAGAACAACTGCCGTGGTAATGATAAAACGATTCTTCACTGTTTTAGCCTCCTTTGAGATTGAATAAGCAAAAATACTGAACTAATCTTAGGGCATTCGTATTTGGGTGTCAATTAATGTTTTGCGTCATTGCCTTATAGATACGGAATTATCAAAAGAATTATTGCCATTATTGATAAATTTGCCAATAGAACTATTATAATAGAGTGGTTTATTCAGGTTTCATTTTTAAAACGACTATTAAAATTCCGGAGGAGGAAAGAGTCATGATAAGAACCGAGCGGGCAGCAAAACTTGCGGAAGAACTTAAAAAGAGAGGCCTCGACGCACTCTACATAGGGCCATCCACGGACCTCGAATACATCGGCGAGCTCGACACCCATCCCGATGAACGCGTGCGCGGACTGGCGGTCGACAAAAATGGAAAGTGCTTCGCGATGACGCCGCTGCTTTACAAGGAAGAGATCGTCAGGGCCTTCGGTGACGTGCCTTTCTACGCTGAATGGAACGACCACGAGGGCTTCACTGGCGCATTTAAGCGCGGCTGCGAACACCTCGGCATCCTCGGCGGAAAGATCGCCTTCAACGACGGCGTCCGTGCTGTAGACATGCTCGCGATACGAGACACTATGGACATCCGGATGGTCAACGGCCAGGACATACTCGCCCCGCTGCGCTCCCAAAAGGACGACGAGGAGCTTGACCGTCTCCGCGAAGCGGCCCGCATGATCGATTTCACGGTCGAAAAACTTTTCACCTTCATAAAGCCCGGAATGAAAGAGCGCGACATTATAAAGAAGATCCCCGACTTCCTCGAAGAGGCCGGCTGCACGGAAATGTCCTTCTCCCCCATCGTGGCAAGCGGGCCCAACGCCTCCATGCCCCACTACGGCGGGGACCAGCGCGTGATACAGGAGCAGGACGTCATCATCCTCGACCTTGGCTGCCGCTATAAATCATACTGTTCCGACACCTCGCGCACCTTCTTCGTCGGCGAACCCACAGACGAACAGCGCGAGATCTACGAAATAGTCCGCCTGGCGCAAGCTGCCGGAGAAGCCGCTGTAAAGCCGGGAGCGACCGGCCAGGATGTCGACCGCGCCGCGCGCCGGATCATCGAAGAGACGGGCTACGGGAAGTACTTCTTCAACCGCGTCGGCCACGGTGTAGGCATAGCAGTTCACGAAAACCCGTACATCATCGAAGGCAACGACAAACCACTTAAGCCGGGCAACGTCTTCAGCATCGAACCCGGCATATACATTGCAGGCAAATTCGGCATGCGCATAGAAAACCTCGTAGCCGTAAAACCGGACGGGACCGCAGAAGCCCTGAACAAGACAACCAGGGAGATGAGGATCATCAGGTAGGTTTGAGAAGCAGTGAAACTGCGACGAAAACATGTCGCGTGAAGCAGTGGGTTAAAAATTTCGCTGAGCATAGCTGAGCTATTGCTCAGCGACCGCTCGCCACTGCTCAACCGCCCCTCTTGGATGCGAAGCGGGCAAATTCTCCGCGGCTTGAAAAGCTGCAAATTCCCCGGTGGGCTCTTCGCCCGTCTTTTCTTGTCTTTCGGCAATTATCGACTATAATAATATTAAATATTATATTAGCCGAAAGGAGGCCGTCTCATGTACATTCACAGGCATGCGGAAAAGACGGTCAGGAAGATCGCCAAATTGTTTGGCGCGGTGCTTGTTACCGGACCCCGTCAGGTCGGGAAGACGACCCTTCTTAGAAGGATCACTCAGGACATCGGATATGTGACGCTTGATGATCCGATAATGCTTCAGTCGGCACGCGAGGAAGCGGGGACATTTTTTAAGAACAGCCCTCCTCCCATATTCGTCGATGAGATCCAATATGCCCCCAACCTCTTTCCCTACATCAAGATGATGATCGACTCAGAGCATAAAAAGGGACAGTTTTACATGTCGGGCTCCCAGAGCTTCATAATGATGAAGGACGTTACAGAGTCGCTTGCCGGAAGGCTTGGCCTGATCGAACTCCCCGGCCTCTCACTTCGTGAGATCAGCGGAGCCTCATATGACGGACCCTTTATACCGACTGAGGAATACTTTGCAGCCAGGAAAAAGGATCTGAAAGAAACCTCCTACAAGGAGATATGGAATACCATCCACAGGGGCAGCATGCCTGAGCTGCACGCAGAAAAGGATATCGACTGGGGCCTATTCTACGGCTCTTATGTCAAAACCTATATTCAGCGTGACGTGCGCGATCTGACTCAGGTCGGCGATGAAGGCAAATTCCTGAAATTCATGACAGTCCTCGCGGCATGCACAGGCCGGCTGCTCAATCTTGCATCAGTTGCCCGCGATGTGAACATAAGCCCGCCCACCGCGGAGCGCTGGCTCTCCATACTGCAGACATCCCAGATCGTCTATCTTCTCCGGCCCTATCACAACAACCTCATAAAACGCGCCGTAAAGACCCCGAAGATCTATTTCATGGATACCGGACTTGCAGCCTACCTCACAAAATGGAACACGCCGGAAGTGATGCAGAACGGAGCAATGGCAGGGCCATTCTTTGAGACCTTTGTGATCGCCGAAATTATCAAAAGTTATCTGAACAGGGGAAAAGACGCCCCGATCTATTTTTACCGTGACAAGGACATGAACGAGATAGACCTTCTGATCCAACATGACCATACACTCTGTCCCATAGAGATCAAAAAGCACGCCGACCCCGACAAAAAGGACATATCGACTTTCCGCGTCCTCGACAGGATCCCCGGCGCAGACCGCGGACCCGGCGGCGTCGTTTGCATGTACGACAACCTTATAACCTTGAGGGGCGAAGATAAAGTTATTCCGATTAAGTATTTGTAGGGCCGGGGGATCTGAGGCCGGGGGAACGATAGGCAAGCGGTCGTTTCTTAAATACAGCTGAGCAATGGCTAAGCGGTTGCTGAGCAGTTGCTAAGCGGTCGTGAAACCTGATAACCCGGGACCTTTTCGTCTTCCCGATATGCCAATACAATTGTGAAACTGCGACAAATAGGGTCGGTGCTAGAATTTCGTACAGTTTGGTAAGATAGGTTATATGCTCGAGAGGAGCTGATATCATGCCAAACAAGAGACAGAAATACGATGAGGAATTCAAGAAAAACGCAGTCCGATTAAGTT
>Ga0228535_1001392_pt1 | contig 37685 bp, 33 predicted proteins | sample SJ1metagenome_FD_168457 | JGI IMG/M metagenome (GOLD analysis project Ga0228535, IMG submission 168457) | Enriched culture of PCE-dechlorinating microbial communities from Ithaca, New York, USA - SJ1 | ecosystem: Engineered > Modeled > Simulated communities (microbial... > Unclassified | place...
TTTCCGGCCTTCAGCGTGTCCCAGGCATATTGGACCATCTGGTCCTTGGTCGGGACTCCGCCCAGCTCTTTCATCAGGTCCATGATCCAGCGCAGGACTTCCTGGTTGGCCAGTCCATGAAGAGGGCCCGCCAATCCGTCCATGGCGGCGGACAGGGAATAATAAACGTCCGAGAGCGCGGAACCGACGAGGTGGCAGGTGTGCGCCGAGATATTCCCGCCCTCGTGGTCGCTGTGGATGACGAGGTAGAGCCGCATGAGATCTTTGAAAGCCGGATCATCCGTGACCCCGAGCATGTGGGCCAGATTGGCTCCCCAGTCGAGCGCCGGGTCGGCCGGGATGTGGGTGTCGCCCTTGTAGCTCTTGCGGTAGATGTACGCGGCGATGGCCGGAAGCTTGGCCAAGCAGTTCATCGCGTCTTCGTACGTGGGATCCCAGTAAACCATTTTATTCATGCCCGCGCGGTAGCGCTCGGTGAAAACGGATTCTTTCTGGAGTTGAAGGATGGCCAGGGCGAATTGAGTCATCGGGTGCGTGTCGGCCGGGATCGCCTTGAGGACATCGACGAGGTAGGAGGGAAGTTCGCTGCGCCTTCTCCATTCTTCCGTGATTTCCCGGCAGTCCTCGTAGGTCGGGAGGTCGCCGGTCAGGAGAAGGTAGAAGATGCCTTCGGGGAGAGGCTCCTCGGCGCCGGGCGCCTTGGGCAATTTCTGCCGGAGCTCGGGGATGGAGAATCCGCGGAACCGGATGCCTTCAAAGGGGTCGAGGGCGGACGTCTCCCAGACCATGCACTTGACGCCCCTCGCCCCGCCGTAGGCCTGGGCGATGGACACATCGGAGATTTTCATGTCTCCGTGTTCCTTGATGATCTTCTGGACTTTCTCCCTCATGGGCGCCATTTTGGCAGCGAACTTTTCTTTCAAAGAATCCATTCGATACCTCCTTCGGCTTTTTGGCGATGCATTTTTCCCGTCTGAAATCGCGCAAAATATAGCATGGCCGTTTTGAGGTGTCAATCGGAAAGCGGGATTTCGCGCGCCTCGAAAAAACCGGCCGATGAAGCCTGTCGGCGGGCCCTTCTTGGAAGACCTCGTCCCGGGACCCGTCGCTCCCGCCGTCGCCGCCGAAGCCGCCGGATCGGCCCGCATTCTTTTCTTGATTTTTTGAATGTCACTCGCTATCTTAATTAGAACGAGCGGAATCTTTTCCAAAGGAGTGAAAAATGGGAGCTCTCCTGGTTTTATTGATCATTATCGGTGTCGTCCTGGTCGCCGGCATCGGCATATACAACAGCCTCGTCACGTTGAGAAACCGCTGCGACAACGGTTGGTCGCAGATCGACGTCCAGCTTCGCCGGAGATACGACCTCATTCCCAATCTCGTGGAGACGGTCAAGGGATATGCCAAGCACGAGCGCGAGGTCTTCGAGAAGGTGACCCAGGCCAGGACCCAGGCCATGGGCGCCGCTTCGCCCAAGGAGGCCGGACAGGCCGAAAATATCCTTTCGGGAGCCTTGAAATCCTTGTTCGCCGTCGCCGAAAACTATCCGGATTTGAAGGCCAACCAGAATTTCCTGATGCTCCAGGAGGAGCTGGCGGGCACGGAGAGCAAGGTCGCCTACGCCCGGCAGTTCTATAACGACACGGTCATGAAATTCAACATGAAACAGCAGGTCTTCCCGTCGAACATCGTCGCCAACATGTTTCATTTCCAGCCCAAGGAATACTTCGAGATCGGCGAGGCCGAAGCCCGCGGACCGGTCAAGGTCAGCTTCTGAGGCGACCGGATCCGGAGGGCGTACGCTGAAACTCGTTCGCTGGGCCTTTGCCGTGGACGTCCTTTTTCTTCATCACGCGGTGTCCGGCCAAACGGGTTCATTCCGTTTCGAGGAACCCGAAACCGATGTCCACGGGAACGATGCCGGGCGTTGCGCAAACGAGATCGCCGGGGCCGCACGATAAGGCGTCGCAACCATGTATGAGCAGATATCCCGGAACAAGTGGAAATCGGCGTTCCTCGTCCTTTTCTTCGTCGCCCTGATATTCGTCCTGACCTGGTTGTTCGAACGGCTCACCGGCTGGGGAGAGGGCGGCATAATCCTTGCGGTTGCCGTTTCCCTGGCCATGGCCTTCGGCGGCTATTTCTGGAGCGATAAAATCGTCTTGACGATCAGCCGGGCCAGGCCCGTCACCCAGGACGAATTTCCTTATCTCTCCAACGTCGTCGAGGGATTGGCCATCGCCGCCGGGATACCGGCGCCGCGTTGCTATGTCATCGAGGACACGGCCCCGAACGCCTTCGCCACCGGCCGCAATCCCAAAAACGCCGTGATCTGCGTCACGACCGGGCTCCTGGAGAAGATGGACCGCCTGGAACTCGAAGGCGTCATCGCCCACGAGATGTCCCATATCAAGAATTATGACGTCCTCCTCCAGACGCTCGTCGTCGTCATGGTCGGCATCGTGGCGCTTCTCAGCGACTGGATGCTCCGCAGCTTCATGTGGGGAGGGGGGAGGCGCCGCGATCGGGACGGCAGGGAGGGCGGAGGGGCCGCCGCGGTTTTTGTCGTCGTCGGCCTCGTCCTGGCCGCGCTGTCACCGCTCATCGCCCAGCTCATCCAGCTCGCCGTTTCACGCCGGCGCGAATTCCTTGCCGACGCGTCAAGCGCCATGCTGACACGCTATCCGGCGGGGCTGGCCTCCGCCCTGAAGAAGATCGCCGGGGACAAGGAGCCGCTCGAGGCGGCCAACAAGGCGACGGCCCATCTCTATATCGTCAACCCGCTGAAGGACGTCAAGGGCTCCGTCAACAGGCTTTTCCGTACGCATCCTCCCATCGAGGAGCGCATCGCGGCGCTCGAAAAGATGTAATTGAAAATGGCACCGGATTCCGGCAAAAACAGTCATCTACACGCCTTGACCGGGGAGAAAAAGGCGCTGAGGATCGCCCTGGCTCTGACCGCGGCCGTGATGGCCGTCGAGGTGGCCGGCGGCCTCCTAAGCGGAAGCCTGGCGCTTCTGGCCGATGCCGGGCACATGCTCACGGACGCCGCGGCCCTCGGGCTGAGCCTTTTCGCGTTCTGGCTGTCCTCGCGCCCCAGGACGGCGGGCAGGACATTCGGCTGGCGCCGCTTCGAGATATTCGCCGCCTTCCTCAACGGTCTCGGGCTCTGGGTCATCGCCGCGGTGATCGGCTACGAAGCCGTGAAGCGGCTGAGTTCTCCGCGGGACGTCAAGAGCGGCCTGATGATGGTTGTCGCCGCCGTGGGCCTGGCCTCCAACATCATCGCCGGGGTTCTGCTCTACCGCGGCCGCGAAAGAAGTCTCAACGTCAAGGGGGCCTTCCTTCACGTCATGGCCGACGCGGTGGGAAGCCTCGGTGTTCTGGCCGCTTCCCTGCTCATCTGGATCACGGGATCCTTTGTCTGGGATCCCCTCGTGAGCGCCGGCGTATGCGTCCTGATCCTGTGGAGCTCGAGCCGGCTGATCCGGGAATCTTTCCATATCTTCATGGAAGGAGCCCCCGGGCATCTGGACGTCGAGGCGATCCGGGAGGTCTTATCCGGGATCCCGGGGATCGTCGATGTCCATGATCTGCACGTTTGGACGATCACGTCCGGCTTCGTCTCCCTGAGCGCCCATCTGAAAATCGCCGGGAGCCGGGATTTCCAGGAGGTCATCCGGGACGCGGGCCTCGCCGTTTCCTCGAAATTCGGCATCCTCCATACGACGTTCCAGCCCGAATCCGCCGATGAACCCGGCTGCGAAACCCACTCCTGTCCGTAAGCCGGTCCCGATAAGCTCTTCAGGGCCGGAGACATTAGCGGCGCATCTGGCCGAAATATGAAGCGCTATGCATCTGAGATCAACCCGGGAATCAGGGGCCTTGAAACGGGGCCGGGATTTTCCTATAATATGTGCCCGGCCGTCTGCTCCTTGAGTGACGGCATGTGAATTGACGCCATACAGACCGTTCGTTCGTCGATTGACAGTTGATTGTCGACGAGCGGGCTGTTAATATGTAGGCCCTCAGCGGGGTCGTAGTTCAGCTGGTTAGAACGCTGGCCTGTCACGCCAGAGGTCGCGAGTTCGAGTCTCGTCGGCCCCGCCACTCCTCTATCAAAGCTGCCTTACCTGCCGTTCCCCCTAATTGACTAGGGGGATAAGGGGGTTAATAAACACAGACAAAGTCTTAAAAAGGCAGCTTTGCCGTTGCTGCCTTACCTGCCGTTCCCCCTAATTGACTAGGGGGATAAGGGGGTTAATAAACACAGACAAAGTCTTAAAAAGGCAGCTTTGCCGTTGCTGCCTTACCCGCCGTTTCTCCTGATAATCAAGCGTTTTCCTATGTCCTTGGTTCAGGCACCGGTAGCCGGGATTCGGCGATGTTAGGCGCAATCTGTTACGCCGGTGTGATACGCAGGGAGAAGCTGGCCCTGCCGCCGGGATGCTGGAATAAGAGCTGATTTTCTTGCGTTTTGTAGGGGATGAATCGACTTCGCATTCACGACATGAGAGGTAACACGAACGGAGGATTCGCGGCTCGGGGCGGTGCTAGGCCCTTTTTATGGGAGGGTAAAAAACACCCAAAACAGCAAAAATGTCTTGAAATCTATGCAAGTTGCCCACGTAGAAGAAAACTTCTCTTTTAGTACTATCGACCATCATCATCCAACGTTCTTTAATTTTATTAAGCAGGACTCTTTCATCACGGTGGATTCCTCTCCATTTACGATAAGATTGGTGAATTTCCCAGTCCATTATGGAGAGTGTATGTCCTGCGCAATCGGGTTCCGAAACACGCTTGAACTCGCAGTAGAATTGGAAAGGAATTTCTTCTACCGGCTCCTTGGGTTTATCAAAGAGGCGGGGGCGTGAATAGGCTTTTTCTCTTTTGTCCGAATCCTTAATCTGCCGCTTCCTCGTCAGAAATGAGACGCCCTCAGGCTTAATGAGGCCCAGAGACGTTTTATGCAGTTTTTCCTCTTCGGTGACTTGATACATGGACTTGACTGAAAGCTTTTGGATAATCGATTTTCTTCTATCCCATCCATCTCTGCGCGTGCTGATTTGCTCAATTATCCTGATTGAGTCTGGCTGAATACGAAAACTCTCCGGCCGCAAATCGTCCGCGGCCTTCGCGCAGTTCGCTTCAATCACACTATATTTCTTGAATCTCTTGTCGTTATAAAGGCCGCGGAAAGGTATTGGATAAAGCCGGATCCAAGTTCCCGTGTCGATATCGACCCCAGCGCAACAGACGGTTTCTCCATAATCGTAGCTGGGATTTGGATATGCTTTTACGGTAACGAAAACTTTCTTGGGTCGAAAATCCAGCTTTTTCAAACGTGGACGATTCTTAGCCCGTTCCCGTCATGCCCTTTTATTTTCATCGCGATGGCCGAGCGGTGACAATACTCTGGAATGCGCTCGAAGCCCATTAGGCAGGTGACGCCATCATGTACATACTCGTAAGCCTCTGTAATAGCATCCGAATTATCCTCGAGATACTTCAAGTATGACGAAAAGAACTTGCCATAATCGTGGCCTTTCTTGAGTTGACGGCGTATCTGGGAGGGGCTTCCGAGTGACTTGATGTGCGCGTACTCAATTCTCTCGGACTCGGCCTTGCTTTTCAATCGTGACTTTGAGAATCCCTTCTTTCTTGATATTGGTATTTCCCTCACATTTATGAGCCGAGTGATGTTGAAGGTTTTAAGATAGGCTATGAATGTATCGATGTCTCTGCCTTCATAACCAACTGGAAACAATTCTTGCGCATCCATCCTAGATATGATGATGCAGGCCGTTCGGAGAGAAGCAAGGGAAAAATCCTTCCACAATAATGACGCTGGTTGGGCTATCTAGAGCGGTTTTATCCTCACCGTTTCGACGGGGCGAGAGGCATCTGTCTAGTGGATATGATTTTTCCCCGATTGTGAAAATCTTGACTTCGGTTGACGCGGCCGGCGTATATAAAATCGGCTGCTTCTTGATGAGAAATGAGGAATCTTGAGCATGATAGACACACCCCCTCATGGAAAAACCGGGTGAGCCGTTTCCAGGGCGAAGGGATGAAATTACAGGTGGAGCATTTCTATAAAACGGAATATATCAGGCTTTTTGAAGATCCCGTATCGCAAACCAGGTAAGCCGGCCTTGTCTAACGTTCCCCGCCTCCCGGGTCAGGCTGATATGACGATCGTTCAACGGGGCTAGCGCCGCCGGCCGGGCGCAGCGCATTGCGCCGTTCGGGCAGGAGCTTTTCCAGGGCCCCGCGCATCAGCTCCAGTTTTTCACCGAGAGAATAGGGGGTATACACATAATCCTGCTCGTACTGGAAGCCGAGCCGGGAATCCCGGCAGGCCGCAACGAGCGCCAGCTCCGTTCGGTCTATCTCGTCGCGCAGAATGGCTTCCATGCGGTCGAGGAGGCGCGCCGCCTTTTCCGCGTCCCGTTCCGCTTCAAGCTGCAGCCGCAGGTCCTCGAACTCCAGGATGGCGGCGTCGCTCTCCATCATTCGCCGCAGCTGCTCGGCGACGACCACTTCGCGAACGGCTTTTTCACGTTTGGATTCCGGGCTGTTCAGGGCCGCGGAGCGGTAAAGCTTCAGCCCTTTTTCCATCAGGTCCGCCGCCCGGCGAAGGCGTTTGAGAAAGAGCGGCAGCATTTTCGTTTCCGGGGCCGCTTCCACGCCGGTGGCGCTCCGGGCGTAGAGTTCCGCTTGGTTGACCGCGTTGGAGAAATCCGGGTAAAAGACCATGCGCGTGACGGTGAACGGCCAGTACGGGTTGATCTGCGCGCCCAGGTATCCCTTCCACTTCTCGAAGTCCGTCCAGGAATAGTTGAATGTCACGGTCCGGAGGGGCGGCTCCTGGAAGAAGATGGGGTTGCCGACGGCGTTATTGGTCCCGAAGTTCGGGCCGGTGTCGGGCACCAGTCGGATCGCTTGGCTGAAGCAGTCCCACGCCTGGAGAACGCGTTCCCGGTTGAGGGCGCCGAAATCCAAGGTGGCGGCGCCGCCGAGCAGTTCTTCGATGGGAGGGGCGTCGGTCCAGCAGGTCCAGGCGCGGAAGCGGGTCATGAAATTCGGCGTATAGCCGGAACTCCAGCTTTCCAGCGTGCCGTTGACACCGTGTTTCTCCAGCGCCTTGTAGCGTTCGTACCATTGATAAGGAAAAGGCAGGTAGGGGACGGTTCCGTACTGCCATGAGGCGAAGGTGTCCGCCTTGCTGTAGACTTTCATGCCGAGCCGCCGCGCCTCGCCGATCTGCGCTTCCGTCACCTCGGCGGGTCCTATCTGGTTCAGCGAGTAGTCGCGCAGGTGACCCCGCATGCCGTCGAATTCGAAACTCTTTCCGTTCTCCCAGGTCAGCAGGGGGATGGAATCGGCGGGCAACTGCTTGATGAAGTACCGCTTCATTTCCGCGTTTTGCGGCCGGAAATCGATATTGTATTCCCACGGGAGGACTTCGATGGCGGGGTTCACCGCATGGCATTCCTCCGCCACGACGGCCACGGCCCGGCACCAGTTGCGCGCCCAATCCTCCACCGTCTCCCTGTCCGCGCCGTGATAGCCGCCCCATTGCTTGTACCAGAAGCCCTCGGTCAGCAGGACGTAGCCTTGGATGTCGGGGAACTCCTTGAGAATGCCGCGCATCAGAAGGCGAAGCCCTTCCTCGCTTTCCGGCGTGCCCAGGTATTGATAAATGACCGGCGCGTAAACCTTGAGCCCGAACCTGGATGCCCGGTCGACGAGGCCGCGCATGCGGTCACGGTCCTGTCCGCGGGTGAGGTAGAGCATGCGCCCGTAGAAATCGGTTGACGTTTCCGCCGTGGAGCGATCGCCGTTGGGGTTGGCATAGCAGGAAACGAAAATGCCGTCAAAACCGTCATGGACCAGGTGGGCCAGGAGCGGATCCTGCCATTCCATCCATCCCATCCAGGAATGGACGATGCGCGCGTCGTACAGGCTGTGCCGAACCGTTTTCAGGTTCCCCGGCAGAAACGGGCCTCCCCGCAGGTTCATCCGGGCTTCCAGGTTATACAGGCCGAACATGACGCCCCGCTCGTCGTATCCGCACACGAGCAGCCGGTCCGGCTCCACGGTGATCTCGTAGTCTTTGGGGCCGTTCAGGGATCTCCCGAGGCCGGGCAGCTGCTCCCGCGTCCCGGCGATGATGCAGCGTCTGAGTCTCCGCCAGCCCTCCAGGGAATCCAAGGCGTTCAGTTCAACCCGGATCCCCATCGACACGTTCAAGTAGTCCTGGAAATCGAGGACCGCGTTGCCAAGGACGATCGAGCTCTTTTTATTCCAGGCAAGCGTCCATCCCTTTTCCGGAAGCGCCAGTTCTCCCGGCGAGCGTTCGGCCGCGGGGTCGCGCATCGGCGCGTGCACGGGGCCTTCCGATAGCCGGCGATGGTAGGCATAGGATTTTTCCGCGGGGAGGACGCGCTCCACTTCCCGGGCGAATTCCCGGCTCGTGATCCCGGGTGAATCCTGTGGCGCGGCGGGCAACGGCGGCGCCGCGATCATGAATAAAAAAAAGACGCTCGGCGTCGCCGCCGATTTGAGGATCTGCGATTTACGGGACCGGGTGATCATGGCGCCTCCATTTCCGCGGGATGCACGGCCCTTGTCCGATGTTCCCGGTTGCCGCGAAAACCTCGGAACCGGGACCGGCTTGTATCCTTGAATCCCTTGTTGCCCGTCCAATCAATATGAAGGAGCATATTCAAGACGGCCGGCACTGTCAAACGGACTCCAAGCACCGGTGATACCCGCCTGATGCGTGCCCAAGGCCGCGGAAGGTGATGAATCGGCCGTGCGACCGGCTTCCGCGCCGATGCTTCAAAAAGCGGCTTTATCTCTTCCTCTTGACGCCCTCCTTCCCGTTTGTTAAGGTTAAGCCGCTTAAGCTTGAGATTAATGGGTCGTCGACCATGGTTTCCAAACCATTCATGAATCACACCGCATGTCCACCGCAAATAACCGGCTGATATCCAGGTTGTCTTTGATCGGGGCGGCCGTTCCCGCGATCAGGCCGGGACCTATTCGCCGGGCGACCATGTCCGGGCCCGGCAGAACGGCTTTTCGAACCAGGTCAAAAGGGAGTCTGTCATAAATCCGGATAAGGAGGGATACATGGACGATTGCCGTCAGGTTGACCGTAGGACATTTTGTAAAACCGCCGGCTTGGGGACGCTCGGTCTCATGGCGCTCGGGGCCGACCAACGGGCGCGGGCCTCGTCCGAACTGCCGCCGGTCATCCACGGCGCCCTCGAGGATGGAGTGCTCAAGCGGACTCTCGGCCGGACCGGCCTGAAGGTTTCGGCTATCGGCCTCGGCACGATTCCCATATTCAGAGCCCCGGAAGCGCAGGCGGTGGATGTGATCAGGAAATCGATCGATCAAGGCATCAATTATATCGACACCGCCCGGGCTTACCGGAACGGCTACAGCGAGGAAAGGCTCGGCGTGGCGCTGAAGGGAATCCGGCAGAATGTGGTCCTTGCCACCAAGACCCGCAGCTTCGACTCGGGCGAAGGCGCTTTGAAGGATGTGGAGACCAGCCTGAAGGTCATGAACACCGATTATGTGGATATCTATTGCCTTCACGAGCTGTGCCAGGAAAAGGAATGGGAACAGTCGATTGCGCCCAAGGGCGCCTTGGAAGGGTTGAAGAAAGCGAAACAGGCTGGAAAGATCCGCTTCATCGGAATCAGCGGCCATCGTTCCGGCCAGCTGACCAAGATCGTGGAATCCGGCGAAATCGATGTCGTCATCATTCCTTATAATTATGTCTTCAATGACGCCGATGCCGACCTCTGGCCCGCCTGCGCTAAACTGAACGTCGGCATGGTCGCCATCAAACCATTCGCCGGCGGCTTTCTCAACCAGCACTCCCTCAGCCTGCGCTGGAACCTTGAGAAACCGCCGCACGTGACCGTCCCCGGCATGTGGCAGATCGACGAGGTCATGCAGAACGCCCGTCACCTGAGGGAATTTCTCCCGGTGAGCGGGACGGAACTGGCCTATCTTCACGAGGAGCGCCAATATTGGTACTATCAGCTGTGCCGCTTCTGTTACCAATGCCAGCCCTGTCCCCAGGAGATCGACTATCGCACCATCGTCATGATGCCGCTGATGCTGCGCCGTCAAGGCTTCGAAATCGTGCTCGTGGAGAACGGCAACAAGCTCAAATACCTGAACGCGATGGATAAAATCGACAAGTGCAACAAATGCCACACGTGTATCAATACCTGCCCCTATCACCTGCCGATCACCGATCTCATCCGGGAAGTCAAGCGCACCTACTACGGCCCGGTCAAGTACTACAAGGTTTGAGTCGCCCGGTTTTGACACGGCGGGGCTATTCGCTCACGAAGAGGGCCGTTTTGCGTTCCCGGCCGGCGTCCTCGTCAAACCCGAGAGCCGGTTGAACCGGGGCCGGCCGCGCGGTCCATCGGGAAAAGCTCGGGTTCTACGGAGAGCTCTTTCGGGCCGCCGGATAAGGCCGATGGAGGGAACCATGAGAGATAAATCCATCCGCGATCACCTGCGAGAGGTAGGGCTTTCGAGGCGGGATTTCATGAAATTTTGCGGGGCCCTTTCCGGGATGATGGGCCTGGAATTCTTGCCGCCGGTCCGAGCGCTTGCCGGTCCGGCCGCTTCCCTCCGCCCGGCCGAGCTCGTGGCCGAGGCCTTGGCGTCGAAGCCCCTCCTTCCGATTATCTGGCTGCATCTCCAGGGCTGCGGAGGCTGCACGGAAGCCCTGTCGCGTTCGAAGTCTCCCGGCCTGGCCGACCTGGTGCTCGACAAGATCGCCTTGAATTATCACGAAACCCTGATGGCCGCGGCGGGATCGCGCGCCGCGGAGGCTATGCGGGCCGTGATGGAAAACGAAAAGGGGAAATATGTGCTCATCGTCGAGGGCAGCCCCTCGAGCGGAGCCGGCGGCGCCTTTTGCGCGATCGGCGGCCGGAGCGGCGCGGACATCCTGCGCGAGGCGGCCTCCGGCGCCGCGGCGATTATCGCCGCCGGCAGCTGCGCCGCGTTCGGAGGCCTTCCCAAGGCCGACCCCAACCCGACCGCGGCGCTCGGGGTCGGCGGGATCCTCCTCGACGGGCCGGTCGTCAACATCAGCGGCTGTCCGGCCATACCCGAGGTCACGGCGGGGACGATCGTCCATTACCTGGTCACGGGGGAACTGCCGAAGACCGACGGCTTGAAACGTCCCCTGGCCTTTTATGGGCATGCCGTCCACGATCACTGCCCCAGGCGGCCGTTCTATGACGCCGGGAAATTCGCCATGGCGTTTGATGATGCCGGCGCGCGGGCCGGCCACTGCCTTTATAAACTGGGGTGCAAGGGTCCGACGACCTACAACGCCTGTTCTCTCGTTAAATGGGGGGAGGGCTTGTCGTCTCCGGTTCAATCCGGTCATCCCTGTCTCGGATGCTCGGAGCCCGGCTTCTGGGACTGGGAAGGGTTTTACAGGTGCCAATCGGCTCCGTTGGAGGGCCCGGCGGCGGCGGTCTCGGGCGGCGCTCCCGGCGCCGGATTTGTCCCGGAGGCCGGCCCGGCCTCGGAATTCTTAGGAGGCCGGGGATGAGCCGGAGCATCGTCATCGACCCCGTAACCCGGATCGAAGGACATCTCCGGATCGAGGCCAGCCTGGACGCGAAAAACTCCGTCACGGAAGCCTATTCGTCGGGCACGATGGTTCGAGGCATTGAAACGATCCTCAAGGGGCGCGACCCGCGGGAGGCCTGGGCTTTCGCCCAGCGGGTTTGCGGCGTCTGCACGAGCGTCCACGCCTTGGCCTCGGTCCGGTCGGTCGAGGACGCCCTCGGGATCAAGATCCCCAGGGCGGCCCGCCTTATCCGGAACATGATGACCGCCCAACAGTTCGTCCATGACCATGTCATGCATTTTTATATCCTGCATGCCCTGGATTTCGTCGATGTCGCCGGAGCCTTGAAGGCCGATCCCGGGAAGACGTCTGAAATCCAGCAGTCGATTTCCTCCTGGCCGAACTCTTCCCCGGGATACTTCGCCGCCGTCCAGAAGAAAATCCGGACCATCTTTTCCGGCGGAAGCCGCTCTCTTTTCAGCCGGGGATACTGGGGACATCCCGCTTACAGGCTGCCGCCGGAGCTCGACCTCCTGGTCTTAGCCCACTACCTGGAATGCCTCGACTGGCAATCCCGGGTCACCAAGATCCATACGATTTTCGGCGGCAAGAACCCCCATCCCAACTATGTCGTCGGCGGAGTCCCGCTTCCGATCGTCATGGACGGCGGCCGGGCGCTGAACGCGGAGAAACTCTCCGTGATCGCCGATTCCATCAAGAAGCTCAACGACTTCGTTGACATGGTTTACATTCCGGACCTGCTGGCCATCATTCCTCACTATCCGGAATACGCGGGACTCGGCGAGGGGTTGGGGAATTTCCTGACGTGGGGTGAATTCCCCATGGGTGATATCGCCGATTCCGAGAGTTTCGTCGTGCCCCGGGCGGTCATCCTCAACCGCGACCTGAAGAACCCGGTCGTCCCCAACCCCGGGGATTTCGAAAAGATGAAGGAATATGTCTCCCATTCCTGGTACGCGTACAAGGAGGGGGACGGCGCCGGCCTCTATCCCGGACAAGGGGAGACCACTTTTAATTACACGGGCCCCGAACCGCCTTACGAGCGCCTGAACGTCAAGGGCAAGTATTCCTGGATCAAAGCGCCGCGCTGGAATGATAAGCCCATGGAGGTCGGGCCGCTCGCCCGCGTGCTGGTCATGTACGCGTCGGGGCACAAGGCGACGGCCGAGCTCGTCAACACCGTCCTGGAAACTCTCGAAGCGCCGGCTTCGGCTTTGTTCTCGACGCTCGGCCGGACGGCGGCCAGGGGAATCGAAACCAAGGTCTTCGGCGACCTGCTGCCCGGATTATACGACGGGCTTGTCGCGGAGATAAAGGCCGGGAACACGGCAACCTTCGACGGCCGGAAGTGGGAGCCCCGCACCTGGCCCAAACACGCGGAGGGGTTCGGTTTCTGCGAGGCACCCCGGGGCGCCCTGGGCCACTGGATAGTCATCGAGAGCGGCAAAATCAAGAATTATCAGATGGTCGTCCCGACGACCTGGAACGCGTCGCCGCGCGACCATGGGAACCAGCCTGGGGCCTATGAGGCGGCCTTGGTCGGGACGAGGCTGGCCGTCCCCGACCAGCCTCTGGAGATCCTGCGGACCATCCATTCTTTCGATCCGTGCATGGCCTGCGCCGTGCACATGGTCGACGCCGCCGGCCGCCAAGTGGCCGGGGCCGGCACCGGATTCAACCCCATTGCCCGGTCCTGACTCGAGGCGATTGCATTGGAAAACGAAGAACCGTTTCGCGGGCGGAGGGACATGACGGAAAAGAAGCGGAGGGCCGTCCTGGGATTGGGGAACGTGCTCCGCCGTGATGAAGGGCTGGGGATCTTCTGCCTCGAGCCTCTCCGCGATCGCCTGCGCGGCGGGAGCGATATCGAGATCATGGACGGCGGAGTGCTCGGGATGAGCCTTCTTCCCCTCGTCGAATCCTGCAGCCATCTGCTGGTTCTGGATGCCCTCGATGCCGGAAGCGCTCCGTGCGTCGTCATGGAGATGGCGCGGGAAGAAATCCCTCTTTTCGCGCGGTTGAAGCTCTCCTGGCACCAGCTGAGCTTCCAGGAGGTCCTCGAGTTCGCCGAAGTCCGGGGCAAGCTTCCGGGCCACCTGCGTTTGGTTGGAGCGCAGCCCGCCGATATCTCCGCCGGCGTCGGCCTCAGCAGGGAGATCGAGGCGGTCCTGCCGGAGATCGTGGACCGGGCCCTTGGAATCCTCAAGGAATGGGGGCTGACCTAGCGGGAATCCGGTCGGGCGGCCGCCGCCGGCCGGCCGACGGCACCGTGACGGGCGCGGGATATAACACGGTCATCCCCGCCGTCGGCGTCCCTCCGGCCCGGGGGCTTTACCGCACCATGACCTGGCCGCTGTCGGGGACCAGCGTTTGCCCGGTGATCGTCCGGGCTTTTTCCGAACAAAGGAAAATCACCGCGTCGGCGACGTCCTGTCCCCTGATCTCGCGCTTGAGGGCGGTCTTGTTGACATAGAAGGGGATGACCTCGGGGGGCTTGATCCCGTATTTTTTGGCGCACGTCCGGATATATTCCGGGTTCCAGATTTTCGAGCCTTCAAAGACGTTCCCCGGCGCGACCGAGTTGACCCTGATGCCGTAGGGGCCGAGTTCCATCGCCCATCCGCGCGCGATATGAAGCTCGCCCGCCTTTGTCGCGTTATAAGGCGTGTTGTTCTTGCTCGCTTCCAGTCCGGATTTGGAGCTGATGTTGATGATGCTTCCGCCCATCGCCTGCTTGATCATGATCCTGGCCGCCGCCTGCGCCATCAGCATGTAGCCTGTCAAGTTGATCTCAAGGGCCCGCCGCCATTTATCGACCGGCAATTCGACCAGGGGATAGGCGGGCGCGATGCCGGCGGCATTGACCAGGATATCCAGCCCTCCCCAGCGTTCGAGCAGCGATTCAAAACAGCGGCCGACGTTTTTCTCGTCCGTCACGTCGCACGGGATCGACATGGCCGCGGCCTTGGGGAACTCCTTTTTGATCAGATCCAGGGTTTCCTTGGCCGCCGGGACGTCGACGTCGACGACGGCGATCATCGCGCCGGCCCGCGCGAGGCCGACGGCGACGCTCCGGCCGAGACCGCTGCCCCCGCCGGTGACGACCGCGATGCGGTTCTTCAATTCGCCGCCCGGCCGGTCTCCCGCGATCTGCCTGCGGAACGCCTCCGCTTCCCAGTTGTTGATGAAGTCCTCCTGACGCCGGGTGAGGGTTTTCAACCCGCCGAGGGTTTCGGCATTGGCGCGGATGAAAAGCGACGAGGAGACGATATCCCTGATGACCGCCGCGGTCGCTTCGTCCGCGCTGACGAACAGCCCCGCGTCCTTTATGAGGAACGCCGCGGGGGACTTGCGGCCCGCGGCGGCCTGCGCCTCGAGTTGCGCCGCGATCTGCCCGGCGTCGCAGCTTTCAAGCCACAGCGGCTGTCCGTTGGCGTAGACCAGTTCGTCGGGCGACAGCGCCCCGGCCGCCAGCAGGCGGCCGGCGTCCTTTCGAGCCATGAAGCCGTCGATCGCGTCTGTCATAAAGTAGGTCACGGGCAGATATCGCCGCGTGGCGTCGTGGACGGCTTTGCGCACGGCCAGCTTCGCCTCCGTGACCGTTTCCCGTGGCGCGCGCGTTTTTTTCGCGGCGCGGAGCGGCTTTACATTCCGCGACAGCCTGCCGATGACGTCGCGGACCGATTGAAGGGCGGCCCCCGGGCTGGGCGACGCCACGAACAGGCCGTGTTTTTCGTGGAATATGATCCGCGGCTTTCGCCCGTGACGCGTCTCGTATTCCCTGACCAATTTGTGCATGACCCTGCCGAGCGTAAAACCGGGATCCGCGTAGGGAACCCACAGCGGCGGATATTCGTCGCCGGCGAACATCCCGGCGATCAGGGCCTCGCCCTTTTCGGCGTTCACGTAGGAGCCGACGACCACGGGATGCAGATGGATCACGCACTCGTCCAGGAGCGCGTGCAGATGGGCTTCGACCGAGGGCCGCGCCTCCGGCGCGACGTCGTCCTCGCAGCCGAGCTGGAGCCGGCGGACGACCTCGGCCTCCCGCGCGGCGACGTCGAGCCGGGCCAGCGCCGGGTCCTCGAGGATCCCCATCACGGCGTCGATTCTCATCCGCCGCCAGCCTTCCCGCGCGTTCATGCTTTTGAGCGCCGTTCCGCTGGCCTTGATGTACATGTGCCGGCCGTCGGCCGTTTTGACGGACGTGTTCCCGCCGCCGCCCTGGACAAGCAGGGGGTCTTCGCCCACCGCGCGGGAAATCCGGATCAGCGCGGCGAGCGCCCCGTCCTTCTTCGGATCGGGTTTCTTTGCCGTTTTGGTCATGTCTCAAGCCTTTCGGGAAAAAATCTCCAGAAGCCTTTCTTCAGCCTTCCGCGTCCAGTTCCCATTTTCAAGGCACTCGGCCACGGCAGGGAATTTTTGAGGCAACTGCTCCAGGCGGATCAGGTCCAGGCCCCGGCACCGGGGATAAACGATGACCTTGCCGGGTATCAGGGCTTTTTCGACGGCGCGTATCCCCTCGACGGCGCCGTCCAACCCCGAAACCGCGGCCACGGACACGTTCGTGTCCAGGCTGCCGTTTTCCACCTTGGCCAGCACCCGCTTCATATCCTCCAGGACCGAGCCGCTCGTGCCGACGAAATACAGTTTTTTTTCGATATAGGCGTCAAGGTCGATTTCGGCCGTCACGTGCGCGGGTATTCCCGCGAAGATATTGAGGATCGCGCCCCCGGCCGCATCCCTGACGGATTGGGCCACAAGCGCGGGCGCCGGCGCCATGAGCGCCACATAATCAAACTCCTCGGAAAGCCCGTCCCTGGCCGGATTGTAGGGCCGATACTTGACCTTGTGCTTGTCCGCCAGCGGAGCGGCCATCCTGGTCAGCGCGGCGAGCCTCGCGTCGTCGAGGTCGCCGGCGAACACCGAAATATTTTCAACGCCCTGGCAGATGTTGCGGATGACGTGCATGACGCCCATCGGCCCGCCCGCGCCGATGACGTTGATTTTATCGCCGCGCCGGATTTCTCCCGACGCGGGGATCGTCGCCATCGATTCGGCGGGATCATGGCCCGTCGTTCCGATGAGGCGGATGCCGCCGTAGTGCACCCGGCCGATGGCCGTCACCACCGGCCTGCCGAACCGCCGGCCGCAGGTGACGATGTTCATGAGTCCGCGCGGAGCCACTTTCCAGAAGAGCGATTCGGCGGAAGCGGCGTTCGCCCCGAAATAAATCACGTCGTCGTAGCCGGCATCCGGGAGTCCGGCTATCGCCGGGGCCGACGTGACCCTGCCCTCGAAATCCGGCGGCGGGGGCGTTCCGATCCAGGTGACCGGATTCCGGCCGGCGTATTGTCTCAACAGGTTCGCCGGGATGTCGGCGGGCGGCGCCGTCTCGACGACGATCAGCAGCCGGCCGCCGTTCAAGAGGGTGGAACGGTCCCCGGCCGCGTAGGAATCCTCCACGCACGCCCAGGGCTCGACCAGCGCGATCGCCGATGCCGCGAGTTTCTCCGACGCCGGCAGGAGCATCGAATCTCCCTCCGGCGAGGTGATGACGCGTTCGTCCATCAGCACGTATTCCTGCAGGGCGCCCTCGAAGTTATAGCCGAAGGCCGAGTTGGAGCCCGCCGTCGGCAGCCAGCGGTAATCGGTTTGGACCAAATATCGCTGCCCCGGTTCGAAGCGCGTGACACCCCCGCCGACGGCGCACACCCGCACCGACGCCTCGTGGCCCGGCACCGTGGGCATCTCCTCCGGCACGTAGCTCGGGATTCCCCCGAGGGTTTCCCGGTCAATCCCCGAGCGGACGGATGATTTCCTCGCGTGCGACGAAAACTGCTTCAAAAGCTTCAAATCCGAAAAGCACAGTCCGACCGCCTCGACCCTGCACAGAATCTGGCGCGGTCCCGGCGGCACGACCTTCTTTGAGATGTTCAGCCGGAGTTCATCCGGGCCGGTCAATTGCACGGCTCTCTGCGTTTTAGGAATCTCGCACATCATTGAATATCCTGATCATGTATTTCGAATCCCCGACAGCAATTCTCGCGGCGTGATATCCCGCTTCAAAACCTCCAAGGACGGCTCCCGGGACGGCCGCAGGGTTCCTCCGAGTTCCTCGAAAAACGCGTTTTTGGCCCCGACGTCCGGAAAATGCTTTTCGGCCCAATCGCTCAGGTATCCCATGCCCAGCATCCGCTCGAGCACCGAATGCGCGTAGGCGATATGCGCGCCCTTGAGGAATGCGGGCGCCAGGGGCTTGAGCTCGGCGCTATCGAAAGCGTCGACGAACTTGTTGCCCGGGCTGTTCATTTCCGTGCCCACGATGATCGGCAGGCCGCGGCTCCGGGCGAGAGCGACGACGGCCTGGAGATTGGCCAGCCTCTCGTCCTTCAGGCCCGGCGTGTAATTGCGGTCCGGGATGATATTCAGGGCGGCGGCGCCGCTCCGCGCGGCGACGTCGATCAGGGCTTCCATGGATTTCTCGCCCTCGCTGGTTCCGTCCAGCCAGGTTATCGCGGGAATGCCGCCCGCCTTGAGGATAAACGTGTTCATATCGGCCATGGCGGGGAACGAACCGCCGTCCGGCTGAACATAGCCGACTCCGCCCCTCTTCATCGTTTTGGCGCGGATGGCGTTGAGCGTCTTCGCTCCCGCCGGCAGATCCAGCGCCGACGCGCCGGAGCCCAGCTTTTCAGTCCAAAACCGTTCAAGTTCGCCGGGGCCCTTGAGCACCCGCTCGGCCTTGCGCGCGTAGGCCACGCAAATATGCCGCTCCGTGACATTGCCCGCCGGGGAAAGCGGTTTCACATCCTTTTCATAATCGACTTCGGCGGGCGTCAAATACCGGTTGACGCGGGCGATCAAATCCCGGTTGCGCTGCTGGGCGGTGTCGAAGAGACTCGCTTGGAATCCTTTGAGCGGCGGAGGGAGCATGCCCCGTGGGAAGCCCAAACCCATGTGATAGGCGATGCCCGGCTCGCCCGGCGAATTGATGACGCGGTCGGCGAATTCAGGGACAAACACCCGGCTTTCCATCCCGGCGCAGGCCTTGAGTTCCAGGAGCTTCGCCGCCGAGAGAAATTCATCAACGCCGTCCAGAACGTCAAAATCCACGATCCCAGCCGCCGCCAGCCCGCTTTTTTTGGCAAGCCAGGCGAATCGAGTCGGCGAATACCCGTAGGTATTGTAGGAAAAGAACGTATGACAGTGGAGGTTCACAAAATCCGTGGTCGGCGCAAGCTCGATCTCGCCCTTTAGCGCCCTGTCCCAGAGATTCTCCAGCGCCCGCCGCCTCTCGGCGGAATCGAAGCTGTCAAGCTTCCGTTCAATATCTTCCACGGTCTCCATGACTCAGGGTTCTTTCATGTGGCTCATGCGACGGCGCAGACGGCAGCCGGCGGCGTCAAAAGCCGCCAAGCTCAATGCGATTGTATTCTTTTCGCCGTGCTTCGACAAGCCTCTTGACCGACGCGGGCGCCTTCCGGATTTCGCCCGGAAAAAAACTAATGTGGGACACAATACTCATTTACCCTATTTAATCATCCATCGCCCGATAATCGGAGCCTAGCGAAATGATACATGCCGGAAATAAGGTAAATGGGTATTGTGTCCCCCGATTTCTTGAAGAGTTCGGGTTGACAGCGGCGGGGAGCGTTTCTTATAATATTCACTGAAAGGAGATGGGGGCGAACTGGTTTCGACGGAGATAATGAGACAGAGGTTGCATGTCGAGGCTCCACCCACCTCGTTAATCAGGTGGAAAACAAGTAACTGCAGAACCTCTAGCAGTCGCCGCCTAATAGAATAGGCAGCCGTTTCCCGGGTTCACTCCTGCGGTTCCCGGGAAGCGTCGACCAGCAGGATAGCGAACGGGCTCAGCCCCGGAGCCCCGGAGCGAAATTTCCGCGGGGCTGGTTCCGCGGCGCTCTTCCTCTTCGGGCGCCACGGGATGAGATGACGGAAGAGGATAAGCATGTAGAGACGCTCTGTTGAATGTCTTCGGACGCGGGTTCGATTCCCGCCGCCTCCACCAAGCCGACCCGTGGAGAAGTTGACCTGAACAAGCGGATTTTGACAAGCCTGGCCGTTGTATGGCTCGCCGGCTCCCTTTCCCCCCTTTTTTCCCAGTCCCCCCGCCTGCGGCTTTCGGCTAAAGACCATCCGGGCTTCTGCCGGGTGACGATCGCCGCGTCGCTTCCTTTGAAGTACAGCCTCGAGCGCGCGGGTTCAAATCTCCTGGTCAATATCGAAAGCTCCGCGGCGTTCCGCATTCAGAGGGAAACCCTGCAGAGCGAATTCGTCAGGTCCATCGGATGGTCGAAAGGCGGCGGTTCCTACACCCTGCTCATCGAATTGAAATTCGCAGCGTTCAGCTTCGAACATTCCGTCCGTGAGAATCCCTATCAACTGATCATCGATCTGAGGCGGAACGAGGCCCCGGAAAGCAAACCGGCTCCCCCGGCGCCGGCCGCGGAGAAGAGGGAAGCCCCGCCGCCGGCATCCGGCGCGGCGCTTCAGCCTTCCCCCGTGATTAAAGGAAAAACGGGCGAACAGGGCGGAGGCGTTCCGCCGCCGGTCAACCAGGGCTCTCTCAACACCGATGCCGGCGGGCCGGCCTCGGCGGCGCGGAATAGGGCCACGGATTCCCGGGCCGGCTCCGAACGGGGGCAATCGGCCGGACGTCTCAAGACCATTGTCATCGATCCCGGCCACGGCGGGCTCGAGGTCGGCGCCAAGGGCAAATTCGGAACGCTGGAGAAGGATATCACCCTGGCTATCGGGTTGAAGCTCAAGGCTGTCGTCGAAAGAAATTTGGCTTTCCGGGTGGTCATGACCAGGGATAAGGACGGCGATATCACCCTCGAAAACCGCGCGGCCTTGGCCAATAACCATAAAGCCGATATCTTCATCAGCGTCCACACCAACGGGTCATCGCGCAAAAAAGCCCAGGGTTCGGAGACTTTTTTCCTCAGTTTGAACGCCACGGATGAAGAATCCCGGCGGCTGGCCTATATGGAAAATACCTCGGACGCCCTCGAAGGACAGATTGACAAAGAAAATAAGGACGACATCCGGATGATCCTCTGGGATCTGGCCCAAACGGCCTATCTCAAGCAGAGCAGCAAGCTTGCGGAAATCATCCAGTCCGAACTCAACGAACTGCTGGGGACGCGCAACCGGGGCATCAAGCAAGCTCCCTTCAAGGTCCTGACGGGCGTGGCCTGTCCGGCCGTCCTGGTGGAAGTGGCCTTCATTTCCAATCCCGATGAGGAGAAAAGCCTGCTCTCCGAAGATTTCCAGGAACGGGTCGCCCAGGCGATCTACCGAGGCCTCCGGCAGTATCTCCAGCTTTATTCTTGACGCGTGAGTCTCATGGCAAAAAGAAAAAATAGAAAGAAATGGAACAGGAAAAAAACCGGCGTCCTCGCCGGCCTGGGTGTGTTGCTTATCGTCCTCGTGTTCATTTTTTTCCGCGGGAACCGGGAGAAGATCAGGCAAATCGTCGAGGCTTCTTTTCCAAAGGATGCTTCGGCGACGCAGGAAACGCTGGGATCGCGCACGGTCACCCTGTTCTTTCTGTCGGATGAAGACGGCATGCTCCATCCGGAGGAGCGGGAAATCGAAGTCGCCGCTTCGCCGGTCCTGGAGGCTCAACAGGTCATACGCGAGCTCATCAAGGGCCCGGCCGGCGGCCTGATCGCCACCATCCCCCGGGATACCCGGTTGAGGCAGGTCTTCATCACCAAGCAGGGCGTGGCCTACGTGGATTTCAGCAAGGACATCGTTGAGAAATATTCATACGGGTCATCCGGCGAAATGGCCACCGTCTACTCCATCGTCAATTCCCTGGCCTCGAATTTCAAATCGATCAAGAAAGTCGCCATCCTCATCGAAGGCAGCGAAAAGGAAACGCTCGGCGGCCATATTGACCTGAGCCAGCCCTTTTCTCCCCTCAATTCCCTGACCGCGAAATAATCCTTCCGAATATGAAGAAACTGCCGAAAGTCACCATCGTCGGTTTTCCCAATGTCGGCAAATCCACCCTCTTTAACCGGCTCCTCAGGCGAAAAAGGGCGCTGGTGCATTCCCTGCCGGGGATGACCCGGGATTCCGTCACGGCTCCCTGCCGGCTGGACGACAGGGACTTCATGCTGACGGACACGGGAGGTTTTTTCGGCTTGCCGGACGAGCCGCTGTCTTCCCAGGTGAGAGAAAAAGCCTGGAGGGCCGTCACGGCTTCCGACCTGGTCATTTATCTTCTGGACGGGAAAAGGGATCTGGCCCCCGCCGAGGAGGAATTTTATGCGTCCCTGAGAAAGCTGGGCAAGCCGCTGCTTGTCGTCGTCAACAAGATGGATTCCCCCGCGCAGGAGGACCGGTTGGGGGAATTCTACAGGCTCGGCGAGGAGAAAATCCTCTCCATTTCGGCGGAACATAACATCGGCCTGGGCAACCTCACCGAGGCGATCCTGTCCGGCTTGCCGCCGTCCGGAACAGCAACGGGGGCCGTCCCCGGCCTTCGGATCGCCATAGTCGGCCGGATCAACGTCGGCAAGTCGTCGCTCATCAACCGGCTGTGCGGCGAGGATAAATTGCTGGTCAGCGAGATACCCGGCACGACCCGCGACAGCACCGATACGCTCGTCGTCCGTGAAAAGAAGTCCTTCGTCCTGGTCGACACGGCCGGAATCCGGAAGATGGGCGGGACCAGGGACGAGCGGGAAAAAGCCGGCATCATCCGGGCGAAAAGGGATATCCGCGAAGCGGACGTCATCTGCCTGGTTCTCGACGTCCAGGAGTTCCCGACCCGTCAGGATGCGCATATTGCCCACCTGGCCTGCGCCTCGGGCAAGCCGTTGATCATCGCCCTTAACAAGTGGGATCTGGTGGATGCATCCAGGGTGAAGCCGGGGGAGGTCCGGAGGAAGGTCTATGAAAGGCTTGAGTTCGTGGACTATGCCCCGCTGCTCTTCATCTCCGCGGCGACAGGGCAGAGGGTCGTGAAGATCTTGAGCCTGGCCGAGGACGTTCACCAAATGGCGTCGAAAAAGATCGAGACCTCCCGGTTGAACCAATTCCTGGCCAGGGTCAACCGTGAATACCCCCCGAGGTCGAAAAGCCGGGGCCGGATCAAGATCAAGTACATGACCCAGCAGGGCATTCGTCCGCCGGCGTTTGTCCTTTTCGCCCACGGCCGGGCCGCGCTCGCTCCTGCCTACGAGAAGTTCTTGACCGGCCTGCTGAGGAAAGAGTTTGATATCTGGGGGACGCCCATCCGGCTGTTCCTCAGGAAGGGCTAGGAACGCCGCCTGCTTTTTTCTTGACTTTGTCGGCTCCTTCCGTTATAAATCTATTCTCACTATCATTTTCTCGCACGATAGGAATTGATGATTTAGGAGGTCAGGATGTATAGGAAAAGAACAAACGGCATCCTAGTCGCCATACTTGCGTTCGCCATCGTCTTTACCTTTACCAGTTGCGAAAAATTAAGAGTCAGCAAGCTGAAAGCCAATTACCATTTCTCGAAAGCCAACAATCTCTTCAGGGAGGGCATGTACCGGAAGGCGATCACGGAATATGAAAATGCCCTGAAATCGGATCCCAACCTGATTCAAGCCTATAGGTTCCTGGGAGAGAGCTATAAGAGCCTTTTCAAACCGGGCGTGGAAACCGCCATCAACAAGGAATTGGAGACCAAGGCCCTCGATGCCCTGAAAAAAGCCCATGAGATCGAGCCGAACAATAAGGAAATCATCTATTCTCTGGGCGACATGTATGACAAGATAAGGAATTTCGACGAGGCCGAAAAGCTCTATCTGAGAATTCTGGAGCTCGAGCCTCAAAATATGAGCAACTATTATGTCGTCGCGGAATTCTACAAGCGTTATGCAGGTGAAAAGCCCGATAGCGCCCAGAAGGCCGAGTCCATGTACTTGAAGCGGATCGAGGCCGACCCCGAGAATCCCCAGGGCTACGCCTATGTCGCCAACTATTATGAGAATCTCCCGGCCTCGGCGGACAATATCGACCAGTCCATGCTGAATTTTGATAAGGCCGCGCTGTTCACCTCCAAGCGCATCGGGCTTCAGCCCGACAACGCCGAAGCCTGGCTGGCCATGGGCATCAACCGCTGGAGCAAAGCATTCCGTTTCCAGAATTTGACCAAGGAGCAGAGGCTGGCGGCTGCCCGGGAATCCCAGAAGGCCATTGAAAAAGCCCGTGACCTGGATCCCAATTATCCCGAGCCCTACAGCTGGCTGAGCGTTCTTTACAAGAGCGTCCTTTCCAAGCTCGAACCGGACAAGGAAGCCCGTTACAACGCCGAAGCGGATAGGTACATCGAGAAATTTCAGGATTTGAGGAAGAGAGCCGCCGAAAGAAAGAAGCTCGAAGACGAGCTGAAAAAGAGCGGATGACCTTCCGCCTCAAAGGCTTTTTCCGGGCCGCCGCGACACGGCCGTCCCGTTAAGACCGTCAACGATCTGGGAGCGGATGTTCATACCTCTGCGGGATGAGAATCCGGGTGGGCGTTTTCCGATCGTCACGCTCTTCCTCGTCACGCTGAATACGGCCCTCTTCCTGGCCAGCGTTTTTTCCGAGAAAGGCCTTGAATACTTCGCGCTGACATACGGGGCCATCCCTTTCGAGATCTCTCATTTTGTCTCGTTGCCCGGAAGCGTCCCCCTGGCGCCTCCCCTGACGCTCTTCACGTCCATGTTCCTGCATGGGAGCTTTTTCCATCTGGCGGGTAACATGCTTTATCTCTGGATTTTCGGCAATAATATCGAGGAAAGCCTGGGAGCCGTCAAATTCCTGCTCTTTTACGTGGCCTCCGGATTGGCCGCCGGCTTGTCGCAGGTGGCGTTTTCCCCGAATTCGCAGATTCCGATGATCGGCGCCAGCGGCGCCATTGCCGGGGTGCTGGGCGCCTATTTCATTCTTTACCCCCACGCGCGGGTTCAGACCTTGGTTTTCCTGTTTATTTATATCCGCGTCGTGCCCATACCGGCGGCGGTTCTCCTGGGAATCTGGTTTCTCATGCAGCTTTTAAACGTCGGGATGGGGGGCGGCGTGGCCTGGTTCGCGCACCTCGGCGGTTTTCTGGCGGGTGTGGTTTTGATAAAATGGCTGGCCGGGAAACCGAGGTGGCGCCGGTCTTGAGCCCGCCAAGGCTTTTTCATTGACAATTTCGTGCAGTTTTAGTATTGTTATGCCTCACTATCGCTATATTTATAGATAGAAAAGGTTAAAACTGATGAAGACGTATTGTCCAAAAAAAGAGGAAATCGAGAGGAAGTGGTGGCTGATCGACGCCCAGGGCAAAGTCCTGGGGCGGCTCGCCACGGAAGTCGCTAACCTGCTGCGCGGGAAGAATAGCCCCCAGTTCGCTCCGCATGTGGACACCGGAGATTTTGTCATCGTCGTCAACGCTGAAAAAATCCAGGTGACGGGAAATAAAGCGCTTCAAAAAAAGTACTATTCTCACTCTCTCTACCCGGGAGGATTGAAGACGGAAACTCTCCAGGATCTCCTGGAGAAGAAGCCGGAAAAGGTCATTGAAAAGGCCGTTTGGGGAATGATCCCCAAGAACAAACTCGGTCGGGCTGTCTACAAAAAGCTCAAAGTTTACCGAGGTCCGGAGCATCCGCACGCGGCGCAGAATCCTCAGGTCCATCAGTTTTAGGAGGCAACTTGAGCTTAATTCAGTATTATGGAACCGGGAAAAGAAAGACGTCGATCGCCCGCGTCTTCCTTCGTTCTGGCAAGGGCGATATGACCCTGTTCGTCAACAAAAGGCCGCGGCCGTTCGGAGACTATTTTCGTCTTGAGTCCTTGCGTTATATCGTCCGCCAGCCGCTTCAGTTGACGGATACCGAGAATAAGTTCGACATATTCATGCGTGTCAACGGCGGTGGAATGAAAGGCCAGGCCGAGGCCATTCGACTGGGGATCGCCCGGGCGCTCGTCGAGTTCAACAAGGAACTGAAGCCCGTCTTGAAAGGCGCCAGCCTGCTGACTCGGGATGCCCGCATCAAAGAGCGAAAGAAATATGGGTTGCTGGGCGCGCGGAAAGCCCCTCAATACCATAAGAGATAAGTCGGCTGAGGGGAGGTTTCGAGGTGGTTTCTATAACGATGAAAGAATTGTTGGAAGCCGGTGTTCATTTTGGCCACCAGACCAAGCGCTGGAATCCCAAGATGAAGGAATATATTTTCGGCCAGCGGAACGGGATCTACATCGTCGACCTGCAGAAGACGATCAAGAACTTCAAGGAAGCCCTGCAGTTCATCCGCGGCGTCGTCGAGGATGGGAAGGAGATCCTTTTCGTCGGGACCAAAAAGCAGGCCCAGGACATCGTCCGCGATTATGCCACGAAATGTGAATCGTCCTACGTCAACCAGCGCTGGCTGGGCGGCTTCTTGACGAACTTCTCCATCGTCCGGGGAAGCGTCGATAAGCTGATCGAGCTCGAGGAAATGAAGGAAGACGGACGCTGGGACCTTCTGTCGAAGAAGGAGCAGTCGAAGCTGGAAAAAGTCTACAAGAAGCTCTCCAAAAACCTGGGGGGAATCAAGAACATGGTGGAACTCCCGGGAGCCATGTTTGTCATCGATTCGTCCAAGGAATTGATAGCCATTTTCGAAGCTCAGAAGATAGGCATTCCCATCGTGGCCGTCGTGGATACGAACGGCGATCCCGAGTGCATCGATTATCCCATCCCGGGCAATGACGATGCTGTCCGGGCGATCGAGCTTTTCGCGTCCAAGGTCTCCGAGGCCATCATCGAAGGAAAGAAGAACAGGATCAGCCGGGAACTCCTGGAAGAAAAGAAGGAAGGCGATGATGCCGCGGCCGCCGAACCGGGTGCCGAAGCCTCCGCGGAAAATGCCGATCTATCCGGTCTCGGCCCTTCCGGCAAACCGGAACCGATTAGGAGCTAATCATGGAAATCAAAGCGGACTTGGTCAAGGAACTCCGTCAGCGGACGGGTATCGGAATGATGGAATGCAAAGCGGCCTTGAAAGAAGCCGGGGGGGATCTCGAGAAGGCCATCGAATGCCTGAGAAAAAAAGGCTATGCCCGCGCCAAGGATAAGAGCAGCCGGGCGGCGTCGCAGGGGCTCGTCGGATCCTATATCCACCTGAACGGCAAAATGGGCGTCCTCGTGGAGGTCAATTGCGAATCGGACTTCGTCGCGAGAAACGAGGAGTTCCAGGAACTGGTCAAGAACATCTGCATGCAGGTCGCGGCCTCCAATCCCAAGTACGTCTCTCCGGAGGATGTGCCGGCCGACGTCATCGAAAGCGAGAAGGAGATCATTCGCGCCCAGATGCAGGACACCAAAAAGCCGCCGGAGATCATGGAGAAGATCGTTCTGGGCAAGCTTACCAAATTTTATGAGGAAGTCTGCCTGACGGAGCAGCCCTATATCAAAGAGGATAAGATCCAGATCAAACAGTACGTCGCGTCGTTTGTCGCCAAGTTCGGCGAGAATATCAAGATTCGGCGTTTTGCCCGTTTCGAAGTGGGCAAAGCCTAGAGGGTTTGGCAGAAAAGACCCGGAAAACCATGCCTGGACCGAAGCCGGTTTATAAGAGAATCCTCTTGAAGCTCTCCGGCGAGGCCATGCTCGGGGATTTGGCTTACGGCATCGATATCGAGCGGACGAAGGCCATCGCCCGGGAAATCAAGGCGGTCCGCGCCCTGGGCGTTGATATCGCCATCATGATCGGCGGCGGGAATATCTTCCGCGGCATCCGGGGAACGGCGGCCGGGATGGAACGGACGTCCGCCGACCAGATGGGCCTCCTGGCCACGGTCATCAACGGCATCGCCCTCCAGGACGCGCTGGAGGACGTGGGCGTGATGACGCGGCACATATCGGCCTTGGAGATCCGTTCCGTCGCCGAGCCGTTCATCCGCCGCCGCGCGTTGAGGCACCTGGAAAAAGGCCGCGTTGTCATTTTCAGCGCGGGCACCGGCAGCCCTTATTTCACAACGGACACCGCCGCGGCGCTCCGGGCGCTGGAGATACGGGCTGAGGTCATCCTCAAGGCGACCAAGGTCGACGGCGTCTTTACCGACGACCCTGTCACTCACAAGGAAGCGCGGAAATTCTCCTCCATCAAGTACCTGGATGTTCTCAACCGGGGGTTGAAGGTCATGGATGCCACCGCCATCTCCCTCTGCAAGGACAACAACCTGCCCATTGTCGTTTTCAACATCAACGTCCGCGGCAACATTCAAAAAGCCGTCCTCGGCCGTACGGTCGGGACGAAAGTCTTTTGACGTCGCTGTTTACAGCCTTAAAATTATAACGTTTTCGGTTAAAGAGGTCGCTATGGTCAAGGATACCCTAAAAGAGTTGGAAAAGCGGATGAAGGTCTCCGTGGATTTTTTCCGCAAGGAACTCAGCAAACTGCGGACGGGGAGAGCCAACATCAATATTTTTGAAGACATCAAGGTGCAATACTATGGGACCTTGACGCCCCTCAATCAAGTCGCGACCCTGGGCGTGCCGGATCCGACGCTCATCGTTGTCCAGCCTTGGGATCCCTCGGTCCTGGAAGCCATCGAGAAGGCCATCCGCGCGGCCGATCTGGGTTTCAATCCGCTGAACGACGGCAAAGTTCTGAAAGTCCCGATCCCGCCTCTGGACCAAGAACGGCGCCGGGAGATGGCCAAGAAGATCGGCAAGATGCTGGAGGAAGAGAAGACCGCCATCCGCAACATGAGGCGGGAGAGCAAGGAGTTCATCGAGGAACTCGAGAAAGAAAAAGAGATCACTGAAGACGATAAATTCTGGGGCTATGAAAGGCTCCAGGAGATGACCGACGATTACGTCCGGAAGATCGAAGAGCTGGCGAAGAGCAAGGAAAAAGAAATCCTGGAGAATTGAAAGGCGGTTTCGATCCGCGAGCCGGCCGCCTTCCCGTCCATGCGGTGCCCCCCGCCATCGCCGTTTTTTGACGGCTTCCAATCGCCGCGCGGGGTTTTGAAATATCGCGTTTGGAGGTGTCCATGAAAACAACGTCCCTCCGTCTGTCTTCCCTGCTCTTGGCCTTGCTCCCGGCCGTTTGTCTCGCCGGAAGCGTGCCCGAAACGGCGTCCGCCCGCTCCGGCGGCGCGGGGGCCGGGGGGCCGTCTGTCCAAATCAATTTTTCCATACAGCGGACCGCGGAAAAGTGCCTGGTGGACGGGCGCCTGTCCGAGTCATTCTGGCAAAAAACCGGGCGGCTCGACGGTTTTCGCGTGGACGCCGATCCGGCCAGGATTCCCGCCGCTGGAACGGAAGTCCGCCTCGCCTACGATGGGGATTCGCTTTTGGCCGCCTTCATTTGCGAGGTCCCGAAACCTTCGGCGGGCGGCGTCACGGGCGGGGAGCCCGGCGCGGGCGAAGAGGAATTCTGCGAAATATCCGTTTTCTCCAGGCCCGAGACGCCTTTTTATTCCCCGTTTCTGCAGCGGCTCGACTTCATGAACGCCAATGAAAGCGTCCGCACCATGCGGCGCTTCCAGGTGACGCCCGCCAACGCGCGGCGGGAAGCGAACGTCCACAAGCTCCGCGCGCACACCCCGTATATCGTCGACGAAGGGTGGAATTGCGCCTGGGAGAGCGCCGTAGCGTCCGGCGAAAACGCCTGGATCGTCGAAATTTCCATCCCCTGGAAGGACATCGGCGGATTCCCCGGCCCGGGACATCATTTCCGGATCAATCTCGTCCGGAGCCGGCTTCTGGGCGGCGGAACCCGGGAGACCTCCTGTTTCAACTGGTATTCCGGAGAAAACATCCGGGTGCGGCCCTTTGCCTCCGAGAATTTCATCCAGGAATACCCGACGATTTTCGCTTCCGTCCGGTTCGAGGAGGGGATGGCCGGCCTGACCCGTTTCGTCGAGACGGAAGATCCGTGGCGGGTTCCCCGCCCCCGGCCGGAATACAGGCGCCTTCTGACCAAAAATAATCCGGCCCCCCGCTCCACCCACTTTTATCTGGGGCTGTCGAGCTTCCTTCTGCCGGAGAAGATTACGAAGCTTTATGACGCCAAGACTTGGGAAGCGGAGGAGGCCAACCTCTTGGATGAATTGGGGAGGGCCGGGGTGAATGGCCCGTTCCTTCCCGGCTTCTTGACGAAGGCGGGGCTTCCGGCCGTCCAGGATCTTTTCCGGCGATATGGAATGCGATTCTCCTGGCACGGCGGCGTCAGCGCCGACGAGGCGATGAAGGCGGGCGCGACCGTTCTAACCCCCATCGGCACTCCAGCCTTCTTCGATCCCGCCGCCGCGCGGCTCAAGCAGGCCATGCTCGAGGATTTCCTCAAAAAGCACGGGGAATCCCCGTGGCTTTTCGATGTCTGGGGCCAGGATGAACCCTTCAATCAGATAGCGACGATACTTCAGCCCGGAATGTACGATCGCGTGAACCGCGAACTCAAGGAAGAATACGGGGTGGAATTGGGCGTCCCGCCCGGCATCCCCCATCTCCCGTACGAGAGGCAGCCGGTTCATGACAACAGCCGCGGCCTTCCCGATCATCCGACGATGCTCTCGCGCATCGCGACATTCCGCTGGATGAACAAAACCTACGCGGACGTCGCCCGCGGAGAGTTCTCCGTCGTCCGCAAGACCGCCCCCGGCATGTTCTATCAAGCTTATAACCGGAACGCCGTCGCGGACATGGATTTTCTGGACCAGGCGCTCCTCTGGGACTTCACCGACGGCTTTTCGGCCGATCCCTATCCGTCCTTCTGCATTTATGTCTATGGACCGGCCCGGTCACGCTATCATGTCGGGTTCACCTCCAAGCTCGTCACCGACCTCGCCGCGGGCAAGCCGACGCTGATGATCATCCAAGGCTGCGAGATGATCCAGAGGCTGTCCACGGCCGAGAACGTCCGGGAATGGGCGAGCCAGGCGGCGAAAGCCGGGGTTACGAGGCTCGACTGGTGGGGGACTCCCCGGCTGGATACGCCCGGCCTCTATAAGGAAATGATCAGGCTCGCGCGGCTCTGGAAAACGCTTCCCGCTCTCGACATCCCCGAGAAGTCCGAGATAGGCGTCCTGTTCAGCGATGACGCGCGGGCGGCGGCCGGCGACGAAGCCCTGCACGCCCATTACACGCTCCATTCGCTGCTTGGAGAAAACCTGGGCGCCTGGTTCCAGTTCGTCAGCGAAAACCATATCCGCAAGGGGCTGCACAACCTGGATGGTAAAAAATTGCTTTTCGCGCCCCAGTTGGCCTACGTTTCCAGGCCGTTCGCCGCCGAGGTCACGCGCCGCGTCAAGGAAGGCGCTGTCCTGACGGTCTTTGATCCCGACGCTCTCAGCCATGATATTGAAACCGGATCCTTGGAAGACATCAGGAAAGAGCTCATCGGCATGGGCCCCTGTCCGAAAAAGGAAGCCGGAGATATCCGTCCGACGGCGGCGGGGCGCGCCCGGTTCAAGATCGACGGCAAGCTGCCCCTCAGGCCTTTGCCGATCGCCGGGGAAAGGCGGAATGCCCGCGCCCTGCAGGTTCCCTCCGGGGCGAAGGTTCTCTTCACCTATGAGGACGGGTCTCCGGCCGCGTTCTCCAGGAAGTACGGCCGGGGTGAGGTGATCGTCTTCGGCGCCCTCCCGTTTCTCGACAGCGAACTGGCGGTTGCCCCGGGAGGCTGGGAAAGGGTGTTGGGAGCTCTTATCAAGGAGGCGAAGATTTCCACCGGTCTTCCCATCTGGAGATTCCTCTTCCCGGAGCCGGGTTCGTCGCTGGGGGACGAAATGAAATTCCTGGAGCCGCTGGCGGTTCTTCCCGAGCCCTGAACATCCGGGTCGGCGGGCTTCCAGCCCTCGCCTCGGCCCCCGGAGAAAGGCTGTCCCCGTGGCGCGCCGGATTCCCGCCCAGTGCGCCGGGAGGAGCTTTCCCTGGGAAGCGGCTAGGCTTTTTTCACGAACCGGTTTTCTTCGTTCCGAATTTTGTCCGGATGACGGCGCCCCAGCCGATGATGGTCAGCACGAAGGCAAATAGGAATCCGAAAACCGGAACGAGGCCGGCCGCGCTCACGAAAAGAAGACCCGTCAACACGGCGCCCATGGGCGTTATCGTCCGCGCCCGGAACGCTTTGAGCAGGCTTTGCCCGAAGAAATAAAAGAGCACGACGCGGCCGAAGACTTTGATGACAAAGCCCAGCAGGAACAACGAGAGCAGAATGGGGATGCCGATGATGATCAGGCTCAGCAATATCGAGAATAAGACCAACGCGCCGAAGGCGATCATCGCCAGGATTCCCGTGCCGAAGACCGGCCAGAACGAATGCCGGATCTGATCGGAAGCCAGAGAGATCTGGCGCGGAAAAAGGCCGGCGACAATGAGGGCCAGGGCAAGCCAGATAAACGCGAAAATGAGTTTGATGACAAGAATGAACGGAAGAAGGGACAGGGAAAGGAAGCCATGGAACACCCCGTTCTTGAAGATCTCGCTCTTGATCTGGTCCGCCCTGAAATAGACGGTGTCCCCGGAGATGCTGCAGCCGGGCTCCTTATCCAAAATCCCGCCGATGGCGATGACATCCCCGTGAACGGCGGCGCCGGACTTGAGCGTGATGACCGTCCCGATTCCGACCACCGCCTCTCCGACTTCTCCGTTGACGATGACCGTCCCGCCGATGGCGACGATGTTCTGGGTGACCTTGCCCTCGACGACCACGCGCCCCCCCAGGGTGACGACGTTTCTCTGGGTTTCCCCGGCGGGAACGGTGATGTCTTTTTCGAGGACCGCGCTCTGCAGGCCGAAAAGGGGATGGCCGGTGACCGCTATCACCATGAGAAACAGGCAAAGCGCCGGCACGATTCTTTGGATATTCATGATTTACCTCCCGAAACAGCCAGCCGCCTGAAACCGAAGATCAAGGCCGCCGCCAGCAAAACCGCAAGAACGATGCCCAGCATCTGTAGCTCCGGCTCGACGATATTGGAATACAGGCGATAAAAGCCCGTCAGGAAATCCTTCACGAGCTCGAGAAGGAGCCGGAAAGAAAAAACGAGCACTTTGAAGAGCTTTGCCGAGGCGAGCGCCGCGCTCTTCGCGAAGCTCCAGACGGCCCGGTTGGCCCCGATGACAAGGGAGGGAAGGCTTCGGCCGGTCGATATGCAGAAAACGAGAAAAGCGGCCAGCAGTCCCGCCAAGCCGGCGAGAAAAGCGGCCGCCCAGCCGGAGAACGGGTTGCGCCGAGGGAAGAGCCCGTCCATGACCCGCCGGGCGAAGTCCGGCGGAACCTCCAGGAGATCCAAGCCGCGCACGGCGTCCTGCAGGATTTTCCTGTCTTCGAGGGCAAGGCGGCATCGGCCGCAGACCGCGAGATGGTTTTCGCAGGACTGGCGCTCCGCCGATCCCAATTCATCCTCCAGATAACCGTGGATTTCCTCGAGGCGCAGACAGCTCACGGCGCTTCTCCCAGCATCCGGCGCAAAAGTTCTTTAGCCTGATAAACCTTGTTCTTGACGGTCCCGACCGGAAGCCCTTTGATCTCGGCGATCTCCTCATAGGAAAATTCGTTGATGTGCCTCAGGACGAAGAGATCCTTTAAGGCCGGCGGCATTTTTTCCAGGGTGCGTTCGATTTTTTCCCTCAGCTCGGCGCTTTCATATTTCTCCGTCACCGAGGGCTCTCCGTCGGCGATCTGCGCGGAGAGCGGGAGGCCGTCCTCGCAGGGCGGGCAGTCCAGGGAAACGGCCTTGATCTTCTTTTTTCTCCAGAAATCGATAAGAAGGTTTGAGGCAATTTTAAAAAGCCAGGTGCTGAACTTGTAATCGGAACGGTAGCTTTCCAGCGAGGAATAGGCCTTGAGGAAGACTTCCTGTGAAAAGTCAAGAGCGGCTTCCCGCTCTCCGACCATGCGGCCCACGTAGTTCACGAGGCTTCGCTCGTACCGATGGATAATCATTTCAAAGGCCTTCCCGTCTCCCCGGAGCGTCCTTTGTACCAATTCTTCGTCATCATTCATGGAGGACTTCCTGTCCTCAAGTTTTCATACGGATGTCGATGAAAAAGGTTCAGTTTTTGATGACATCATCTTCTTCGATGATCTCGCAGCCGGGAGGCACTTCGAGCTTGAAGACATCCGGGGAAAGGCGGGAGTCGGTTTTGACCCGGCTGAACCGGAATTCCTGCTTGTTGCCGGCCCAGTCGAAGAAAATCGCCGTCCGGATAAGCCATGTCCGCCCGTCAACCTCGAGCAGGATATAGGCGCATTCCTCCTCCGTGCGCGGCGTCAACTTAATTTGCTCGACGTTCTTTCCCCCGGCTGGAAAAGGACTGGTTTCGACCAGATAGTCATTTTTCAAGTCCTTCCGCCCCGAGAAGATGGTCAGGATCTCGGATTCATAAAGCTGCTGGGAGGCGCGGCTCCGGACGAGCTGGTTTTCCTCGGGAATGTAAAAAAGAAATATGCCGTCCTTGTAAAGCCAGACATTTCTCTCAGGCGGACCGTATTCCCACTTCATCCAATCGGGCTTCTGGAAGTAGAACCGTCCTTTTTCCCGGAGCGGAGCGGAGACGGACATGGAATAGTAGAGCTGTTCGAAGTCGCCGCTGATGGACGTTAAAGCGCGGAGGCGGCGCTCGACGTTGGCCGCGACTTCCTCGGGAGCCGAATCCGCCCGCAGGAATGGGACAAGGAGAAGCATGCTGATCCAGCAAAGGCGTTTCATGGTGCTATGATTATAGCACGGGGAGCCGCCGCGTTCCCGCGAAAATCGCCGCCGGCCGGCGGATGCGATGCCGGCCGAAGCGCCGGGCCTCCTCCGGAATGCCTTTCCGGGGCGCCACGGGCAAGACAAATTCGTTTTACTGAGGGCGGAATTTTCGCTATGATGGAAAAACCATGTCGGTGTTGAAGCGTGTCCGCCGGGCGGTGACGGGGGTCCTGGGGAGGCGGATTCTCTGGCTGTGGTTCAAGACCTCGCGGATCGAAGTCCAAGGCGGGGAGGAATACGCCAGGCTCCGGGGCGAAGGCCGGCCGGTTATCCTCATCATCTGGCACAGCCGCATTTTCATCGCTCCGTACTTTTTTCGCAAGCGCGGCATTATGCCCCTCATCAGCCCGAGCGAAGACGGGGAGATCGTCGCCCGGCTAGTCTCTGGATGGGGTTATAAGAATCTGAGGGGGTCGAGCTCTCATTCGATCATCGGTGCCTGGAGGGCGATGAAACGCGAGCTTGGAAGGGGCGGGGAATTGATCATCGTCCCCGACGGGCCGCGCGGTCCAGCCGGGAGGCTCAAGCCCGGCTGCGTCAAGCTGTCTCAGGAGTGCGGCGCCTACATCGTTCCCTTCTCCTATTCGGCCTCGAGAGTGAAGCGTTTTCGGAGCTGGGACAAGTTCCTTCTGCCCTATCCATTCTCAAAAATCCTCGTCGTCTTCGGCCCTCCGATCCTGGTGAATCCCGGACATCACGGCGGGGCTTTCGAAGAGGAGAGAGTCAGGATTGAACAGACCCTGACGGCTCTCGACGAGGCCGCCGACGGCCGTTTCAGGCCGGCGTCGGGGCGCCCGGAAACGAAGGCTTGACTTTTTCCGGCAAAAAGTCAATAAAAATAGGCACTCTCTAAAGCCGGTTCTTCAATGGAGGAAGGAAAGATGAAGATTGTGCGGTTCACGGCGTTTTGGCTGGTTGCGGCGCTTATCCTTGGAGGGTGGGCCTACGGGCAGACGGCTCAAGACCACATCCTGAAGGGCGATGAGTACTATGCCCAGATGGAAGATCAGAAAGGCCTGGACGAATACCTCGCCGCGGTCGAAATCGACGCTTCGAACTACGAGGCGCTTTGGAAGACGGCGCGGGGCTATGTCGATGTGGCCGACCTGATGACTGTGGCGGACGAGGCTGCCAAGGAAAAACAGAAAAAAATGCTGTCGGACGCCGAGTCTTATGCCAAGAAGGCCATCGGGGTGAATCCCGGCGACACCTGGGGACATTTTTTCCTCTCGGCCGCCATGGGCAAACGGCTGCTCATGCTGGGCAAGAAAGAGCAGATCGCCATGTCCAAGACGGTCAAAGCCGAGATTGAGAAAGCGATCGAGCTCGACGCGGCCAACGACCTGGCCTACCACGCCCTGGGCCGCTGGCACCGCCGCATGGCCGAGATCGGAGGCGCCAAAAGAGCCTTCGGAAGCATCCTCTACGGCAGCATTCCCAAGGGCTCTTTCGAGGAATCCGCGAAGCACCTGGGCAAGGCGATCGAGCTGAGGCCGGATTATGTCAACCATCATCTGGAGCTCGGCCGGACGTATCTGGCGCTCAAAAATAACGATCTAGCCGTCCAGGAATTTCAAAAATGCCTCGACCTGCCCATCAGCTCGTCCAAGGACACCATGCTGAAGGGAGAGGCCAAGGCCGAGCTCGAAAAAGCCGGGAAGAAAAAGTAACTGCCGGGAGTTATCCGGGAAAACGGCGGCCGTTTCAGGAATTCCCGTCTGGTGAGTTGCGCGCGGAAAGGCTTTTTTCCGAAAAGACATCCGCCGTGAAGATCTCGATGTGAGCCCCTTTTTTCCACTCGTTTTCGTCCAGCCCGGCTTTCAGACATCCGTGCCGCAGGTAGGTTTCCCGGTCCCAGCCGTGTTCCTCGGGAACCTGCGGAAGAAGCAACCCCTTGTGGTATCCCTTGGAAACGATGATTCCATGACGCCCGACTTCTATCTCCTTGACGTTTTGGATTGGCCGGGGGAGGCTGAGGACCGAAATCTCGATCTCTGTCCGGGCCAGCTCCTCGATGTCGAGAGGCGTGAACCGGTAATCCTGGCTGACGGCCATGACGGCCACGTCGATGATCGTCTCGACGAGCGGCTTGTGAGGCAACGGATAACCGATACAGCCCCGGAGGACTCCACCGACCCTGACGGTGACAAACGCGCCTCGTTTTTCGGTCAGAATCCTGTCGGCGCGCGGAGCCTTGATCGTCGAGCCATCCTTCAGATAATTCTCGATGGTTTTCCTGGCGAGCCGGAGAAGGAACTGTTTGTGCTCCAGGGTCAGTGATTCGCCCATCATGCCCTCCTTGCCGACGGCCGGTGGAGACGTATCGGCGAGAAATAGAAATCGTCCCGAAAGTCGATGACGAATGGTTTGACGGACATTTGACGGGATCCGGCGAACCGGACATCCAGAAAGAGCTTGCCGTAAGCGAACGGCTTCAAGAAGCCGCCGCGGGATTTCTCGTCCGGGCGGATCTGGAAAAACCCGATGATCCTTGATCCGAAAATCTCATTGAGCTCGTGAAACCGGGCGGGCGACCGGGTGAAAGATTTGCCCGCCGGGAAGACCTTCTCGACGATGAATCGGCGGCCCTGGATATGACCGATCAGGCAACCGGTTTCGCGGGAATCCGAGGGCAAGGCGCCCAGCGCTTTGAGAAACAGGAGAGCGTCTTCGGAAAGGAAAGCGTCCATTTGACTGCATTATATAACAAACGGGGGGAGCGATGATCATATTTCCGGGGGCGGCCCTTTTTGTGATCACGGTTGATCGGACGAGGGGCCCGTCGCGACGTTCCCCCGTCACTCCTCGCGGGACTCCCCCCGGAAGGCTCCTCCGCTGCGCGGCGGCGCGGAAGAATCCGCGGTGATTCTCAGCGGCAAGAAGCGATACCGGGGGAAGGGATAGAACGCCGTCCCGTTTCTATTCCGGCTTTTTTTTGGCCCAGATCATCAGGCTGTAGCCCTGGAGAAAAAAAAGGAAGACGTCCAGACGGGAAACCAGCCAGATGAAGGGATAGATCATGGAATAGAGGCGCAGCTTCTTTTGATGGTCCCGGTATTCTTCAGCCGTGGACGGCCGGATATGCCCGTCGCGCAGCGCGGACGCGGGCCGTTTGGAAAAAAAACGGGTATAGATGAAATTCAGCAGAAGTTCGAGGAATTCCGAAAAAAAGCGGGAGTAAGTCTTCGTCCGGCAGACCTCGAATCCCGATTCTTCCATCATCGATTGAAGCTCCCCGCGGCCGTACCCTTCGCGCTTGTGGCCGAAATCTTCGAGCTTCATGCCCAGGGCC
>Ga0228535_1001393_pt1 | contig 37680 bp, 31 predicted proteins | sample SJ1metagenome_FD_168457 | JGI IMG/M metagenome (GOLD analysis project Ga0228535, IMG submission 168457) | Enriched culture of PCE-dechlorinating microbial communities from Ithaca, New York, USA - SJ1 | ecosystem: Engineered > Modeled > Simulated communities (microbial... > Unclassified | place...
TTGATTGGAGCTTTATTGATGGATCAGTCGGAACAGTGGGAATATGCTGCGAGAAATTATATCAAGATGTAAGAATGTGAAATATTGTGCCGGTAATTTTACACAAGATTTTGGACTTGACTAAAAATTATGGCGGATATGGACATTGCTGAAAAAAGGCTTCCACAGGATGGACGTATCAATGTATTGGAAAAAGGAAGACAGATAGATATTCGTGTTTCAACATTGCCAACTATTTTAGGCGAAAAAGTTGTTATGAGAATCCTGGACAAGAGTGCCATGGCCATAGCTTTGTCAGACCTTGGTTTCTCAGAGAAAAATATGAGAATGTACAATAATCTGATTACCAAGTCCTATGGCTGTGTGCTGGTAACAGGACCGACAGGCAGTGGTAAATCAACAACTTTGTACTCAACGCTTATGCATGTTAATAGTCCAACGAAGAACATAATTACCGTAGAAGACCCTGTTGAATACAGAATAATGGGCGTTAATCAGGTAGCCGTCAATAATAAAGCGGGATTAACATTTGCCAACGGACTCAGAACCATTCTGCGTCAAGACCCTAATGTAATCATGGTCGGTGAGGTACGCGACAAAGAAACGGCTGAAATAACCATCAATGCTGCTTTAACAGGTCATTTGGTGTTCAGTACTTTGCATACAAATGATTCAGCGGGGGCTATAACCCGACTTCTCGATATGGGTGTGGAACCTTTTCTTGTTGTTTCCTCCGTGCGCGGCGTAATAGCACAGCGTCTTGTGCGAGTCATTTGCCCACATTGCAAAAAAGAGTATGTACCAGAACCATATTCCAATGAACGGCTTTATTTAGGCGTTGACGAGCATGAACCAATTAGCTTATGGAAAGGCGAAGGCTGCGCGCGCTGCAACTTTACCGGTTACATGGGTAGAATGGCCATACATGAGGTGTTGCCAATTCATGAAGAAATGAAAGCGATGATTATGAATCGTGTTGCCGATAATCTGATATTCGAGGCTGGACGTAAGTACGGTACTACTTCGATGAAAGAGGACGGCATTGAAAAAGTTATGCAAGGTAAGACAACGGTAAGCGAATTATTACGTGTTGCTTATGTATAGGGAGGCCGACAGATGATTGATGACTTATTGGAAGAGGCAGTTGCACGCGTTGTATCCGACGTACATTTGACTGTCGGATTACCGCCGGTATTTCGCATTAATGGCATTTTACGAAAAACAGACAAGCCTGTGCTTACTAACGCTGATACGTTTCACATTGCAGAAGAAATGATGGATGAAAAACGTCATCAACAGTTTTTGGAAAAAGGAGAGGTTGATTTTTCCTATGTGCTTCCTGATGGTTCAAGATTCCGCGTTAATTTTTTCAGGCAGAGCAACAGCATTGCCTCTGTTATACGTCTTATAGCAAAGGATATTCCAACTTTTGAACAGTTGAACCTGCCAAGTGTCATGGCTGAACTTGCTATGCTGCCACGTGGGCTTGTCCTTGTCACTGGTCCGACAGGCAGTGGTAAGTCTACGACGCTGGCCGCTATGATTGACAATATTAATCGGAAACGCAAAGAGCATATCATAACTCTGGAAGATCCTATTGAATACAAGCATACTCATATTAACAGCATTGTTAACCAGCGCGAAGTAAATTCAGACACGAAAACTTTTGCCAATGGTCTGAGAGCTGCGCTGCGTGAAGACCCAGATGTAATTCTTGTTGGTGAAATGCGCGACGCAGAAACAATTGCTACTGCGATTACCGCTGCAGAAACAGGTCATCTTGTATTGGCGACGCTTCATACATCAGATGCAGCATCGACAGTGAACCGCATCATTGACGTCTTTCCCGAGCATCAGCAGATGCAGATAAGGATTCAATTATCCGGCAATTTGCAGGGCATAATAACCCAGCAGCTTTTGATTACCAAAGATACGATGAAACGGGTACCGGCATTTGAAATACTGATAGCAACTCCGGCTTTACGTAATCTTATCAGAGAAGCTAAGACACATCAGATTCCTTCATACATACAGACAGGAGCAAAGTTTGGCATGAGAAGCATGGATGCTTCCTTGGCAGAACTTGTGCGCAGAAATGTTGTCGACAAGGAAGTTGCAGAATCTCGCTGTGTAGACCCACAGATGTTCGAACGCTTATTGCGAGGCTATTAGCCAAGGAGGAGCAAATGTATGGATATGTTCGAATTTAAAGCCCGCAGACCATCAGGTGAAGTTGTCAGCGGCAAGCTTAGTGCGGCCAATGAAGCTGCAGTTGTATCCTACATAAGGGAACAAGGGATGTATGCAACTCAGATAAAGAAAGAAGTGCCAAAGAGAAAGTCATTCCAGTTTTCCTTTTTAAAACAAAAAATAACATTATATGACATTGCCATGTTTTGTCGGCAATTCGCCACCTTGGTCGGTGCTGGTGTTTCTTTGGTAGGTGCAATCGAAATCATGGTTGAACAAACAACTAACCAAAGGTTTAAAGCTATCATACAGAAGGTAGGCGACGAAGTGCGGAAGGGTTCGCAGCTTTCTGCAGCTTTAGCAACTTATCCTGAAGTTTTTCCTATACTGATGGTGCACATGATTGAAGCTGGAGAAGCTGGCGGTATGCTGGAAACTGTCCTATATCGTTTGGCAGAACAGTATGAGAAGGATTACAGACTTAATGCCAGGCTTAAATCTGCTATGGTCTATCCTGCGGTAGTTATATCGGTTGCGGTTATTGTAGTAGCAATTATCCTGACCTTCGTGATGCCGACATTCGTAGGTTTGTTTAAGTCCATGAATGTGAAGCTGCCATGGCCGACACTCTTTGTAATGTCCATCAGCAGTTTTCTTCTGACCTATTGGTGGGTTATATTGGCCTTTCTTGGCTTGGTTGTAATAGCTTACAAAGAAGCATTGAAGAAAAAAGAATTCCGTATGTGGCGTGACGGCTTTTATTTGAGTATCCCGGTTTTAGGTGTTCTATATAATAAGATTATCATTGCTCGCTTTGCTTCCACGTTTGCCAGTCTTTCTCGCAGTGGCGTGCCTATACTTTCGGCCTTGACGATTGTCAGCAAAGCCACGGGCAGCTTGCAGGCAGAAGAGGTCTTTAAGGCGGCCAGGGTTAACGTTCAAAAAGGACGCGGACTGTCTGTGCCTATGGAACAGAGCAAATTGTTCCCGCCTTTGGTGGTAAATATGGTAGCGATTGGCGAGGAAACTGGCAGTCTTGACCATATGCTGGACAAAATCAGCGAATTTTACAGTGCTGAAGTTGATGACATGATGGGCCGCTTACAGGCCTTACTAGATCCTTTTTTGATAGTTATCCTTGGAATTGTTGTTGGTTTTATCGCAGTTGCGATGCTTTTACCGATGTTTGACATCATAACCAAGGTCGGAAGCGCTTGATTTCGGTAAAAATTATAAAAATTTGGTAAAAAGCCTTGTAGGGTACTTGTTTTTCGTATAAAAGATGCTATTATTTACTCATGATGAAAATTAAGGCTGAACAGCATAATGCGAAGCCTTAACTCACAAAAAAGGAGGAAGAAATAGTTATGAAATTCTTTAAGAACAAAAAAGGTTTTACTCTGGTTGAACTTGTTGTGGTTATTGCAATTTTAGGTATTTTAGCAGGTATCGCAATTCCTAGATTCATGGATGCAACAGCATCGGCTCGCGGTGCGAAAATTGTTGCCGACATGAGAACTATTGAAAGTGCTGAAACGATGTATTATGTTCAAAATAATGGATATGGTACTATGACTCAACTTACAACAGCAGGCTTTTTAGCTGCTAAGCCAGTTCCACCTACTGGTTCCTATATTGTTACTGATAGTGGTAGAACAGGTACTGTTGCAGCTGGTACAGAATATGAAATTGCTATTGTAGCTGCTTCCGGTGGAACTCCTGCCTCTTATACGATTACGCTTGGCGCATCTGGACCAACATTGGCAACTTTAACTACTAAAAGCGGAAGCTAATTAGGTTTTAATTTAATTTCAGTTTATAATTTAACAAAAAATGCCTAGATTTGTTAATCTAGGCATTTTTTATGTTTTATGACGACGGTTCCGAGTGACGAATTAAAAGAGGAATAATAACCAATTGATATGCCAATAATGTTAAAGGATTTAGCAATAAGTATAAAAAAAGCAAAACTTTAATGATAGAACGATAGTGGTTCGCCAAACACTTCAAAACAACGGAGATTATCTAATTAGAAAATGAAAGTTTAACAAACAAAAGTACTTAGGTAATAATGATTTACTTGTAATTATTTTTGATTTACGTAATATACCCGAGTAATAAAAAAAAGTATATTGTTGTGTAGAACATAGTATTTCCAAAGAACGCTGAAAACAGGTATGCAATAACTGCCAATCCACCGACAAAAATAGAATTAATTGGATTTCTTAAGTTTGCCAGCCAATTTTTGAGCAACATAAAAATAGCAGCGATATAAAGAATAAGCGCAGGCATGCCAAGAAAAATAGAATGCTGCAGATATTCGTTGTGAGGACGGTCCTGATTAATACCACGTGCTAAATATTCTTTTTCCAAATTTTCAGGGCCGTAACCGAAGACAGGTTTCTTTTTCAACATATCCAGCCCGTTTGTCCACAGTTCCCATCTTTTGGAGCCGGCATTCTTGGCGGAAGAGTTCTCGGTTACAATGTTTTTTACGTCAGTAGAAAGGATTTGAAAATTATTGGTGACGATTTGACTTGATGAGATGGTCAATAGCATAAAAAGTATTAATGGGATCAAACATTTTGTTTTTGGGAATTGCGTATTTTTTCTTTGCAAGAATAAAGGGCCTATAGAACATATAAAAAAAACAGCCAAATAACAGCCAAACGTATTGTTTATTATCAAGCACCAGGTATTTAGTGAAAAAATAAACAAATAAAATAATAGTTCTAGCGTTTTCTTACTTTGCCAATAAAAACCCGCACTAACAGCAATTATCATTGTCAGATAATAACCATAATGATTGGTGTTGTAAAAAATTGATGAGTATTTCATATTAGAGAGCAGCCTTTCTTGGTAATAAATACCAAAAATTTCTGTGGAACAGTTGAAGTATTGTAATATTGTGACCAGACAGAGGGGTAAAGAAGCGTATATGAAATATTTTAAAACTATCTTACGCGTTTTTTCATTACTATTTATCTGTGCACAACAGTAAATTGCGGCATATATACAGTAAGTAAAAAAACCGTCATTGCGATAACTTGTACCATAAAAAGCAAGCACTTTGTCATCAGCAAATATAGAGGCAAAAAGGCTCCATATAAGCATGGAGAAAAGTGCCAAATTCCAGGGTCGCTTGATTAAGGGTTTTTTAAAATACTTAATGCCATAAATTTGATATACTTTGAAACCATACATGGACACAAAAAGAAAAGTCATCATTCCTAAAGTAGTTATGTGCACAAGAAAAAGATTACCTATAATCTGATCAAATCTCAAAGCTTGTCCAATTAATATGAATAAAGGCATGGCAGCCCAAGCTGTTAACAAGCCAAAAGAGATGTTATCAGAATAATTATTGTTAAGGATTGTTTTGTTTTGCAAGGCCCCGACCTCCAGAATATCATTTTTGTCCATTATAGCACTTAATATAACCTTTTAATGGTATATTTATTTAAACTGCAATATATGATAAAATAATGCAAATATGTTATTTTTTGCGAGGGACGATTATGAAAAAGTATAGAGATGGTTTCACTCTGGTTGAATTAATAGTCGTTATTGCGGTGTTGGCTGTTTTGACTAGCATTGCTATTCCTCGTTTCATGAATGCCAACATGTCTGCGCGTGGCAGCAAGATACTTGCTGATATTAACGCTTGTGAATCCGCTATTAACATATATTATGTTAAAACAGGATCATTTCCTGCTGATATTGATGTTTTAATTCCTTACTATCTGGCAGTTTGGCCAAAACCGCCAATTGGTAATGCGACAGTTGAAAATCACTCAAACAATATGCTTTTGATTAATAACAGCGCAACAAGCTATGATTATGTTAAGCCTGGCTCAGGTGCAGAACTGGATATTCGTACTGGCCGCGTGACCCTTGGCGGCATGACGATAGAGGAGATTTTATCAACTTCAGGGGAATCTTTGACATTGACAGATGTTGATTGAATATAAATATTGCAAGACGTACGTATTAGCGCGTGCGTCTTATTTTATTTTCTAAATAGATAAACAAACTGCCTAAAAAGCATTATAATAAAATAAATATGCGCTAAGGACGTGATGCTTTGTACTTATTGTTTGTTGCTTACTTCGTAATAGGATTAGTTGTCGGCAGTTTCCTCAACGTATGTATTTATCGTTTACCGGAAGGCAAATCAATTGTTTCGCCACCATCGGCCTGTGGTAATTGCGGTCACCGGCTTGGCATCCTGGATATGATTCCGGTACTTAGCTATTTCCTGCTTAGCGGCAAATGTCGCTATTGTGGTATGCACTATAGTCCAAGGTATGCGTTGGTAGAATTTCTCACTGGCTGTTTATTCTTATTGTGTGGTCTTTATTATCTGCCAGGAATACAATTGGCCTTAGTATTTTTATTTACCGCTTGTTTGGTCGTGCTTACTTTCGTTGATTTTGATCATCAGATAATTTTAGATGAGGTACTTGTTCTGATGCTTGCCGGCGGCGCGGCTTATGTTTATTTTTCACATGGTGATTACTGGGATGCTCTCTACGGTATGGGTTTTGCCGGAGGATTGATGCTTCTGATTTTTATCCTCAGCCGCGGAGGCATGGGTGCCGGTGACGTTAAGCTCTGCTTCGTGCTTGGTCTTTGGCTAGGATTAAAGGCAGCCATCGTTTGCCTGATGCTAGCTTTTATTTTGGGTGGCGCCATTGGTGTTTTTCTTTTGGCAACCGGTATCAAGCAACGTAAAGATCCGATACCTTTTGGACCGTTTCTTTGTATAGGAGCCTTTATTTCGTTGCTTTATTCACCATTTCTTATTTATTACTATTGGCGTTTATTTATTTAAGTATGCTATAATAAATGTGTTGTTTTATGTGATTTAATGAGGTGTTTGGCATCTTAGGTTCTCCGAAATGAGGGTATAGTGATGGATTTTAAAAAAACTGTCAGAAAATTGTTTGTTTCAAGCCCTGGGAGCGTTCTAGGCATTGATCTTGGATCGGAATTTGTCAAAATAGTACAAGTGGATTTGAAGGGGAGCCGTCCGCAAATTAAGGACTTTGTCATAAGCGAACTGCCGGCAAACCTCAAAGCAAACGGTTTGATCAATAGTAAGGATGAAATGGCATCTTTCTTGCATGATTTAATCAATAGACACAATTTTTCTACTAAAAATGCCGTATTCAGCATTAATGGTAAGAATGCATTTGTGCGTGAAATTACTATGCCTATTATGTCGGATGAGGAACTGAAGCAGGCTGTGACATGGGATGCAGGGCAGTACGTACCTTATGAAACAGATACTTATTATCTGGATTTTGCTAAATTTGGCTCTTTGACTCCAGACGGACAACAGCCGATAGTATTGGTTGCTGCCCCGAAAGAAATAGTGGATAGCATTGTAGAAATCAGCGATGTTTTAGGTCTCAAAATCTTAAAGATTGATATTGATGTTTTGTCAATCTGTCGTACATTAGGTAAAGGATTTGAAGAGTTTATTCTGTTGGATATCGGTCTTGATTATTCCATGATGACTATTTTTCAGAGTGGCGCGCCGGTGGCGCAAAGGGCGCTGCAGCAAGGTTGGGGTAATTTCGTCAATGTTGTTGCGGAAATAATGGGTATTGATAATCGCAAGACAGAGTCATTGATTACAACAAAATATTTACTGGCTGATGACTGTGACCAAGAGCTTGAATTAGCAAGCGGAGCTTTAAAGGATGCTGTCAATGCATTGGTTCATGAATGTCGTCTTACAAGTGACTATTATATAACTAATAAAAGAGAAGCGGTATTTACTCATCTTGTTCTGGCGGGCGCTGGTTCGGCTGTTCCGGGGCTAGCTGAATATATCGGCAAAGACAATGAAAATGAAGTAATTACCCATGATATTTTGAAGACAGTTGATTTTAGCTCGAAGTTCGAGAAAACTAAGGTAAAAGCCGCTGCTCCTGTTTTAGCGGTTGCTGTAGGGGCTGCTCTTGCTGGGGGTGATCTTGATGATTAGAATTAATCTTTTGCCAGAAGAACGTCGCAAATCAGAAGTACCTGTTTACAAGTTCTTTCTTGCCGGTACCTATCTGGTGGCAGCTCTTACGCTTCTTTTCTGGGCATACAGTCTTTTTATGTTCAAGTACACTGAAAGCACTCTTGCAGATGCCCAGGCACAGATTAGTTCTTTGCATGTGTGGCAGGAGCGCTACGAGTTGAATCAGGCCCAGAATGCAGAAATCAATAAAAGAAATAATATTGTGCAAGCCAAAGTGAAGGATAGGCTTCTGTGGAGCAATTCGCTAGCGGAACTTGGAAATGTCACACCTTATGGCTGCTGGCTCTTAAGCGTAACCCAAGATAAGGCCAAGGCATCAGAAATAACAATTAAGGGCAAGTCGCTGAGCATGGAGAATATCCTTGAGTTTATCGCCCGTCTGCAAAAAGATCCTACCATCAATTCAGTAGACTTGCTTGATACAAAGCTGAGTAAAGCGGGAAATGCAGCTGGTTCTGCTTCAGCAATTGATTTTTCCCTCAAAGTAAATAAAAGTGAGGTAGGGAAAAAATGAGCGAATATTTGGCTAAAATATCCTTAAATACTCGGTACTTAATTTTATTAATGCTAGCAGTTTTCTTTGCGTTTTTGGTGTATATGCAATTCATTTCTCCACTGCGGGATGATACTCAAAAGGTTGAAACCCAGCTTTTACAAACGAATACAAGACTCGCTGCAATTCAAACTTTTGCAGGCCAGAATAAGGATTATGAGGCTTTCCTGAAAATACAGACACTAAAGGTCGAGGAAGCAAAGAAAAAGCTGCCAGATACTGTGACGATTCCTGAATTGGTGGCAGAGTATTCGAAATTGGCAATGGTGAATAAGGTCGTTTTGGAAAGTCTGAAACCACCAACTGAGGTAAAACAAGATAAAGGCGGCGCATTTGCTGTGCCTTTGAAGCTGACTTTAAGCGGCGATTATTTTAATTTGGTTGAATTTTTGCAGCAAGTCGAGAAGGGAACCCGGTTTACAACGATTCAAAGCGTTGACTTCAGTTCTGACGGTAAGGGCGCTTTGAAAATGAATGCTGACTTCGTTGTCTATGCATTAAAAAATCCTAAACCACCGGCGGCAAATGCTAAAGCTCCTGCTGCGCAGGCTTCACCAGTCAAGACAAACTAGACAAGATTTTATCTTGTCTAGTTTTTTTGTACAGATAATGAGTGCAGATAGTGACAATAGGTCTCTAAAATGTGTTTTTTGCGGTGTAAAGATAAAAATTCTATGCAATTAAAACGTTTAGAGGTATAATTTGCGTGTATGTATTATCAACCAGATGAAGGGGAGCCGGCTATGAATCTTCATGATAAAAGAGTAAAAATTTTAGCTTTAGCTTTGGCAGTATTGGTCGTCATCATTGGGGTACGTATTTTTATGAATGTCATGTCATCGCGGGAACGTGCAGAAAAAGCAACACAAGGCAAGTCTGTGGCAGTTCCAACCGGTTTTGCCAAGCGTGAGACAATCACTCCTGTTCTTACTTTTGCAGGTAACCTTGATCCTGTCTGGCAAGCTAAGATTGCGCCTAAAATTGCTGGACGTGTGCAAAATGTAATGGTCAACGAGGGTGCCTATGTTGAAGCAGGAACGATTTTGGCGATCCTGGACAGCAGTGAAATAGATGCGACTGTTAACGCTTCTCTCGGCAGTGTTTATGATGCAAGAGCTAACCTTGAACAGGCGGAGACAACGCTTGCCCGGTTTCAACGTTTGCTGGAAAATGGTGCTATTTCCCAGCAAGAAGTGGATAATGCCAGATTCGCCAGAGATATGGCAGCAGGCAAATTGGATAGCGCACAAGGAACCTATGATAATGCTTATTCCAGAATGCAGGGAACCAAAGTAGTGACTCCTCATGCTGGTTTTGTTGTTAAACGCTACTATCAGGAAGGTTATTATGCCAAAGATACTGACGCATTGTTTAATGTTGCAGATATCAGTACGTTATTAGTCAAAATAAATATTCCGGAAGGTCAAATAGGTCTTGTTCAGATTGGCAGCGTTGCAGATATTGAGATGCCGGCAATGCCAGGAGAAAAATTCCAGGGTAAGGTTACGAAAATTGCAGCCGTCGCTGATGCGCCTGGCAGGACATTTGCCGCGGAAGTTTCTATACCAAATAGTGATGGCCGCTTGCGAGGCGGCGTTTACGCTAATGTCTACATACATGCCAATGACAAACCGAACGCTCTGGTTATTCCTCAGAGTGCTATTGTAATGCGCGAAGATCAAAGAACAGTTTTTGTGATTGATAAAGATAACTTTGTCAAACGCAAAGTTTTGACAACGGGCTATATAGGCAATGGCATTGTTGAAGTATTAGAAGGTCTTGAAGAGAATGACCGCATTGTTATCGGCGGACAGAATAAAATAAGAGAAGGCAGCAAAGTTAAAATTGATGAGGAAGGTAGCGCAAAATGATTCGCACTTTCATTCATAGGCCTGTATTCACGACGATGTTTATATTGCTGCTCGTAGTCTTTGGTATAAAGGCCTATCCTAATCTTGGCGTGGACTTATATCCGGAGGTTGACTATCCTCTGGTCAGTGTTACTGTCACTTATGAAGGCGCAGCACCTGAAGAAATGGAAACCCTTATTACAAAACCGATTGAGAACAGGGTTAGCCAGGTATCGGGCATAAAAACACTTTCTTCTTCAATCAGAGAAGGTTATTCCCAAACTGTTCTGGAATTTGAATTAGGCGTCGATCCTAAAGAAAAGGCCAGCGAGGTGCGTGAGAAGGTTGCTTCTGTTCGTGGCAGATTGCCGGATGACATTGATGAACCAATAGTTCAGAGGGTCGATTTATCAGCACAGTCTATAGTTGCCTTTGTTTTATCTTCTGATGTTCGCAGCAGAGGCGAAATTCGTAAACTAGTTGAAGATGTTATTTCGGATGAATTACAAAGAGTTGAAGGCGTATCTGAAGTAAATGTTTATGGTGCGGGCAAAAGGGAATTTAAGATTCAGGTTGATTCGCAAAAGCTTAATGGTTACGGAATACCTTTTCAGACTGTTTATAACATAATCAACAGTGAGAATATGAATACCCCAGGCGGTTCTGTTAAGGAGCATGGAACAGAATTAACGGTCCGTACGCTTGGCAAGTACAAAAACATCGATGACATGAAAAATATTGTTGTCAGCAACCAAAACGGCCGGATCGTTAAACTGGGCGACATTGCAAGTGTCCGTGATGGTTGGGAAGAAGAAACTTCCTACGCTCGTTCTAACGGCGTTCCCAGTGTCGTGCTTGCGGTGCAAAAACAGTCAAGAACCAATACTGTGGCTGTTACCGACGGCGTCATGGAAGCGATGGAAAAACTAAAGCAAAATGATTTACCACATGATATAAAGGTTGATGTAATCAGAAACCAATCTATTTATATCCGCGAAAATGTCAGCGACGTATGGTCATCAATTTTATTCGGAGGCTTCCTGGCGCTTCTGATTACTTATTTGTTTTTGCAAAATTTTCGAGCCACCGTTATTGGTGGGTTAGCAATTCCTACTTCTGTAATTGCTACGTTTGTTTTAATGAAGCAGATGGACTTTACTCTGAACAATATGTCGCTTATGGGTTTAAGTCTTGCTGTAGGAATGTTGATCGACGATGCCATTGTACTGATTGAAAACGTTTTCCGTCATATGGAAATGGGAAAAGGACCTTTACAGGCAGCACAGGAAGCAACTGAGGAACTGGCTCTGGCTATTTTAGCTACATCGCTGGCTTTGGTAGCGGTATTTATACCTATCGGCAGCATGGGTGAAATAGTTGGACAGTTTTTCTCTCAATTTGGTTTGACTGTTGCCTTTGCAGTTGCTTTTTCCACTATCTCAGCTTATTCGCTCACGCCGATGATGTCGGCTTATTGGTTGAAAAAGCCTAAAGAAGTTGGCGCAAGCAGCAATCCACGTAATAAGTATCTGCAAGTTGTATTGGATAAATTTGAAGCTGGCTTTCAAGATACACGCAAGTTTTATAATGAAATAATGAAAATAGCTATTACTCATCCCAAAAAGGTCATCATTATCTCCTGTGTAACTTTACTATTTAATTTTGCCCTTTTGCCATTTCTCGGTGTCGAGTTGCAACCTACCTATGATTCAGGTGAATTTAGCGTAGTTATTAAGGCACCTACCGGAACAGACCTGGAAAAAATGAAAAATATGGTTGAACCGGTTGAAGAAGAAATAAGTAATCTCAGCGAAGTCAAAATTGTTGCCATGAGATTGGGTGGGACAAGAACGCCTGTTAGTCAAGGTACAATTGATATTAAGTTGGTTCCTGCTTCAGAACGTAAGCGCTCTATGAGCGAAGTTATGGATGAATTGAGATTAAAATTAAAGAATGTCCCTGGTTTAAGCATTTCAGTAGTAACAGGACAGGGCGGTGGACGCGGAGATAAAAGACCGGTTCAGGTTGGTTTGCGTGGTTCTGACATGGATATACTTGAAGGATATGCACAGAATTTAGCTGAAATGCTTCGTCAACAGCCTGGTGCGACTGATATCGATATATCTACCGGTGAAGCTGAGCCGGAAGTTATTGTTAAAGTCGATCCTTTGCGAGCTAGTGCTTTGGGATTAAATGCTTCCAATGTCGGTGAAATCGTTAAGATGGCTTTTCAGGGAAAAACTACTTCCAACAGTTTTACTGTCGGAGACAACGATTATAGTATCCGTGTACAATTGAAAGATGATTATAGGAAGAACATTGAAGATGTGAAAAATCTTATGGTTTCCACTTCATCCGGGTCATTTGTACGTTTGGCAGACGTTGCTGAGATAGTTCTTGATTCGGGACCTACACGTATTGACCGCGAAGACAGGCAAAGACAGCTCGTTGTATATGCTAATACCGTCGGCACGACTCCGGGTGAATTAATCCAAAAAATTGAAAAAGATTTGATACCACAGCTTAATATGCAGTTGGGGTATCGTTATAAGATGATTGGTCAGGCTGATATGATGAGCAAGACCTTTGCGGAAATTGCCAAGGCACTTTTAATTGCCGTTATCATGATTTATATGGTTCTGGCAGCTGAGTTTGAAAGTTTTGTGCAGCCTCTTATTATAATGGTTGCCCTGCCGTTTGCGTTGATAGGTGCAATTATTGGTTTATTGGTTTCAGGGCAAACGATTAACATGATGTCCCTGATAGGGTTTACAATGCTTCTTGGTCTGGTTACCAAAACTTCAATTTTATTGGTGGATTATGCAAATCAGGCAAGAACCGCAGGCAAGTCCGTTAAGGAATCAATTCTTGAGGCCTGTTCACTACGTTTGCGGCCAATACTGATGACCACTCTGTCGACTGTACTAGGTATGACGCCTATTGCCTTAGGGATAGGTGCCGGCGCTGAATTAAGACAATCAATGGGAGTTGTTTTGGTTGGTGGGTTAGTTACTTCGACTATTCTAACTCTTGTTGTTGTGCCGTTGGTTTATTTGTTGGTAGAAGAGTGGAAAGAGAAGCACCGAACTGAATAAAATTCAAAACAGAGCATTCAGCAATGAATGCTCTGTTTTTTTTATGCAGCGGAGCCATTCCTTCTGTGTTATACTATGTTTATTGATACTTTAAACAAAGGATGAAAACTATGACGTATGAAGAAAGAATGAAAGAGATTTTGGAAGCATATAAAAATGAAGAACTTGATGCGAATCAGGTTCTTGAGAAAATACAGAATGCCGGTTGTGAAGATTTGGGCTTTGCGAAAATTGATCATGCTAGAACATTCAGGCAAGGTTTTCCTGAAGTTGTTTACTGTGAAGGAAAAACTGCTGAACAAAATGCTTTGATAATGGAAAAGTTAAGTCAGAGCCATGATAATATTCTTGGAACAAGAGCAAGCACAGATATTTTTGCAGCAGTAAAATCCAAAGTACCGGATGCTTTTTTTCACAAAGAAGCCAAACTCATTACCGTTGAGCGCAAACCGCTTCTGCGTGATATTGAAAGAAAAATTGCTGTAATTACAGCGGGCACAAGTGATTTGCCTGTAGCGGAAGAAGCTGCTATTACAGCTGAAATTATGGGCAATCATGTAGAACGCATCTATGATGTTGGTGTTGCCGGGATTCACCGTTTATTTGAGCGTCTGGAAGCAATAAGGGAAGCGAATGCTTTAATTGTCATCGCTGGCATGGAAGGAGCTTTGGCCAGTGTTGTTGGCGGTCTTGTAGCTAAGCCGGTGATAGCGGTGCCGACAAGTGCTGGATATGGAGCAAATTTTGAAGGGCTTTCGGCACTTTTAGGAATGCTTAATAGCTGCGCTGCCGGTGTGGCGGTTGTTAATATTAACAACGGTTTTGGCGCGGGTAGAATGGCTAGCATAATTAATCATATGAGGTGAAAAAATGAAAGCTATCTATGTTGAAGCTTTTAGTGGAATAAGTGGCAACATGTTTCTTGGCGGTTTGCTTAATCTTGGTGTTCCCATGAAATATATTGCAGACGAAATAGCTAAAATGCATTTAGGCAATTACGAAATTATTTATAATTCAGTGAACAAGTGCGGCATAGAGGCCAGTTATTTTAACGTTTTATTGGCAGAGGAGCATATTAAACATGATAGCAAGTATCTTGAGCACATACCTGGTGAGCATAGTCACAGGAAGAGCCAAGAGCATCTGCATAATCAAGAAATTATAGCAGTAAGTCAACACCATCATGAACATCGTAATTTGGCGGATATCACTAAAATTATCAACGAATCGACGCTTAAACTAACAGTCAAAGAAAAAGCACTGAAGGTTTTTAATGTTTTGGCTTTCGCTGAAGCACATGTTCATGGCAAACCTATAGATGAAGTGCATTTTCATGAGGTTGGTGCAATTGATACTATTATTGATATCGTTGGGTCTATAATTGCGTTGGAGTATCTGCAAATAGAAAAAGTTTATGTTTCCAGAATACAGACAGGATACGGGTTTGTTCAGTGTGCACATGGATTGATGCCAATACCGGCACCAGCAACAGCGGAAATATTGAAAAATATTCCTCATTATCATGGCAGTATTGAAAAAGAGCTTGTTACACCAACTGGTGCTGCTTTGATGGCAGTACTGGCAGAGCCTGTGGCAGATTTTCCAAATAATTTTTCCGGAAGCATGATAGGTTATGGCGCTGGGACCTGGGAGTTATCTATACCTAATGTGGTAAGAATTAATCTTGGAGAAATTAAGACAGAAAGCCTCAATTCTTTATTAGTTGCAGAGTGCAATATTGATGATATGTCGGGCGAATTATATCCGTTTGTATTTGATAAACTTCTTACAGCAGGTGCTGCGGACGTTTGGGTAACGCCAATCATCATGAAAAAAGGACGCCCAGCGCAAAAATTGTCAATTCTGGTATCTGCAGACAAACTTGAACAGATTGTTATGATTGTGCTGAAGGAAACAAGTTCCTTGGGTGTACGTTATTATCCTGTTCAGCGTAAAATCGCTTCGCGCAGATTTATTAATGCAGAGTTTGACAATGGTTCTGTAGCTGTTAAAGTGGCTGCTTATAACGAAGAAATAGTAAATTTTGCGCCTGAATACGAAGATTGCAGAAAAATTGCCGAGAAAACCGGAAAACCTTTAAAGAATATTATGCAAGCGGCGATAAAAAAAGCAGAGGAAGAGATCTATGATTGATTTTTCAAGTTATTTGGAAAATATTCGTCAACTATTTTCTACTTTACCTGATGCCGTTGTAAATGAAAAAGAACTGCCCTATGGGAGACAGTTTCAGATAGTCAGAGGCAATGAAAAGGTAGTTTTATCTGTTTACAAAGGTAAAAAAGGCATAAGCACTGTTTGGGGCGGCCAGGAAGGTTCGCTGATGAATTCTGCAATGACAGCGCTATCACCTTCCGGAGGCAACGAATGTATTGAAACGAATATTACAAACAATGAAATCAAAAACTCAGTCAGTCTTTTAGAAAATTGTGCGGGATTTAACGGTGTTTGGGTAGGCTCAGATGAGTCTGGCAAAGGTGATTTTTTTGGGCCTTTGGTTGTTGCGGCTGTTTTGGTAGATACCGATATAGCACGAGAATTAATCGCGGCTGGAGTAAAAGACTGTAAGGTGTTAACCGATAAAGAAATACACAGACTTTCTCCAATCATCAAAAAAACGGCACCCATCAATGTTGTGCTTGCCTTGAGGCCTGAGATGTATAACTATAGGTATGAACAATTACGACTGGAAAAGAAAAATCTTAATCATCTGCTGGCCAATGGGCATATTTCTGCTATAAGGAAGGCAGTGCACCAACGTCCTGAGTGCAGGTATGCTTTGGTTGACCAGTTTTCTGTGCATAGTGGAATCCGAGAAGCCTTAGAAAGTGAGTTTTCTGATTTGATTGTAGTTGAGCAGAAACGTGCTGAAGCAGACATTGCTGTTGCTGCTGCCTCAGTTTTGGCACGGGAACGTTTTTTAGCTGTGATGGATGAATTATCTATTCTGGCTGGCAAGACCTTGCCAAAGGGTGGCGGAGATATTGCGACTGCTCAGGCAAAAGAAATAAAAAATGAATTAGGGGTAAAAATTTTGGAAAAACTTGTAAAAAAGCATTTTTCCAACTATAAAAAAATAAATTAACAAGAAAAATGGTTTCTTTTGTGTTAAAATTACAAAGAGTATTGTTAAAACACGCTTTTTTATGGGGTTTATACTATGAAATATTTGATTATAAATGCCGATGATTTCGGTTTACATAAATATATTAACGCGGGAATTATCAGGGGGTTTAAAGAAGGTTTCATTACCAGCACTTCTTTAATGTGCAGTGCTCCTGCTTTTGAAAATGCTGTAGAATTGGCGAAAGCTAATCCTGCGCTTGGTATAGGCATACATTTGACTTTGGTTGGCGGTGTCGCACCATTGCTGCCACAAGATAAGGTTTCATCTTTAGTAGATGAAAACGGAGTCTTTCCCTTAGATTATGTACAGTTCATCAAAAAATTTGCCCTTGGCAAGGTTTGCAAAAATGAAATACTGGCTGAGTTGTCTGCACAAATAGAACGAGGATTGTCTACAGGCCTTACTATTACACATTTTGACAGCCATCAGCATTTACATGTTTTGCCTGGACTGATTGATATAGTAATAGAACTTAGTAAAAAATATGGTATTGATAAGATAAGACTTCCTTCTGAAAAAATATCCTGGACGGGTGGTTATAATGCCGGGTTTGGCAGGATCATCGGACGTTTAGGACTCACTATATGTTCTGAGCTGGCACGGAGGAAACTGAAAAATGCCGGTATTCTTTGCCCTGACCACTTTTTTGGTATGTTAGCAGGCGGAAATTTAACTGTTGATCTTGTTGCTAATATAATGGACAATTTACCGGATGGCTATACAGAAATTATGACACATCCCGGTTTGCACGGTGATATGTTGGACAATTTGTATCCTTGGGGATACCATTGGGAAAGTGAATTGACAGCTTTTACTGCACTAAAAAATATCGAGAAAATTGAATCAAAAGGCATTTCACTAATAAATTTTGGTGGGTTGAACTATGCGAAGTAAGCTAATGGAACACTTTGTTGTTCTTTTTGTCGTAGTTGTCTTAACCTCTTGTGCTGTTATTTATTTTACATTTGACATCCAAGCTCTGGAGTATCTGACCATTTTTGAACCATGGTCAGTAGCCGCTGTTTTGGGTGTTTTGTTTGTCGGTCTTTTTTTTGATGGTACCAGATTGGTGAACCTTACAAAAGCATCCGGTGAAGAACTGGCGGTTGGTGATGCTATCAATGTTGTTTTGAGTAATTATTTTTTGGCTTTGATTACTCCTGGAGCTAGCGGAGGTGCAGTCGCTCAGGTTTTGTTTATGAAAAAGGCCGGGATTCCTGTTGCTAAAGCAACTGCGGTGGTTATTGTTCGTACAGCAATGTCTATCATGTTTCTGATTATGATGCTCCCATTTGTTCTGCTCAATGATAAGGCTCTTGTTGTCTGGTTTCCTACTAATGTTGTTTTGACAATATGCTTTATTCTGTTTTTAATTCCTGTGACATTGGTTTGTTTTATGAACACACGCTATCCGGAACATTGGCTTTTTTTTATAACGAAAAGGTTGTCGAAAACTATGCGCCGAAAAGTTTTTCTTTGGTATAAAGAATTTCGCAAGGCGTCGTTTATACTAGGTAAAAATCCGTTGGCTATTATAAGGGCATTTATTGAATCTGGGACAAGTTTGCTTGCCATATATTCAGTTGTACCAGTATTTATCAGCGGTTTTGGCCTTGATATTTCGTATCCATTGGTTTTAGGACGGATGATCTTACTTAATCTTATATTATACTTTTCACCTACGCCTGGTGGTTCAGGAGTTGCAGAAGCGGGCTTTGTCCTGCTGTTTTCCCCTTTGCTTCCTAGTGGTACAGTTGGTATAATGGCTGTTTTATGGCGGTTTACCTGTGAATATTTCCCGTTTTTGTTAGGCGGAGCAATATGCATAAAAGCTTTTGGAGCTAATTTTTTAGCTAATATGAACTTTGGAAAGAAGTGTTAAAATGCGCATTTTGATTATAGGCGGTGCAGGCTTCATAGGTTCTCACCTTGTGAACCTTTTGCATAATAATAATGAACATGAAATAGTGGTGCTGGATAATTTGTCGTCTGGAAGCAGAGAGAATATTCCAGCTTCACTGAAATTTTATGAGATGGACATAAGAGAAACTCATTTAGAAAATATTTTTGCTGAAAACAATTTTGATGTTGTAGTCAATCTGGCTGCTCAGACAATGGTGCCATATTCTCTGGAGCATCCGGACGAGGATGCAGATATAAACATTTTGGGATTAATAAATGTTTTGAATTGTTGCAGGAAGCATTCTGTGCAAAGAGTAATTTTTTCATCCAGTGCAGCTGTCTATGGTAATAATTCAAATGTGCCGCTAAAAGAAGAGGAACCATCTATGCCAATGTCATTTTATGGCATAACTAAAATGACTGCTGAACATTATCTTCGTGTTTATAATGAGCTTTATGGTATTGATGCGATTGTTTTACGCTTTGCTAACGTTTATGGTGAGCGCCAGGGTAATGGCGGAGAGGGCGGAGTCATCAGTATTTTTGCGAAACTTATAGCAGAAGGCTTGCCTGTTTCATTATTTGGTAATGGGGAGCAGACCCGTGATTTTGTTTATGCAGGGGATGTTGCCGAGGCTATAAATGCTGCACTTTGCGTCAAGGGCTATCATACCTTGAACGTATCAAATACAATAGAAGTGAGCATTAATGAGCTTATACATAACTTTGCGCAGGTTGCGCAAAAAGAAATCATAGTTGATTATCAGGAAGCGAGACCTGGTGATATATTTCGTTCGTGTTTAGATAATTCAAACCTGAAACAGAAGTTGGGTATTTTGCCGCGGACTACATTGCAGGAAGGTTTATTAAAGACGTATGCTTATTTTGCAGAATTAGCGAGGGAGGGTAAAAGGCTTGGATAAAAGACTACGGGTACTGATACTTTTGATTTTACTGGGTTTTAATTTGTTGTATGGGCTGGGTGGTACGCCTCTGCTTGATCCTGATGAGCCTGTATATGCCGAAACGGCCAAAGAGATGATTCAGTTTAATGATTATATGTCACCCCGCATTTTCAATGATTTTTGGTATGACAAGCCACCAATGTACTACTGGTTGGTAGCCGGAACCTTTAATGTATTTGGTGTCAACGATTTCGCAGCACGTTTTCCATCGGCTTTGATGGGTATAGCTACAGTTATAATGTTTTATTACGGGGTAAAACGCCTTTTTGACGAAGAAACCGGATTTTGGTCAACGCTTGTGCTTGGTACTTCTTTAGAATTTTTCTATTTAGGAAAAGCAGCTGTTACTGATATGACACTGCTCTTCTTTATGACAGGTGCCATTTTGGCCTTTTTGAACAATAAGTTTTTATTAATGTATGTTTTAATGGGTTTGGCAACATTGACTAAAGGACCAATTGGTGTTGTTTTTCCAAGTGCAATAATTTTTCTTTATTTTCTTGCCAGCGGCGAATGGCGCACTATGAAAAAAATGCATATACCTTTGGGTGCTGTTATTTATTTTTTGGTAGCAGGGCCATGGTACTATTTTATGTACCAGATACATGGACAAATTTTTATTGATACGTTTTTCGGATTTCATAATATGACCAGATTTACCACAGCTGAACATCCTGATCGTGTTCTTTGGTATTATTATATACCGGTACTTCTGGTGGGACTTTTCCCCTGGACCGGACTGTTGTTTGATTCGGTGAAAAAAAGTATTACGGATAGTTCGGGCGATGGTTTTAAAAATCTTATGTTTATGCATATTTGGTGGATTTTTGTTTTTCTGTTTTTTTCGATATCAAAGACAAAGTTAGTGTCATATATATTCCCTTTATTTCCACCTCTGGCGATAATTATAGGATGGAACATTGTACGCGTCAGTAGGGAAAGGTTTCCTAGAAGAGAGTGGGCACTTGCTATTCCAAGTCTTATAATGTTCGTTTTGCTTTCTGTTGGCTGGTTCTTTGGTGGTCAGCAACTAACGGAAATGAGTTTTGGTGCTATAATTCTCGCAGGCATAACGTTACTTTTGGCTATAGGTATTGGCAGCACATTTTTGTATTTTAAGGATGCGCTTCTCGCTTCCTGGCTTCATGTTGCTGCCGGCATTCTTACAATGGTTGTTGTTTTTACTTTCATGTTGCCGACGGTAAGCGGCAGGTTTAGCGTAAAAACAGCCGCTGATTATTATCTTGCAAATTGTGATAAGGGAGTTACAGTACATATCGATAAATTTTTGCGGCCGGGGTTTATGTATTATGCGAATGTTCCTGGCGTTGAAATGAAACCGGAAACGTCTGATTTTGCTGATTTGTTTAAAACAGGTGGAACTAAATTTATTGTCGTGCGCGGGCTGGAATATCGAAGGCTGGTTAGTGCGGACAAAAATAGACTGCAGTTGGTTTTTAATGAGAATGATATTTATATATTTAAGATGGACTAAAAGTTGATTTGGGCATAAAAAAGCCGGTTATTTGGTTAAATAACCGGCTTCAATATTTATTGAGTATTTTACATAATAGGAGTGGTTGTGCTATCTGGCTGTTCAAAAACGAATGCTGGTGACGGATAATAGAATTGACAGTGCTGAGGCACGAAGTATTCTGTGGAAAAGCGCTTTAATAGCGCGTATGAAGTACGTTCTTCAAAGTCAATCAGATTGTCTTTATTTATATCTGCATCGTCTACAATTACCAATAGATATGGAGGCACAGTAGGCGCGTTCTCGGGAATCTCATTACGGTCCAGTGGAAGCCCTGGCACTACACGCAAATTGCCAATTACTTCTTCGTTTTCATTGCTCAAAATACAGCGATAGGTGTTTTGATATAGTGTTTTTGATAACTTAACTGTATAAGCTGCTTGTTTCATAACTAAAGCACACATCCTTTAAAAATGTTATAATTTCAACATAAAATATAATAACATAAATTTTAAAGGCATGCAAAACCATTGTTTAGATTTTAAATAATGTCTGAAAATAAGAATACATTATACACTATAAAATATTATAACTTCGGCAGGAAAAATTAATAGATATGTCGAATCGATTTGAGGATGTGTTTAGTAAAGATATTTCTGGGGGTGGTATGTACTTTCTAGTGTATGGACATTGTTTTCACACTAAATATTAAACAGGAGGGGTAGTTAATGAAAAAAATTCTTGCTTTCATGTTGGCTTTGACAATGCTTGGTACTTTGATTGCCGGTTGCGGGGGATCCGGTAAAGAGGAAAAGAAACCTGCCGCACAGAAATTTATTAATATTGCGACTGGTGGTACTGCTGGCACCTATTTCCCACTAGGTGGAGCTGTTGCTGATATCCTTAATAAAAATATACCTGGAGCTAATGCCAGTGCACAAAGTACCGGGGCTTCTGTTGCAAATATCAACTTACTTCAGCAAGGAAAAGTTGATCTTGCTTTTGTGCAAAATGATATTGCCTATTATGCAGCTAATGGCGTTGAAATGTTTAAGGATAAAAAGGTTGCCGGGTTAAAAGGCTTAGCTACTTTATATCCGGAAACAATACAAATTGTTGCTCTTGATAAATCTGGAATTACTTCGTTGGATCAAATCAAAGGCAAACGTGTTGCTGTAGGCGCAGCCGGCAGCGGTACTGAAGCAAATGCCCGTCAAATTCTGGAAGCTTACGGAATTACTTATAAGGACATAAGCGTTCAATATCTTTCTTTCGGTGAAGCATCAAGTGCTTTGAAAGATGGCAACGTTGATGTAGCTTTTGTAACTGCAGGACATCCAACAGCAGCAATCCAAGATATCGCAACTCAAAACAAAGTAGTTCTTATTCCGGTTGACGCAGCTAAAGCTGATGCTTTAATTGCAAAATATCCATTCTATACTAAAGTAAATATCCCTGCTAAAACTTATACAAATCAAGATGCAGACGTAAGTGCAGTAGCAGTACGTTGTATGTTGGTTGTATCTGAAAAAATGGATGCACAATTAGGTTATGATATCACCAAGGCAATCTTTTCTAATCTTGATAGACTGAAAGCTGCTCATGCAGTGGCAGCAGTTGTTTCAAAGGCATCAGCTAAAGACGGAATGTCTATTACGCTCAATGCAGGTGCTGAGAAGTTTTTCAAGGAAAAATAACTGTTGAGTGTAAATAATGTGTTAAAAGACCGGACTCCGGAGTCTGCCGGTTTCCGGTCTTTTTTGAAGTTTAAATTTGTCTTGTTGATGTCAGTAATTGTTATTCTTTGTTTTTTAGGATTTTATGCTAATCAGTTGGTTGTAAGCGTGAACCCTGATTCTGGTCAGAAAAGGTTAAGTTTTGATACTTATGTTGGTGATTTATGGTATATAGAGTTTACTCATTCTGTACAAAAAACACCAGTGCAGGAATATTTTCTTGTGCGAGGCGTTGACGATTTCCTTATGAAGGAAACAATATACCAATCTCTTGGTGTTGGATTGCCATTCCTGCCTTCAGATGGGAAACTGAACGTGACTAAGGATGGTCATTTCGTTTTGGCGATGAATCGAAAGTTTGAAACAGTTAAAGTAAGAACTGGTTTAGAGGCCTGCCCGAGAATTTATCATTCTGGTACCGTATATCCTATATATGAGATTTACGAGCCGGGAACACTAGTAGAAATTAAAGTGGAAAAGCGTTATAAAAGTTGGTTGTAATTTACAAGGAGGGCAAAATGAGCTCTGAAAATATCAAAGAAATGTCCGCTGAAGAAGTTTTAAAAAAGTTTGATCAGGAATCAAACAAAAGGGAAATGACAGGAATATGGAACACAATTATCACAGCAATCTGTATTGCCTTCGCCACGTTCCAAATCTATACTGCTATGTTTGGAGTTTTAGATGCCCATTTACAACGTGCCATACACCTGGCTTTTGGTTTCGCTTTAATTTTTTTGCTTTATCCTGCTAGCACAAGTTGGTCAAGAAATTCAATGAATTGGTTCGATGTATTACTCGCTATTTTGGGCGTTTGCAGTGCTATGTACATTGTTGTTTTTTATCAAGACCTTGTTTTAAGAGCGGGTTTTAATACAGAAACTGACTTCATAATTGGGTTAATTGGCACAATACTGGTCTTTGAAGCAGCCCGGCGTGTTGTTGGTTGGCCAATGATTATTGTAGCTGCATTATTCATGTTATATGCTTTGATTGGCCCATATATTCCCGGTATATTAGGGCATCGCGGTGTTAGTATGCAAGAATTGATTGGGCACTTATTTTATACAACTGAAGGTATTTTTGGCATACCTATGGGAGTTTCTTCAACATTTATTTACTTATTCATACTTTTTGGCGCTTATTTGGAAGCCACAGGGTTAGGTAAATTTTTTATTGATTTGGCGAATGCCGTTGCTGGCTGGGCAGCTGGCGGACCAGCAAAGGTAGCAGTTCTTTCAAGCGGTTTGATGGGAACGGTTTCAGGAAGTTCTGTTGCCAATGTTGCCGGTACAGGTTCTTTTACAATTCCTATGATGAAAAGACTTGGCTATAGACCTGAATTTGCAGGTGCAGTAGAAGCAGCTGCTTCTACTGGAGGCCAACTTATGCCGCCAGTTATGGGCGCAGCCGCTTTCTTGATGGCAGAATTCGTAGGTGTTCCATACATGACAGTTGTTAAGGCCGCAGTTATACCTGCATTACTATATTATACCGGTGTATGGCTTGGCGTTCATTATGAGGCGAAAAAATGTGGTTTAAAAGGTATTCCACGTGAAGAATTGCCTAAGTTTAAGGAACTTTTTGTAGAAAAAGGTCATTTAGCTATTCCGTTGATCATAATTGTTTATTTGCTAGTTACCGGATACACGCCAATGCGTGCGGCTCTTTTTGCAATTGGTTTGTCTTTGGTATGTTCCTGCCTGCGCAAATCTACCAGGATTGGATTTAAAGATGTTATTGATGGGCTGGTTAATGGTTCTAAGGGAGTTCTTGGTGTTTTAATAGCTTGCGCAACTGCGGGAATAATCATTGGCGTTGTTACCAAAACGGGTGTAGGCTTAAAAATGGCCACCGTACTTTTAGATTTAGCCGGCGGTAAATTGTTGCCTGCGATGTTCTTTACGATGATTACATCTTTGATTTTAGGTATGGGTGTTCCGACGACTGCAAATTACGTTATTACTTCCACCATTGCAGCGCCAGCTCTTGTACAGATGGGTATCCCAATATTGTCTGCTCATATGTTTGCTTTTTATTTTGGTATTGTTGCCGATGTTACACCACCTGTTGCACTGGCAGCTTATGCCGGAGCCGGCATTTCAGGGGCTAACCCTTTAAGAACTGGTGTGGTTGCCGCAAAACTTGCTATAGCCGCTTTCATTGTTCCTTATATCTTTGTTCTTTCACCAGAGATTTTAATGATTAATGGAACTGCTAGTGGCATACTTGTTGCTACTGTAACTGCTTTAATAGGAATGTGGGGCATTAGCATAGCAATGATAGGTTATTGCATCAAAAATACTAATTTATTACAAAGAATACTATTTTTCTTTGGCGGTTTACTTTTAATCGATCCTGGTACAATAACTGATATTATTGGCATTACTATTTTGGCAGCAGCTTATGCATGGCAGAAATTTGAATTAAAGAAAAATGTCAAAACAATAGACTGATTGCAGTCAAAGTAATAGATTCCTCTGATTAGTTTAAGTATTTAATGCTTAATTAACTAATCAGAGGTTTTTTCTTTGTAAAGGATGAATTCTTGCATTATCGGTTTCAGCAGGGTATAATGAAGTTTAAGGTGAATGTTCGGCTATAACCCCAGCTAGTTGGAGATCAATTGAGCGGAAAACTTAAAACAAAAAAACAGGAGGTGTGTTTTTTGAACAAAACACAACAAAAACTTAATATTATACCTTTGGGTGGTTTAGGTGAGATCGGCAAAAACATGACTGTATTCAAATACGGTGAAGATATTATTATTGTCGATGCAGGCCTTGCTTTCCCTGAAGATGATATGCTCGGAATTGATCTGGTAATTCCTGATATTTCTTATCTGATGGAAAATAAAGATAAAATCAGAGCTATCTTTTTAACGCATGGTCATGAAGATCACATTGGTGCTTTACCATATGTTTTAAAAAAATTAGATTTACCGGTCTATGGAACTGCATTAACTTTAGGTATCCTGCAAGGTCGCCTAAAACAAAATGGCGTATCTTCATCGCAGTTAAAAACAGTTCAACCAGGTGAATTTATTCGTGCAGGTTCTTTTAAAGTTGAATTTATCAGAGTGAACCACAGCATTCCTGATGCTGTTGCGATGGCCATTCACACTCCTTTAGGGGTAGTTTTGCATACAGGTGACTTTAAAATTGATCAGACTCCGGTTGATGGACAGGTTACTCAATTCAGTAAACTGGCAGAGCTTGGAAATCAAGGTGTATTGATGCTATTAGCCGATAGTACCAATGTCGAGCGCCCCGGTTATACGCCAAGCGAAAAAATAGTAGGCAAAACATTTGATGAAGAATTTCGTTATGCTAAAAGCAGGATTATTGTAGCAACGTTTTCTTCAAATGTTCACAGGATACAGCAGGTTGTTGAGTCAGCAGTACGTTATAATAGGAAAGTCGCGATTATTGGCCGCAGTATGGTAAATGTTGTTAATATTGCAATGGAACTTGGATATCTCAACATACCTGAAGGAACTTTAATTGATATCGATGAAACAAATAATTACAGACCAGAGCAAGTGGTTATAATAACTACTGGCAGTCAAGGGGAGCCCATGTCTGCGCTCACCAGAATGGCAATGAGCGATCATAAAAAGGTCGGCATAGTTCCTGGTGATACAGTTATTATTTCTGCTACGCCTATACCAGGCAATGAAAAAGGTGTTTCTCGAACAATAGATCATCTTTTTAAGCTTGGTGCAGAAGTTATTTATGAGAAATCTTTAGGCATTCATGTATCTGGACATGCTAGTCAGGAAGAAATTAAGCTGATGCACAATCTATTGCGCCCAAAATTTTTCATGCCAGTGCATGGGGAATACAGGATGTTAGTTAAACATTCGAAGCTTGCCCAATCTTTAGGTATGCCCAAAGAAAATGTTGTCATAGCTGAAAATGGGTCTGTTGTTGAAGTTACAAAGGAATCAGTAGGTATAAATAATAAGGTAACTGCAGGCAAAGTCCTCGTTGATGGACTTGGCGTCGGTGATGTTGGCAATATTGTTTTACGTGACCGCAGACAGTTATCCCAGGATGGCATATTAATTGTCGTTGTGACAATTGATAAACAGGATTGTAGTGTCGTAGCTGGCCCCGATATTGTTTCTCGTGGGTTTGTTTATGTGCGTGAGGCAGATGATTTGATGGAAAATGCTAAGGAAAAAGTGCAGATGGCTCTTAATAAATGTCAGGAAAATGGCGTTTCTGAATGGTCGGCAATTAAATCTGCCGTCCGTGATTCCTTAAGCAGATACTTATATGAAAAAACGCGCAGAAGACCAATGATTTTGCCGGTGATTATGGAAATATAATTATACGCATAATCTTATAGCTGTGGGGTGCATGATTTGGATAATAGAGCAAAGAATGACAAGAAGGTAGTTGGTAATCAAAAGGAGCTGTTAGGCGTAGTTTTGGTTACGTTAGCAGTATTTATGTTTCTTACGCTTTATGGTCTGAATATGGGCAGTCTTGGAGCTTTTACTGCAAAATTTTTGAAATATTTCTTGGGCAAGGCCGCAATAATTATTCCAACTTTTTTGTTCTATCTTGGTATTAATTACGCAGTCAGACACCAGGGAATTACAATTAACCGATTGTTTTTTTCAATTATGCTTCTACTACTTTGTTCTTTAGGGCTTCTTCATCATTTCTATACTCCTTTTGGAGAAGAGGTTCTGGCAGATAGATTGCCCGAGGGTGCTGGTGTAGTTGGTGGATTTATACTTTTATTCCTGCGAAGATTGGCTGGTGTTCCGGGAGCTATAATTGCACTTTCTGCCGGCATCGTTTGTGCGCTTTTGCTTTCCGGTAAGTTTTCAATTAAGGAATCTGTTGATCTTACTGAGAATGGTGTGAAAAATGCAGCTGATTCTTTAAATCAGGTAAAGGAACAACTTAGGGAGAAACGAACATTTTATGACCAGGAAAAATTTCCGGATTATGGACGGAAACCACAGATTGTTGAATCAAATGATTTACCTGTTAAAGAAAAGAAAACTATACCGGAATTAAAAGAAGCTGATGTTGGGTTATTTAAAACTGATGCTGTTGTTAATGCAAATGGTTACAAATATCCGCCAATGTCGATTTTGCACCCATTACCTCGGGTAAGACAAACGATATTAAGTGAGGAAACACAAGAGCAAAGCAGAATTTTAGAACGTACTCTTAATGATTTTAATGTTCGTGCCAAAGTTGTAAATATCACTTGTGGACCGTCAGTTACTAGGTTTGAACTGGAACCGGCGCCTGGTGTGAAAGTTAGTCGTATTGTTAATTTGTCAGATGATCTGGCTCTGAAACTTGCAGCTCCTGGTATTCGCATTGAGCCAATTCCAGGTAAAACAGCAATCGGCATAGAAGTTCCTAACTTAAAGAATGAAGCTGTTTCATTCCGTTCTGTAATTGATTGTGATGTAATCAGAAAAACGAAGAATAAGCTTTGCGTTGGTTTAGGTAAAGATATCGCTGGCAATATTGTTACTGCTGATCTTGGAAAAATGCCGCATCTTTTGGTAGCTGGTTCAACAGGTTCAGGTAAAAGTGTTTGTATCAATACGATAATTGCTAGTATACTTTTCAGGGCTGCTCCGGATGAAGTAAGATTAATACTTGTTGATCCAAAAGTGGTGGAACTGACTAATTATAATGGTATTCCACATTTGCTTACTCCTGTAGTAACAAACGCAAAACAGGCAGCCTCAGCATTGCATTGGGCTGTTGTGGAGATGGAAAGGCGTTATTCTTTGTTTGCTGACACCCAGGTCCGCGAGATAAACCGCTACAATGAAGTAGTAGATGAAAAACTACCATTTATAATTATAATTATTGATGAGTTAGCCGATTTAATGATGGTTGCGGCTGTCGATGTAGAAGATGCTATTTTGCGCTTAGCGCAAAAAGCCAGAGCTGCTGGAATTCATTTAATTTTGGCGACTCAGAGGCCTTCCGTAGATGTAATAACAGGCATCATTAAAGCCAACATCCCATCTAGAATTGCATTTGCGGTTTCATCACAAACTGATTCAAGAACTATTTTGGATATGGGTGGAGCAGAAAAGCTCCTTGGTAAAGGTGACATGCTTTTTTATCCAATTGGTGCTAATAGGCCACAAAGAGTTCAAGGTGCTTTTGTATCAGACGAAGAATTGGATAAATTGGTTAATTATATTAAGTCCCAATCGCTTCCTGTTGATTATTCGGAGGCTGTTACAACGCAAGAGCTGGAAAGTGACACGAAGAAATCACAAATTGGTGTCAATAATGATGGTATGATTGAGGATGAGTTATTTGAAGATGCAGTTCGTTTGGTGATGGATACACGTCAAGCATCTTCATCAATGTTGCAAAGAAAATTCCGCATAGGATACACAAGAGCTGCGCGTTTGGTTGATACGATGGAGGAATATGGAATTATTGGACCGGCCATGGGCAGTAAACCACGTGAATTAATAATGAACCAGTCAGAAATTGAATCAAGATTTTTTAATAAGAATCAGTAAATTGCCCAGGAGGTATTGAAATGTCGAGTGTTGGCGAAATTTTGAAAAATACTCGTGAAGCCAAGGGAATTACTATTGAGCAGGTAGCTGAAGCAACAAGTATCCGAGTATTGTATTTAGAGGCAATAGAAAATGAACAGTTCCAATTGGTTCCGGGAGAGGTTTATTTAAAAGGTTTCATTCGTAATTATGCTAATTATATAGGTCTTAATGGACCTGCTATGGTGGAAAAATACAAAGAGCAGGTAGAAGCCAACAAAAAACACGAGCATCCTGTTCAAGCTGAGACAAACGATATTAAGCATCAGCAAACAGAGAAAAGTGGCCATGGTAAAGCTAAATTAGCTAAGCCAAATACTTTTGATATTATGTCTTTACTGGAAAAGTTTCTTACTAAAAGGAATTTTGCCTTGTTAGCAGGCCTTATTTTAGTTATAGCGGCAGGAAGTTTTATTAACAGCTTTTTCGGAGATAAGGATAGCCAGCCGGCCAAGACTAAGCAGGCTGCAGTTGAGTCAGTAAAAAGTGAATCTGCTGATAAAGCTCAGGTTGCTTCTGTTTCAAAAGACCAAAATGGGATTTATATTGTTAAGAATGCCGCGAATATTGAAGCACAAGTTGAATTTAGCGGCGATTGCTGGACAGAAGCATATGCTGATGGCAAAGAAGTATTTGTAGGAATGATGTCAGCTGGTAAGACTGTTAATTGGAAGGCTGAAAAAGAGTTGCAAATAAAAGTTGGTAATGTCCGTGTTGCAAAAATTAATTGCAATGGACAGCCAATACCATATGCGCCTGATGAAAATGGTATTGCAGTGCGCACATTTAAGAGATAGTTTTTGGAGGATAACTGATGAGTGAATTTTTGCCGACTACGCTTGAGGAGATTGCACAGCGTGGGTGGGAACAAATAGATTTTTTATTTATTAGCGGTGATGCTTATGTCGATCACCCTTCTTTCGGCCCGGCAGTAATATGTCGGGTTCTTGAATCTAAGGGGTACAAAATAGCCATGCTTAGTCAGCCAGATTGGAAAACGGAAAGAAGTCTGGCAGTTTTAGGAAAACCGCGTCTTGGTGTACTTATTTCAGGGGGAAACCTTGATTCCATGTTATGTCATTATACTGCTGCCCGCAAATTACGCAAAAAAGATAATTATACGCCGGGTGGAATTATGGGAAAACGCCCTGACCATGCAGCTGTCGTTTATGCGAAGCTGGCAAAAAAAGTATGGCCTGATCTGCCTGTTATTATTGGAGGCATTGAAGCTAGTCTGCGCAGATTTGCGCATTATGATTATTGGGAAAACAAGTTGTTGCCATCAATTCTTATAGAAAGCGGTGCCGACCTTCTCGTTTATGGTATGGGAGAAAAGCAGATTGTTGAAATCGCTGATTATCTTGCCGGCGGTGCTGATATCAGCACAATTCATTATGTTCGCGGTACTTCATATATTTGTGATGATTTGGATGGTATTGTAGAACAGTATGTGTTATTACCGTCATATGAAAGCATACTTCAAGACAAAAAGTTATTGGCAAAGGCATATAAATTGCAGAGTAACGAACAAGACCCTTTTTATGGTAAAATTGTAGTTCAACAGTTTGCCAATAGGTATGTAGTACAGAACCAGGCAACATATCCGTTGACTGAAGAAGAGATGGATGCTATTTATGATCTTCCTTACTGCAGAACATACCACCCAAGTTATGAGAAGTTCGGCGGCGTGCCTGCAATAGAAGAAGTTAAATTTAGTATTATAAGCCAGCGTGGTTGTTTTGGCAGCTGTTCGTTCTGCGCTATTCATTCACATCAGGGAAGAATTATTCAATCACGCAGTCATGAATCGATTTTGCGCGAAGCTAAAATAATAACAGAACTGCCAGATTTCAAAGGTTATATTCACGATGTAGGTGGACCAACCGCCAATTTTAGGCATCCGGCATGTGCAAAACAATTAAAGACTGGTGCCTGCAAGCATCGTCAGTGCTTATTTCCTGATGTATGCCCTAACATAGATGCAGATCATAGTGATTACATATCCCTATTGAAAAAAATCAGAACTTTGCCAGGTATTAAAAAAGTTTTCATAAGATCTGGTATAAGATATGATTACTTGCTAGCTGATAAATCTAATGATTTTTTGGATGAACTTTGCCGTTACCATGTCAGTGGACAGTTGAAAATAGCTCCGGAACATATTTCACCTGGAGTACTTAAATGTATGGGCAAGCCTGGTAAAGAAGTGTATTTGAAATTTATGAGGGTTTTCAATAAGAAAAACCAGGAAATAGGTTTAAAACAATTTGTAGTGCCGTATTTTATTTCAAGCCATCCAGGCTGCACAATAAATGATGCTGTAGAATTAGCTGAATTTCTTCGTGACACAGGCCATTATCCTGAACAGGTTCAAGACTTTATCCCAACTCCAGGAAGCTGCTCGACCGCCATGTATTATTCTGGAGTCGACCCAGAAACTGGCAAGAAAGTTTTCGTTACTCAAAATCCCCATGAAAAGGCAATGCAAAGAGCGCTGATGCAATATAAGAACCCCAAGAATCGTGCCTTAGTAAAAGAGGCGTTGCAAATGGCAAATCGTCTTGATTTAATAGGCAGTGATTCCAAATGCCTGCTTCGGTTGTCACAGACACCTCATAGCACGGTATCAAGAGTTAAAGGGAAAGTGGTTCAAAAGGATAACGGACGTAAGGACACACGAAACTCCAAGCAGCGCAAGAGATAAGTGAGGGTTTGTGCGCATGATTAAGCATAAAAGTTGGCTTTTACTCCTACTATTTTTCATATGCTTTTGGTTTTTGCGTTTTGACAGTATTCAGACTGGTAGCGTAAATGCTGCTACTGAAAATACTATAAAAGTTTACTCAGTGTTGCCTGAAGATTTGACCAGAGCTTTGCTAAATGAATATCAGGAGAAAACCAAAACTAAATTTGTATATAAGTTTGCCGACAAAGGACAAACTATTTCTGCTGATTGGGAAGGCTTTGATTTAATTATTGCGCCCAGGGAAACGATGATTAATCTGTCTTCTGATGGGAAACTGCTTAAACAAGATTCTCGCAAGGAAAATTTGCCGCTCGCATTACAGGATGCCGAAGGCTATTGGACAAGCGTTTGTTATGACCCATACGTGTTTTTGGTAAACTATGCATATTCGCGGAGGGTTGGACAAAAGAACTTGTTATCCTGGAAGGATATAGCTAAGCAAAATGATATAGTTATTAGTATGGAGGAGCTTAGTGGGACACCGGAAATGAGATATTTCCTTACGGCACTGGCAAGCAAGCAAGGCGAAGAAGAGACTTTTAGTTTTTTAAAAAATATTAACAAAAAAATTCCTCAGTATGCAAAGTTTGCTATCAGCCCTATTCGTCTAACTACAATTGGGGAAGCAGATTTGGCAATTACCTCAAGAAATAAGGTTATAAAGTATATCGAAAATGATTTTCCAGCATACATTGTTGAACCTTCGGAGGGGTTTCCGGCGCAGGTTTTTGCTGCTGGAATAGGAAAGGCTTCAACAAAGAGATACTCTTGTGAAAAAATAATTAGTTGGCTGGTTAATGCCGAAGATGTTATAATTGTCACCGAAAAACTAGGATATGGGTATTTATTCATTTCGCAAAATAAATTTGAGAATGAAGCTAACAGAGAAAGTCTGCTGTGGGTAAATGATAAATATTTGACTGATGAGAAGCGGACAGAATTAGTTGAAAAATGGCTGCAAAATGTTAGGTTTGCGGATAAGTGATTGAAAGGGTGTTTTTCTTGAAAATAGGTTTAGTAAGTCTTGGCTGTCCGAAAAATCTTGTTGATTCCGAAACAATGCTTGGCATAATTGAAGACAAGAAAATGACGATTACCAATAATCCCGAGGAAGCCGATATAATTATTGTCAATACATGTGGATTTATCGAATCAGCTAAGGAAGAATCGATAAATACTGTTCTGCAGATGGCAGAATATAAAAATGAAGGCAACTGCAAGTATTTGATTTTAGCTGGTTGCCTTGGTCAAAGATATTCTGAAGAACTGCTTGCCGATATTCCGGAAGTAGATGCTATTGTAGGTACGGAGTGTTATACTGAAATTGGGCAAGTGATAGAAAGAGTGCTTCTAGGTGAGCGTTTTATTTGTTTACAGCCTGCTTCTAGCGCAGAAAATGAAACCGGCATGATGCCGAGAATATTGACTACGCCGAATTATACAGCTTATTTAAAAATTGCTGAGGGCTGTGATAATTGCTGTTCTTACTGCATTATACCGAAAATTCGCGGACCTTACAGGAGCAGACCGTTTGAAGAGATTTTAGCAGAAGCCAAAGCTTTGGTTACCAGTGGTGTCAAGGAGTTAATTTTAGTTGCACAAGACACAACTCGCTATGGAGAAGACTTATATGGTTCATTACGCTTGGCGGAATTGCTTAAAGAACTAAATAAGCTGGAAGATTTAAAATGGATAAGGATTTTGTATTGTTATCCGCAATATTTTTCAGACGAATTAATCGAAGCAATAGCAAATTGCGAGAAAGTATGTAAGTATGTGGACATCCCATTACAGCATATTAGTGATTCTCTTTTAAGCAGCATGAATAGACCTGATACGAAAGAACAGATAGTTACCCTACTGGCAAAATTGAAAAATCGCATACCTGATATTTGTGTTCGCACAACTTTTATAGTTGGTTTCCCAGGAGAAACCAAGGATGATTTTGATGAACTCAAAGCATTTGTTGCCGAACAAAAATTTGCCTGTGCAGGTGTATTTACCTACTCACAAGAAGAAGGTACCGTGGCCGCGTTAATGCCTAACCAGATTGACGATGATTTGAAACAGGATCGTTATCATGAACTGATGGCCATACAGGCACAGGTATCTGAGGAAATTCACATCAATCTGGAAGGGAAGGTCCTGGATGTTCTTGTAGAAGGATTTGACGAAGAGAATAAGAACCTTGCCTGCGGCAGGTCCTACAGAGAAGCGCCTGAAATTGACGGCAGCATTTTTATTGAAGATGCAGCTGCAATTAAAGTCGGTGAATTTGTTAAAGTAAGAATTGTACAAGGGTTTACTTACGAATTGGTTGGAGAACTGGCATAGTTCACTAGGAGGTCAAGTAAGGATGATTGTCGAAGTAATTAACACTGGAACTGAATTGCTGCTTGGTGATATTTTAAATACTAATTTTCAATATCTATCTAAAGCATTGAATCAGAAAGGGTTTGATGTTTTATATCAGACTACCGTTGGCGATAATGAAACCAGACTGAGAGAGGTATTGAAGATTGCTATCGCTCGTGCGGATATCATTGTTACTACCGGTGGTTTGGGCCCTACGCGCGGTGACATTACAAAAGAGATGGTTGCGTCTGCACTCGATCTCCCCTTAGAACTTGATCAGGAAACGCTGGAAAAAATAAATCAATTTTTTATCCACCGGGGTATATGTATGCCTGAAAATAATGTAAAACAGGCGATGATACCACAAGGAGCACACATTTTAAAGAATGATGCCGGGACGGCTCCGGGATTGGCAGTTGAAGCTGATGATAAGCTGATTATTCTCCTGCCGGGACCTCCCAATGAAATGAAACACGTTTGTACAGAGCAAATGTTGCCATTTTTAGAAGAACATTTTGCTCAGCAAGGAATTATTCACTCCAAAGTTTTGCGTCTTAAGGGAATTGGTGAATCAACTGTTGCCGAAAAACTCGACGATATTATTATGTCGCAGACCAATCCAACAATTGCGATTTACGCAAGGAGCGGAGAAATCATTATCAGGATTACGGCAAAAAGTATTGATTATGCCATGGCAGAAGCCATGATAGCTGAAATGGAAGCTGAAGTTCGCAAGAGGCTGGAGGATAATATATATGGCGTTGATAACGAGTCTTTAGCAAAAAAGCTTGGTGAAGAACTGTTAAAAAGAAATAGTACGATATCTTTTGCAGAATCATGCACTGGTGGTTTAGCCAGCAGCATGCTGACTGACATCCCTGGAAGTTCCGAGTACCTCTTGGGTTCAGTTGTTTCTTATAGTAATGAGGCAAAGGCTAAAGTTATAAACGTGTCTGAAGATAGTTTAAAGAAATATGGGGCAGTAAGCGAGCAGGTAGCACGTGAAATGGCAGCCGGTGTTCGTAATCTTTTCAGTACCACACTTGGTGTAGGTATTACTGGGATTGCCGGACCAGGCGGTGGCTCAAGTGAAAAACCTGTTGGCTTGGTATATATGGCTATAGCGAGTGAAAAAGGAATTGTTTGCCAGAAACACAAGTTTAATGGCTCTCGAACTGATAACAAATTGCGTAGTGTATTAGCCGCTTTTTCGCTGGTTTTTGACAAATTAAATGAAGAATTTTAGGAGGAATTATGACAAACAACACAAAAGAAATGTTCGGTGATTTACTGTTAGACAAAAAGATAGTAACTGCGCTGACAGAAATGGGTTTTGAAGAACCATCACCAATTCAGAGAGAAACTATACCAATCGTATTAGAAGGTAATGATGTTATAGGGCAGGCACAGACAGGTACTGGTAAAACAGCAGCCTTTGGTATTCCTATTGTCCAAAATATTACAGATCATCGCCATATCCAGGCTTTGGTTATGACTCCGACCCGTGAATTGGCAATACAGGTTGCAGAGGAAATAGGTAAGATCGGCCAGACCAAACGCATAAAAGCTTTGCCTGTTTACGGAGGACAGCCAATTGACCGTCAAATCCGCTCTTTGCGCAGTGGAGTACAAATCGTTATAGGAACTCCAGGCAGACTTCTTGATCATATCCGAAGAGCCACTATAAAACTTGATAATATTAAGTTCCTTGTCGTTGATGAAGCTGATGAAATGCTGGACATGGGTTTTGTTGAGGATATGGAAGAGATCATGAAAAATCTTCCTTCAGAACGTCAGACATTGCTATTTTCTGCAACAATGCCGCGCCCAATTCTCAGCTTAACAAAAAAATACATGAAGGCACCAAAACTTGTCGCCATTCATAAAGAAGTTGTGACAGCGCCTTCTGTTGACCAATTCTACTACGAAACAAAAGACAAGGTAGATGGCTTGTGTCGTCTGCTAGATGTTGAAATTAACGGAAAACTTATCATATTCTGCCGCACCAAGAAAGGCGTTGACGAATTAGTAATTGCACTTGGTACACGTGGTTATTTAGCAGAAGGTTTACATGGAGATTTAAGCCAGAACCAACGTGACCGTGTAATGAAGAAATTCCGCGCAGGACGCGTTGATATTCTGATTGCTACTGATGTTGCCGCACGTGGTCTGGACATCGAAAATATTACTCATGTTGTTAACTTCGATATTCCCCAAGATCCTGAGAGCTATGTACATCGTATCGGAAGAACGGGTCGTGCAGGAAATAAAGGCGTGGCACTCACCTTTATTACACCACGTGAATTCCGTCAATTGAAATTGATTGAAAAAGCTGTTAATATCAAAATTATTCGTCGTCAGTTGCCAACTGAAGCAAACGTGCTGGAACGCCAGAGAGAAATGATAGTGTCGAAATTACAAAGTGTCTTAGACCAAAATAATTATAATGATTACTTACCGATTATTAGTTCGTTGCTGAAAGACTACAACCCTGAAGAGGTTGCAGCGGCGGCTGTGAAATTAATGCAGGAAGGCAACAAGGCACTGGAAGCACCAGCTGAAACCACTGTTGCTCCTGACTTGGGAAATACCGGCGCTAAGCCGGGCATGGTGCGCATGTTTATTAATATAGGACGCAGCCAAAAGATTACCGTTAAGGATATTATTCAGTCTATCGCTATCGAGGCTGATGTTCCTGGCAAAGATATCGGCATGATCAGTATTTATGACAAATTTACCTTTGTTGAGGTACCGGAAGAAGTTGCTGAGAAAGTCTTGGCGGTGATGCACCGTAATACCATCAAAGGCTACAAAGTCAATGTGGAACCTGCACGCGCAAGAGATTAAAGAGCAGTATATTTAATAACAGTGGAAGTAGTTTTTCAAAACTTTGAAAAACTACTTCCATATTTTTGTTATTTTTTATTTATATGTGATAAAACTAGATAAAGTCCATATAATTGTGTAAAAAGAAAGAGTCATCAAAACCCTTTTTAAGGTACAATTTTTCTGACCAAAGAAAATATGCCTTAGGAGGATTAAGATGACCCAAGTACATTTTACAATG